>ENA-ORXM01001131-ORXM01001131.1-marine-metagenome-genome-assembly--contig:-NODE-1131-length-39256-cov-15.213201_pt1 | contig 39256 bp, 30 predicted proteins | sample MGYA00237867_ERZ511480 | MGnify/ENA primary metagenome ERZ511480 (study PRJEB26309, sample SAMN06266103) | marine metagenome | isolation source: Algal blade | place: United Kingdom:Sidmouth, United... | reverse complement strand
AAAAAGATATTAAGCGTTTAAAAAATTTAGATAGGTATGTGGGAGTAGATCTATTTGTAATTGACGAGGCACATAATCTACGTAACGATAAATCAAAAAGACATGAGTATATTTTAGATTGGTTTTCGGCAAAAGAAAATGTAAATTCTAAAGTGTTACTTTTAACTGCGACACCTATCAATAATTCTATTATGGATTTTGTTAATCAAATCCAACTTGCTAATAAAGGTAGTTTACAATCTTTTAAAGTAGTTTTTCCTTCTTCTACAGGTAATCAAGTTATCGATTTTTACGATGCAGTACAAAGAATTTCTAGCGAAATTAAAAAGGCAGAAAACAGTAACGAAATTCCAGATTATAAAAAAGTATCTAAAGTAATTAAACCTGGATTAAATAAATTTTTAGTGCGATCGACAAGGCACGGTATCGAGAAGGAGTTTGGTGGGATAACAGACAAACAGGGGAACATAAAAAAGTTCCCTAAAAGTATTGTCGAAAAAGGGCAATACAGCTTTTCTAAGGAATTAATTAAATCTACTCAAAATGTTGTTAAATCTAGTTTAGGTTTTTTTAACGGTATCAACCCGTTTAATTTAGACCTAGATTCTTTACTACAGGAAACTCAAAGAACACAGCACCCCTTAGATTTAATTGATACTTTTAAAAAAGACGAAAGTGACGACGATGTTTTTGGAAATATTTTTAAGGTAATAATGTTGCTAGGGTTTTCTCCTTACAGGTTCGAAACTTATCAATATAAATTTTACAAAAAAACTCCCGAGCAGATTAAGGAATTTAAACTAAACAGGGTTTTATCTTTTACGATTATGAGCCAAATGAGTATTCATAATATGCTTCGGGTTACTTTTTTAAAAAGATTAGAAAATTCTGTTAACGAAAGTGCTCTCACATGAGAATAATCTCTATTTTTTGAATCGTAGTCTGCTTGCAATGTCTCCAACTTTTTTCCACCGCCTTTGCTTAACAATCGCCCTAACAAAAAAGCAATTATTGCTGCAATGATCATCGCAAGAAGAACATATAGTCCATCACTTATCATATTCTTTATATTTCTAGTTTAGTAAAATTTTTTTTGTAATGTTTTACCATTACTAATTCTAGATGTGTTACCGAAAACAGTGAACAATATATCACTTTATCCCATGTGCTATTGTTGCGCCTGTTTCTACATTAGTTTAATCTAATCTCCACACGACGGTTTTTAGCCTTTCCGTCAGGAGTATTGTTTGTTGCAATTGGCGCAGATTCGCCCTTAGAAGTGGTTGAGATTTGAGCATCATTGATGCCATTTTGGTTCATATACTTTTTGATACGCTCTGCTCTACTCTGTCCAATCTCCACATTTTTATTTGCAGCACCATCCGTATCTGTATGTCCCGTTAAAGTAATTTTGGCATTAGGCTTACGGCTTAAATAATACTTTAAGTCTCTAAAGTAAGTTCTCATTTCTTGATCCAAAGCAATAACAGAGCTTCCAGAATCAAAATAGAAATTTTTAGGAGCTGCTTTCAAACGTCCTTCAATATCTGTTAATTTTTTGTTGCCTGCTGCTTGTTGAGCCGCTTTATCATTTTTAGAGAAAGCCGTTCTTATGTTTCCGTTGGTTTTATTTCCATTAAACACAAGCCCATTGTCTAATTTTCCTGTTGTTGTGATGCTTGTTCCATCTAAACCAGCAACACCACTTCCTAAAATCTCTTTTTTAATCGCCTCTGCCCGAGCAATACCCAAGTTGTCATACCAAGTATTGTTGGTTTCGTTATTGGCGTAAGATCCAGTAATGGTTAATTGTCGATTTGGACTATTTTTAAGGTGTTGTGCCGTTTGTTTAAACGCATTTTTCAAGTTGGGTGAGACCGCAGCTTGTGCCTTAGAACGATCAAACATTGCCCAATCATTAGAGCTTGCAGAGAAATTGCCATCCTTTAAGACAAAGGCATTTGTTGCAGTTGCAGTAGGTGCTGGCTTAGTTGCTGGCTTAATTGCATTGGTTTTCTTAGGTGTTGTCTTTTTGACTGGCGGCGGTATCTGATTGACAATTGCTGTTTGTGCTTGTCCATAACAATGATTTTTTATGTGACAAACATAACAATAAGTACAACCTATCATCCAAAGTACCAGTGCTATAAAGAGAGTTCTTGCCATAATATTAAAGTTGATTTTTTTAATTTATCAGAACTTTGTTATATTTATTTATAGGTCAAAGACCACAAAAAAGTCCCATTCTTTGTTCTTATTCAGTAAATTAGGCTACAAAGATAAGTAAACATTCTTTTTTTTTTAACAAATTGATATTTCACACGATTGTAATCATCATTTTCCATTGTTTTTAGGTGATTTTGTAGATTATATCATCACTACTTATTATACAAACTTCTTTAAACGACCCATATCAAAACAATACACATACGTATGAAATGTTATACCATCTTTATTTTAGGTTTTTTGTTTGCCTTTTCTTCTTGTCAAAGTCGCCCAAGTGGATTTAGCATTGGCGGAAACTATGAACAGGCCTCTATGGCTTATGACGCTGAGGACACTGAAATCATAGCTCCTCCTCCATCTAAACCTTCTGTTACGCCTACATCTGCCAAAAAGTTACCCGAAAAACTTATAAAAAAGGCTAATTTGACATGTGAAGTCGCAGATTTTGAGAAATCCAAGCAAAATATCCTTCAATCTGTCAAGAAGTGGAATGGCTATATTTCTGACGAGAAACAACGCAACGCCCACCATCGTATATCCAATGACATCACGATTCGAGTCGTCAAAGAAAGTTTTGATGCACTCTTAGAGGAATTAGAAACACATGTTTTCCGCATTGACGAGCGCAATCTCAATACACAAGATGTTTCTGAGCAGTTTTTTGATATAGAGAGCCGCTTGCGTACTAAAAAAGCAATGGAAAAACGCTATTTAGAGATTTTGCAGAAAGCGGATAAGGTCGAAGATATACTCAAAGTAGAAAGAGAATTAAGGCTTTTACGAGAAGAAATTGAAGCGAAAGAGGGCAAATTGAATTTTTTAAGTGATCAGGTCAATTACAGCACCATTCACCTCAAAATTTATCAATCTCTTCAAGTTGCAGAACAAGTTTATCGCCGCCCCTCTTTTTTTGGTAAAATTATTCCTGCGATAAAATCGGGTTGGTATGTTCTTTTAGATTTTATCATAGGTATTCTATATATTTGGCCCTTTCTTCTTTTGGGCATATTCAGTGCTTATTTATTAAGACGGTTTTTGATGCGAAAAAGAAAAAAATAAATCCCACTGTTAAAATTTATATAATTTTTAAATTTATTTTGCGGAGAGAATAGTTTTTAATTAAATTATACATCTCAATTTCTAATTGCTAATATTTTGGAGAGAACGGTTTATCTTTCATCGTGACGCTAAGTCCTGCTGTCCGTTCTTATGATGGCTGGCCAAATTAGGACAACCACAAGGGATTGCCCCTACAAGCCAACGCTCCCCATCATACCACTACCATCAGGTCTATTTTGGATGGTTTGTCCCTCTATCACAGGCCTTGAATCACGGATTTTTATGGATTTCTGGGATGACACGAATTGGAATTTGGTGTATTAGGAAATTAGGCTCTTCAGAAACGACTCAAACAACAAAAACAACTCAACGATTAAATGATAGAAACAGAAAGATTGCAATTAAAGCCGCTTCAATATGAAGAACTCAAAAAGTATCTTTACCAAAAAAGTACATTTGAAAAAGAATTGTCTTTACTGCCTGCAAAATGTACCATTAATGGTAATCTATTTGAAGTTTTGACGAAGGTTGTTTTGCCTAAAGTTCAAAATGCTGCGGAGGATTTTCTTTATTATACACTTTGGGTTGTGATTGATAAAATTGAAAAGAAATTTGTGGGCGATTTTTTATTTAAAGGTGCGCCTAATTATATCGGTCAAATTGAGGTGGGCTATGGAACTTATAGCGATGTGCAAAATAAGGGCTATATGACAGAAACCATTAGTGGGATCATCGAATGGGCAAAAACGCACGAACCTATCACGTATATTATAGCAGAAACGGAACAAATCAATACACCTTCTATTCGGGTTTTGGAAAAAAATGATTTTACGAAAATTGGTTCGAGTTACAATATGTTTTTTTGGCAACGGAAGGTTTAGGTTTTCTTGGTGCTGTGGTTCTTGGTTCTTGGTGCTGTGGTTCTTGGTTTTGACTCCTCATTTCGACTTCGCTCAATGAAAACAATGAACAGCATATCAACTTAAACGCAAGGTTCGCAAAGGTTGCGCAAAGGGCGCAAGGTGAAATCTCGTTCTAATTCTTTGCGAACCTTGCGTGACCTTTGCGTCTTTGCGTTGAAAGGAACATTGCAGGGGAAACTCAATAATTGTACCAATCAACAATGGGTTTGTGTAGCGATGAACCTGTACTTCTTACTTTTCTCTCCCTGTTAAGACCTTTCCAAATAGCCTTGATAGTTGCAACCATATAAGTTATTTTAGTTTTATTGAAGCTCATATAAGTGGTTCTGTCCATCCCAACTAGCCCCGATAGTAGTGTTATACCAAAGCAGTGTTGGCAGATGTAAGATGGGCTTTTGGTATAGTAGCGGATAGCGGGACTTTCCATTGCGACGAAGCGATGAACAGTTCGCTCCAAATTATAAAGCATGATTCTTTGATGGATTTTGTATTCACTGTAAATGAAAGCCATTTTGAAAATGTCATCCATTAGCTTACCTCAATTTTGATGGACTTTGTATTTTTGCTGTAAATAAAAGCCATGTCACGATAAATGCAAGCCGTTTTAAAAATGACTTCCATTATATATGATTTTTGAAGCCTTTGGGATATAGGGTGTTCCACTCTTTTCGCAAAATGCCGTAGCCTATGGAATCGTAGTATTTGCCCTTGACAATGCGGGCATCTCGAAAACGGGCTTCTAAGGTGAAACCTAATTTTTCGGCTAAACGCATCATGCCGATATTCCCTGACCAAGTGCGCATGTCTAAACGAACAATTTCTGGAATTTCGTCAAAAAGGTATTGCGACCATAATCCCATTGCTTCAAATCCTAATCCTTTTGACCAATAGTTTTCGTCAAAGATAACCAAGCCTGTACAAAGCCAATTGGTTTCGATGCTTTCCCAATAATAGCTGATATTCCCGATTAATTGATTGGTGTTTATGTCTGCAATGGCGACTCGGTTTCTTACTTTGGGAAAGGCTTGTTTTTCTATTTTTTTCTTTAGGCTCAGGGCAGCTTCTTTTGCGCCTTCTTTCGTACTTTTTGCATAGTATGGCCCGTCGAATTCAAGCCATTTGTGTGCGCCTGTTAGCCATTTTTCGTAGGGTGGTATATCTTCTATGATCCAATCTCTTAGTTGTATGTTTTTTCCTTTTATTTGGAAGTTTTTTTGAGCCATATTGGTTGTTTACGTTTTCAGGAAAAAACAGGTGGGTAAAGGGGACGATTTTAGTGGGACGAAAGGGACGTATAGTAATCCTAATTCGGTTCAGGAATTTTATTTCACGCAAAGGGCGCAAAGAATTTTTCACGCAAAGACCGCAAAGCTCAACTGAAACCAATTCCTTAACGACCTTTGTAAATCACCCCACATCTTTTCCTATAGTGCCAAAAAACAAACAGCAGCAACCTCCAAAAAAGATTGCTGCTGTTGTCCTAAACTAAATTATTTGTTCTTTACTTTAGTAAGATGATGTTGCCTTGTTCGGTTTTTGAAACGACTTGGTCGTCCTCTATAATGGTATAATCCATTTGCCAAACGTAGTTTCCAATACCTGAATGGTTGAAGCCATCCCAACCTTTTTCTATATTTTGCGTTTCAAAAACTTTCTTGCCCCATCGGTTGAAAATTTGGAGGTTGAAAGATTCAATAGAACAGTATTGCTCTAACAATCTAAACTCGTCATTTAGACCATCTCCATTTGGTGTAAAGGCTGTTGGCATTCTCATAAAACATTCTGGTGGTTGTTCTACAAAAATGGCTGTAATGACATCTCCTTGAGAAAGGCTTAAAGCGATTTCTTCTAAGGTTGCATTTTCATCTAAAGTTACTCCATTGACTTCCCAATGATCGAAGACATAGCCTTCTTCTGCTTGGGCAATCAGGTTGAGTAAGTCACCAATTGGTACTTCTACTTCATAAGGATAGTTGTCTGGCATTTCTCCATTGACTAAGACAAATCCTGCGTTTTCATCTGGAATCGAAACGGTAACTGTCGCTGGAATTAACGAGAAACTTGCTGTTAAAACAACGTCTTCTGTCAAGGTTAATGGTAGATTTGGATCTGTGCTATTGTTGCCGTTCCATGTCCAACCATCGAATTGATAACCGTCTTCTGCTAATGCATTTATATCTAAAGTAACACCTCCTGCATAGTCTTGTGAGAAAAGGTTGTCAGCGAGTGTTCCGTCTATGTCTATTTGTCCACCGCCTTCAATATTAATCGTTACAGTAAATACTTGTGTGGTGAAGTTTGCTACAATGGTATCGTTTGCTGTCAAATTTACCGTACCTATTGCGTTGTTTGTAGATGGACTGATTGTATTGTTGTTGAGAGTCCATGATTCAAAGACAAAGCCAGAAGAGGCTAAGGCTTCCAAGTCTAAAACATCTCCATAAACAAATGGATTCGTCCACGGATAGTTTGTAAGTCCAACACCATTGACAGAAACATCTCCTGCTAATGGCGGATTGACCAATACGGTTACTTCTAATGGAGCAGGAATAAAGTGGGCGATAATGGTATCTGTATCTACGATATTGACACCGATATTTTCTGTAAAGTTGTCGGGTACGCCCGTATTTGTTGTCATTTCCCAATTACTAAAACTAAAACCTGCTGCGGCGATTGCGCCAAAACTAATGTCCTCACCGATATAATAAGTCTCTGTCGATGGATAGGTTGTTGGAATAGTTCCATTAAAATCAATGTCTCCTGAAAGGGGTGGATCAACAATAACGGTTATATCAGCAGGCGCATCTAATTGGATAAAATGAGCGATGATGGTATCAGTTTCCATTAGAATAAACGAAGTACTTAAACTTGTTTCGTCTGTGTCAAAATCGTGTTCTGAAGAAGACCAATATTCAAAGCCATATCCTGCTTCTGCCAAAGCAGTTAAGTTGATTTCTGTTCCATACATTAAAGCACCTGTTGTCCACGGAAAAGCTGATAGTTCATCGCCATTTAGTTCGACTAATCCGCTTCCTGGCACATCAACTAAAATAGTCAAGTCAATGTGAATTGGCTCAAAGTAAGCAATGACTGTATCTGCTACTTCAAAGGAAAAACTTACAGGATCACTTACATTGTCTGGTAGTAAAGTTTGGTTGGAAAGTTCCCATGAAACGAATTGGTAGCCAGGCAAAGGTTTTGCGTTTAAGCTGATGTCTAAGCCACCGAAGTATTCTCCAGACCAAGCATAAACAGATGGCTGAATACTGTTGTTAATTTCTACTTCTCCAGCCATTGGAGGATCAACTATAACGTGGAAAGGAAAAGGTCCTTCTACCTCATAACAATCGACGATTCCTTCATCAATGGCTGTACATCTATCTTCAATGAATGTTCTTAATTCGATAACGGCATTTTGCCATCCTTGATAAGAACCGCCCCAACGATCTATTTGGCGTTGCATTTCTGGTTCAATACGATTAATCATTTCAGTTAGCAATCCAACCATATACTCACATGAAAATATGGTATTATTTAAGTCGGCATATCGGTTGATGTAATCTGTATAAAATTCTTCAGATTCTAAAAGGGCTGTCAACATTTCGGTATGTCCTTCTGGATCGTCAATTTGAGGTGATTCGTTGTCGCATGGATCCGCTTCGGGGCTATCATCTGGAATCCCTGTATAGTTGATATAGTGTCCAAAGCTGGCATCCAAATCCCAAAGTATATATCGCCATTTTTTCTTATCGCCATTTTCGGCTAAACCTCTCCACCAGCCTGTATTGTAGTTGAGCCAATCTGTACAGACAGCTTGTGTATTGATAATCATATAATCAATAAGGCTTCCTGTATTTAATTCGGCTTTTACTTGTGCATAATTAGCAGGATCAGACATATCATTTCCTATAATAAAGTTGTACAAAGTATTCCAATCATTTAAGGCTTGATTACCGCCGTATTCAGCCCATGTTCCCCCCCAAGTTTTGATAAATTGGATGCTGTCTTTGGGTTGATTGTAGTAGTGGTCAGTAAAATCGTGATCATCGACTTTTTCTCTTAATTCGTAAACTCCCCAATACTCACCATCAACATACAAGATGCAAGGTTCATAAGAACGTTCATCTAAACGTAAATCTCCTAATTGAGAAAGGTGGTGTAGGTAACCGTCTCGAACGTGTGCGCCATCTTCAAAAGAGTAATTATCATTGGCGGCAGCTTTTAACATTAAGCGTTTGTATTTACTTCTATTTTTGGTTGGAAAAATTTCGTGCTGTACCGCATGATTGTATCCAAATTGATCTCTACAAATGTAGTCAATACCTCTTTGGCCGTATGCCCAAGAATCATTACCATGCTTGTTAAAGTTTCCTGTTCCTTCATCTAAAAATACTTGGCTTTCGTCAAATAACTCAAAAGTTCCTTCTGGTTCGGCATCCCAATCTCCTCCCATCAAATTGTCTACGCCATCTCCTGAAATAGAAACAACGGGAATGGTGTGCTTAGATTCTGTACCAATAAAATAAGTATTGGATTCGATAAAACTTGGTATAATATCAGAATCTGGATGAATCGCTATTGCTCTTACAATTGTTGTTGTATTGACGTCAATAGGACTTGAATAAACTTGTGAACTTGCACTGGGATCTACTCCATTGGTTGTATAGTGAATGACTGCTGTTGCGTCTGTACTGGCTAAACTTATCGTAATTCCACTATCGTAGTATCCTGGTTGCATATCCATTATTGGTGTTGCTGCATACCGTGCTTTTATTGCATCATTGGAATTGTTCGGTGTTGGATTTGTGGAGATTGCCCAGTCTCCTGTGCCATCTAACTTTCGTGCCGTAGAATGGTTTGTTTGATTTGGTACAAACTCGTGAGAATCAAGGAGTGTACCGCTTGGATCAGAAAAAGCAATTTGTTCGCTTGCTTTGGTTTGGGTTAGTTTAAAACTTGTGTGGACATTGTTGTTGGCAACGACATTTTTTCCTGATGCCCAAACACGCAAAAATCCATTGGCGTTGATGCTTGTTCCTGCGGGAAAGGTCCATTTAGTTGGGTTATCTATACGATCACTTAGGTAATATCCTCCAAGATCTACTGTGCTACTTCCTGTGTTGTACAATTCAATCCAATCTGAATTATCTCCGAAGTTATCGTTGGTAGTCGAATAGTTTGCGGCAGAAAATTCGTTAAGAACGACTTGAGCTTGTATTGTGCTAAAACTGCCTATAAGTATAAGAATGCAGCTTATTTTATGTATTATGTTATTCATCCAATTTAATGGTTTAGGTGGTTTTACTTTTGCTCTATTTTAGGAATCGTGATATTTTCTAAATTTACAGTATTAATATCCCAATTTGCCAAAAACAGGTTTGTTCATCCAATTGTGTCGCTTTAGACACATCTTTTGCTTTGGAATGCTATAAAAAATATTCATTTTTAACTGCGATATATTTCGTTGAAAAGCCTCATCTATCAAAAAATCTCTTTGTCAAAATATAAACCTTTATTTCTACAACATTCCTTTTATCAAAAGTATGGATTTGTTAAATATAAAAAAAGGACACTTTTTATGGATTTCCAATATGGTCATACAAGCGTCAAATTTGCATAATGACTCTTTTTTTAGCGGAATCTGTTTTAGTTTTGTTATACTGGTGACTGGTGACTGGTGACTGGTGACTGGTGACGAGTGACTGGTGACTGGTGACGAGTAACTGGAGACTGAGTGAGTGGTTGTTAATCAATCATTTATCTCAGTCCATCTACTAGTCCTTACAAACAGTGGTTTTATCGTCGAGGCCATGTAAAATAGACCCGATGGTAGTGGTATGGCTTTCTTTTAGTTTCAGTGGTTTTTGTAGTTTTTGTGGTTGTGCGTTTTTCTGTTCAATAACCCACTAAGCCATAATAACGGACAGCGGGCCCATGCATTACGACGAAGCAATGAACCGTTCTCTCCTAATTTTTATATATCTTAGCTGAACAAAAATGAATCCAATGTTATATTCTTCCTTTTATAGAACAGCTTATTGTCTGATACTGTTTAGTTTATTGTCTATTTTTTCCATGCAAGCCCAGCAAACGATGGAGGTTTTGGGACAATTGAACTATACAGAAACGTACGGTGATGATGTGCAACTCAACGATATTTGGGGCTATGAAGCCAATGGTCGGGAGTATGCTTTAGTGGGCTTAACCGTCGGTTTGTCTATAGTAGATGTCACAGAACCCGAAAACGCTGCCGAGCTATTTTTTATTGATGGACCTACCAGTACGTGGCGAGACATCAAAACGGCTTTGGATCACGCTTATGTCACCAATGAAACAGGTAGTGGATTGCTGATTGTGGATTTAACGATGTTGCCTGATACGGTTGGTTATTATGACTATAATACGCTGGATACGCTCTTGTGGGATGCTCACAATCTCTTCATTGATGAAAATAATGTTGCGTATGTCGTTGGTTATAATAACCTTGCACAAAATATTAGTCAACATGATAAGGGGGTGATGATGTTGGATTTGAATGAAGATCCTAAAGAACCTGTGCTTTTGGGAACGTATCAGGACCAATATGTACACGATGTGTATGTTCGGGACAATATTATGTACACTTCCGAAATTTATGAGGGGCAATTTGCCATTGTGGACGTGAGCGATAAAACAAATCCTGTCATCTTGGGGACAAAAACAACGCCAAGTCTATTTACGCACAATGCCTGGTTGTCTGATGATTCTAACTATCTTTTTACTACTGATGAGAAAGAAGATGCGTATGTGGCATCTTATGATATTTCTAATTATAACGAAATTCAGGAGTTGGATCGTATGCAATCAAATACGGGAGAAGGGGTAATTCCACACAATGTTCATGTCTTGAATGACTTTTTGGTTATCTCTTATTATCAAGATGGTGTGGTGATTGTGGATGCCAATGAACCTGATATTTTGGTAGAAACTGAAACGTATGATACCTCTATTTCTTTTTCAGGTCCTGGCTTTAGAGGTTGTTGGGGCGTTTATCCATTTTTGCCATCGGGCAATATTATTGCCTCAGACAGACAAGAAGGTTTGGTGATTATGTCAGCAACTTATGCTCGTGCAGGGTATTTGAAAGGAACGGTGGCCGATAGTCAAACTGGCGAAAATTTACAGGATGTCGAAGTAAGAGTTTTTAGCGATTCTCAATTGCGCTACACCGACTTTTTTGGAAATTACAAAACGGGCATCATTGCGCCACAAAGTAAAAAAGTACGTTTTTCAAAATTGGGTTATGTTACCAAAGATATTGATGAAGTGGATTTTGAAGAAGGCATCACCAAATACATCAATGTTACCTTAGATCCTATTGAGCCAATTAGCGTGACTTTGCAATTTGAAGATTCGGAAAATGGCGAGACGCTTGGTAATGTGACAGTTGATGTTTTCAATGATAATTTTTCGTCTAATACTCTGACTGACGATTCAGGAAATACTTTATTAGAAGGTATTTTGCCAAGTGATTATACCGTTTTTGCAGGAAAATGGGGCTACCAAACTAAATTTATTTCGTCTTTAGAATTGGGCGAATCGGGTACACAAGTCATTGAATTAACGCCTCAGTATTACGATGATTTTCTCTTTGATTTTGGTTGGGAAAGCAGCAGTGATATGGATCAAGGCGAATGGGTTTTGGACAATCCTTTGGGAACGATTTTTCCCGACAGTGAAGAAACGTATTGCAATCCTGAGTTTGATTTTTCGACTGATTTTGGCAACAATTGTTATATCACAGGCAATCAAAGCAGCAATACTTTTCAAGACGATGTTGATGGCACAACAACTTTGCATTCACCCATTATGAATTTAGAAAATTATCCTGATCCACACCTTTCTTTTTATTTGTGGTATTGTAGCGATGACACCGAAGCCTCCAATGTTACTTTGACCGCAAAAGTCAGCAATGGCACAGAGGAAGTCGTTTTACAAGAATGGACAGGCGCATTGGCGAGCAATGATTGGAATCTTCAAAACTATCCGCTCAATGATTTAATCACTTTGACGGACAATATGCAATTCAGTTTATCAGCGACAGACAATTCCACAGATCCCGACCAATTATTTGAGGTTGGTCTTGATTTCTTTCAGATAAACGATACCGTAACTATTTCGCCATTAGGCACAGAAAGCATTGTCCAAAACTTGAGTTTACACAGTTATCCCAATCCCTTTTTCGACCAAAATCGTTTATATATCAATGCCGCTCAATCTTGTTCAGATTGTCGTTTACAGATTTTCGATGCAACGGGTCGTTTGGTTCAATATATTGAATTGGAACAAGGGGTACAAACGTTAGAATGGGGCGCAGATTTGCCAAAGGGTTTGTATCTTTTGGAATTGAATGATGGTGTGGAACGGGCTTCTTTGAAAGTCGTTAAATTATAGTTTTTGTGGTTTAAGTAGTTTTTGTGGTTTAAGTAGTTTTTGTGGTTTAAGTAGTTTTTGTGGTTTTTGTGGTTCGGTTTTGTGACCATTTTTTTTTGATGGGGAGCGAACTGTTTGTTGCTTCGTCGTTACGGAAAGTCCTGCTATCCATTATTATGGTGGCTTGCCTATGCTGCGGGCAGACGCCCTACCGCCACCATACCATTACTATCAGGGCTATTTTGGATGGTCTTGACTGCTATTTACTTAATCTTATATGTTCTTTGATAACCTTAAATTTCTTATATGGTTATCAACAAAAAAACAACTTCATTTATGCATCCCTTCAAATTGCAATCGACCAAGCCGATTCCTTTGTCGCAAATAGACAAAACGCCTAAAGCCATTACGCACAACCAAGCCATTCAAGAAATTGAGGTTACGTATTTTCGCAATTATTGGTATTACGGCATTGCCCTTGAATTTGAAATTCCTGAGCCTGATTTAAAATTGACTTATAGTATTTCAAAATCGAAAGATGCTCCTTTGAGTAAAGGCAATCGTATATTATTCAAAGCCATTAAAGAGAATTTTCTTTTCTTTACGATTATTGATTGCGAAGTCGGTATGAACGAAAAATTAGAGGAAGTCTATGTACAAATAAATGCGAAGAAAAATGGAAAATTAGCTTACACTTTGATAAAGCACATTCCAAAAAAAGTGTACAATATTGGAACTTACGAACAAAAACTCGAATTTCGTCCAGAAGGATTCGACCCTGAATTACTGCAAGAATACAAAACACTTTGGGAGCAAGTTGCGCCCATTATGAAAGAAGAAATTGGCATGTCTGCTTTACCTGCGACCATTCCCGTTGTGGTTGCGAATCGCTATTTATTCAACTACAAACGCATACAAATAGAATTTAAAAATAAAAACAGAAAACAAACATTTATACACGAAATCGTCCACTCTTTATTTAAAGGCATGTTGCTTTCTCGAAATGCGAGAGGCTACTATGTCACGACTTATGAAAAAATGGACGAAGCCTTTGCCGAAGCGTCCTCCTTACACGTCTTGGAACTGTGGCGACAAAAATACAATAAAGGCAGAACTCCTTATAAAAATCCTTACGATGGCGACTATGATTTTAGAAATAGCGACGCCTTAATCAGCAAAAATATTTGGACAGAAAACAATGCGATGTGGCTGACGTGGGATCGTTACAAAGCCCTCCAAGCGATGCTCACCAAAGTCGCCAATGCTTATAGAAGAAACACCCAAAAAAGTTTATTCAAAGATTTATTGCAACGCTATTATGACGAGTTAAACAAAGACCCACACTATATTATGAATCGAACAAAGTTCATAAAAATATTGAGTGAACTCGTTCTAAAGGTAGAAGGCTATCCTTTAAAAAAGTGGATAGAAAAACAAAAAGTATTTAAATTCGCCAAGAAACCTGGTCCAAAAATCTACGTACAACGAGAAATAAATTATTCAGGCGACCAAGCAGAATTCATTTTAGAATTAGACATTTATGCCTACACCACCTTTGCCAATGGAAGCGATTGGTATTATGTAGACAAGCAAAAAAACAGGTACAAATACAACCAAAATGGTCAAGAACTCACCGTCAATATTTACGACTACGACAACAAGCTCGTCTTTACCCTCACCACACCTACGACCCCAATTGAACACACGGGCTACAGCAAAATTCGCCTAATTTTATCGAACGCCACCAATGCCGATGCATCGAACCATGCACAACGCATGATAAAATACTACGCCAAATATCCCAAGAAAGAGGCGCACTATGCTTTCATCCAAGAAAGCGGCTTATACCGCATCACCATCACCGACAAGCGCAATAATGTCATACAGACTTTTTACCAACCTTTGGGCGAAGTAATGAGTACCTATGCAGAAGGCTTGGTCTTGTGCTTTCCCTTTGATAGTGGCGTTGTCGATGAAGTTACGTATAATGACGTTTCGCTTGTGACTGCTTCCCACTTTGTATCCAAGGGCATAGTGGCTCTTGACAATCCCTTTAAAGCCAATCATGGCGAAATTCGGATTGGCGGTAATTTTGGGGAAGTCCGTAAAGAAGTGAGTCGAGAAGTGCGGATTGGGAATGAGCGAGGGGGGTATGTTTTGTTGCTGGGGGAATTGCGGGAGGTGGAGGTTTTGGTGTGATTTTTGTCCCACTTATTTAAAAACGAATTGCATTCAATAGTCCACCAACTATATCTCCTACCCAAGTCAAATCAGGTTTAGGTCGTTCTACCATTTTTATTTGAGATTCCCCTTCTTTCAATATGTAGACAAACTGCTCATTTAGCGTATCTTTATAAGCACCACTTTCTGTCACAAAAACAAACTCATGTGTGCCTTCTGGTAATCCCTTAATTTCGACACTTTGCACATGCCTATTTTCTAATAGCTGTTGTCCATCTACAGTCAAATAGGTATTTTTAATCATTTTATCTGCTACGATTGTCACTGTTGCTGTCGCTTCTGGTTCTTCAGAATACGTAACCACTAAATTTCTATTGGCACAAGACATTACCATCAAACCAAGTGGTAATACAAGGAAGTATAGTTTTTTCATTAGTCTTTAGATTTTAGTTTGGGGAACTATCTCTAATAAAGTAAAAGTGGAGGATACCAGATTCGAACTGGTGGCCTTTTGACTGCCAGTCAAATGCTCTAGCCAACTGAGCTAATCCCCCATTGTTTTTGTATGTATAATGTTTTTTTATTGGATTTAGTTCCCTTTTGGGATTGAAATTTATAATTTGTTTATATTCAATGTAATACATGTAATTTTAAAAACAATATTTTTTTATCTTGGTGAGATGAAAAACAAAGTATCATTGAGCTATGAAGTTAAACTTGACCTCCTTGAGTAAGGATAAGTTATATTTCAAAAAATCAACAGCTTCGCAGTTAAATAGTTAAAAAGCCCGAACAGCCCGAACAAAAAATTTATTGGAACTTTTAATGCCAATAAAGAAAACGTTTGTATCAACATTGAGAACAAAGTGTAAGTATGATACATTGCTGATGTTGCTCTCCGAAGAACTCCAGTATGAATCAGCCGCAAATCCACCAATATTATGATTTGCTCCACTTGCTCCTGGTCCAATATTATAGTACATTTCAATTAATTCATATTTAGATGGTAAAAACCAATCATCAAAGCTATTAATGTCCAAATTAGCACACAAAGCCGCAGCAATACCAATCGTAGAGCAACTAGCTTCAACAATATCAATTGTATTCTGACTTCCTGTACCTATAGCCGTACTATTTGCTCCTATAAAAGTACCATCACATCCCCATTCTGCGTAATCACTTTGATCTTGTGTTGCAGCTACCATACCTGTTCCATCAGTTGTGTTCAAGTAAAATATCAATCCGCCTTTATACATCTTGCCGTAAAGTTGCTCTAAGATTACACCCCAATCGAATAAGGTCTGTGGTGTTACATTGGCATTCAATAGTAATTGGATTTGAGTCGTGTCTACCTCTTCACAATTGGTACCTGTCCAACCATCCTCACACTCACATTCCCCTGTACCTTCATTGCAAGTTCCATTGACACAATCTACATTAGCACACAGACTATTTGCCTCCACAACTTCATCACATAATGCTCCTGTCCAACCATCCTCACACTCACATTCTCCTGTTGTTTCATTGCAAGTTCCATTGACACAATCTACATTATCACACAGACTATTTGCCTCCACAACTTCATCACATAATCCTCCTGTCCAACCATCCTCACACTCACATTCTCCCGTTCCTTCATTGCAAGTTCCATTGACACAATCTACACCTTCACATAGACTGCTACCACTCTCTACTTCATCACATAAAAGACCTGTCCAACCATCTTCACACTCACATTCCCCTGTAGCTTCATTGCATATACCATTGACACAATCCACCAAATCACAGTCCAATGCTACTTTATCTAAGTTCCATTGGCAACCTGCTAAAAGGAAAAGCAATAAGAGGATATATTGTTGTGTTTGTTTCATAAAAGGGTTCTTTGGGTTTCCTGATTAAATAAAAAGTATAAAGTATCAAAAATCCTTGGCACAACGAAATCCACTATAAGCACTAGAATATGTGGGATTCTGACTACGACGGGAAGAAACCCTAAGAACATTGGCATCATTGCTCCAACACCCTCCACGAATCACTCTGAGAGTCCCACTTAGATTACCTTGTGGATTAATATTGGAACTGGCAGCGTAATAACCAAAATCATACCAATCACTGCACCATTCCCATACATTGCCACTCATATCGTGTAAACCAAGTTCATTCGCATTTTTTGCACCTACTTCCTGAGTATTACTGCCACTATTTGAAGAATACCAAGCTATGTCATAAGGATTATCACTACCACTATATATATAGTTTTCGCTAAGATTCCCTCCACGTGCCGCATACTCCCATTCTGCTTCTGTGGGTAACCTACCAACTGCCCATTCACAATAGGCAGATGCTCCAAACCACGATACTTCTACTACAGGATGATTTACTCGACTCACTTGTGCAACAAACTCACCATCTACATAATCTATTTTGCAGAAACTACTGCTAACTGCTATGTATTCTTTTTCGTCATAGTAACCATCACTACTCACTCCTATAGCATTCATAAAGGTGGCATATTGTTCATTTGTTATTTCATATTTACTTAGCTTAAATCCACTAATTGTTACACTATGGACTGGTGATTCATTACTACCACAAGACGGCTGTTCTGGCGTACATCCCATTTGAAAAGTACCGCCCAATACATCAACAAACTCTAAATTACTTGGACTTTCACACGAAACACCTGTCCATCCATCCTCACACTCACATTCTCCTGTACTATCATTGCATATGCCATTGGCACAATTCACCAAATCACAATCCAACGCCACTTTATCCAAGTTCCATTGGCAACCTGCTAAAAGAAAAAGCAATAGGAAAGTATATAACTGAGTTTGTTTCATAGAGTATTGTTCAAGTTTTTAAGAGGTGGTTTTTATATTGGCTTATAGATTGCCATTGGCATCGGTTTTTATTAAGTAGACCTTATAATTTTCATCAATATTAGTATAACCAGTAACTATAAATCCGCCATCTGACGTTTCTTCTACAAAGTATCCTATGTTACCCTCACTTCCTCCAAAAGTTTTACTCCACAATTCAGTCCCATTCATATCCGTTTTTAATAGATATACATCTGGACCTCCATTTCCATAACTATATGTGTAACCAGCAACTATAAATCCGCCATCTAACGTTTCCTCTACAGAATAGCCCAAATCATATTCACTTCCTCCAAAAGTTTTACTCCACAATTCAGTCCCATTCATATCCGTTTTTACTAGATATACATCTGCATTTTCACCTCCGTTTCCATAACTATAAGTAAGACCAGTAATAATAAATCCACCATCTGACGTTTCCTCTACAGAATATCCATAATCATCCTCACTCCCCCCAAAAGTTTTACTCCACAACTCAGTCCCATTCATATTAGTTCTTATTAAATATGCATCTATACCTCCGTTTCCATAACTAGAAGAACCAGTAATAATAAATCCTCCATCTAACGTTTCTTCTACAAAAGCTCCTATATCATACCCAATCCCCCCAAAAGTTTTACTCCACAACTCATTACCATTCATATCCGTTTTTAATAGATATACATCTGCACCTTCATTTCCATAACTACGAGTATAACCAGTAATTATAAATCCTTCATCATCTGCTTCTGCTACAGAATATCCATAATCACCCTCACTCCCTCCAAAAGTTTTACTCCACAATTCAGTGCCATTTGAGTCTGTCTTTATTAGATATACATCTCTACTTCCATTTCCATAACTACCAGTATTACCAGTAATAATAAAACCACCATCTGTTGTTTCTTCTACAGAAAAGCCCGCATCACCTTCACTCCCCCCAAAAGTTCTACTCCACAATTCATTACCATCCATATCCGTTTTTAATAGATATACATCATAACTTCCATTTCCATAACTAGATGTTGAACCAGTAATTATAAAGCCGCCATCTGTCGTTTCTTCTACAGAATTTCCATAATCACTTCCAATACCTCCAAAAGTTCTACTCCACAACTCATTACCATTCATATCCGTTTTTAGTAGATATACATCATAACTTCCATTTCCATAACTAGATGTTGAACCAGTAATTATAAAGCCGCCATCATCTGTTTCTGCTACAGAGACTCCAACATCATTATTACTTTCCCCAAAAGTTCTACTCCACAATTCATTACCATTCATATCTGTTTTTATTAAATATAGATCTTGTCCTCCATTTCCATAACTATATGTATAACCAGCAATAATAAATCCACTGTCTGTCGTTTCTTCTACAGAGAAACCTTCATCGCTCTCGCTCCCCCCAAAAGTCTTCTCAAAAGTAACAACTTCCTTATCACAATTAACACCCCAATAACCATCCTCACATTCACATTCTCCTGTGCTCTCATTACAGACTCCATTCACACAGTTCTCTAAGTCACAGTTCCACACCACTTTATCCAAGTTCCATTGGCAACCTGTTAAAAGCAATAGGAAAATATATAGTTGAGTTTGTTTCATAGAGTATTGTTCAAGTGTTTAACAGATGGTTTTTTATTGGATTATAGATTGCCGTTGGCATCGGTTTTTATTAGGTAGACATCGCCACTTTCACTGCCATAACTATATGTAGAACCTGTAATTATAAATCCGCCATCTGACGTTTCCTTAACAGAGTGTCCTCTATCATTCTCACTGCCTCCAAAAGTTCTGCTCCACAGTTCATTACCATTTGAGTCTGTCTTTATTAGATATACATTGTTAATTCCATTTTCATAGCTACCAGTAATAATAAAACCACCATCTGCCGTTTCTTCTACAGAATTTCCCAAATCAAACTCACTCCCTCCAAAAGTTCTGCTCCACAATTCACTGCCGTTCACATCTGTTTTTACCATATATATATCACTACCTCCATTTCCATAACTACCAGTATTACCAGTAATAATAAAACCACCATCTGCCGTTTCTTCTACAGAATTTCCCACATCATGCTCACTCCCTCCAAAAGTTTTACTCCACAATTCATTGCCATCAGAATCAATTTTGAGTAAATAGACATCTGCTTGTCCATTTCCATAACTACGAGTATAGCCAGTAATTATAAAACCATTATCTGTCGTTTCTGCTACAGAACGTCCAATATCCTTCACACCTCCTCCAAAAGTTTTACTCCACAATTCATTACCATCAGAATCAGTTTTCAGGAAATAGACATCAGAATATCCGTTCACAACTCTTGGAGTACTACCAGTAATTACAAAATTGCTATCTTTAATTTGTTTTACAGAATATCCATAGTCATACTCGCCTTCTCCAAGCGTCCTACTCCAAACTTCATTGCCCTGTGAATCTGTTTTTATTAGATAGACATCTCGATCCCCATAACTATCAGTGTAACCAACAATTATAAAACCACCATCTGTCATTTCTGCTACAGAATATCCATAATCATCATCACTTCCTCCAAAAGTTCTATTCCACAATTCATTGCCATTAGCATCAGTTTTTAGCAGATATACATCTGTCAATCCATTTCCATAACTCTTTGTAGAACCTGTAATTATAAAGCATCCATCTATTGTTTGTATAACAGAATTTCCTATATCATAATCAATCCCCCCAAAAGTCTTCTCAAAAGTAACAACTTCCTTATCACAATTGACACCCCAATAGCCATCCTCACACTCACATTCTCCTGTCTCTTCATTACAAGCACCATTGACACAATCCACGCCTTCACACGGGTTGCTGCTACCTTCCCCTACGTCCTCACATAAAACCCCAGACCACCCATCTTCACACTCACATTCCCCTGTACTATCATTGCATATACCATTGACACAATCCACCAAATCACAGTCCAATACCACTTTATCCAAGTTCCATTGGCAAGCAAATACCTGCATCATCAAAAAAAATATAATCAACTGCTTTTTCATAGAACTAAAATTTCAAGGTTAAACCAATAGAGGGTACGAGTTGTCCATTTGGTAAAGGTTGTAGTTGAAAGTTGGTATTGACCAAATTGTAATCTTTTTTTAGGGCATTTATTTGTCGATTATTTTTGCTGCCTCTTGCTAAGGTGGTACTGATGTCATAGACCCATACCAACGCAGCTATGCTACCTGTCACAATGGAAATTTTATTCATCAGATTGGCTTTGTTGTATAAATCTGCTCGCCCGTTTAAATCATCTGTTTCAGCGAGATACTCATCATATCTTTTATTGGATTGTATTTTTGTATAAATGCTACTTCCTAAAGCTCCATAAGCCACTAAAGTTGTAAATGCTTGGTTTTTGCCTGTTACTTTCGATTTCCCCCATCCAGGTACAAAAATAGAGAGTGCTGCATTTTCAGGACCACCATAAATTTTGTGAACTTTTTTAAGGGTCGCTATATCTGTTTTTTTATAAAGATTTTGTTTATCTGTAGAATTTTTACTTTGTTTTTCAAGTCTTTTGTATTCGATTCCCCATGCATTGGGAAATTTGTCTTTTACTTTGGAGACAAGTATAACTTCTTTTTCTTCTTTGGGTTCTTCTTTAACAATAGGTTTTTCTGGTTTTGTGGTTTTTTTGGATGACTTTCCAGCCTTTTTTCCTTGTTGTTTACTTTTTGAATCTACTTTGATTTTTTTGTTATCTTTTTGTACTATTTCTTTAGCTACAGGTTCAGAACGCTTCACTTTTGCTTTTTGATACACGCCTTCTTCTTTAAATCGAATAGACATAATTTTAAAAGACCATTCACCATTGACCTGTTCACATCGGATTTCTGCTTGACGTTCATAATTATTGGTTAATTGCATATTCAAATACACACTTTCGCCTTCTAATTTTCTATCAAAATCAACAATTGTAAACAAATAGTCTTCATAAAAAATATCACTTACTTGAATATTGTCAAAATCAATAACGACTCCATCTTCTCCAAAAAACAAATGCACATTAGTAAAGTAAACATTAGGGGCAACATTTCTATCTTCTTCCCTTGCTGGCAACAAATCGTCTTCGATATAAACGCTCTCGTCGTAAAACAATTTTTCAATGGTTTTTTTCTTCATCAAATTCCTAACAGATGAAGTAGTATTTTTATCACCAATTACCTTTATAGAAGCTTCTAAAGATTCGACCAAAAATTTAGACATTTCTTTAATTTGTTCCTCATCTCCTTCTGTAATTTCTACCTGTGCACAAAGGTTAAAGGACAACAAGCACAAGCAATAAATATAAATTTTATGCATAAGTATTTTTTCACCATTTCTAAAATCCATTTGTTCCAATATATTTTTTAATGTACTCTTTTTTCTCTGTATCTTTTACCTGAATTAGTTCAGAAATCAACCAACCTGACTTATAATCTGCTCTATTTCGATAGGCGACCCTAACGATATGGTCAGGGACTTGAGCAAAATAATAAGAAAGCTCTCCCACTCCACCTTTAGTCATTGTAAGCATTCCATTTTTAACCAAAAACAAAAAAACACTCAAATTGTCCGTTTGGTAATCATCATCTGTATATGCGATAATATTTTCTTTGTCCGCCATCACTCTCGACAAACTGATAAAATTCACCTCATTGGCAGAAGGAGGAATCAATGTAGAAGCATCAGCACATTCCGCTTGCAGGTCTAAAAAAGGGGCTTTTATTCCTGTAATCACCCATTTAGCCCGTTTATCAGGTTCATAATCTTTCACTTGCAAAACCATTTCTATGGGATGTACTTTGTTTTGAAAAATCACTTTACACTCCAATACTGCATACCAATCATCATCATAAAAACTCAATTGTGTATTACTTGATTTTTGGCCAAAAACCTGAACATCTTCTGTAATAGATTCATCTGCAATATCTATCAGTTGTTGTTTTTGAATAGTGGTATTATTAAACAAACCAATGAATTCATCTATCTGTTTAATTTGCGTTTTAAGGTATTCTTTTCCTGCTGCAACCACATCAATGGCTTCACCCTTCTGTTGCGCTATAAGTACAGTATGAAAAAGAAAAAAGAATAAGAATGTCAATGGCTTCATGGCTCATTTTTTATAGGATAATCTGGTTGAGTCAATTGAATAAATCTCATACTATTTGATAGTGGTTAAGACCTATATAAACTAGCCCCGATAGTAGCGGAATAGTAGTTTTTTTTGTTGAAACAAGGCATATGTTGTTATTACTTGACATTAGATTGTTGCTTTGTATAAGGTTATAAAAACTACTATTATAGCGAATAGCGGGACTTTCCGAAGCGACGAAGCACTTGACCATTCGCTTCTAAATAAAATTATGATACATATATGCATTTTTAATTTGGAGCGAACAGTTAGGTGCTTCGTCGTGTTAGAAAGTCCTGCTATCCGTTCCATACCTGCCTAACTATCATTTCGACAAAAAGAAGACTTGTGAAAGGCAGGTATACCACTTCTATCAGGGCTATTGTAGTAGGTCATAACTACTACGGACGGCATTGTTTTTAGTAATATTAGCAAAAAAAGTGGAATGCGTTTTCTTGTCTATCTTCTTTCTAAAATCATCTTAGAATGTTTCAACAACACTGATATCGCCTAAAAAAACATCCCATTCAAATACTTCTTGTCCGCCTCGATATTTTTTGATCCGTTCTATCCGAATTTCTATATTTTTTTTGGTAATGTCTTCATACTGTAGAATTCCATCAGTATACCCTCTGAAACGCTGATATATGGTAATTGTCCCATAATATTTTCCATCTGCACCTAGCTTGACATCCCCAATATACTGTACATCAAACCATCCCACTTCTACCTTACTATACTCTAATAAATCCAGTCTATTCAGATAGGTACGGATGGGATATTCGAGCTTTTCTTCTCGATTTAGGGAGGAAACAGCCACTACATTTTCCTCGCTCATAAATAAATCCACCGATAGCTCTATAGCATCTCTTACATCAATAGGACTAGTTTCTTGGTCAGAAACAACTTCAATGTATGTACCAAAGTCTTTAGCTTTTTGCAAGCCTTTATTAGCAAGTTCTTTTTTTCTAATATCTGAAAGGTATTCTTCTTGCCCTAAAACATTAACAGAACAGCAAAATAAAAAGATAAAAACTACGATTTTTTTCATTACTTATTGATTTCCGTTTCTTTTACAAATAGTTTAGTGATTTTTCCATTTCCATCTACTTCTTTATCTATGACAGTAGGCTCGTAGCGTTTGAGTAACTTTAATCTTTTTAGATAACGAATGACTGTAAAACGGTCTATTTCCTGATTGGATTCTGTTCCTAAAACAACAATATTTACCTCTTCATGAGCAAATTGAGCTAAAATTTGTTCAAAATTTTGATTAATGTTGTCAAAATTAAGTGTAGCAACAGGTTGAGGAGGTGCAGTTGGTACTGTTGGTTCATTTCCTACATCTACTTGCGAATCATCAGAAGGCGTTTCAAGTGCTTCGCCTTCTTCCAATTCGTTAAGATATTCATTAAAAGTAGCTTCACTGTCAAAAGCAAAAACCACAAAGACAAAATCACGAACTTGTTTGGTCTGTTTGGTTAAGTCCAATCCTTCAATCACCGATTTTTCATAAGAAAGTGAGATGTTTTCGGAAGCGGCTAAATCGTCTAATAAATGTGTTTTGATAGCCCAACTTACATTCCCGGCCTCTCCAACACCATCATACCATTTAGAGTTAATGACTCCTATAACCTTTCCATCTCTATCAATAACAGGTCCACCACTATTTCCAGGATAAACAGATAAATTGGTTTGATATTGAGTTTTGTTTCCTTGAAAACCTGAAACAGAATTAATAATACCATCATTCAGCTTAACTTCCCAGCCTTGTATGCCAACTCTTGGGTAGCCCAAGTTAAAAATACTTGTTCCGACCTCTGCTTCAACCTTACTAAATGTATAAGGAATCGCTCCCAAATCAAACTCTTCTGATATTTTAAGAATAGCCAAATCATTTTCAGCATCTGTTGTAATGATTTCAGCAGAAATCGTATAATTCTTCTCTTCTCTTGTAATACCAATAAGAATAAATCCAGCCTCTTGTCCATCTCTACTAATAACATGATTGTTGGTTACTAAATAGCCCTCTTCATGAATAGCAAAAGAAGTACCAATACCACTCCATTCAACTTGTGCTAACAAAAACAATGGAGACATAAATGATACAAATAGATATAAATATATTCTCATTTTGATTCAATTTACTGTAAAAATAGAAAACATTTCACACAAACAAGGAATTATCAGAAAAATATCAAAAGTGTTTCACTTATTTAATACCTTCGATATAGAAGAAGTAACCCAAGAAAAAAATATTTTTTTGGGTTACCTTTTTTTAAAATTGGAATTAATAAATGAAAACAAGCTATACATCTGACAAAGCAATCATAGAAGCTCTAAAAAATGGAGAGGAACAAGCTATGAGCGTTTTATATCCTCAGCATTATAAGCCTATTCAAAAGTGGATAGTACAAAATAATGGATTAGAAACAGATGCAGAAGATGTATATCAAGAAGCAATCATGGTATTTTACAAGAAAATCGTATCTAACGAGTTAGATTTAAACTGTAAAATTGGCACTTATCTTTTTGCTGTTTCTAAAAACATTTGGTTAAAGCAATTAAGAAAGCAAAAAACAACAAAAAACATAAAAATCAACCCAAACAACCAAGCAGGAGACAATAAAGAGGAAAAATTGCAAAATGACAATAGAATTGAGGTAATTTTAGAAGAAGTCGAACATTTAGGAAATCCTTGTAAAACACTACTTCAATCTTTTTATTTCAAAAAAATGGATATGGAAAGTATTGCAGAAATATTAAATTACAGCAATGGAAAAAGAGCAAAGTCTCAAAAATACAAATGTATGCAACGACTGAGAAAAGCTGTAATGAAACGACTCAATTTAAATACAGAATGATGGAAACTAATTATTTTGAATGGATTGAAAATTATATCAGTGGAGCATTAAAAGGAGAGCAACTGAAAGCATTTGAAGAACAATTAAAAATTGATTCTATCTTAGCAGAACGAGTAGCATTAGAGAAAGAAATAATTGATGCTATAGGGTTATCTGGTGAACGAGCATTAAGAAAACAACTAAAAACCTATCACCAAGAAATGCAGGAACAGGACAGTGGAAGGATTATATCATTAAAAAAATCTTACTACTTAGTGGCTGCTTCTTTGATGTTATTTGCTTTGATTGGTTCTTGGTTTTTAAGAACTGATAATAATACTCAAACTGCAAGAATAGAACAGCAAAAAGAACACATCTTGGATTTTAAAAACATCTCAAATTTACCATCATCCAAAGGAACATTACAAAAAACCAGTTACCAACTACATGACAGTATTAAGCCACAAAAAGCTAGTATTTACAAAGATTTAGATGAGAAAGAAGGTATTTACAAGCTCCATATTTTCAACTATGATGACTGCAAAGTTTCTGAAGACAGTTTAAGATTATTCATTCACCCACCTATCAAAAGAGTAGCAGGTGAAATCATTCCAATTAATTATTATACTTATAATGGTACACTACTTAATTTATTTGGGAATCTAAACATAAAACAACTAAGTTTACATATTGAAAACAATCAACTTTATTTACTAATGGGCGAAAAAAAATACTTGATTACTCAACACAATGAGCCTAACGCTTTATCTCGTATAAAAGAATAAAATACAACATATGAAACACTTTATTTTTTTCACACTACCTTGGGTAGTATTGTTTTCATGGTTTATTTATTCAACCTTGGTACTAATCAGTCCTAAAATTAGAGACAAAATTGCTAATTATAATGTTATTGTATCCATCCCAAGTGTCTTTGTTTCTATAGGACTATTGGGAACATTTTTAGGAATAACCGCAGGATTATTAGAGTTTAATGTAGATGCTTCTAATATTACAATGAGCATAGAAGAATTATTAGATGGTCTAAAAACAGCAATGTTTACCTCTATCGCAGGTATAATGCTCTCTATTATTTTTGGTCTCCGAATCAAAATTTTTACCAAAGAACCTGATTCTTTAGAATACTTAGAATTGGTTAGAATGAATGAAAATCTTTCCGCTTTTACAGATTCCTTTTCGACTACTTATCACCAAGCTATTGTTGAAGCATTACAAGATACTTTAGGTAAATTCAACAACATCTTTGTGGAGTATATAGACCAATTAGTTGAAAGTAACTTTGATAAATTAACCACCTCTATAGACAACTTAACACAATGGCAATCAGATTATAAACAAGAAATAATAGACATAAAAGAAGCTTATGGTCAATTAGTTGAGAGACATACAAACTTTGTAGACAATACCCAAATTTGGGTCAATCAATTAGATCAAATAGCAGGACAATCCTCTCAACTTAAAAAGATTGTAGATGAATTCAACGAAGCATTCAAAGATAATGGCAATTTAAGTAAAATAGTATTGCAGTTGAACGAAGCATCTCAAAACTTAAATTCAACTTCTAATACGCTAAAAAACCAAACGGACAAACTAAATAACACCCAAGATAACATAGATAATTGGGCTGAACAATTAGCTTATGTTTCAGATGCAACAGCTCAAATTACAGACCACTTAAATACCATAAAAGGACATAGACTAACAGATTTACAAGAATTAGACAAAAAGTTTGTAGAAAATATTGGACGCTCTTTAGCCTCTTTTGATGAATTAATAAAAAAGTACGTAGAACTTCTCAAAAAAAGTTAAGGTATGAAAAAAACAATCACCAATGATGCACCTTGGATTTCCTTAGCAGATATGATGACTGCCTTAATGGTTATTTTTATGTTTATAGCAATTAGCTTTATTTTACGAACAATGAATGTTAGTGGAGTGGAGGATATTGATAAAACAATGAGGATCATTGATTCATTAAAAAACGAAGTTGCCATTAAAGGAAGCGAACTAACCAAAATTAAAGAGCCTATACAAAACTTTGTGGATTTACAAGACAATATTTACAATACATTAAAAAAAGAATTTGAACAAGAAATCAAAGATAATAAAATAGAATTGACACCCGATGGAACAATTAGGTTTACTCCAAAAAACGATACCAACCTTTTTGATCTGAATAGCGATCAATTAACTCAAATATTTATTGACGAATTAGATACATTTATTCCAAGATATTGGAAAATCATCAATGATAAATCTTATATAGACTACATTTCAGAAATACGAATAGAAGGACATGCAGATACTATTGCTCCTGCATCCAATAAAGATAGTTATCTCTATAATTTGGGTTTAAGTTCTCGTAGAGCTGCTTCTGTATTAGGTTATTTCAGACAAAACCCTACATATACTAATGCTTCTTTAAAAACCAAAGAAAGATTAGATTTTTTATTAACTGCTGCTGGCTTTTCTTATTCAAGAGCCTTAAATGATAAAAAAGACTATGTTTATCTTGATGCTAATAAGCAAGTAAACAACAATTTTTCAAGAAGAGTTGAATTTAGAATTTTGACTTCCAATAAAAAACTAATCAAAGAAATTTTAAATGCATCAGGTAATAAGGATGATGATTTCATATTGCAAAAAGGAGAGTTTTTCATGATTCCATACAAAGCTATCAAACAAAAAACCTTAGCTGCATTTGAAGTAATGAATGCAAAAAAAGACTTTCAATTAAATGCTGATTACTTATGGATTAAGAATTACAAATCTCTGGGAGACAATGAATATTATCAGATATATTTTGGGCCTTTCCATTCAAAAGAAGAAAGCAGAGAAGCTTTGAAAAAATTAGATAATACCCAAGTCAAACAGAGAGTTCTATTAGTCTCAAAAACAAGAAATTCATACATTTTTAAATAACAGCCTAATGATTTATGACTTTACAAAAGGAAAAGCAGCAACATTACTTCATAAAGAATTTGAAGTTTCTTTTGACTCATCAGAAGCTATTCTTCCCTTATTAGATATAAAAGTTGATTTTCAAAAAATCAAAATAGACCAAAATGGCTACTATACATATTCTGTAGATGAAAATGATTATTTGATGCTTGCCTATAAAGAAAGTTCTTGGATAAAAAAAAATGGATTACCCAAGTATCACATTTATGAATGTGATACCAGAATGGAACATAATGGCTACATTTTTTCTAATAAAATGCCAGTAGATGTTAAATGCGCTCAAACAGGAGAAAAACACAACCAAAAACACTTGAGATTGTGCAAAAATTGCAGCCATAAATCTTCTACTAACTTTTGGTCATCTGGTCAGAAACCTTGGTATGAGAATGTATTAGATTACGTTGAAAAAAACCAGAATCATTTAGCAGTAAGACGAGATAAATATTTGAGAATGTGGCAACAAGTCTCAGAAGCTTTTAGAGAAAAAATGCAATACAAATGTAATCAATGTAAGATAGATTTATCATTAAGAGAAAACCGCTACTATCTCCATGTTCATCATAAAGATGGTAAGAAAGACAACAACTCACAAAAAAACTTTGAGTGCTTATGCATTTTGTGTCATACAATGAAACATGCACATACACATAACGACTATTCTTGGGTAAATAATGTAAATAAATTTATTTCTCTCAATAGGGCTGATATTGAAAGATTAAATAGAAACTACCTAAATCAATGGAAAGCAATCACAGAAAAATACTATCATAAGTTTTTTTAGTGGGGTTTAATTCCATTTGGAAGGGAAAATTTCTTTAGAACTTATTGTTCCCCCCCTCCCAAAATAGCCCTGATGGTAATGGTATCGTTTTTAGCAAGGCAAAAATAAGAAAGGCAAAACGATAAGAATGGACAGCAGGACTGAACGTCACGACGAAGCACCAAACAGTTCGCTCCTAATAAAAATCATATTAATATTGCATAATTATAATTAATTATTAAATAAAAATTATATATAAAATCACCACATTGCAAAAGACACAAAGAAAAACACATAAAAATTCTTTTAATCTCCTTACAACTTCTTCCCAAACAACACCCCCAAAATTCCTGTTTTCCAAAAAACCGTTGTACCTTTAGCCCGTTGATATATGTACCAAACACTTATCACATTTGTAGAGGGTCTTTCTTTTCCAATCTACGAAGTAAATGAGCATGAGGTAACTACCAACGTTCCTTTCGTCCCTCGTCACTTCGTCCCTTTACTCAATGTGTTTCTAACTAAAAAAAAACAACTTTGCTTTTTCTATACCTAGCTATTATCTTTCTAGTGGTATGGGCTTTGTTTAGCTTCTACTACCTATTTTCCTACAAAGGGGACAAAAATCCTTATTTGGTCAGGTCTATCCCCTCTATCTTTACCACCATCGGTATTTTAGGAACATTTCTGGGCATTGCTGCGGGCTTGTTCTACTTCGATACCAACGAACTCCAAAATAGTATCGCTCATCTCTTAGATGGGTTGCGTATCGCCTTTTTATCCTCCATTATGGGGATTGTCTTGGCGTTGATTTTTGGGCGGATCGTCGAGTATAAAGTGCATAAAGAGGAATTGGTCAAAAAAGAGGAAAAGGTCATTACGGTCACTTCTCCTGACGAACTCCTTGCCCTCAATAAAATCATTGGGATTCTCTCACAACAGGGCAACAATACGGCGCTTTTGGAGGAAATCCACTTGCAATTAAGCACGAAAATTCCCGAATTGGTCGAGGGTTCTGTGGAACACACCAAAAAACAATTGGACGAGGCGGTTGATTTGCTCAAAAAACAAAATGATGCCATTAATCTCTTGGATGTACATCGTCGAGAGGAAAATATTGTGTTGGCGGAAGATTTGGAAGAACTGAATGAAATGACGCTGAAAAGTGTAGAATTTCTAAAACAAATTAACGATTCCCAAAACAAATTGGTCAAAAGCACGGATACGCAAGCACAACATATTGTTGGTACGATGAATCAAAATCACCAGCAAATGACGAAGCGTATGGAGGAATTTGCTGAGGCTTTGCGTAAGAATAATGCGGAAGCATTGGTCGGTATTATGCGTAAAATAACGGAGGACTTTAGCAAGCAAATGAACCTCATTATTCAGACTTTGGTGAAAAAGAATTTTGAGGAATTGAACGATAGTGTCAAGAATCTCAATGAGTGGCAACAGCAGAATAAGAAACAAATGCACCAATTGGTTATTGATTACAAAACCATCTCGGCACACTTTGAGGTAACAGCTCAAAAAACAAAGGAAATTTCGGAATATACTCACCTTTTGGTTTCGGATGAAAGCCAATTATCCAAGATGATTGAGGAACTTCAAAAGGTGCTTATCGAAGACCAAAAGTTTGCCGATATGACGAAGCATTTAGTCAATACCGTACAAAAATTAGACGGAGCTTCCACAGGCATTCACGACTCTTCTATCAAATTAGATAACTTCGTGTCGCAACACTACAATCTGGTCGAAAACACCAAACTCCTACTCCAACAAATTCAGGAATTCAAAAACATCGAAAGTGATGTATGGCGCAATACTCGAAAGAGTCTAAATGATGCGGTGAGCCAAATTGATAAAACAACAACTTCCAGAGATCGGGAATACACTAAATGGCTCGAAACAACACTCAGTAATTTAGACCTCATTATCAAGCGATTTATGCAGGGGAATAATTAGGTTGTAAGGGACAGGTGACAAGGGGCGAGTGACGAGTGTGAAGAAAAAATCATAACTGTCACCCGTCACAAAAAATCACCCATCACTTGTCACCCAAAAAAAAAATCACCCGTCACCCGTCACCCGTCACCAAAAAAAAACTATGGATACAAATAACAACGACTACCAATGGATTTCTTTTTCCGATGTTATGACGGCATTGATGGTTATTTTTATGTTTATTGCCATTTCTTATATGCTACAAGTCCAACAAGAAAAGCAAGTTATTGATGATGTATTTCAAGAGTATATTGGTACAAAACAAGAGTTGCGAGCTGATTTGGATAGCACGTTTAAAGACTTTTTTAAGAAATGGGATGATGTCTATTTAGACCAAAAAGATTTGTCCATCAAATTCCAAAATCACAAGGTGTTATTTAAGTCGGGAGAATACGCTTTGTCCGATACGTTCACCATCATGTTAGATGAGTTTTTGCCCAAGTATTTAGACATTGTGAACCGAGATAAATACAATGAAAAAATAGCGGAAGTTCGCATCGAAGGACATACAGACGATACGCCCATTGGCGGAAAACAAGATCCCTATATTGGCAATTTACAACTATCCCAAGACCGTTCCACCAGCGTGATGGACTACCTCATTCACCACAATGCCTACAACCATTATCCACAAAAAAGAAAAGAATGGATGCAATTTCATTTCGTTTCCAACGGCTATTCTTATGGCAAAACCTTAGACAGCAATGGCATTTATTCCTTTGAATCAGGCAACACCATCAAAAACGAATTATCTCGTCGAGTAGAATTCAGAATTGTCACCCAAAGCGAGCGACTCATACAAGAAGTCATGCGACGGATGAATGAATGAATTTAGTTTTAGTAGTTTATGTGGTTTTAGTAGTTTTTGAAATCCGTGTAATCCAATAAATCCATAAAAATCCGTGATTCAAAGCTTTGTAGTTTGGGGAAAACAATCACTAATTCAACAATTAACTAAATAAGGAGCGAACTGTATAGTGCTTCGTCGTAACAGAAAGGCCCGCTATCCGCTACTATACCAAAAGCCCATCTTACATCTGCCAACACTGCTTTGGTATAACGCTACTATCGGGGCTATTTTGGATGGACAGAACCACTTATATGAGCTTTAATAAAACTAAAATAACTTTGGTCATTTGGTCATTGAGCGAAGCCGAGATGAGGAGTCGAAATAACAACCACATAAACTACAAAAACTACTGAAACCACATAAACTACAAAAAATTGAATCTACCTTTACGCACATTTGAACAAACAACCGATTGGTTAGACAATCAAGGCTATCCCGAATTATTAGGAGGACACAACATCCTTATCACCAATATTCCCAAAGCCCTTAAAAAGAAACGACTTGTCTTCGACAAACACACCAAAGAAATCATGTTTAAAGACGGATTTGGCGATGTGACCAAAGGCTACATTTATAAATACCGTTATGGTATTAACTTCGATGGCATCTTCAGCCTTCCCAAAAAACACATCTTAAAATGCGAGACTATCAACAAAATTATCTCTCAAGATTTATTTGAAGATTACATTTTTGTAAGCACACCTTTAGTTGATGTAAAAGATAATTGGCCGCCCTATCAAGTATATGAAAACAACCGTTTAGATGTCTGTACGCATTGTCATAAGGAAATGGATAATTTAATTGAGCAAATGCAAAAGCAATGCAAAAAAGAACTCCAAAAACAATCCTCTGTTTTAAGCAAACACAATATTTATAAATACGTTTTTGAATGGAATTTTTTAAGCAATCAGTATCGACACAAAAAAAATTATACCTGCGAAAAATGTGGAATTAGTGGACCACCTGTTAGCCGAAAATTCATCCAAATTCACCACATAGACAACGACCAATCCAATAATAAAGGTGGAAATTTACAATGTCTTTGTACACTTTGTCATTTTGATGTAGATGATAAACATCGAAATAAAATGCAAAATGATCCGCTCCTCAAAGAATTTATTCAGAAGCACCAACCAGTGATTCAACACAATCCTATCAGTAATAAGTCCCTAGATATTTTTAAGTCAATGCAATAAATCATCCAAAGTGAATGCGTACTTATGAAACCTTAATTAAACTAGCAAACCATTCAAAATAGGTGAGCTAATGGATTCCATCTTTCATTTACCGATATAAATGCATTTCAACTATGAATTGGTATCACATATAAGAAGCCGCAAAGAAAAAATCTTTGCGGCTTCCCTATTTTATTCATCAGTACAGACCATCCAAAATAGCCCTGATAGTAGTGGTATGGCGGCGGGTAGGGGCAGACGACCCATGTGTCTGCCCGCAGCGTAGGCAAGTCGCCATAAGAACGGATAGCAGGACTAAACGGCACGACGAAGCACCAAACCCTTCGCTCCTAATTTAAGTTTATCAAAAAAGTAATAAGTTCGTTTCTTATAAGAAAAAACATGCCCACCCACAACTGAGAACCAAGAACCACAGCACCAAGAACGACTTAAACCTTCTCTGGCACAACGCTCTTAATACAAAGCTCCTCATACTGAACATTGTCGATACGAGAAGGCGCATCAATCATCACGTCACGACCAGAATTATTTTTCGGGAATGCGATGAAATCACGGATGGCATCCGCACCACCCAACAACTGACACATACGGTCAAAACCAAAGGCCAAGCCTGCATGCGGTGGTGCGCCATACTCAAACGCACCCATCAAAAATCCGAATTTTTCCTCCGACTCTTCCTGTGACATGCCCAACAATTCAAACACTTTTTCCTGCAAACCTCTATCGTGAATCCTCACCGAGCCGCCGCCCAATTCCGTACCATTCAGTACCATATCGTATGCGTTTGCTCGTACCTCACCAGGTGCCGTTTTCATCTTGTCAAAATCCTCCGCTTTAGGCGATGTAAATGGATGGTGACGGGCGACCCAACGTTCTTCCTCTTCTGCCCATTCCAATAAAGGAAAATCCAAGACCCACAAGAATTTATAATCATCTTTCTTTCTAAGTCCCAATTGATTACCCAACTCTAAACGCAAGTCGTTCATTTGCTTTCTCGCCTTCTCTTCTGCACCCGAAATCACCAACAACAAATCACCTGCATTTGCCCCCATTTTATCCGCCCAAGCCTTTAATTGTTCTTGGTTGAAAAACTTATCGACTGACGACTTAAACGTTCCATCCTCATTGCACTTCACATACACCAAACCCTTCGCTCCAACTTGTGGACGTTTCACAAAATCCGTCAAGGCATCCAATTGTTTACGAGAATAAGTTGCTGCGCCTTCCGCACAAATTCCGACGATTAATTCCGCATCATCAAATACTTTAAAACCTTTATTTTGGGCGACGTCATTCAGTTCTACAAACGTCATTCCAAAACGAATATCAGGCTTATCAGAACCATATAAACGCATTGCATCCGCATACGTCATACGAGGCACTTCATCCAATTCGACATTGTGTACATACTTCATCACATGACGCATCAGATTCTCAAACGTATTCAAAATATCCTCTTGATCTACAAACGTCATTTCGCAGTCAATTTGCGTAAATTCGGGCTGACGATCTGCTCTCAAATCCTCATCTCTAAAGCAACGCACAATTTGAAAATAACGATCATATCCTGCCACCATCAACAATTGTTTAAACGTTTGTGGCGACTGTGGCAACGCATAAAATTGTCCAGGATTCATACGAGAAGGCACGACAAAATCTCTTGCCCCTTCAGGCGTAGAACGGATCAAATAAGGCGTTTCAATTTCCAAAAATCCTTGTCCATCCAAATACTTCCGCACCTCTTGCGCAATGCGATGACGCAACATCAAAGCCTGTTGAACTTTAGGACGACGCAAATCCAAAAAACGATATTTCATCCGCACATCTTCTCCCCCATCCGTATCATCATCTACTGTAAATGGCGGCGTTTTTGATTCATTCAAAACCGTTAGCTCCTTCACAAAAATCTCAACATTTCCCGTCGGTATATTCGGATTTTTATTGCTACGCTCCATCACCGTACCTTTCACCTGAATCACAAATTCCCGACCCAACTTTTTCGCTCTATCACAAAGTTCCGCATCCGTTTCCTGATTAAAAACCAACTGCGTTAATCCATAGCGGTCTCTCAAATCCAGAAAATTCATTCCGCCAAATTCACGAGTTCGTTGCACCCATCCTGCTAAAGTTATTTCCTGTTCGGCATGCTCCATACGCAGCTCACCACAATTATGTGTTCTGTACATTTTTTATATTTGATTTAATGATATATATTAAATTTTTTATTATTTTATTTTTTTGGAGAGAACGGTAAATTTCTCCGTCGTTACGTTTAGGTCCCGCTGTCCGCTACTACACCAAGCCACCGCAAAACACTCTAGCCAATCTATTGGTATAACGCTACCATCGGGTCTATCTTGAAAGGTCTCAACTTCTATGCCCTTATATAACTTATATGGTTTAAAAAAAGTTGCAAAAAAAAAATCACCGAACCACATTTTTCTTATCGGAATCCAAACGAATCAGAATAAACAACAAAACACTAAATCCTAAAAACGATGAACCACCATAACTAATCAAGGGCAAAGGAATCCCAATAACAGGTGCCAACCCAATCGTCATCGCCAAATTGATCCAAAAGTGAAAAAACAAGATAGAGGCAACACCATATCCATAAATTCGAGTAAAATTCGATTTCTGTCGTTCTGCCACGGCAATGATACGCAATAACAGGAATAAAAATACAACAATCACTGCCACACTTCCTATAAAACCCAATTCTTCGCCAATGCCACAAAAGATAAAATCTGTATCCGATTCAGGCACAAAGTCCCCTCGAATCTGCGTACCATTCAAATAGCCTTTACCCGTAAGACCACCCGAACCAATCGCAATCAAAGATTGATTCAAATTATAGCCCATACCTCTCGAATCATCCACTACCCCCAACAGTACCAAAATACGCCCCAATTGATAAGGCTGCAAAATATCACTACAAATATAAGATATAGTTTGAATATAAGCTGCTGCACTCGCTAAGATACCCGATAACAATGCTCCACCGTTTTGTTTTCCAATTTTATCAAAGAAAATAGCTACAAAAAAGCCTATAAAAGCCATAACACCCAATCCCACCAATAAGTGCCATCCTGCTAACAAACTTGGCAAGAAATAGATAACCAATGCTGCCACTGCCACAATTACTGATTGTACCCAATCTATCCTAAAAAGAAACAACGCCACACCAACCATCAATGCAGATATGGAAGTTGTCAGGGTAAACGAGCCACTTTTCAAAACTTCCAAACTCACAGGGTCAAAGGTTGTCAATACTAGTGTCAAAATAAATAAGGCTATCACCGAAGCAAACAACACCAGAAACCATCCAGAAAGCCCTTCCCGATACAATACCAAAAGAAAAGAAGTATAGACCAAAGCCGTTCCTGCATCTCCTTGTAAAACAACCATCCCAAAAGGCAAAAGTATAATTAAAGCAGTAATCAAAAAATTAGGCAGTTTCCGCAAATTGATGTTCATGCCACTCAAATAAAACGCCACCATCAAGGCCGTCGAAAACTTTGCAAACTCGGAGGGTTGAAACCGAACAGGACCTAAGACTATCCAAGACAAAGAGCCTGCAATCTCTCGACCAAAAATCAATACTGCCCCCAACAACAATAAGGTCGTCACATACAATACGGGTGCCATGCCCACATAAAATTGCCGATCAAACAACTGCAAAAAGAAAACAACAACCAAAGTTACTGCAACCCAAGCAAGTTGTTTTCCCACTTTTATTCCCTGTAAATCCCAAAGACTATTGATTTCATAGGTAGGATCATAATTGGCAGAATAAACAGCCGAAAGCCCCAGTCCCACCAACAAAAAATACAATAATACGAGCAACCAATCGGTTTTCCGTTTGCTCTCTACTGCCGTATATAGACTCATTCTTCTATAGGTTTATCTATCAAATTCATGTCTAATATTCTTTTTTCTCGACGTTCTGCTACTTTACTTAATGTACCTGTCAGGTATTTTTCTGTCATTAAGGCGCAAATTGGGGCGGCAAAGGTCGAGCCATAGCCAGCATTCTCGACAATGGCTGCAATCGCTATCTTAGGGTTGTCTCTGGGCGCAAAAAAGATGAAAATCGAGTGGTCATCTCCATGGGGATTCTCGGCTGTTCCTGTTTTACCACAAGTGGAGATTCCGTCAATTTGCGACCATTTTCCTGTTCCTTGTGTCATGACTTGTTCCATACCTTCTACTATCGTCTCAAAATGTCGTCGTTCGATGCTCACGCTTACTGGTTTCAAGGGTTCTTTGGTTCGTACAATGTGAATGGGTCGATAGGTTCCTCTATTCGCTAAGATATTTACGTAGTTGGCGAGTTGTAGGGGCGTTGCGGTAATTTCTCCTTGTCCGATACTGAGGGATATAATCGTATTGGCTTTCCATCGCCAACCTTTGTAAATCCCGTTGAAATACTCTACTGTTGGAATATTTCCTTCTACCATGCCTGGTAAGCCAATATCTAATTTCCTTCCAAAACCAAATTCATGGGAGTAATCTACCCATCGTTTTAAAGCGACATCTATATCATCATGAACAGGATTTTCCATCGTTCTTTTGAAAACATCGCAAAAATAAGGATTGCAGGATTGCTCTATACCTTTTTGTACATTCTGACAAGGCGCATGCCCATGTGAACATTTGACGCTCGTACTCGCTCCGATCCAATACGCTCCTCGACAAGCATAATAATGATTTGCCCTAATGACGCCTTCTTGTAGGCCAACCAAAGCGACAAAGGACTTAAAAGTCGAGCCAGGTGGGTAAGTTGCCGTAATACAGCGATTTAATTGTGGCTTTAAGGTATCATTATTGAGGCGGGCAATGTTAAAACTTCGCTGCCGTCCTGTCAGCAATGCGGGGTCGTAAGAGGGACTACTCACCATCGCTAAAATTTCCCCTGATTCGGGTTCTATGGCAATGACACTGCCTATTTTTTTTGCCATTAGTTGCTCTCCATAGCGTTGTAAATCGGTATCCAATGTCAATTGAAGACTTGTACCTTGTTTGGCTGCTTTATCCTGTTCTCCTTCTTTATACCGAGCCGTTTCTCTATTGAACTTATCCACTGTTACAATGCGCTGTCCTTTGTCTCCTCGCATTACATCTTCATAGAATTTTTCGACGCCACTGACCCCAATATAATCGCCCAAAGCATAATACTCATCTTGTGCTAAAATCTTCTTATCGACTTCTCCCAAATAGCCATAGACGTGTGGTGCTACTTTTGCATGGTAATTTCGGATGGTTCGGACTTGGGCATAGAATCCTGGATATTGGTACATATAACCTTGTATGTTCGCATAGGATACAGGAGAAATTTGTTTGACTAAGATAGAGGATTTGTACCAAGAGTGCTTTTTGGCAGCTTTCAAACGTTCCTCTAAACTCGTTTTGCTGATATTCAACAACTGGCAAAATTTTAGGGTATCAAACGTACCAATGTCTTTGGGAATGACCATCATATCATAAATGGGCTGATTGTCTACCATCAAATTTCCATGACGGTCGTACATCAATCCCCTCGCAGGCAAAGTCGGTATCTTCCGAATTATATTACTCTCCGCCTCCACTTTATAGTTTTCATCCATGATTTGCACGGCATACAAACGCATCAATAGCGTTAATGCTCCAATGACAAATATGCCCATAACAACAAAGACTCTTACTTCTTTCTTCATATCTTAAATCGTTAAGCGGAAGATGTAAGGCATTTTTAAAATGCCTTACATCTATACGTTCTATCCATCCAAAATAGACTCGATAGTAGCGGTATGGCTTTCTTTGGTTTTTGT
>ENA-ORXM01001130-ORXM01001130.1-marine-metagenome-genome-assembly--contig:-NODE-1130-length-39259-cov-19.149967_pt1 | contig 39259 bp, 21 predicted proteins | sample MGYA00237867_ERZ511480 | MGnify/ENA primary metagenome ERZ511480 (study PRJEB26309, sample SAMN06266103) | marine metagenome | isolation source: Algal blade | place: United Kingdom:Sidmouth, United... | reverse complement strand
AAGTACAAGAAACAGAATGTTAAGATTCCAAAGGAGAAGAAGGAACGGGAGATTGCAGCGACTTTGACGTATGAGGAGGTGAAAAAGTTGATTGAGGATGCACCACCGCCAAAAAAGAAAGGTGGAAGAAAGGCTGCTCCAAAAAAGAAAGCTACAGCAAAGGCGAAGAAATAATCGCTTTTATATTCTGCTCAATAATGATATATAAGCATTCTGCCCTTTTTGGGTGGGATGCTTTTTTTTTGCTTTTTTTTGGAGAGAACGGTTTGTCTTTCATCGTGATGGATGGTCCTGCTGTTCGTTCTTATGGTGGCTGCCAAGTTAGGGCAACCACAAGGGATTGCCCCTACAACGCTTCGGACAAAATGGGGCTGTTCCTACTCACCACCATACCACTGCCATCAGGTCTATTTTGGATGGTCTGAATTTCTATTTGCTGTTGTTTTTCACCATATAAGTTGAATATAAGTCAGATATAAGACCATATAAGTTTTCGGTTCTGTCCTTTCAAAATAGACTCGATAGTAGCGGAATGGCTTTTTTTTCGTTGTTGCGATTTATATTGTTGGTTGGGACAAGGCATGCCTTGACTGTACAGTTCCAATTTGTTAGATTCGTTGTTCCTTAGCCATATTAGCGGATAGCGAGACCCTGCGCCACGACGAAGCACTTTACCGTTCTCTCCTAAAACATTTTTTTAGTTCCATGATATATTGAGTTTTTTCAATAACTGAAATAAACTAAAAACGCATGTTTTCCTATATATTTCTTGTATATTGCATGATAACTAACCCACTTTTCAACTTATTGAACTATGCAAAAATTCTCTTTACTATTGCTTTTGGGCTGTATTTTCATCTTTTCTTGTGGGGATGATGAGCCGATGGATATGGATGATGACAACAATATGACGAATGATACGATTGTCATAGATATGGATACGATTCCCAATAACGATACCATTCCTAATGATACGATTCCTGATCCTATTGCTGATAGTCTGGCGGTCATTATTTTGAATGTAACCAATATTGAAGAGTTGGAAGGTGGGATGAATATCGGGCTTTATGACAATGAAGCGGATTGGGATACGGACTTGGATAGTAGGCTGACCGAAAATGAATATGCCTATGCCTATCCTGCTGCGGATGAAAATCCTAAAATGATTACTTTTACGGGGGTTGAACCTGGCGAGTATGGATTTTCTATTTATCACGATGTAGATGGTAATGGAGAAATGGATTTATTGGCGGGTTTAATTCCTCAAGAACCTTATGGTTTTTCTCAAAATTTTGTGCCGTCTTTTAGCGCACCCAACTTTTCAGATTGCTCTTTTGAAGTCAATTATTTTGATACGCTGACGCTTGACATTGATTTAATTCAGCCTTAAAAATATATTTTTCAATCTCCTTAATTTTTAATCTTTTAATTACATGAAAAAATTATGTTTGTTGGTTTTATTTGGTGCTTTGCTTGTTTTTTCTTGTGATAAAGATGAACCGATGGATGATGATGATGTTACCATCATTGACACGGATACGATGATGGTCGATAACGATACGATGACGATGGAGATGGACACGATTCCCAATAATGATACTATACCGATTGATACAACGCCTGTTGTCACGAATCTTCCCGTCATTACGCTAATCATTAGCAATATTGAGGATATTGAGGGAAGTATGTATATCGCTTTGTACAATTCTGAAAGTTCGTGGGATGATGATATTGGTGATGGGGAACAGGGCAATCAATATACGTTTGCGATTCCTGAAGTTACGGACAATACGCTCTCTATAGATTTTCCGAACCTTGAGGTAGGAACGTATGCATTTTCAACTTTTCACGATTTAAACAACAATAGCATTTTGGATTTGGACAATCTTTTGAACTTGATTCCACAAGAGCCTTTTGGTTTTTCTAATAATCCAAGTATAACTTTTAGCTCGCCTTCTTTTGGGGATTGTTCTTTTGATGTTGGGGCGATGGATAGTGTGGTGGTGGAGATTGAGTTGATGAGTCTTTAGTTTTTGTGGTTTAAGTGGTTTTTGTAGTTTTTGTGGTTTGCTTTCCGATTCCTAATTCCTAATACACGAACTCCCTAATAAATCCTTGACAACCAATTCAGAGTCGGTGAAAATTGTGCCTAAAATTCCGCCTAATTTGTAGCTGTCGTAGCCGACGAAATAGAGTCCTTTATGGTAGCCTTTTGGGATGGGTGGATGTGGACAGGAGAATTTATCTAAGACTTCTTTCCCTCTTTCGATGAATGAGGTGATGTTTGGAAGGTAGCCTGTGGCTAAGATTACTTTGTCGATTTCTTGCGTTGTTCCATTTTTGAATACGACACCTTCTGGAGTGAAATGTGTGATGTCTTTGACGACTTTTATTTTTCCTTCTTTAATGGCTTGTACCGTTCCAATGTCGATGACGGCTGTTTTGTTCGTTTCCGTTACTTGTTTGAGGGGCGATAATTTTGAGGGTTCTAAGCCGTATTTTCGGAGGTCGCCAAAGTGGATGCGCCTTACTTTTCCCCCAATCCAATCTCCCAACCCAAAAGGTAATTTTGCTAATTTTTTGGCGGTGAGTTGCACGGATCGCCCGTTCAAATCTCTGGGGACAATGTTGAGAGGATTTCTGACGGAGATGTAGGTTTCGATGTCGTAGTTGGATAGGTCAAAGGCGATTTCTGCGCCTGTATTGCCCATGCCGATGACCAATACTTTCTTTCCTTTGTAAGGTTCTGGATTTTTGTAGTGGATGCTGTGTTGTATGTCGCCCTTAAAAGTTTCTTGTCCTGTCCATTTGGGGATTTTGGGTGTTCGGTTGATGCCTGTGGCGACGATGACGTTTGCTGCGCTGTACTTTTTCCCTCCTTTCGTTTGTACCTCCCATTTTTGTTCGTTTGGTTCTTTTTTAATCCATGTCACTTCTACGCCAAATTCTGGTTTGATGTCGAAGTGTTTGCTGTATTCCTCAAAGTAGGCAATGAGTTTTTTGCGTGGGACATATCGTGGATAGTCTTTGGGAAATGGTAAATGTGGTAGGTGGGACAATTCTTTGACTGTGTGTAAATGCAATCGGTCATAATGGCTATGCCATGCACTTCCGACTTGCTCGTTTTGTTCGATGATGGTGAAGGGTAAATTGGCTTTTCGCATGCGTCCTGCTACGGCTAATCCTGCGGGACCTGCGCCTATGATGAGTGTGTTCATTTTTTTATTTTTATTGGCGAGACGCATTGAATGTGTCTTTACTTTTTTTTTGGAGCGCAAGGTTTAGTTTTCATTATTGCGGAAAGTCCTGCTATTCGTTAATGGATGGCATCTCTAAGATGCCTTGCATTTTTTCACGCACTGTACCGTATTGGAAGGCATTTCCAAAATGCCTTTCATTTCCACAAATGAACCGAAACGGCAGCCAACCCAATCATCCAACCACTGCTATCAGGGCTATTTTTCATGGTCAGGACTTTTCATAGTTCTGAAGCATTTGGGTAGTTCAAAGCATTCTCTTGATTGTTACAACACCTTTGGGTTCTTAAAGTTTTCTTTGTGTTAGCGAGTTGAGTTTTTATTTTTTCGAGTTGTTCTCTCTATTTATGGAGGGTTCGACACACCTCTGATTAACTGAAGTTAATCGTCTCCTCTCAAGAGGAGATTTTTTGTATGGTTTTTTTCGAGTTGATTGATTTTCTTATAGCAGTTGTGTCTGTGAAAAATAGCCCCGATAGTAATGGTATGGCAAACCAAGTGCTGTGGTTCTTGGTTCTTAGTGCTGTGGTTCGGTTCTGTTGTGATTGATGATACTTGGCTTGCCATAAGAATGGATAGCGGGACTTTCCGTTACGACGAAGTACGGAACAGTTCGCTCCTAATTTAGTTAATTGGTAAAATCAGTAGATTAGTTAATTAGTCTCCGCTCAAACGAAAAGCACCTAATCTTCCTCCAATTCGTCCCGTAGCATGTTTTCTGCACCCATTAATTCGTTGAGAGCGTGTCGGTTTCCGATGGATTTGGCTATTTTTTTTCCTTGTTCGTAGGTAGTGAAGGCGTTGTCAAATTGTTCTAACTGCTCATATAACTTGCCTAAATGGTAGTATGTTCCGACGTATTCGGGGTCGTTTTGTACGAGGTCTTGGTAGTATTGTAATGCCTTTTCGTTGTCTGATTTTTTGGCATATTCCATTGCAATTGCATATTTAAGGAAAGAATCTTTAGGATTTTCTGTTAAAAATTGCAACAATTGTTCGAGTCTGTCTGTTTTCATTTTTGAAAAAATTACTATTCTAGCGAATATTCACTAACTTCGCATCACTTTTTTCATCAAATATAGACAAATCGTATGAAAGTATTAGTTTGTATTAGTAAAGTACCAGATACTACTAGTAAAATTACCTTTACAGATAACAATACCCGTTTCAATGAGGACGGTGTTACCTTTATTATGAACCCTACCGACGAATGGTATGCTTTGGTTCGTGCCATTGAAGTCAAAGAGGCTCAAGGCGGAAGTGTGACTGTTGTTAATGTGGGAGGCGCAAATAATGATCAGATTATTAGAAAAGCATTGGCTATCGGAGCGGATGATGCTGTAAGAATTGACGCTGATCCTACAGATGCTTATTTTGTAGCAGCTCAAATTGCTGAATATGCTAAAAGCGAAGGCTTTGACATCGTTTTCACTGGAAAAGAAACCATTGATTATAATGGCTCTGTGATGGGCGGCCTGTTGGCGGAGTTCTTGGATTTACCATATATTTCTTTGGTAACTAAAATGGACATTGCTGGAACGGCAGCTACGCTCGAAAGAGAAGTTGAAGGCGGTAAAGAGATTTTAGAAGCAAATCTTCCTATCGTTATTAGTGCCAACAAAGACCTTGCAGAACAACGTATTCCCAATATGCGTGGCATTATGGGCGCACGTAAGAAGCCATTAAATGTATTGCCTGCTTTTGGGGGAATTACAGCTCCTACTTCTGTCGTAGAATATTTGGCACCTGTGCCTCGTACTGAGGTTAAATTGGTCGATGCAGATAATGTAGCGGAATTGGCTCGTTTGTTACACGAAGAGGCTAAGGTTATTTAGTGACATGTGGCAAGGGACGTGTGACAAGAGGAACGTGTGATGAGGAATAGCGACCTGACGGAAGTTGTATTTATTGTTAAAATTAAAAAAAAGAAATATAATGTCTGTAATAGCGTTTATAGAATTAGAAAATAATAAAGTAAAAAAATCTTCTTTTGAAGCGGCTTCTTATGCAAGTGCTGTTGCTTCAAAATTAGGCAAACCAGCCATTGGTATCGCTCTGGGTACGGCTGATAGTGCTGCTTTGGAAGCTTTAGGTAACTACGGTTTAGAAAAAGTAGTACATGTAGGGAATGATGCGTTGAATCACTTTGATACAAAAGTATTTGCACAAGTCTTGTGTGAAGCTGCAACAAATGTGGGTGGAGAAGTTATCGTTTTTTCTCACAATTATGCAGGCAAAGGACTTGCGCCAAGAGTGGCTGCTCGTATGAAAGCGGGTTTAGTCGCAGGCGCAACAAGCTTACCTGAAACAGAAAAAGGATTTATTGTTAGCAAAACAGCCTTTTCTAACAAAGGATTTGCTAAAATTTCGATTGATACGCCTGTAAAAGTGGTTTCTCTTTCGCCAAATTCTTATGGTGCGCACAAAAGCGAAGGAACTGCTGCTATAGAAAGCGTAGATATTGCTGTTCCTGCATCAAGTGTTACGGTCAAAGAACGCATTAAATTATCAGATACCATTCCATTAACGGAAGCGGATTTGGTTGTTTCGGCGGGTCGTGGCTTAAAAGGCCCTGAAAACTGGGGAATGATTGAGGAATTAGCGACTTTATTGGGTGCTGCAACGGCTTGTTCTCGTGCGGTATCAGATGTAGATTGGAGACCACACCACGAACACGTTGGACAAACAGGAATCACGGTTAGTCCTAACTTATACATTGCTGTAGCGATTTCTGGTGCAATTCAGCACTTAGCAGGGGTAAGTAGTAGCAAAACCATTGTAGTCATCAACAAAGACCCCGAAGCACCTTTCTTTAAGGCTGCCGATTATGGTATTGTTGGTGATGCTTTTGAGGTAGTTCCTAAACTTACAGAGGCAATCAGAGCGTTAAAAGCGTCTGCTTAAACAATAATAACCTATAGAATCAGAACACTCGCTGATTGATTGTTTTTGAATCAATCAGCGAGTGTTTTACATATTTTAGCTACCTTTGTGTCCATTTTTACATACTATAACCTAGCTTTTATCCTTCAAAAAGTGCTTTTTAGTTCTAAAAAATATTTTTTTTGTCTAAAAAGTAACGCTTGAACTTTATTCTTCGTTGAAATTATCATAGAAATAGTGTAATTTACAGTACAAAACTAGCTTTGTTATGTGTAAGTAGTCCAAAAAGAGACCCAATACCTTTAGTTTTAAATAAATTTTGCTTTTCTGAAAAGATAGTTGAAATATTGTTTTTTCTCTTTTAAAGCTGTATTTTTGTTTTGGTGATAAACAAGCCAAAAAACTAATTGGTTTGGTCAGAACCAAAGGTACAAAATGTAAAACTTTAGTTTAAGCGTGTGCCTAGAATCTCCTTGCTTTAGCTGGGGAAGTGTCAATTAGTTATAACTCATGAATAAACTTGAACTCGAAATATTAGCCCTTTCCCATAGTGTAACACAATCACAGTCTTATGCTGTAGTCTTGCAGGAAGTAGATGGCAATCGTCGTTTGCCGATTATCATTGGTGTACCAGAGGCGCAAGCCATTGCAGTTGCTATGGAAGGCTTAAAACCTACTCGCCCTTTAACCCATGATTTGTTAAAGAGTGTTTGTGATACTTTTGAAATTAGTCTCTTAGAAGTCATCATCAGCGATATGATTGAGGGCATTTTCTACGCAAAATTGATTTGCCAACAGGGTGGCAATATCTTAGAGATTGATTCTCGTACTTCTGATGCTTTAGCCTTGGCAGTTCGATTCTCTTGTCCTATTTATACCTACGAACATATCTTGGATTCCGCAGGATTAACGCCAGAACCTTCTGAACAACAACCTGTTGCCAAAGACAATTCGCCCCAAAAAGCCAAAAACAAAACTGACGAAAAAGGGTACGGACTTCATTCGCTCAAAAAGTTAAACAAACTCTTAGAAGAAGCCATTGTGAATGAGGATTACGAAATGGCTGCTCGTTTAAGAGATGAAATTGATAAGCGAGATGCTCGATGACATATATGCTCTCTTCTACTGATCCAGACTTTGGATCAGTTTTGATTATTAGTCTTGCAACAATTGGATTCTTATTGGCTTGGTTCATTAGTTTTTCTCCCAAACGCCTCAAAGAAACCGTTCAACAATATGGAGAGAATCAGGCTTTAGCCCGTCAGTTTATTACCCATAAAGTATTAGGCGTTTTTTTTATGGGTATTGTCCCTTCTTTTGTAATCTATCTCCTACTCCCCAATGCCGCCCAATATTTTGGTTTAGGTTTTCAAAATATTGGCTTATCCTTGCTCTACATCTGTGGCTTAATGTGTATTTTGTTGCCCTTCATGATTCTTGGTTCAAAAAAAGTGGACAGTCAAAAAGTATATCCACCTTTGCGTCTAAAAACATGGAATCGTTCCATTACGCTATTTGATGGTTTCCTTTGGGCATTGTATTTATTTTCCTACGAAATTTTATTCAGAGGGCTATTGCTCTTTATTTGTGCAGAACATTTGGGAATCCCCATTGCTATTGCGATTAACGTTGCTTTGTATGCTGCGACACATGCGCCTAAAGGTGCAAAAGAATCCTTTGGTGCCATTCCTTTAGGCTGCTTATTTTCCATAATGACCTTCCATACAGGCACCATTTGGGCAGCCTTCGTCATTCACTTTTTACTTGCCTTTATCAATGATTTGCTACACGTTCATCATAGTGAAGAGATGGCTTTTGATTGGTAGATTGGTGTATTAGGAGTCGGTTTTATAGAGCATGAATTTCTAATTTCCCCAATTTCCCAATACACTAATGACTAATCCCCCCAATATACCAATTCCTAATTTTTTAAAAATAAGGAGAGAATGGTTTATCTTTCATCGCAACGGAAAGGCCTGCTGTCCGTTCTTATGGCAAGCTACTGGTCATCCAACAGAGTCGAGATGCAACCACAAAAACCACATAAACTACTAAAACCACATAAACTACTTGCCATACCACTACCATCAGGTCTATTTTGGATGGTCTCTATCCCTGCATCAAGGTTTTGAATCACGGATTTTTATGGATTTTTGGGAGTACACTGATTTTTTTCAGGTTGCTTCGTTGAGGAATTAGTTTATTTAGTAGATTAGCGAATTAGACTATACAACAATAAAAAACATTTTTGAATTAGCCTTTTAGAATTTAGAAATTATGATTTAGAATTTAATTAAACCCTTTCTCTCCAAAATAAAAAAACACAATGAATAAATGCTTTCATTGCATTTATCCACTGTGTTAGGAATAGGATTTTTTTCAAAGTATGCTTGCTCTTATATCGTAAAAGGCTTTGCCGTGAGCCACGCCTTTTGTTTGTGCCATTTTTGTTTGACAATCATTGAAGCGTAGAGAATTTGTTCTTCTTCTTGAATGATTTGTCCACAAAATTGATTGTGTTGTAAGGTTTCAATAATTAAGTTTCCGACTTTTTCATCGGGTTCTCTTTGGAATTTATCTTGTAGTAAATTGCGAACTTTTTCTTTTGCCATTGCCTCCGTTTCTGCTTCGGCAGCTAAAAGTGCTTGCTTTAATTCCGCCATTGTTTCGACTTCTTCAGAAACTGCTACCCTACCCTTTGGCAAAGTTTTGTTTTCGCCCATAGCCTGCTCATATTCAATCGCCAAAGAGCCGTAGCATTCTCGGATAAGTGCGCCCCAAATTGATTGCCAATAAGCATAAGAGGGTGTTCGTTCAATTCCAACGACTTCGCCATCTAGCAAAATAATCGCTCCGACTTGTCGGGGAACGGTCTCAAATTCTGCGACGAACTGATCTAATTCTTTTTTAAATTTTTTCAAGAAATACTCTAAATGCCCATGTGCTTGTGCGCCTAAATTCGCATTGAATTTACTAATCTCATCCCACAGTTTATTATAGTTTTTTTCTTTGCGTTTACTCAAAGCTACTTCTCTCAAAGAAAAAGGAAGAATCAACATTTTGTGTTTTCCTGCTGCAATGTAACCGCCTTGCGATTGCTGTACACACATGGCTGTATCAAATGTTTTTTGCTTTTTTTGAGCGACCAAAGCGGTGTGTGCCATAGCGTGGTCTTGCGCTCGTTGCTTCACAATATAGCCCACATGTGTTGGTACAATAAAGAGCTGATCCGTCGTATTTTCAAACACCAATGAACCGTACCCGCTTGTACTTACTTTGATTTCATCGGGCGAAACGAAGCGTTTATCATCGACATCACTCAGCAAAGGAATGACTTGCATATAGCCCACGCTTTGCATACGCCCTACGACTGTTCCTTTAAGAATTTCTTGGATGGTAATTGCTTTTTTTCCGCCTTTTCCTTTTCTATTAAATAATGTATTGAATAGCATGATTTTTTTGGTTTGAAAAGGCAGTGAGTAAATAATTTTCACTGCCTCCTTCTATTGATTAATTAACGGCATTGTTGTATTGAATAAGGCTTCGATACCTTGTTCTACATCGACTTCAAACATTGATTTTAGCAAATTGAGGCTCAAGCCATTAACTTGGCTTATGGGTATCGTTCCAATGGCATCACTTAGTTTTCGGATACCACCTGCTTCGGCTGCTAAAACGGGCGTCACTTGTAATACAGGAATCTTGACTCCGATTTTTTTTGATAAATGCATTACTTCATTTACTCGTCCTGCTGGAGAATTTTCGTATCCATCTGATAAGATAAAAATCGTATCAACCTCCGCTTCCATCAATTCTAAAAGTCCTTGTGCTAAAGACGTATCTCCTTGCGTTTCGACCAATGTTTTATTGGCAATATTTGCATCCCCACAACCCACCAAAATCGTTTCTTCACTGGCAGCCCTGATCACATCTCGAATCGCCAAAGAAATTGCCATTGGGCGCATCCACTGGGTTTCGCTTCCTTGCATAGAAAGGGAGGTATCTAAAAGGATACCAACCTTCTCGAATTGAAGTGGTAATCCTCTTGCTGTTTTTGCTGCGTTCTCTGCCAACACTTCCGTTATATCGTCCGTCAATCCTTGCTTAAAGGCATAAATGTATAGACGAATACAATCATAATTTTTAGGATTGAACGTAATATCAACTTGCGCTTTAGTTGCTTGCGCTTGGAAAGCAATTTTCTGTCCTTTGGTCAATTGCTTTTTCGTCAATTCTAAAACTTGTGCCGTTGTGGATTCAGGATGATACGTACTTCTGATTCCTTCCAATACTTCAAAAGATAATTTTGAGCCTTTCATCAAATCGCTTTTGGCTTCTTGGTATGATTTCAATAATGGAAGATTGTAAACCCGTTCCACTGAAAGCGCAAAAGAAACACATTCTAAAACGATGTGTGTATAATTTTGAGGGCTGTATTTCAAAACATTTACCTTCAAAATATTTTTTTCTTTCAAGGACAATTTGCTTGCAGGCTTGCTCAAAATTGCTTTAATAATACTACACATTCTTTTACCCCAAGCGTGTTCTAAAGTTGTTGCAATTTTTGTTTTGTACTTGCTAACCCATCGCTCTAAATGCTTCTCACTTAGGATAGAATTCAGGATTAATTTTCGTGTACGAGCATTGTTGATTTTTTCTTTTTTCAACCAAGCAAATAGCTTTAGTTTTCGAGGTACAGATAATTGCCCAAGTAGTCGTTGTATGATTCGTTTTTCTTGACTTTCATCTAAGAAAATTGCATCCATTCTATGATTGCCCAAGAATTTGACAACGCCTAACTGTTTGGTATAATCTGTAAAGCCTGGCAATAACAAGGACATTCCGTAAATGCTTCGATCTACGTTCAATAGTTTTTGATGGCTAAGGTCAATGGCTTGTACTTGTTCTGCTTGGGTATTATAAAAGCTAGCCCTCGCCGTTCCGACACTCGCTGTCTCTATGAATGATAAGAAGGCTTGAGACAATTCTCTTTTTTGGTCTTCTGTCATTTGTCGCAATACCAAGCTTGTTTGGGTAGCTGTTAGTGTTTTCATTTTTGTTGTTTAATGTATTATTTTTAAGAATGAAAAAAATAGAAGGGAAAGAATGGGTGTCAGTGTTTAAAATTGATGTTCAATCAATTGGATCTATTAAATGTAGATTGCCTGTAATGGCTGCTGAACTCACACCACAGTTCCCTTTTTGTGCTTTACACATCTATAAAATCACCACATATTATAGTTATTTTAAGAATCTGTTATAAACAGATTTATTAGTATTGAGTTATGGTAAAATAAAACAGGGTATTTTGAATATCAAGAAAATGCACGTAGGATTGCGCCTACGGTCTTTGGTTATTCATACCAATGCCCTATAACTGAGCTGCTGTATTGACATTGCAGTTCCCTGTCTTTTTTGTTCACTAAGGAATAATTTTTCAACCATTCCAAAACGTTATTTTGTTATTTTTTTTTAATAATAAAAAAGGGATATTGAGTATGTTTTTGTAATTGTTGTGTATACCAATTTCACCACTCCCCCCACAATTGTATTGATGGGGAAGACAGGATTCGAACCTGCAAAGTCGTTAGACTGACAGCCTTTAAAGCTCTGAAAAAACATAGCAGTTCCCTTTAGATATAAATGACGTTAATCACTTGATATATTTAACTGACGAATTAACTTTGTTTGTCTTTTTAATTTATGTAAAAAACTTATTGTGTGATTTATGATGGCATAGAAATCTTATTACTTGGAGAATGAAGCCACCAAGATTGGTAAGATTATGCCAACATAAACAGTAATTTATGCTCTGACATTTTTGTATGTATTAAACTTATTTATAAAAGCAGGAGAAGGCTGGTGTCATTGGGTTTTACGGACGTTTATGTTCCGGCGGTAATGACCTCAAGTTCCTGTTTTAATATTATTGTTGTGTGCTTCGTTGCGAGGCACGTATATAGAACCACGACTGAGAAAGTATAGTTCCTGAAAATAAAACTTTTTTAAAACTTTTTTTGATTGGGAATAATGAAAAAATATTCCTTGTAAAAATTTGTGGATTGGTTGAATAAAACAGCGCAACCAATCCACAAATCATCTATGCTTCTTCAATTACTTTTAGAACAAGTTTACCCATTTTGTCGCCATTAAATAAACGCAAAAATGTTTCGTGAAAATTTTCGATTCCTTCACAAATATGTTCTTTTGATTTCAGTTTTCCTTCGGCAATCCACTGTGCCATTTCCATCGCTCCTTTTCCGTAATCTTTGGCATAATCAAAAATAACGAATCCTTCCATTGTCGCTCGATTGACTAAGAGTGATAGATAGTTTGAAGGACCTTCAATTTTTTTGTTGTTGTATTGTGAGATGGCTCCGCAGATAACGACTCTCGCTTTTCTTCTCAAAATGGCTAAGGCTGCATCTAAAATCTCTCCACCAACATTGTCGAAATAAACATCAATTCCTTTTGGACATTTTTCTTTTAGGGCAGTTCTAATATTTTCGTTTTTGTAGTCAATGGCTCCATCAAAACCTAATTCATCTACAATGTATTTGCATTTATCGGGTCCGCCTGCGATACCGATGACGGTACAGCCTTTTATTTTAGCGATTTGTCCTACGATGCTGCCGACGGCGCCTGCTGCCCCTGAGACTAAAACTCGATCTCCTTCTTTTATTTTTCCGACTTCTAAAAGTCCAAAATAGGCGGTCAATCCTGGCATTCCTAAGGTACCTGTATAAACGGGCATTGGTACCATGTCTGGAACTAATTTGAACCAACTTGGGTCCTTTCCAACAGTGTATTGTTGTACACCGCCCATGCCGTATACCAAATCTCCTTTGGTGTACCCTTTATGTTTGGACTCGATGACTTTTCCGACGCTTCCTGCTCGCATCACGTCGCCTAAAGCCACAGGTTCAATGTAGGATTTTGTTTCATTTATCCATCCTCGCATGGCGGGATCTAAGGAAATGTAGTGAAGTTGTACTAAATATTCTCCGTCTTGGATGGTTGGGATTGGCGTTTCTCGCAATTCCCATGTGTCTTTTGTGGGTAATCCTTCTGGTCGTTTTTGTAATATTAATTGTTTGTTCATTTTTATATTTTCTTTTTTGGCAAGAATGGTTTGAATCGTATTTTTTTAATTAGGAGCGAAGGGTTTGGTGCTTCGTCGTTTCGTATAGTCCTGCTATTCGTTCTTATGGTGGCTTGACAAACGAGGGCAACCACAAGGGATTGCCCCTACAACGTTGTGGGCAATATGGATTTATTCCCACCACGCCACCATACCACTACTATCAGGGCTATTTTGTTGTGGACAGTACTTTTGAGGTTCTTTTCCTTCTCCTGCAAAGATACAAAAACCTGTTAATCTCTTTTGATTAACAGGTTTCATATTTTTTATTCGTCTTTTGCCATTCTGACGATTTTGGGGGTGAATTTTCCTAAGACTTCGACAAGTTCTTTTTGGTAGTTCATAACTTTGGTGATGTCTTTGTAGGCTTGTGGTGCTTCGTCTAAACCGCCACCGATTAGCGTAATGCCATGCTCTTTCAGGTATTTTTTGACGAAACTTTGCGTCAAGGACTCTTTGGCTCTTCGACGGGACATTTGCCGTCCTGCGCCGTGGGAAGCGGAATTGATGGACTCAATGCTTCCTTTGCCCTTGATGATGTAGCCTGGTGCCGTCATAGAACCTGGAATGATGCCTAAGACGCCTTTGCCTGCGGGTGTCGCTCCTTTGCGATGCACAATTACGTTTGTGCCATCTGCCAATTTTTCTTTCCAAGCGAAATTATGGTGATTTTCGACCATAAAGACGGGTTTTTCTCCTAATGCTTTGGAAAGTCGTTTGTGAATATCGTGGTGGCATGCCGATGCATAATCACCTGCCAAATTCATCGCCAACCAATACTCTTGCCCTTCTTCAGAATTGAGGTCTAACCATGCTAAATTTTTAGCGGATTTGGGCAATAGGCATTTGCTCATAGCAATGCGGGTATAGTGTTGGGCGATTCTTGCGCCCATGCCTCTTGATCCCGAATGAGATAAAATGCCTACATAACTGCCTGCGGGCAAACCAAATTCGTTGTTTTCCAAGAGTTCAACTTCGCCAAATTCGACGAAGTGGTTGCCTCCCCCAGAAGTTCCAATTTGACTGTATGCTTTGTCTTTTAAATCTCTTACAAAAGGAATTTCTCTAAATTCGTTTCGCTCAAAAATGGGATGGTCTACATCTGCATCCTCAAAAACTTGTCTCATGCCAAAACGAGTATGCTCTCTCAACATGAACTTTAGTTTGTGGTTGTGTTTCTTGAGATACTTGATTGGAATGTTGTAAAGGGTTAAGCACATTCTACAACCGATGTCTACGCCTACTCCGTAGGGAATGATTGTGTTTTCAGTGGCGAGTACACCGCCGATGGGTAGTCCATAACCTGTATGGGCATCTGCCATTAATGCACCTGCTTTTACGATGGGCAATTTCATTGCCAAGTCCATTTGTATTTTAGCGGTATCGTCTATTTCTTTTCCGCCATACATTTTATAAGGTAATGATCTATCAAGCAAAGTTTCCTCGTATTGTATCACCTTTTCGACTTCGATAAATTCGTGGGCAATGGGTGATAGAATTTCATGGTCTTTGAAATTCTCTGGTGTATCCATTATTTCCTTTAGCAGTGTTAGTGCTTCTTCTTTGCTTGTTCGTTTATAATGTTTATGCATAATTTGCATCGCTAATCCAATTGATGTTGCTTCTGGATAGCCTATCTTCTTCAAATCCTTTCCTCTTAATTTTAATTTTGTCATTTACTTTATTTTTGAACCATATAAGAACATATAAGTTTTTCGGTTCTCTCTTTTAAGAAAATATAAGTTTTTTTCTCTTTATTTAAACGATTTTACTTACAGTAAATTTTGTTTTTCAATAAATAAAAAAGGTGAGAAATGCATATACATTTCTCACCTTTTATTGTTACATAAAGCGGCTTATGTTTAAATTTTCAAGGTTTGCCCAATCGCTTAAAACTCTTTTTGCTTTTGGACTAATTTTCGCATTGCATTTAGCTTTTGCTTGGACGATAGATTTGGCTTTCAAATTTACTTCGATTGTTCCTAATCTTTTTTCCTGACCAAACTCTGTTTTGAGTCTTAAAGAAAAGATAGCTGATCTTTTACTCGCACAAATGCTTGCATAACTACCAACACAATGGTGCATTTTTCGTCCTTCATCTGCCAAAGCTTGAGCAGACAGCAGCTCGACTAAATAGTATATTTTTGATAATATAACCACTTCTTCTTCTACCTTTACAGGCACTTCCAATTTATATTCATTTACACCACATTTATCCCAACTAGAATTCCCTCCTAAAGTTCGAGTGAAATCGCTGGCAACATGCCATTCGTCAGAAAGTGCTATTAAATTGTGAATGCTGCGTCCTTTGATAGAATAAGTATTGTCATTCCTATAAGTATAGGATAAATAATCAATAAGTTGGTGCAATTTTTCTTTTGCCAACATCGCCGCATTTTGAATGAGGTAATGAAGAACTGTTTTGAAGAAATTTTCATGCACAAATCTATTTCGTCCTAATTGACTGGAAATGATGTGATTGGCAATTGCTTCGTTTCCGCCCATGCCGATTACTTGCGCCCAACGAAGCGCTTGTTGTACAGTAAAATCAGCAGGTGCTTGCATAAAATAGTGGCTTATTTTCTTAGTCACTGTTATGGGTAAAAATTCGCATTTTCGCAAATTGTACCCTCGCCCAATATCAATAAACCAGCCTATAGAAATGTTATTCTCTAAATCAAACCAAGCTGAGTTCATAAATGTAGGCATTTCATATTTAACGAAACAATGGTGTAAAAAAGAATTGAATTGCCTTGTCGTATTATGACTTTTTTTGACCCATGTTTTAAAAGGTCGTTGCATCCATGTATAGTGCATTGCCATTTGAAAAATGGCTTTCAAATAATTCTCCTCTTTTAATAATTTATGACATTTTTGTTTGTCTAAAAACAAGAGTATTTCAAAAAAAATCTTTCGATTTGCTTTTCGATTTTTTCCTCTTAGCTCATCAAAAAGATTTTTCAATAATTTTTGCTCTTTCTTTAGCCGAATACTTACTGTTTCTTTATTGTACAAAGTGGTTAGAATGGAAGTAAAATTTTTTTTACGTTGATTTCCTTTTGAAAGTATCTCCGTTAATTTTTGTTCTTTTGCTTCTTTTTCTATGTTATATTTTAATCTGAGTCGTTTTGATAAATGCTTTGAATTGTTCATGATAAATGAATTTAAAACGTTTTAAATTAATTGCGTTTACTTCCCGTTTTGACGGGCATCTATCATTTTTTGAAGTTCTCATGGTTGTGTGATTTTAGGGGTTTACAAATTTGTGTTCTTGAATTAAACAGTATTTATTTAAAAATAATTCCCTTTTTTCGTTTGAGTCGTTTCATTTTGACTCCGCTTTATGAACGAGTTGTTTTTTGTTGTGTCCATTTATAATAGCCCTGATAGTAGTGGTATGGCAAGTAGTTTCTGTGGTTTTTGTAGTTTAAGTTGTTTTTGTGGTTCTTCCCTTTTACAAAGCTCTACTTGCCATAAGAACGGATAGCAGGACTAAACGTGACGACGGAGCGATTTACCTTTCGCTCCTAAAAATTCATAAAACAATTTATGTTCGTGGGAGTAATAGGAATCGAACCTATTCAGCCGAAGCACCAGTTTTACAGACTGGTCCAACTCTCCAACGTTGGCGTACTCCCAAAGTCAACCTGGTGAGGCTCGAACTCACGACGCTCTCATTAAAAGTGAGATACTCTACCAACTGAGTTACAGGTTGAAATGGTTCAAATAATTGAACCAATGGCGGAAAGCAGTGGAGTCGAACCACATACATATTTTTCAATGCACCAACTGATTAGCAGTCAGCGACTATGCCACATAGTATTACTTTCCGTATTTGTGGAGAAAGATGGAATCGAACCACCGACCATCTGGGCTTCACACAGACACTCTACCAATTGAGTTATTTCTCCATTTTGTACATAAATAAAATTTTGCATTTACGTATTTTATATAGCGGAGGAAGAGGGGCTCGAACCCCCAATCCCGTAAAGGACAACTGTTTTCAAGACAGCCTGCTCACCAATTCGCATTTCCTCCGTTTTGTTGTCGAGACAGGATTCGAACCTGTATCCTCTGAGTCAAAGTCAGAAATCTTAACCGTTAGACGACTCAACATTTTGAGACTTAAAGACGAGACGAGACGCATTCAATGCGTCTTTACAATGCGTCTTTATTTTGTACACCCGACGGGGCTCGAACCCGCAATTTCTGGTTAGAAAGACCAGTGGCTTAGCCAATTTGCCTACAGGTGCAAAAAAAAAGCCCGAACACTTTTTCAAGGTTCGGGCGATTTTGCATTATATTTTATTTATGCTGCATTTCACATACCAAACCTATTAGAACAATATTCTTTACTACTCTCCGATTGATATTTAAAAAATGCAAACATGACTATGGTTTTTTATTTTGTTTTGTAATACTTATGTTGTGCGTTACGAGTATAGAAAGCGATATTTTAAAAGAATAGTTCCCAATGGTTCAAAAAAAGTTTATTTTTTTTTCTGGAGCGCATGGTAAAGTGCTTCGTCGTGATGGAAAGTCCTGCTGTTCGTTCTTATGGTGGCTTGCCTACGCTTCGGGCAGACACATGGGGTCTGCCCCTACCGCCACCATACCACTACCATCAGGGCTATTTTTCATGGTCTTGCGCCTTTAGAACTTGCTTTTCTCAAACTAATTATAAAAAAAATAAATATATTATAATTAATAATTTGCAGATAGTCTGAAACTGTTGTAATTTTATTCGTAGAACATTGAAAGTATTATCGGCAAGGGCAGCTCTGCTGTTCTTTTTTAAGATATATATGCTTTTGTACAGAGATATTTATTTTTGTAAAAGCATTGGAACTTCTTAGGAAGTTAAAGAATTTTTAGAGAACAGTCACCTGTCCTTGACCGAATTTAGTAATGAAAAATAATATTCTTTTGTTTTTGGCTGCGATATTTTCTGGTATATTTCGTTAAAAAGCCTCGTCGATGCACTGTATCGCCTTCGTTTTTGGCTCATCTATCAAAAAAAATCAAAAAAACTCTTTGTCAAGAATTGAAAATTTATTTTTTATTCATTACTTAAAGTACTTTTCTGTTTTTTCTCAATTTTTTGTTTGCCCAAACAAGAAAGCCCCTGCATTCTGAGAATGCAGGGGCTTTTATTTTAAATATCTTCTAATAATAACCTTGACATTTGTTTACGTTCTTTTTGCTTGTACTTTGTCAGTAATAGCTTCGCTATTTCCTTAAAAAATAACTTTTTCAACAATAAATAACTTTTTCAAATGTCGATTCTATTTTTTAAAAGATACTTGATTAATCTTCTAGGTAGGTTTCTAAAGCAGTCATATTGTGTATTGTTAAACTTTTTCGGTCAAAAGAGATAAGCTTATCTCTTCTCAACTTATTAAGAATTTTCGTAACAATTTGACGAGAAGTATCTGTGATTTGTGCAATTTCTTCATGAGTAAAGAAATAAGGCACCTCAATATCATGACCTTCTTGCTGCCCTTTTTGAGCAGATAAATTGTATAAGAAATTAACAATACGGAATTCTGCACCTTTAAAGACAAGTACAGAAAGCCTTTCTTCAGAACGATGCAATTTAGCACTTACTAAATTACCAAAAAGAAAAGCAATTCTATAGTCTTCATTTATAAGTTCACGAACTTTATCAATGCTGAGTGCATAAAGTTTTACCTTGCCTCTAGCTTGTGTAAATGAATTTCGGATTGTTCGCCCAAAAAGTGCGGATTCTCCAAAAATATGACCATCAAAGTAAATATCACGAAGTAAGATTCGCCCTTTTTCGGAGTAAATACCTCGTTTTACCAGTCCCTCTTTCACAATATAAATTGTATCTGCACGATCTCCCAATTGGTAAATCATCTTGCGTTTAGAAAGTTCGACAATTGATGCCTTTTGCTTTAGAGCTTGCATCAGCTCCTCTGGAACAACTTGCCCCAAGTCATTAATAGACTGTAATTTTGTACCCCTGCGATTTAATACCATAATTACTGAATTAATTAAATTTTAACTAATATAAATATATAAATATACGCCTACGAAATAGGACTTTTGTAAGTAAACAAAATAGCTTATGGTTGTAAATAAAATGGGAACGTGAGTTGTGTATATTGTGCGAGTATTTTTATAATATCAAAGCTAGTTATAGCTTATAAGGGAAGAGAAAAGTTTTGGACTACTAAAATAGTAAAAAATTACCAAAGAACAAAAGCATTTGTCAAAGGATTTTTAGTATTATTTTAATTTTCTCTGTTGAGTAATGATAAAAAAATAGCTTTCTCATTTGGTGTTGGTATTTTTTGATATACTTTATTGAAAAACCTTTCCATAGTGAACTATGTCTACATTTTTCATCTTATTTCTCAAAAATATTTTTGCCAAAATTTAAACATCTATGCTTACGTAACAAGTAAACAATAACCTGAACAATTAGTTTATGATTTTTTGTGTCAATACTTCGTTGAAAATACTCGTCATAGCTATGGCTATCCCTGTATTTTTCGCCTTGTCTTGACTATTTCTAACTTGTCCAACTTATTTTTTAATTGTTACTTAAACTATTTTTAAATAGTTGTACACAAGTAAATATGCTGCGAATTTACCCTATTTAACACTATTTTTATACAATAAAATGACATTTTTAGGACTTACATCCTTTTACCCCCTGTTTTAGGCTTTCAAAATGTAAATAAATATACTTTAATTTAATAACAAAAATGATTTAAAAAACAGTTTTGATATAAAAATTTTGTATTTTTGTGTATCTTTTGTATATATCTATACATACAGCACTTTTTATCAAAAAATTGTCAAAAATGACCTTTAACAATGTGTATTTGATGAATATTTATATGCTATATTTACTACTCTATTGTAAACTAAGGAGTGATAAAAAATCATAGTTAGATTGTTTTCTGATATGAGATGAATCTCTTTTGCGACGCTTTGTCCTCAAGCCTATTGTTGAGACCGTTTAAAATAGCCTTGGTAGTAGCGTTACGGCTTCACTTGGTTCTGTAGTGCTTCATGTCGACTCCGCTCGATGACCGAGTGCTATAATTCTTGGTTTGGTTTTTCTGTATTTTTTATGGTTCAGCTATAGTAGCGAATAACAAGACCATACGAAGCGACGAAGCAATAAACAATTCGCTCCAAATTAAATTTTTGATTTTTTAGAATATTTTGTCTACTTGGCACAGTATAAAATCTTGAACTTTGTTTGTTATGTTACTGCATTGACATTAGGTCAGATAATCCTACTTTGGGTATTTTAACTCTGGGAACAATGCATTATTTTTGTGGCAAAAAAGGAAAATGAATAATAAACAAAGACGGGTTTTTCAGGTGATTTTTGCCATATTTCTTATTGTTTATGCTTATGCTAAATTTTTTAGATAAAAAAGCTTTGAAAATTTGGTACTTTGCGTTTTAAACTCTATTTTCGTGTTTTTAATCATTAAAACATTTTATTCATAAAAATGACAAAAATCTGGAAGACTCTATTATTAATTATAGTAGTTTGTTTCACCGCTTGTCAGAACAGCAATACTACTACAACTAAAACTTCTTCTAACACCAATACTTCTGTTAAAGAACCAGGCATCTCTACCACTAGCATAAAAGGATTAACTGGCTGGGAGAGAGGGATAAAAATGGGCAAACAGGATAAAATAGAAGAAGAAGGCACTTATCTCAATGGAAAAAGAGAAGGTGCTTGGACGACTTATCACAGTCGAAATGGCCTCGTTTCCACCATTACTCATTATAAAGATGGTCTTAAAAATGGTGCACTTGTCCAAGCAAATGATCGCGGAGAAATCGAACTTGTAGCATATTACATTAATGGCGAACTTGAAGGAGCTTATAAAAAGTTTATTCGTTCAAAAATCAAGGAAGAATCATTTTACTCAAATGGTAAGCTTGAAGGAATGAGAAAACAGTTTTATGATGATGGCTCTATACAGGTTGAATCAAATTATGTAAATGGAAAGCGAGATGGATTTGAAAAATACTACGATCAAGAGGGCAATGTGACTATTGAATATGAGTACAAAAATGGTGATAGGGTTAAAAAGTGACTTATGGAATTACTCAATTTAAGCTCCCTGAACAGTAATATTACTGTTCAGGGAGTTTTTTTTTGTTATGAGAGCAAATTATACCAATCCACAGTTAAAGTGAATCTATATCGGTAAATGAAAGCCATCTTATAGATGTTGTCCATTTGCTTACCTATTTTTAATGGTTCACTAGTTTAGTAATGAAAAAAGAATAACTTCCGCATTTTGGCTGCGACATTTTCTGATATACTGCGTTGAAAAGCCTCAGTATAGCTCGCTATACCTTCATTTTTCGCCTTGGCTATCAAAAAATCTCTTTGCAAAAGATGGCGGACTTATTTTTTCATCATTACTTAATTAAGATAGCTACAAAATACGTATTCTTAAAAAGGATTGGTATAATATGACTTCGCTGAGAGATTTTAGACCGCTTTGTTGTGAGATTTCTCTTAATTGTAGGAGGCAACTGTTCAAAATGGGTAACACACCTTTGATTTCCCTTTGGGTCAATCGTTTCCTCTCAAGAGGGAATGACACCATGCTACATAATTTGATTTTCTCTTGTTTTCAAGTATATGATATTGGAATTTTGACTGTGAATTTGCTCCTTATTTCATTTTCTTCATTAAATTTGTGGTTATTTTATTATTTTTTTAAAAGTGTATTTTATGAAAAAGGTGTACCATCTTTCAAGTTGTTCTACTTGTAAGCGTATTTTGAAATCTTTGGACTTGGATGATTCTTTTGTTTTACAGGATATTAAGCATGAGGCGATAACTTTGGAGCAATTAGAGGAAATGGGTGATTTGACTGGTAGTTATGAGGCGTTGTTCAGTCGGCGTTCTCGACAGTATGCTGCTCGTAACTTGAAGGAACAATCGCTTTCTGAGGAGGATTATAAAAATTTGATTTTGGAGGAATATACTTTTTTGAAACGTCCTGTTTTTGTGGTGGATGGGGAGATTTTTATTGGTAATAGTCAAAAAAATGTTGAGGCTTTGAGTTTGGTGCTGTAGTTCTTGGTGCTGTGGTGCTGTGGTTCTTGGTTGTGGGTGGGCATGTTGGTTTAAGTCGTTTTTGTTTGTTTTTCTTGTGCGTTCTCCTTTAAGTGCAAGATTCGCTAAATTTTATTTTTATGGTTAATATTGAAATGGCTCGGAATTATTGTTTGTCTAAAAAGGGGGTAACGGAAGGAATGCCTTTTGGCGAAGGGGTTTTGGTCTTTAAAGTGATGAGCAAGATGTTTGCGTTGCTTTCTTTGGACGGGGATCATTCAATGAATCTGAAGTGTGATCCTGAATATGCTTTGGAGTTGAGGGATGGTTATGATTTTGTGTTGCCTGGCTATCATATGAATAAGAAGCATTGGAATACGATACAATTTACGCCTGAAATTCCTGTTGATTTTTTGAAGGAGTTGATAGATCATTCTTATGCGTTGGTTGTAGCCAAATTAACTAAAGCGGAAAAGAAGTTGTTGGAGGAATAGTGAAAGAGATAAACCCTTTAGACACTAATTTTGTTGATATACCGTTACGAAATAGAGCCTTTATAATATTATTTTGTTTTTACATTTAATGTTATAAAAATAAATGTTACTTCTTAGCTGGGTCGCCAGTCCGAGCCGATATTTTCCGATATATTTCGTTAAAAAGCCTCGTCATAGCACTGCTATGCTTACGTTTTTTGCCTCCTCTATCAAAAAATATCTTTGCTAGAGAAATCACATTTATTTCTACAACATTCCTTATTACAAATAATGGTTTGACAATAAGGGATATTTTTGATATTATTGTAAAAAAGTTATGGTGCAATGGATTAGTCAAATACGGAAGATTTTAGAACCAACTGCCTTTGGTGTGTGTTCGCATATAGGGAAAAAGATGGGTATTGCATCTAAGCATATCAAGCTATTCTTTATTTATACCACCTTTATAGCAAATTGGTCTCCTATTATTATTTATTTGATTTTAGCGTTTTGGCTGAATATGAAACGCTATATTGTGGAAAGGAAGAATAAACTTTGGGAATTATAAACTGTCTTAAAAGACCTGAAACGTGACAAGAAGAGGGTGTGGGGTCTAAAATAAAAAGTGGCAGAGACGATTACAATGTGAGGGGATAGATTGTAAAAATGATATGCGCCAAGCTATGAAGTTTTTATGAAGGGTTACTATCTTCGGACTGTAAGAGAAGTCTCTGCCTTTATTTTTTCTTATAATCAGACACAAAAATTTAGCAATGAGAAAACAATAACTTGTTGTCGCCATTACTTACCTTTCGCATATTGCTCTTTTATTAGTAATGATAAAAAATAATCTCCATATTTTAAAATCTCTTTGCAAAGAATTGGGAACTTATTTCTTAAACATTATTTAGAGCATTTTCACCTTATTTTTTATTTACTATCAAGATAAGAGGAACAGGGTGCAAGTTGGTTAAAAACACGAGGAACGGAATAATAAAAAAGTAATGCGCCAAGCTATGAAGTTTTTATCGAGGAAGTCCAATTGCTCGCTACAACTCACAACCCTGTATATCTTAATAGTTTATCTTTATTTATGAGTAATAGTATTACAATTTCCATACCACTTTTTTCATTTGAAGAACAAAAAAAACCCTTTGCTTTGCTTTTTTGATAAAAACTTTAATAAATCACATATAAGCATCTGATTTTCAATAGACTAACCTACTTCCACTAATATTAAAAAGACCTATTTTTTTTATTATCATATCAAAACTGACAACTTTTTCTCATTTCTCAAATGATTTAGTTTTTTATCAAATATTTAAAATCACTAATATCAAAAATTAATACATATGTTAATTATAACATATCTATAAAACTGTCCTGATAAATATACACTTTCTGCCTTTTCGCCCTCCTTTCAACCCAAATCTTTAGAAATATCTTGGTGTAATTACATTCGTCCTTTCTTTTGGTAGGTCTATTCCTAACATTAATTCGTGGCTGCCTGTGCTAAATTGATTGATGGCGGTTGTGGCATAATCGTAGGCATAGGCAATGCGCCAACCGTTTTTGAGTTGATAAAGGACGTTGAAGTTCCATGCGTTGTTGGTTCGGTAGGATACGCCTATGCCAAAGACGTCTTTGAGTAGTAGAATTGCGCCGATGTCTATGCTTAGTGGGTTGTCAATGATGTATTTTACTAACATCATGGGTTTCAGTTTTAGTTGTGGGGTGATTGGGAAGATTGCTCCTGCTGTGGCGTAATAGTGTCTTTCTAAGCTGGATGCCTTTTGTACGCCACTGCTTTGATTATTGACTAATTTGCTTTCTAATAAGTGTGGTGCGGCTAAACCAACAACGAAATTTTCGGAGAAGTAGTAAATTCCTGCGCCAAAATTGGGCAACCATAGATTTACGTCGTCTTGAAAGGCTTCGTCTCCTTGTGTAACGGTCTGTGTCTTGGAGTAATTGGCGTTGTAGCTCATTACGGAGGCTTTCAACCCGAAAGAGAGCTTTCCTTTGGCTAATGGAATTTGATAGGCATAGTTGGCGGAGAGGTTGTAGGTCTGGATTGGACCTATTTCGTCTGTTTCTAAGGTTGCGCCTAAGCCGACTCGTTCTTTGAATGGGGTGTGTAGGCTGACGCCGATGTTTGTGGGTGCGCCTTCGATTTCCATCCATTGGCTGCGGTAGAAGACGGTGCCGCTCCATGCGTCTCGGCTTCCTGCGTAGGCTGGATTGAGGACGAGGGTGTTGTATTGGTATTGGGTGTATTGGGCGTCTTGTTGGGCGGTTAGACTTGTGGTGATGCTTAGGAGTAGTAGCAATATTATTTTTTTCATTATTTTTATTTTTTTGGAGACAATGGTTTGTCTTTCTTTTTGGCGGATGGGCCCGCTATGCTATCGGGTCTATTTTGGGTGGCTTGTACCTCTGTATTTCTTTTTTTTGAACCATATAAGTGATGTAAGTTTTTTTAAGGGCATATAAGTTTTTCGGTTCTGTCCTTTTAAGATAGACCCGATAGTAGTGGAATGCTAAAGGGGTGGCTGAAGGTTTTGCGTGGCTTTAGCATATGAACGGATAGCGGGACCATGTGTCACGACGGAGCATCCCCCCTTTCTCTCCTTATTTTTTTTTCTTTTATTTTGAAGATGAATGGCGGGCTTTTTTGTTTGGTTGGGAAAGTGGTAAACAGTGTATAAATATTTATTCCCTTCCATTTACCCGCCAATCATTTTTTCAGTATTTTCTATACGTATCGTTATCGTTGTATGGTGATGCTTCCGCTTCGGTTGTCTAGGCTTGTGGTGGTGTCAAAGATGACAACGTAGAAGTAGATGCCTGTTGGGAGGGTTTGGCTATTTTTGCCGTTTCCATTCCAAGCGTTTTCTTTGGTGTAGGCTTCTTGTGTGAATACTTCTTCGCCCCAACGGTTGAATATTTTTATGGTGGTGGGTGCGCTGATGCATTCGATGCCGACGATTTCAAATACTTCGTTGATGCCGTCTCCGTTTGGTGAGAAACCTTCGGGTATGAATAGTTCACAGTCTAAGACTTGTATGGTGGCTTGTGCTTCGTTGCATAAGCCCATTTCGTTGCAAATTTCGTAGGTGAAAAAATCTGTTCCTATAAATCCGCTATTTGGTGTGTAGGTTATGCTATTGTTGCTTAAATTGATTGTACCATTTTCGGGTTGATTTACGATGCTTATATTTAGGGCTAAACCTTGTGGATCGAAGTCATTGTCTAAAATATTGATAACTACCTCTTCTTCATTCATTAGGATACTTGTGCTGTCGTTCGTGGCAGTTGGTGAGACTAATTCTTTGTCCGAAACGTAGATTTTGACTTGTGCGTTATCGCAAACATCGCCTGCACAAATGGTGTAGTTAAATACATCTACTCCGACAAAATCAATATCAGGTTGGTATAAGAAACCGCCATTTAAAGGAACAGCTTGTCCCGATGTTGGGAAGGTGTAATCGTCTAAATTCATAATGGATTCAATATGTACATCGTTGTCCAAAATAGAAATTTGTATGACTTCATTTTTGCCCATATAAACTTCATCGTCATTGGCAAGTAAACCTTGATCGTATTCGATGGTGATGAATACGGTTGCCGTGTCACAGTCTGTTCCGCATTCGTTACAAACAACATACATAAATTCATCTACGCCCATAAATCCTTCATTGGGCGTATAGATAACTGATTCGTCATTGACTTGTGCTAAGGTTGCATTGTCAGAAGCGGTAAAGCCTGCAATGCTTAATGGACTTCCACAAGATTCTGTCGCATAATTCACGACGTTGATGGAAAGTCCTGTAAATTCTTCAACGATTAAAATGGATTCATCTTGCGCCTCCACAGTTCCACAATTTAAGTGTAGTACATAGTAGAAGGTTTGGCAATTTTCATCGTCTATGCAAGTTGTTACGGTTACGGTGTCTGTCATTCCCATAGGATTGAAGGAGGTATAATCGAAACATAAATCTTGTAGGTTGTTAAGTTCGTACGCTCCTGTCGCAGTGATGGCGTCAATTGCAGAACCTTCTGGCAGTTCACAGAAATCTGTGCAAAGTGTGATACTTGTCTCGGTTACTTCACAGTATTCTACGACGTTGTTACAACCGCCTCCACTTTGTACATAGAGGAATACGGTTGCTGTATCACAATCGCCATTCTCTTCGCAAATTGTATAGGTAAAGGTATCGTCTCCTTCAAAACCATCATTTGGAATATATGCCAATCCGCTTGTGGTTTGTATGACCATTCCGTTTTGTGCTTGTGTAAAGTCCGTTATGGTATAATTTGAGCCTTGATCGTTTTCTAAGACAGGGACAAATTCTGCGGTATTGAAGGGAATGTTGAATACATCGTCTAAGGCTTCTAATTCGAGGCACTCCCCTACCGTGATGGTTACGTAAGCCGTATCACAAACACCTAAGTCATCACAAGCAATTAAGGTCATTACTTCTTCCCCAACAAAAGCAGGTAAAGCGGCATATTCGACACAAGGGAATTCGGAAAGGTTGATGCTGCAATCGTAGAGTGTAGAAATTCCAGCAAAGTCGGGATTGTGGTCTTCTGATAAATTACAGAATTCAGGACAGATAACAACGCTGCTCATTTCTTCCATACAAACGGCAGAATAGTTGCTGCAAATAGGTGCATCACAATCAGTTATTTGTACGGTGAAAGTTCCTTCGCTGCAGGCACCGCAATCGTTGCAAGCTGTATATTGAATTGTTTCCGTTCCTGAGAAACTTGGGTTTGGTGTAAACAAGCAAATATTGCCATTGACTACTTCAAAACTTCCAGACATTGCCCCTATATCATTGACAATTGTGAGACTCACATCATCACTGCAAAGATTGTTGGATTCGTCATTGAGTGTTACATCTATTAAAACACCATCTCCCTCATATGGTGTAGATTCACCATTGAAAGTAACTGTTTCGCAATCAATCTGTAAATTGTCTGGGTTCGCTGTTGGATTTTCACAACCTAAATGAACGATGATGATGAAATCGGAACATGCTTCTTGTTCATCGCATATTATTAACGTAACAGTATCTGTGGTTTCTGTCATATTGGGCTGTGATGTGTATCGAATGCATAAGTCATCTAAAATAATAACGCTTGCCCCAAAGACAGATGAACCTTCTGTGACTGTTGTATAGTCTCCGTCAGGATCAATGAACTGTTGGCAAATTACAATTGGTTCTATGTAATCTGTACAGACTTCGATTGTATCTGTAAAAGGTGGTTCGTTTGGATCTTCGATGCCTTCTACATTGACATTGACTGTCCCGATGGTATTGTTGCCACATTCGTCAGTAAGATTGTAGGTAAAGCTATCTGTACCGACAAATCCACCGTTTGGAAGATAGCTAATACAGTCGTTGTCATCAATCGTTACAAAACCGTTGTTAGGATAAGTATTGATGTCCTCAACAGAAATCCCTAAGCCTTCGTCATTTTCTAAAACACAAACCTCATTTGGCTGTCCTTCTTGAATCGTTAATACATCATCATTTGCCAATATAGGTGTATCATCACAAGGATCGCTACAACCGATGGTTAGAATAATGATTGATTCAGAACAAAGTGTTGGGTTTTGGTCATCACAAATCGTGAGTGTTACGGTATCCACCCCTTCTAAAAGAGGTAAGACTTGATACAAAATACAAGAATCGTTTTCTATGGTAATGCTACAATCAAATAAAGAGTTGAAATCAATGATGATTGTTTCGTCTCCGTCGGGATCAATAAAGTCATGACAGATTGTAATTTCCCCGTCTACACACACTTCAATGGTATCCATTAAAGGCGGTTGATTTGGTGGTTGATTGTCTTCAATTGTTATATTAACTGTTCCTGTTACGGTGTTTCCACATTCATCAATGAGATTGTAGACAAAGCTATCATTTCCGATATAGTAAAGGTTTGGTACATAATTAATACAACCTTCTTCAATAGATAAAAAGCCGCTTGCAGGATAGGTTTCGATACTCTGTAAAGCAATGTTGATACCTTCGTCATTTTCTAAAACGCAAACGGTTTGTGGTGTATTCATTTCTGTAATTAACTCGTCATCATTGGCGACGATGGGTTCATCGGCACATTCATCTACACAACCGATGGTTACGATAATGAGCGATTCAGAACAAGCGGTTGGGATGTTATCGTCGCAAACAGTTACAATCACTGTATCAACGCCTACCAAACCTGGAATGACTCCGTAAGTAAAGCAAGAATCATTTTCGATGGTAATGCTACAACCGAATAGAGAGTTGTGTTCGATTACAATCGTTTCGTCTCCGTCAGGATCAATAAAGTTGTGGCAGATTGTAATGAAATCATCCGCACAAACTTCTAAAGTATCTGATAAAGGCGGATTGTTTGGATCAGGTGTCGGAATATCTTCAATTGTTATATTGACAATGCCTGTTGTTAGGTTTCCACATTCATCAATGATGTTGTACATAAAACTATCATTGCCGATATAATCAATATTTGGTACATAATCAACACAACCATTATTGATTGTTAAAAAGCCGCTTGTAGGATAAGTTTGTACACTGTATAAAGCGATATTTAATCCCTCATCATTTTCTAATACACATACCGTTTGTGGTGTATTCATTTGCGTCGCTAACACATCATTGTTGGCCACAATTGGTTGTTCTGCACATTCATCTACACAACCGATGGTTACGATAATGAGCGATTCAGAACAAGCGGTTGGTATGTTGTCGTCGCAAACGGTTACAATCACTGTATCAACGCCTACTAAACCTGGAATGACTCCATAAGTAAAGCAAGAATCATTTTCGATGGTAATGCTACAGCCAAATAAAGAGTTGTGGTCAATAATGATGGTTTCGTCTCCGTCAGGATCAATAAAGTTGTGGCAGATTGTAATGAAATCATCCGCACAAACTTCTAAGGTATCTACTAATGGAGGATTGTTTGGCTCAGGTGTTGGAATATCTATTGCTTTAATTCCTGCATCTGGATAATTGTCATTGAATGGATCAAAACAATTTGTTTTACCTGTATCGTCGATGTCAGAATCATTGTTTTCATTACAAGCATCTTGTACTGTTGCAATATAACTTTCTGGAATATCAAATTCTATGTAGTAATTTGTTCCTTCTTCTGGACAGAAATCAGCAAATGTATAGACTCCATTATTTGCTGTTGTCGTTGTTGCAATTGGTGTAGTATTACTACTTGAATCATCGCCAATACATTCAAATATATTCACTTCTATGTTTACAATTGATGGTTCGTCAATGTCGTTACAACCATCTTCATTTGTATCCATAAATACTTCGCCTGTAATTACTTCGCACATTGGCATTACGCCTGCATTTGGATTTGTTGGTCCGCTTGGACTGTTGGGGTCAAAGCAATTTGTTTGACCTACTTCATTAATATCTGAACCTTCTCCTTCATTACAGCCATCTTGCGTTGTGGCTGTGTAATTTTCGGGTATGTCAAATTCTATATAATAACTTGTTCCTTCTTCTGGGCAGAAATCGGTGAAAGTGTAGGTGCCGTTTGTATTGGTTGTCGTCGTTGAGATGGCGGTTGTGCTGCCTGCTGGGTAAGGATTGCCGTCTTCCCCACATTCGTATAAAGTGACTGATACGTTGGATAGTGGTGATTCTCCTATGTCGTTGCAGCCGTTGCCATCTGTATCTACGAAGACTTCCCCTGTGATTGGGTCGCACATTGGCATTACGCCTGCATCTGGACTTGGTCCGTTTGGACTATTGGGGTCAAAGCAATTTGTTTGACCTAGTTCGTTAATGTCTGAGTCTCCTCCTTCATTACAGGCGTTTTGGGTTGTGGCTGTGTAATTTTCGGGTATGTCAAATTCTATGTAATAACTTGTTCCTTCTTCTGGGCAGAAATCGGTGAAAGTGTATGTGCCGTTTGTATTCGTTGTCGTCGTTGAGATGGCGGTTGTACTGCCTGCTGGGTAAGGATTGCCGTCTTCCCCACATTCGTATAAAGTAACTGATACATTCGATAGTGGTGATTCTCCTGTGTCGTTGCAGCCGTTGCCATCTGTATCTACGAAGACTTCCCCTGTGATTGGGTCGCAAGGTGGTATATCCATTATAGAGATGTTAACTTGTCCAACTTTAACATTTCCACAAGAATCTTGAACACTATACATAAAAGTATCATTTCCGACAAAATCCTCATTTGGTGTATATTCAAAACAATCGTCTAACAAACCGTTTAAAGTTCCATTGATTGGTTCATTCAAGATTTCTCCTACAACCATATTAACACCTGTATCATTGGTTAAGACACAGATTGTTTCAGGTGTATTAATCTCAATAATAATATTTTCATTTTCTACAATTAAATCAACTTCATCACATGGATTAATATCAATCATTGCTACAATGATATTTACGTCCCCTATATTGACATTTCCACAAGAATCTTCTATTTCATAAGTAAAGAAATCAGAACCGATATAATTTATATTAGGTGTATATTTAATGCAATCCTCCTCTAAAACATCTAAAGCTCCATTAGAAGGATTTTCGATGATATTCTTTAAGAAAATTCCTAAACCACTGTCATTGTTTAATACACAAATTGTTTCAAATGTATTCATATTGGTTGTGATGCTATCATTTTCCGCTAATATCATAATGTCTTCACAAGGATTTTCAGAATTTGGACTTTCATCAACTGTAATTATGGTTGTTCCTATTTCTACTTGTCCACAAGAATCTTGAACAGCATATGTAAACATATCTTGTCCTACAAAATCGAAGCTTGGTGTATATAACACACAATTATTTTCAATTATGTCCACTTCACCATTCATTGGATTATTAGTGATTCCCTCTAATACAATATCAACTCCATTATCATTGTCTAAAAGGCAAATAACTTGAAAAGAGTTTTCAATAACATTTAAAGCTTCATCGTTTACATTTAAGACGATTTCATCACAAGGTTCATTGTCTGTTGGTGTTACATTGATTGTCACAATACCCATAACAGGTGGATTACAATCATCGGTAATTTCGTAGGTAAACATATCTTGACCTACAAAATCAGGATTTGGTATATATGTGATACAATCATCTTCTCCGATAGAAACGTTTCCATTCATTGGTGCATTAACAATATTATTCAAGATAATATTACTGCCCAAGTCATTGATTAAGATGCAGTAATCGACGGGAATATCTTGCTCTGTTGCTATAAAATCATTGGTGGCTTCTAATGGAGTAGGCAATGTACAAACCTCATAAAGCAACTCCATAATACAGCCATTTACATCTTGAATAATGACTTGGTATTCTCCTGCGACTAAACCATTTATGGTTGTTTCTGTAGAAGTAAAGTTATCTGGTCCTAACCAAATTACAGAAAGTGTTTCTTGATTCTGGGCAAAAACTAATTCAATGCTTCCATCGTGTTCTTCGCAATTACTAATACAAGTGACATTTGCTGTAACGTCTACTTCTGGAGCGATAATTTGAATCGACTTACTATACTCTGTTGTACATCCATCTTCGTTGGTTGCCACTACATAAATATTGTATACTCCTGCATTATCCCAAACAACTTCATAATCATTTAAATTTTCATTAAAACTTGCCATTCCACCTTCAAATGCAAAATTGAAGTTAGTGACATCATCGTCTCCTAAGTAGTTGATAATAACCATACTTCCTTCACAAGAAACATCGGGAATTAAGAAATTAAGTTCTGTTGGTGTATTATTATAGGTAATATTCACTTCGGGAGAAATACCTTCACATCCATTAACATCTACAATCTCTATATGATAACTTCCCTCCATACTCGCCAAATAAGTTGATTCTGTCGCACCTTGAATAGCTACTCCATTGTAATACCATTGATGTGTTGCAAAACCGCCTAAAATGGCTAACAATTCTGTTCCACTTTCACAAATTTCAATATTTTCAGGCGCATTTATACTAACAATTGGCATTGGGTAAACTGTCAGTGAAAGTACATTTGTTACACCTGTACAACCGTTATTACCTGTAACTTCAGCATAATAAAAACCAGAGAATCCCGTCGTTAAACTACCATCTTCGTTGCTTTCCAATACTGTTTCAGGATTTGATGTAATGTGCCATTCTATATTTTGATAGTCTCCTAAGACATGTAAAGTGGTTTCTTCGCCATTACATAATTCTTGTTCTTCTGTATAAATCACCACATTATTATTGGCATTATTTACACTTACCACAACAGGTTCAGATGATACAGGACACATATTATCAATACTCACTTCTACATAATACACTCCACTTGTATTGACTTCTAAAGTTGGTTCAAATCCAATTGGCAATATACTTCCTGAAAGATACCAGAAATAGTTATCAAATGTTTCTTCACTATTGATGGTAAGTTGAATAGATCCTTCTTCCTCACAGAAATTAGATGTACCATTTACTTCAACTACAGGCGTTTCTAATGAGCTATCGTCAATAGTGATTGTATCAGAATTAATGGTACAACTATTCGCAACAATTTCGACCCAATATGTTCCTGCTTGGTCTGTCAGTAAAACAGATCCATTGGCGTTGAATACAGGTAATCCATTATGGTACCATTGATATGTTTGGTAATCGTTGTTGATGCTTAGTTCTACAGGAATTCCTCCCTCACAAACAGTTGTTGTACTTGCTGTAATTGTAGGATTATTTTCTCCTATCGTTTCTATGGTTATATCTTCTGTTGAAGTACAACCATTGGCATCTGTCATGGTCAATGTAAAAGTCGTTGTTTCTGTGATGTTTGCATTTGGGTTGGAACAATCTGTACAACTCAATGCAACATCAGAAGAAGCACTCCATTCATAAGCTTGCCCACTACTATTACTAAATAATTGAACGTTTTCATTGGAACAAACAAAATAGTCCGAAGCTTCTAAATTTAAGGGCATACTTGGATTGACTAAAACATCTACTCCATGTAATCCTTGTACTAAACATCCATAAGTATCAATGGCTTCTACTGTATAGGTTCCAGATAAAGTAATGTCTTTATAATTGTAGATACCTTCCTGAATAAATTGATTATTTCGATACCAAATGTATGTTTGAAAGCCTTCTGTTGCCGTTAAAACGGCTGCTCCATTGTCCAAACAAACACTTAAATCATCTGGATATAAATCTAAAACGGTTGTTGGATATTGATAAATTCCAACTACTTCTGTCAAACCTTCACAGCCATTATTATCGCTAACAAAAGCGGTATAACTACCTTCTTCTGTTGCAAAATATACAGGCGATGCTCCTGCTATAGGTTCGGCATTAAGATACCATTGGTAATTCAAATAATTTCCTTGTACACTTAATTCTACTCCATCATTCTCACAGAAACCACCATCTTCACTTCCCACCATTATTTGCGGTACAGTTGTTGGATTCATAGAAATGTTTGAGACATCAGAAGTCGCAGCACAACTATTTTCATTGTACGCTATTACGAAGACGTCCGCAGCTATTTCCATTATTAATTCGTTATTAGCTCCATCCTGTGTTTGTTCTCCATTTGCATACCATACATAATTTTCAAAACCTGCTGTAGCTACTAAAGTTGTTGCCCCTCCTTCACAGAACACAGCGGCATTAGTTAAATTAACTGTAGGTTTTTCATTAATGACCAGCTCAATATCGTCGCTTTCGGTAAGCTTTTGACATCCCTCTTCTGTTGTTGCTATTACAGAATATGTTCCGCTTTGAGTTGGCATAAAGATATTGCTTGTACCTTCCTGAATAAAAATATTTCCATTCAACAACCAAGTATATAACTCAAAATCTGCACTGGCAATCAAGACAACTTCATCGCCTTCACAGCTTTCTGTTTCACCAATCAAAGAAACCCCTACAGGTGGTACATTCACTACTTCAATAGTGATGCTATGACTAAGATTACAACCATTTTCATCTATTGCGGAAGCTGTATAAGTTGTTGTTTGTAATGGAATTACTGTTGGATCAAAACAATTAAGACAACTTAAACTACTATTGTCATTGCCATCACTCCACTCTACATTGTCCGTTGGAAAATTAGCAAATAAAGTAATTTCCTCATTCGGACAAATCGTAATTTCTGTGGCACTGATGTTTAAATCTGTTGTTTCATAAATTTCAATTTGAGCAGCATTACTTTGTATCTGACAGCCATTTTCATCGGTAATTTCAGCAGTGTAAATACCTGCTTCATTTGTTGTAAAAATATTGCTCTCTCCTGATTGAACTAATAATGATCCATATAAGTACCAGTTGTAGTTTGCATATCCAGCATCAACAGTTAAAGTGATATTCTCTATATCTTCATTGGCACAGAAATTAACATATTCAGGATTTATGGTAGCTTGTTGTATTGTCTCATAAATAATGACTTCAACAGGATTTGAAATACCTGTACAAGTATTTAAGTCTGTTGCAAAAACTTGGTACATTCCAGATTCTGTGGCAGTATAAACTGTAGTCGTTGCTCCTGTAATCTCTAAATTATTAAGATACCACTGAACATTAACATATGCTCCTGGCAATGATAATTGCACAACATTTCCATCACAAACAGTCGATTCATTTTGAATAATTATAGGAATTGGAGAAGGTTCAATATTAATATCAATGGGTTCGCTTTCTGTTAAACAACCATATTCATTAGTTACCTGTATAATGGCAGTTCCTACTGTTGCATCATAGATTAATGTTGCATTTGCAGGATTTCCTGACACCTCTGTTTCAGAAATAGTCCATTGATATACATTCCCTTCTACTATTGCGGTGAGTTCAACACTACCACCTTCACAAAAGACCGTATTACTTGAAATACTTAATGATGGAGTTTCTAATAAAGGATAAATCGTTACTTCAAGGCTTTCGCTTTCTATCACACATCCACTTTCAGTTGTAGTAATCACCGTATAAATTCCTCCTTGTATAGCAGCATATTCGTTGCTACTGCTATTTTGTAGAAGCGTAATACCATTCAAATACCAAGCATAATTTTCAAAACCTTCCGTCATTCCTAACAAAACACTATTTCCTTCACAAACTTCATTTTCTGTTAAAGTTGTTAACACATAGCTATTTTCTTCAGCTACTTCTATTGTAATTGATTCACTTGAAACACATCCATCATCACTTACGATTGTTATGGAATATGTTGTTGTATTTGCTGGACTTGCTACCGTTTGCGCGCAATCTACACAACTAAGGCTACCATCATTTGGCGTCCAAGTATATTCTCCTCCGCTTGCATTGGCAGATAAAATAGTATTTTCACCTCCACAAATAACTGTTTCTATCGCTGTAAGGTTTACAGGCAATTCTGTTGTTATGTTTATTTGTGATGCATTGCTTATTCCACTACATCCATTATTGTCTACTACTTCAACAGAATAATCTCCAGATGTTGTTACAGTATAAATAGATTCATTTGCTCCTTGAACAAGCGTACTATTGAAATACCAAGAATACTGTGCATATCCCAAAGGTGCTTCTAAGATGGTCGGTTCATTACTATTTGCACAAACATCTATGATAGTTGGCAATGTTGGGTTGGGTGCTTCAAAAACCGTAACACCTATAGGGTTAGAACTTCCAGAGCAACCCGATAAATTATTTACTTCTACTGTATATTCTCCAGAAGTCGTCACTTCTAAACTATTGGTAACAGCCCCTTGAATAATTACGCCATCTTTATGCCATTGAATGAAATCATATGCTCCTGCAATTGTTAAAGTCGCACTTTCATTATTACAAAAAGCTGTTGTACCAATCACATTGATTGCAGGATTTGGTGCTTCAATTGCATTAACGGATACTATTTCAGAAGTACTGGAACAACCATTCGCATCTGTTGCAATCACAAAAAATTCTGCGTTCTGTCCTACTATTAATTCGTTTCCATTGACCTCACTTAATAAATCATTAATATACCAGTTATATTCAACAAAACCTTCTGTTGCTGTTAATGTCATCATTGCTTGTTCCTCACAAAAAGATCCGTCACCTGTTACATCTATCACTACATCGTTAATTTCATTTGTAGTCAATACAATCGGTTCTGTTATCATACTACAACCATTTTCAGCTGTCACAACTACTGTATATGTTCCTGTTTGTCCAGCATTAAATATATTATTCTCTCCATCTTGGACAATGATTCCGCCATCTTTATAAAAAGTATAATGAGTATATCCTGATGTAGCTATTATGTTTGTACTTCCTCCTTCACAAATTTCATCTTGTAAAACGACTAAACCTGCATCGGGTGTTTGTACGACTTCTATTGCTATAGAAGCGGTAGTACTACATCCATTATCATCTGTAACAGCAACAACATAATTAGTTGAATTTGTCGGTGTTACAATCGGCTGAGGGCAATTAATACAAGATAAACTTCCATCATCAGGAGACCAAATATAACTTGAGCCATCGGTATAAGCAAATAACGTTATGCTTTCTCCTTCACAAACTTTATTATCACTATCAGAACTTGCTAAATCTAATTCAGGTCCATCATCAAATTGAATAGTTAAATAATTACTTGGCTCGCTTAATTTTCCGTTTTCATCTGTTACAACTACAGTATAAATTCCTGTTCCATTTACTGTCAATTCATTTTCACTACCTGACTGCACCAAATTTGATCCATTGATGTACCAATCATACTGTACAAAGCCTACAGTTGCTGTTAAGTTTATAATAGGATTGTCATTTTTACAAACATGAATTGTAGAAAAACCTGACTCAACATTAGCAGTTAGCTCTACAACAGGAATTGGAAAAAATTCTAAAAGAACATTCTCACTTGAACCGCTACATTCTTCCATATTAGTAACAGAGATTGTATAGTTTCCTGATTGTGTAGCACTCAAGATATTTGTAGTTGCTCCTAAAATTTCTTGACCATTTAAATACCATTGAAAAGTAGTATATGGTCCACTTACACTTAATAAAATATCCTCTCCTTCACAAGTTGTTGTTATTCCATTTGTATTGATTGTAGGATTAGGAATGTCTCCTATTGAAATAATAATAGGAACAGAACTTGATGTACAACCATTTACATCAAGAATACTTACAGAATAATTACCAGAAGAAAGTACATTTAAAATATTGCTATTGCCTTCTTGTACTACTGTAAATTCATCTTTATACCACGTATAGGATAGATAACCTTGTTGTGTTTGCAATATAATTGGCAGTTCACTTTCTTCACAAGCGGTTGTAGCACTGGCTATAATGATAGGTTCTGTTGTTTGAATTACTTCAACACTTACTATTTCAGAAGTGCCTGTACAACCAGATAAATCATCTACAAAAACACTATAGTTTCCTGCTTCTGTAACTTCTAAAACATTAGATGTTCCTGTTGGAATAATCACTCCATTATTTGACCATTCAATAAGACTGTATATACCACTAATTGCCAAAAGGATATTTTCTCCTTCACACAAGACCAAATCTCCCTCATAAATAATTTGTGGCTGTGGTAATGGATTCGTCGTTATTTCAATAAATTCGGATAATCCTATACAACCAATTTCATCACTTGCCTCCACACTAATTGCTCCAGAAGTATTTACTATAAAAGTATTAGAAACGCTTGATTGCATACTATTCCCATCTATCATCCAATTGTAATTTGCGTATCCTTCTGTTGCTGTTAAGGTTACTGTTCCACCTTCACAGAAAGAACCTCCGTTAGTAACTTCAATACTCGTATTAGGAAGTGGATTTGTATTAATCACAATGCTGTTAGATATATTGTGGCAATCTTCTGTATTTCCAACTTCCACATAATAAGAACCTGAGAGCATCACTTCTACAGTATTATTATTTGCTTGAAAAATAGGCAGTCCATCGTGATACCATTGGTAGGAATTGTATGTATTATCTACACTCAATATAACTGTTTCCCCTTCACAAATTAAATCATTTCCTAAATTTTGAATAATAGGCGTGGGAACATCTACTACATCGATGGTGGTAGTAAGCGTTTCTCCTTCACAGCCATTTTCTATAACTGTTGCATAATAAGTTCCTGCTGTTGTCACTGTAAGCGATACATTTGTTTCATCACTTAAAGGAATCCCATTTTGATACCATTGATAACTATCATGTGCTTCTGTAATCAATAGCGTCATACTTTCGCCTTGACATAAAGTTATATTTCCTATTATCTGAATTCCTGGATTGGGTGGCTGAACAAAACCAACCGTTTCTTCTACTGACTGCCCTAAACAATTATCATTACTTACTAATACAAAAATACTTGCTTCTTGATTTAAGAAAATTGTATTAGAAATTCCTGATTGTATGCTTTCTCCATTCACAATCCAATTATAATTATCAAAACCTTCTGTCGCTGTTAATGT
>ENA-ORXM01001129-ORXM01001129.1-marine-metagenome-genome-assembly--contig:-NODE-1129-length-39308-cov-7.022559_pt1 | contig 39308 bp, 27 predicted proteins | sample MGYA00237867_ERZ511480 | MGnify/ENA primary metagenome ERZ511480 (study PRJEB26309, sample SAMN06266103) | marine metagenome | isolation source: Algal blade | place: United Kingdom:Sidmouth, United... | reverse complement strand
TCAATTAAAAGAGAGTATGTTTCTGAGTGGATATTCTCCATCATTATCTGAAAACCATAAAAGAATTTGGCTTCAGTATATTGCACTTCAGCAACAAAATTTTCTGCTAAGTTTTCGTTAACAATTCCATCACTTGCAGCAAAAAATGCCAGTATGTGTTTTATGAAATAACGTTCGTCATCATTCAACTTATTTTCCCAATCCGAAATATCCGAAGAAAGATCTAATTCTTCAGCAGTCCAAATGCTTGCTTCTGCATTTTTATAATATGCCCAGATGTCATCATGTTCAATAGGAAACAGTACGAATCTGTTCTTATTTTCCTGTAAAATTGGTTCTGGTTGCAAGTTTTGGTTTATTTCGCTCATGTTTATTTTGTTTTTGTGACGTTCCTTTAATTAAATTTCGAAGGAGAGAAAACCGAATTGTTTTATGCCTCATCCGCACCACAAAAGTGGGCAAAAAAGTTGAGCCAAACAATTTGACTAATTAACAAAAAGGTCATTTATCAACAAAGAATTTAGCTAGCAGTTAGAAACACTGACTTTGTATTTTTCGAAAAATTTTTCGACATTTTTTTGTTAACAAAACTTTGAAATATTGTTGACTTTTGGCAAGGGCTGATTCCATGTTAAGATTTAACTTTTTATTTAAAAGTACAAGGAAAACCACTATAATGAAAAAACCTCTACATATAATTATGAAGAGGTTTTTTTGTTGAGGTCTCGACCAGATTCGAACTGGTGTAGATGGTTTTGCAGACCACTGCCTAGCCACTCGGCCACGCGACCATTTATTAGGACGGCAAATATATAGCAAAAAACATTCCCATTCATCAGTTTAAATTAACCTAGGGTGAATTTTTGCAAAAAATCTTGTTTTTTACCTTACTATGAGGATTTTTGTAACATAGGTGTCGGGTTCTGCAAAATTGTCACCTGTTGAAGAACTAAATACAAGGTATACACCCCCAGCAACATCGTTTCCGTTAAGGTTTTTGGTATCCCATATCGCTTGTCCTCCCAATGCATCTGTTTCAAACACCAGCTGACCATCTATATCTGTAATCCTGACTTCTGCATCTCTCGCTAAGCCTTTGATCGCAACAGGTCCACCATATTCCGGTCGTACTGGATTAGGAAACGCAATTACCTCAGCAGCATGACGACTGCCCGCTCCTGTTGTTTCGGTGCGTATGCTTTGAATTCCTTTATTACTTACAATAAACATTTCTCCCGTTTCAGGATTATATCTCATTGACTTAATTGTGTTGTCAAACAAAGGACTGTTTTCAACATTAAACCTTGCAATCTCTTCTTCGCCTGATGGGTCCTGAACAAAAATGCCATTTCTTGTACCAAACCATTTGCGATTGGCACCATCAACTTCTATAGATATCACGTCTTCAGATCCTAAAAGAAATCCTACGATGCTGTCTTGGGTTACTCTTCGTTTAGACCCTAAGCATGTACTTTCATTTGCTGTAGACCCACACTCAAATGTGACAACACCCTCCGCAGTACCTACCCATATGGCCCCATCTAAATCTTTGGCTATAGAGTTAACCAGTCCTGTTGATATTTCTGAGTTATTTAAATTTATAAATCTTGTAGGACCATCATCAGAAGGATCGGCGAGAGACTCACCCGGATCTATAACATTAACTCCGCCAGTATTTCCTGCAACAACAACCCACACATACCCAAAGTCATCCACAATTAACTCCTCTACTTTCTTATCAGAACTCACGGAGAAGTTATACCAAGGACCATCCGCTGACTTCACGGCTACCGGGTTGGCTGCACCAAAATTACTGACCCACAAATTATCATCATCATCAAAGGTCATCCCTGTTATTCTTATAGCACCAGGATTTCCAATTTGTTCACCTAAAGCACCATTAGTATTGTCATCAATAAACAGTTGCTGCTCTAGCGTTTCATAATTATATTCAACTACACCTTGTCCAAATATGCCAATGTAAACGATCGGCTCAGAAGGATGCGCTTCGACCTGATAAAACATTTGTAAATCCTTATCCCTAAAGAAGGGATTAACATCCTGATTGATATTGTTCCATTCGTTATCTTCAAGAATATAAATTCCGTTCCTTCCAAAATTATTTCCAAAACTTTCAGAGACCCCACCAGATGCTACAAAAACTTTGTTGTCCTTAATGGATACATCAGAAGCATCCCTGTTAAAAGGACCAGGATAAATGTTTTGCATGCAATTTCCCGCTTCATCTATTATTCTCACTTCATCAAAGTCATCCGCAAAATATACTGATCCATCTTCTGTAATCTCTGCATCTCTTAATCGAGCTACACAAGAACCTATCTCATCTATGGGCGTATCTTGATTATCAAACACCATCAACTTGCTGTTAAAACCTGTGCCACGCAGTCCAGCCATCCAGCCTTCGGGTACTTCTTTTATAAAACGAATATTAAATGCAGCATCCGTGTTTTCGTATACAAGCACATAGTCAGTAAAGTTATTTGAGACAAATACTGAATTGTCAATAACGATATACGAACGATCACCTATTACCAAAACGTCTAATGGACTGTAATCTTGAGGCAATCCATTTTCGATTTTTTCCCATTCACTAAACGCGTTTGGAAAAACAGCATTGAGTACATCTAATTTATACACCCCGTCCTCACCTGAGATTAACACGATGTCATCATTACCATCAACATTGTTTATAATTTGTTTCGCGTCAAGCGTAAAACCAAACTCTCGATCTATTAAATTAAATTGTATCAAACCAAAACCTGTAGCAGCATACATCCATTCTGCATTTTGGACATAAGTATCTAAAATCTGTCTGTTGTTAAAGTTTGTGTTTTCCCTTAAATCGATAATAGGAAACACCTCTGATTGCGAAACAATATCTATCGTGCTATTGTCATAAGCAACTATAACTTGATTATTAAATGGGTCGTAGTCTAAGTGTTGTATACCTGTTTCTGTTAGGCCATCTACTTTGCTTATGTACTCAATAGATTGATCTTCTTTATCTATAGTAAACAAAGACAATTCTGTACCAAAAATGATTTTCTCTTCGCTCTGCGTTACATATCTCGCATGAGAATAAGGCAAATGAGATTTCCATTCTCCTATAGCAATATCACTCTGTGACAAGCCATATTGCAGACTAACTAATATGAGCAGCGTGAGGACTGTGGTTATTCGTATCATAGACAGCATAAAAACGTAAATATGACCAGATTATTGAACAAGCCTTTCGTAAATTGGATTATTCTCTAAATAATCAAACACCTTGTCTGGTACAAGATATCTAATCGACTTTTTATTTTTAATAAGCTTCCTAATATATGAAGAAGATATTTCTAACAATGGGGCATCACAAAGGGTAATATTGGAATGATTTACTAAATCTGGGACTTCATAACTTGATCGCTGGTAAACGTAAATAGGATATTTTTCTAGGAGCAATTCATAATTTTTCCACTTATGCAGAGTCAATAAATTATCTCCGCCCATGATGAGACTAAAATTATGATCTGGATATTTTTCTCCCAAATATGTCATTGTATCAATTGTATATGAAGGCTTAGGCAAATTAAATTCAATCTGCGAAGCCCTAATCTTACTTGTACCTTCACAAGCCAAATTAACCAAGTGCAAGCGGTCAAAATCCTTCGCTAAAGTTTTCTTGTTTTTATGAGGGTTGTGGGGGGTAACGACCATCCATATCGCATCAAGATCAGTAGTGTTGACCATGTAGTTGGCAATAATCATATGCCCTACATGCACTGGATTAAAAGAACCAAAGTACAATCCGATTTTCAAAAGTAAATTTATTTTAGTGACTCATCATCACTGGCATGACAAGCATCATTAATTTTTCTTGATCTGACTCATCAGTAGGTATTAAAATACCTGCCTTATTCGGTGCTGACAATTGTAAATTGATTTCGTCAGTTTCAATAATGCCTAACATCTCAACTAGAAACTTTGCATTAAACCCTATGGTCAAAGGCTCGTGTTTAAAATCACAACTTATCTGCTCCGTGGCTTCATTAGAAAAATCTAAATCTTGTGCAGAAATTGTCAAGCTGTCTTCTACTAAATTTAAAACAACTTGATTAGTCGTTTTATTAGAATAGATAACGATCCTTTTCAGTGAATTTTGAAAATCAGATCTGTTGACAACAAGCGTTTTATCATTATCAACAGGAATTACCGCATTGTAGTCTGGATATTTAGAATCTATCAATCGGCTTATGACTAAAGTATCTCCTGATTTGAAAAATATGTTTTTATTGTTGAAAGCAATCTTTGCTGTTTCTTCATCACTGCTAGAAATCGCATTTTTAAAAACAGTCAATCCTTTTGTAGGAATTATTATAGATTCTGTTAAATCACTTGTCAATCCACCAATCGTATATTTAACCAATTTATGCGCATCTGTAGAAACGAATATAACTTTATTAAAATCCATTTGCATTAAAACGCCCGTCATGGCCAGTCTTAATTCATCATTGCTTGTCGCGAAAATCGTATTGTTGATCGCCTTAATTAAAGAGCCACTTTCTAGTTCAATTTCATTTACATTATCCTCCGAAGGTGTCTCAGGAAAATCACTGGCATTGTCACCCGTAAGTTTGTACTCTCCATAAGCTGACTTAATCTTAATTGAATTATTGTCTTTATGTATTTTAAACTTAACGGGTTGGTCTGGTAATGCTTTTAGGGTATCTAAAAGAATTTTGGCCGGTATCGCTACTCTTCCATCCTCTTTCCCTTTCACCTCGATTGAAGAGATTATTGTCACTTCCAAATTCGTTGCAGATATCGTAATCACATTCCCCGTAAGGTCAAATAAAAAATCTTCTAAAATTGGAATAACAGGATTTGAACTGATGGCTCCTGACGCAACTTGTAATTTCTTTAATAATTCACTCGAAGAGACTTCAAATACCATTTTATTGCTTTGTTCGTAATTTTAATGAAAATGCACCGCTAAGTTAACTTATAGCTGATTAAACCCGAAATTTAAGTAATTTGATTATCTCAAATGTGATAATATATACTATTTATTCGCCTCTGAGCAGCATTAGTCAACACTCAAATCTTGAGATTCACTATAATTCATGAATATTCAGGGAAATTAGTTCAAATTTGTGCCGCAAATGAATAGATGTTAGATAGAAAAAAAGCACCCAGGATTACCACTGATTTTAAGCTTAACATAGAAAATGTTGATACGACGCGTTTATCAAATGGTCTATCTATTTATGAAATCAACACCAGCACCCAAGAAATTATAAAAGTCGAGTTGGTCTTCAAAGCGGGTCGTGTCAATGAAGAAAAAATAGCTGCTGCTAGAGCTTGTCTACAGGTTATCGGTGAAGGGACTCAGACAAAATCAAGCCATGAAGTCGCAGAGGTCTTTGACTTCTATGGCGCAATAGTCAAATACAAATGTGCACTAGAGTCATCAAGTATAAGTTTGGTCTGTTTAAATAGGCACTTTGATGATGTTTGGCCACTATTTTGTGATATTCTTTTTAATCCAGCATTTGATGCAAAAGAAACGCAAAAATACATTGATGTAAGCAGTCAAAATCTCAGAAACCAAATCTCAAAAAATGATGTCATTTCTTATCGTATTCTCACCGAAAAGATATTTGGTTCTGATCACCCTTATGGCTACAATACTCAACCTGAAGACATCTCTGCCCTAATGTCGGCAGACCTTAGACAGTTTTATGAAAAAAACATTTTACTGACTAATGCTTTCGTAATCCTCAGTGGTAAATATAGCAGCGAGATCAAGGACAAAATAGCTGTTGCTTTAGATATCAAAACAGATGCTAGTGTTCCGATCAAACAAACTTTCTTTAACAACAAAGCACCTTTAGAAACCTTTATACAGAAAACAAAAAACGAATCTCAAGTTTCAATAAAAATGGGACGACAAATGTTTTCGCGTAAGCATGAAGATTATTCGAAAATGTTTTTTTTAAATACGCTCTTTGGCGGCTATTTTGGTTCGCGGTTAATGAAAAATATTAGAGAGGAAAAAGGATATACATATGGCATTTATTCATCTCTGGACGCATATAAAGAAGATGGCTTCTTTTATATCGGCAGCGATGTAGGCAATGATCAATTAGATCCTTGCATAAATGAAATAAACAACGAAATGGAGGCTCTGAAGACAAAATTGGTCGGTCCCACCGAGTTCGAAATGGTCAGAAATTATATTTTGGGTCAATCATTACACTTGATAGACGGACCATTTGCTACGGGTCAATTGATAAAAAACATATATGCAAAAGATCTTGATGTTAAGGCATTTCAAGACCATATACAAACAATAAAGAAAATAACACCTCCAGACATCTTAGCGTTGGCCAATAAATACTTTGATAAAAATGTGTTTACCACGGTTTTAGCTGGCTCTTTTAATAATAAAATATAGTATTTTTGGTCTTTGAGTTAATTTATAGCTCAGTTGAATCAGATACCTTTCTTAGTCAAAAAAAATTTAGCAAAATAGAAATCCCAATATACTGTATCCAAAAGGGGTACAATATTTGATTTGTATTGTTATTAATTGATTATTTATACTTAAGATAAATGGGCCTTTTTAGTTTTTTCCGACAAGAGTTAGCTGTAGACCTTGGTACTGCAAACACTTTGATTATGCAGGATGGCAAAATTGTTATTGATCAACCCTCAATAGTTGCCATTAACAGAATCACCAATGAAGTGCTGGCTGTAGGCGAAAAGGCTATGCAAATGCACGAAAAAACCCATAGTAATCTGGTAACTATACGTCCATTAAAAGACGGTGTAATCGCAGATTTTCAAGCTGCAGAAAGTTTAATTCACGGTTTAATTGAAATGATAGGTGAAAAGAGGAAGTTTTTCTCTCACCTAAAAATGGTTATCTGTATACCCTCAGGTATTACTGAAGTAGAAAAAAGAGCCGTATTCGATTCTGCCGATCACGTCGATTCTAAGGAAACATATCTTATACATGAGCCTATGGCCGCTGCACTCGGTATTGGTTTGGATGTGCAGGCACCCCAAGGAAATATGATCATTGATATAGGTGGAGGTACAACTGAAATTGCTGTGATAGCCCTTTCGGGAATTGTAACCGATCAATCGATTCGTACAGCCGGAGATGAGTTTACTAATGATATCATAGATTTCATGAAACGTAAACACAATTTATTAATCGGGGAACGTACAGCAGAAACTTTAAAAATAAGAGTCGGTTCTGCACTTGAAAACCTTTATGATCCGCCAGAGCCTGTAGGTGTTAATGGTAGAGATTTATTAACCGGTATACCAAAACAAGTGATGACTGATTATGTAGAAGTAGCTGAAGCCTTAGATAAGTCTATTGCTAAAATCGAAGAAGCAGTAATGAAAGCGCTTGAGGATACGCCACCTGAATTGGCATCTGATATATACAGAAATGGCATTTACTTAACAGGTGGTGGTGCGCTTCTGAGAGGACTTGATGAACGTCTTGCTAAAAAAACTAAATTAAATGTGCATGTGGCAGAAGATCCTTTAAGCGCAGTTGTTAAAGGAACAGGATTGGCTTTGAAAAACACAGAGACTTTTACTTTTTTAATGGACAGACAAAGTTTATAGTCATATAAAAAAAGCACTTGAATAATATATGCGTAACCTCTTATATCTCCTCATTCGGTTTAGCGCATTATTTCTATTCCTTTTCCTAGAAGTTGTATCGTTCTATCTCATCGTAAATTATAATAAAAGTCAAAAAGAAATTTGGGCACACTCTTCCAATCAGTTTTCTGGTTTTGTAAATAAGCGCGTTGAAGGGGTTGAAGATTTTTTTGAAATGCAAAACGAAAACGACAGCTTGCTTTTAGAAAACGCTAAGCTTCTCGAAACAATAATAAACTATAGGGTCAGTTCCAAAGACAATGCATTTGAAGAGTTTGAAATTCAAGACACTTCAAAAACTTACCATATCATTCCTGCTCGAATTTGTTCGAAAACCATTAACCTTAGAAACAACTATCTCACATTGTGTTCTGGTAGTGCCAATGGTATAACTCCAGGCATGGGCGTTATTACTAAAAGTGGTATTGTAGGAATAGTCAAAACCGTCACAAAGAAATACGCCACAGTATTAATGATTTTGCACAGCGAAAGCAGAATAAGTGCAAAAATAAATTCAAAAAACTATCATGGTAATTTAATTTGGAACGCCGAGGACCCTTTAAAAATGTCACTCATGGATGTTCCAAAGCATGCTAAAATTGACAGAGGTGACTCTATAAGTACCAGCGGGTTTTCAACAGTTTTTCCTCCTGATATTTTTATAGGAAGAATCAATGCCCTCGAAATAGAAGGTGGAAGTAATTCTTACAAATTAGAAGTTTTGCTTAATTACGATCTTTCAGCATTAGAATATGTTTACGTTGTATCTTTTGATGATACAGAAGAGAAAAAAACTTTATTAGAACAAGAAAATGAATAAGGTTTTACAAAGAAATATTATAAGAGGTTTTTTTATTCTTTTTATACAACTTGTTTTGCTAAAAAGAATAGACATTACATTTGGTGATTTTAATTATATCCATTTCACAATCTATCCACTTATTCTACTCTTGCTTCCATTTAAAACTTCTAGAACCTTAGTTATCGGCATAGCCTTTTTTCTAGGTTTAACCGTAGATCTGTTCTATGATTCCTTGGGCGTACATGCCGCAGCATGCACATTAATCGCTTATTTGAGAATCTACATTCTTAATGTAATTTCTCCTGTAGAAGGATATGGAAAAGATTCACTAACAGCATACGTTTATGGATTACCTTGGTTTTTAACCTATTTGGGTATATTTTTATTTATTCATCTCATAACTTTATACAGTATTGAAGCGTTCTCTTTTGTATATATAAAAGAAATACTTTTACGAACGATCTTTAGTTTTATAGCATCTATGTTTTTAATTTCTATTGGGCAATTAATTTTCAATCCTAAATACTAATCACTATGTGGGATATGAATTCAAGGCAGGCGCCTATTGTGATCACCTTCTTAATTGGTGCCTTTTTGCTCACTTACAAATTGTCACAAATTCAATTGTTTGATGATACCTACAAACAATTGGCAGAAAAGACAATTTTAGATAAACAAACCGTTTATCCTTCCAGAGGATTAATTTACGATAGAAATAACCAACTGCTCACATTTAATAAACCTATCTATGACTTGGAGTCCATCTATAGGAATGTTGACCCTAAAATGGACACCAGCTTGTTTTGCCGTTTACTAGATATTAATAATGAAACTTTTAATAAGAGTTTAAATAAAAACTGGCGCGATAAAAGATTTCACAAATCATTGCCACATACTTTTATCTCAAGAATAAATCCAGAAAAGTATTCACGATTCCAAGAACACCTTTTTAGATTTCCTGGCTTTTATCCTCTAATCAGAAACATCCGAGCATACCCACATACCAGTGCCCCTCATGTATTGGGATATTTAAAAGAAGTAGATCAAAATATTATAGACAAAGAAAATAGTACATACCAACTGGGAGACTACATCGGTGCCACTGGGCTTGAAAGTCAATACGAATCCATTTTGAAAGGGAAGAAGGGTTTTAAGTTTTTATTGCGTGACAATGTAGGTAGAGAAGTCTCCGCTTTTGCTGGCGGCGAATTGGATTCTCTAGCCAAAGAAGGCTCTGACATCTACACTTCAATTGATTTGGACCTTCAAGCTTATTGCGAAAGGCTAATGCAAAACAAAAGAGGAAGTATCGTCGTACTCGAACCATCAACAGGGGAAGTTCTTTCGATGGTTTCAGCACCAAGTTTTGATCCCAATCTACTCAACTTAGATGAAGACAGAGGCAAGGCGTTTAGAATACTTACGGCAGATAAAGAACAAAAACCTTTGTTTGATAGGGCAATATCTTCTGGCTATCCCCCTGGTTCAATTTTTAAACCTATCCTCTCATTAATTGCTTTTCAAGAAGGGGTCATGACCCCTTACAATACCGTGACGTGTTTTGGTAAATATAAGTACAGGACTTTTGAATTTGGCTGTCACGATCACACTCCTACAGTCAATGTTAAAAGTGCGTTGATGTATTCATGTAACAGTTACTTCTTTACGATGATTAGAAAATTAATTGAAAAAGAAGGTTTTAATAAACCTGAAATTGGTTTAAATGTTTTAAGAACACATCTCACTGATTTTGGCTTAGGAAACAAATTAGGCATTGACCTTTTACATGAAAGCGGTGGCTCTGTACCTTCTCCTTCAGATTATAATTATCTATATAGAAACTCTGGTGGAAAATGGCGATCTACTTATATAATGTCGATTGGTATCGGACAGGGAGAATTGGAATTGACCACCTTACAAATGGCAAACCTTGCCGCCATTCTAGCAAACAGAGGCTACTTCTACAGGCCGCATATAGTAACTGGATTTAGTGACTCTAGTCTTTCCATAGATCCTACTTTCTATACTAAAAACGAAGTAAAAATCGACAAACAATATTTTGAACCTGTGATAGACGGTTTGTATAGAACGATCACTTCTGGTACTGGTTATCGTGCAGCAGTAAGAGGAATACAAATTTGTGGTAAAACAGGAACATCTGAAAATGCGCAAGGCGATGATCACTCTGTCTTTTTTGCTTTCGCACCAAAAGACAATCCGACCATAGCACTCGCTGTCTACGTCGAAAACGCTGGGTTCGGCGGAGATATAGCCGCTCCCATTGCAAGTCTGGTTATTGAAAAATATATTAAAGGCGAAATTAAAAGAACGGCAGTAGAGGAAAGAATCGTTAATATTAATCTAATAGAAAAACCATGATACTATCTGCTATTGTAGCTGTAAGTAATAATAACGCTATTGGTATAGATAATAACTTACCGTGGCATATGCCTGCTGACTTAAAATTTTTTAAAGAAACCACTAAAGGTTACTATGTATTGATGGGAAGAAAAAGTTTTGATTCTGTAGGCAGACCCTTACCTGGAAGAACCAATATTGTTATAACTAGAAATAAAGATTTTTATCACTCTGGTGTACATACGTTCAATTCCATACCTGATGGAATAAAAAAAGCTCAAGATGACAAACAAGACAAACTTTTTATCCTTGGCGGAAGCAACATCTATGACCAAACAAAATATTTGTGGGATGAATTGTTTATAACAAATATAGATGTTGACATTCCAAATGCCACCGCCTTTTTTCCAAAAGTAAATTTTTCTGAATACGACCTCATCAATGAAGAGAAAAATCTTGCCGATGAAAAAAATCCACACGACTATACCTTCTGTCAATATAAAAGAAAGTTCTCAAAATGAAAGAAGACCTTTTACACCTGGTCTGGAAACTAAAAAAATTTGATCTAAAAAATCTAAAAACAACGACAGGAGAATCAGTTCAAATTAAAAACTTTGGTTTTCATAACCATAACGCTGGACCAGATTTTTTAAATGCAGAAGTACTCATTAACAACATCAGCTGGTTTGGTCATATAGAAATTCATATCAATGCATCAGAGTGGAATGACCACAAACATCAAAATGACTTAAACTACAATAATGTAATTCTGCATGTAGTCTACAAAGATGACAAAGAAGTTTTTACAGCTCATAAAACAACTATGCCCACGCTAGAGTTGGCAAATAGAATTGATAATGCAACCCTAAGCAATTACACAAAATTAAAGTCTAGCTTAACATGGATACCTTGTGCTTCTCAAATTAAAAACTTTGATAAAACAAGATTACAGGTCTTTCTAGAAAAAGTATTAATAGAAAGATTACAAACGAAAACAGATCGCGTCAATCTATTACTTGAGAACAATCAAAACGACTGGGAAGATCTGCTTTATAAAATGATCGCAAAGTATCTGGGATTAAAAGTAAACGCTGAAGCCTTTGCACAGCTCAGTAAAAAAACATCTTATAGACTAATACATAAGGTCAGCAACGAGTTGCCAAAATTGGAAGCATTACTTCTAGGGCAAGCCGGCTTGTTCCAAAAACTACAAGACGACTATTCTAAATCTCTCAGCAAAGAATACGATTTTCTTAAGCATAAGTTTCAATTGCAGGCCATGTCTGGTTTAGAATGGAAATTTTCAAGAATGCGTCCTGTAAATTTTCCTACTGTTAGAATTGCACAAATCGCCGCACTCTATTATAAATCGCCACAACTTTTTAACGCTATATTAAACACAAGCAATCTTAAAGAAATTTATAAATTGTTATCCGTCAGCGCGAGTGACTATTGGAGTACACACTACATTCTTGGAAAAGAAAGTAAAAAAATGATAAAGACACTTGGTGAGCAAACCAAACAATCCATAGTTATAAATGCTATTATTCCTATAATATTTGCCTATGGTGAAAAATTAAAGGACCAGTCCAAAAAAGATTACGCCCTATCTCTCATAGATTCCATGCCATCAGAAAAAAATAAAATCATTAGAACTTGGAAAGAACACAGCATAGACGCCTCTTCTGCTGCACAAAGTCAGGCACTTATTCAATTGAAAACAGAATATTGTGATCAATTTCGCTGCTTAAATTGTAATATTGGTAAGACTATATTGTTTGCATGAAAAAGAACCCAATAGCTTTCATCCTTCTTTATCCTTTTTCTCTGATCTATTTGGGGATAATCTCCTTACGCAATCTTTTTTATGAAACAGAATTATTAAAATCTACTAGTTTCAATATCCCTGTTGTTAATGTAGGAAATCTCTCTGTGGGCGGTACAGGTAAAACTCCTCATATTGAATATCTAATAAGACTTCTCCAACCTTATATTAATGTAGCCACACTAAGTCGCGGATATAAGAGAAAATCAAAAGGTTTTAAGCTGGTCAATTTACACGACGATGCACAATCAGCTGGCGATGAACCTCTACAATTTAAGACAAAGTTTCCCTACATACCCGTTGCAGTATCTGAAAGCAGAAACATTGGCATACCTATGCTTTTAAAACATCACCCTAACATTCAGACCGTTTTACTTGATGATGCATTTCAACACAGATCTGTTGTCCCTGGTCTCAATATTCTATTAACTGAATATAACAACTTGTTTGTAGATGACCACTTGCTTCCTGCTGGCCGTTTGAGAGAGCCACGCGCTTCTTACGAGCGTGCAGATGTTATTGTTGTCAGTAAATGTCCTAATGACTTTACCGAAAATGCACAAGAGAAAATTAAAGCACGTATTAATGCCTTACCACATCAAAAGCTCTTTTTTTCAAAATATAAATACGGACACCCTTATTACATCTTTGATAATAACATTACGCTTCCCCTAAAGAAAGAAAACAAAATTGTATTAATATCAGCGATCGCTAAAGTAGATTATTTAGCCGCTTACTTAGAAACTGAAGCCCAGATTGAGAATATAATTAAATATGAAGACCATCATTATTTTACAGAATTCGAATTAGAGCAGTTAAAAAAGATATATGAATACAATATCGCTGAGAATACATTATTTTTAACAACAGAAAAAGATGCTATGCGATTGGCATTGCACAAAGATTTCTTAATTAAAAACAATATTCCTCTTTTTGTACTTCCTGTAGAAGTTTCTTTTTTAAATGATGAAGGCCCCATATTCGATCAGTCTATAAAAAATTTTCTTAGCAACTTTAAAGTGTAGCATTGAAATTTAATACAATTCTATTATTCTCCTCTTTGATTTGTTTTTCCTTTAATAGTGAAGGTCAATCAAGTTATATTCATAATGGTCATAACATCTATCATCACCTTGACAGGTTGGATGTTTTATATCAAATCAATGGAGATATCCACTCTTCTTTTAAACCCTATGCAAGAAGTGACGTAAGAGCTTTATCAAAAAATCACGATTGCAGTTCTATGGATCACAATGACCATATCCTGCAACACTATTTTATGCAGGATCTAAGTTTTCTTGCAGATTCATTATACGAATCTCAAAAAGGATTTTTAAAATCTTTTTACAAAAGCCCTGCCCACTTTTTCGAAATAAAAGAACCCGATTTTAGTCTTGTCATAAATCCAATTTTAAATTTTCAAATTGGATATGAAAGCGAAAACGATGATGTTATTTTTCTTAATAAAAGAGGAATTGAATTGTATGGAACACTAGATGAAAAATTATATTTCTATACAAACTTTCACGAAAACCAATCTAATTTTTTAAACTATATCACACCATTTATTGATAAATACAAAGCTATTCCAGGACAAGGAAATTATAAGCCTTATCAAAGTGCAGTATTTGAAGGTGCGTCAGGTTTTGATTACTCAAATGCACAAGCTTATTTGGGCTATAAGATTTCTAAGCATAGCCTTTTAGAACTAGGACACAACAAACAGTTTGTTGGTAATGGTATGCGTTCATTACTTTTGGGTGACTCCGGACAAAATTATTTTTATCTCAAATTTAATGTCCGATTCTGGAAGATAGAATACCAATCGCTCTTTACAGAATTGTCTTCGATCTCGGCCCGTCAGACAGTAAACACTGAATTGCTTCCTAAAAAATATATGGCCAGTCACTATTTAAGTTTCAAGCCTTCAAAAAAGTTTGAAATCGGTTTATTTGAATCTGTCGTCTATTCTAGAGAGAATCATTTTGAATTTCAATATCTAAATCCTGTTATTCTATATAGAACGGCTGAACACTATTTAGATAGCCCTGATAATGTATTGATCGGCTTAAATGGAAAGTGGAATATCTTTAGTCGTATTTCACTGTATGGTCAATTTGTTTTGGATGAATTTAATTTCTCTGAATTTTTTGATGGTACAAATTGGTGGGGAAACAAATATGGTATACAAGCTGGATTAAAGTACTTTAATGTATTAGGTGTTAAGAACCTCGATTTACAAACAGAATTTAATAGAGTCCGTCCCTACACTTACTCACACTTTCAAGAGAGCGAAGAAATACAGGGCATTTCTGTTTCTAGTTATTCGCATTTTTATCAACCTTTGGCACACCCTTTAGGCGCAAACTTTTCAGAAGTTATTTTTAAGTTAAGGTATCAACCCACAAGAAGATTAATCTTAGAAGGAAGATATCTTTATACAGTCGTCGGAAGAGACAACAATACAAACTTTGGCTCTGATATTTTGCTTCTAAATACAACACGCACAGATGACTACGGAATTTTACAGCATCAAGGAGCTAGAAGCGAAATACAAAACTTGTCACTTGATATGAGTTATGAATTATTCTATAACTTTTTTATTGACTTACAAGTGATGCTTAGAAAAGACACAAATTTAGAATTAGGAAATACGAATACCACTTTCATAAACAGTGGTATTAGATATAATATACACAATACGAAAATTGATTATTGATATGACTTTAGAGCAATTGGTTAAAGAGAGAATTCTTGTTCTTGATGGTGCGATGGGAACAATGATCCAAAGGTATAAGCTAGGAGAAGCTGATTTTAGAGGTGATCGTTTTAAAGATTACCACATGGATATTAAAGGCAATAATGATCTCCTGTCACTGACTCGGCCAGATATTATTGAAGCCGTTCACTTAGAATATCTTGAAGCGGGAGCTGATATTGTTGAAACAAATACTTTTAATGCCACAAAAATATCGCAAGCGGATTATGATATGCAATCTCTTGCTTATGAAATTAATTTGGCCTCTGCACAGATAGCCAAAAAGGCCTGTGCAATCTACAATGAAAAAACGCCTCAAAAACCTCGATTTGTTGCAGGTGCATTGGGACCAACTAATAAAACTGCGTCTTTATCTCCTGATGTAAATAACCCAGGATTTAGAGGTGTTTCTTTTGACGAACTTGTTGATGCATATTATGAGCAAACGGCAGGCCTTGTGGAAGGAGGTGCAGATATTTTATTGGTAGAAACTATTTTTGATACGCTTAACGCGAAAGCTGCATTATATGCCATAGACAAATACTTTGATGATAAGAGCGTCTCACTACCGATTATGGTTTCAGGTACAATTACAGATGCCAGTGGTCGTACGCTCAGTGGTCAAACAGTAGAAGCTTTTTGGATTTCAATCGCGCATGCTAATATTTTTAGTATCGGTCTTAATTGCGCTTTAGGTGCCAAAGAAATGCGTCCCCACATTGCCACTCTATCAAAAATATCAGATTGCTGCGTGAGTGCCTATCCTAATGCTGGTTTACCCAATGAGCTTGGAGAATATGATCAAGCACCTCATGAAATGAAAGACTTTATAAATGAATTTGCTGAAAGTGGTTTTGTAAATATCGTAGGCGGTTGTTGTGGTACAACACCACAACACATCCAAGCCATGGCAGAAACTGTCAAGGGTCTAAAGCCAAGAAAAATAAACACCAATAACGCTCTACCACAGTACTCAGGATTAGAGCCACTCGTTGTAAGGGACAACATGAACTTTATAAATATTGGCGAAAGAACCAATGTTACTGGATCGAAAAAGTTTGCACGATTAATCAAAGAAGGCAATTTTGCAGAAGCCATTTCTGTAGCCAATCAACAAGTTGAAGGTGGTGCTCAAATTATTGATGTAAACATGGATGAAGGCTTGTTGGATTCTAAACAAGCGATGAAAGATTTCTTGAATCTTATTATGGCAGAACCTGATATTGCTAAACTGCCAATCATGATTGATTCATCTAAGTTTGATGTGATTGTTGAAGGACTAAAGTGCGTACAAGGTAAAAGTATCGTTAACTCTATTTCTTTAAAAGAAGGTGAAGAAAGTTTTATCGAGCAAGCTAAAATTTGTAGAAGATTCGGCGCAGCTGTCGTCGTTATGGCTTTTGATGAAAAAGGTCAAGCAGATACAATAGAAAGAAAAGTGAGCATTTGTGAAAGAGCATATAAAATCCTGACAGAAAAGGTTGGATTTAAACCCCAAGACATAATTTTCGATCCCAATATTTTTGCAGTGGCCACTGGAATTGAAGAACACAATGAATATGCTATTAACTATATTGAAGCAACTAAACAAATAAAAGAAAAGTGCCCCGGTGCTTTAATAAGTGGCGGTGTTAGTAATGTTTCTTTTTCATTTAGAGGAAACAATGCAGTTAGAGAAGCGATGCATTCAGCTTTTTTGTATCACGCCATTAAAGCAGGCATGGATATGGGTATCGTCAATGCCGGCATGATGGAAATATATGAAGACATTCCTAAAGAACTTTTAACCTTAGTAGAAGATGTTCTTTTCAATAAAAATGAAAATGCGACAGAAGCTCTGACTGACTATGCCGCAAGAGTAAAAGGTGGCGGTAAAAAATTGGAAAAAGATTTACGTTGGAGAGAGCAAACCGTTCAAAAAAGATTAGAATACTCTTTAGTTAAAGGTATAACAGAATTTATCGAGGAAGATACAGAGGAAGCCCGAAAACTCTTTCCTAAAAGCTTGAATGTCATAGAAGGACCTTTAATGGATGGCATGAATGTCGTTGGTAATCTCTTTGGTGAAGGCAAAATGTTTTTACCTCAAGTTGTCAAAAGTGCAAGGGTAATGAAAAAGTCCGTCGCTTATTTAACCCCCTTTATTGAAAATGAAAAAGATTCGGCGACAGCCTCAAGTAAAGGAAAAATACTTTTAGCTACCGTAAAAGGTGATGTCCATGATATTGGTAAAAATATTGTAGGGGTCGTATTGGCTTGTAACAATTATGACATCATTGATTTGGGTGTTATGGTGTCTGCAGAAAAAATTATAAGCACGGCGATACAAGAAAATGTTGATATTATCGGGTTGAGTGGTTTGATTACACCTTCCCTAGATGAAATGGTTTATGTCGCGCAAGAATTGAAAAGACAAAATTTAAATTTTCCGCTTCTAATTGGAGGAGCTACGACTTCTAAAACACATACCGCGTTAAAAATTGATCCTGAATATAACAATGCAGTTATACATGTTTTAGATGCCTCAAAAAGCGTTGGCGTCGCTTCAAAGTTACTGAGTAAAGAAGAAAATGTGTGCACGAATTTTGTTGCTGAAACCAAAACAGCTTATGATAACTTAAGAATTTCAAGAGCAAAAAATAAACGCACGAAACAAACCCTTAGCATTCAAGAAGCTAGAGACAACAAACTTAAAATAGACTGGAAAAATTACAAGGTTCCGACACCTGAGTTCTTAGGCGTCAAGTATTTTAATGACTATTCTATTGAAGAACTTTCAGCTTACATAGATTGGACACCTTTCTTTTCAAGTTGGCAACTCAAAGGAAAATACCCCGCCATTTTTGAAAATAAAATCATAGGTGAGGAAGCCAAAAAACTGTACAACGATGCCCAAAGTATGCTGCGCAGAATTATTGATGAAAAATGGCTGACTGCAAAAGCGGCATTCGGAATTTTTCCTGCGTATTCTACTGATGAAGACAACATTGTACTTCACAACAACGAAAAACCATTCATGACCTTAAACCATTTAAGGCAACAAGTTAAAAAGGCCTCTAATCTAAGCTATAATTGTTTGAGTGATTTTATCGCACCCAAAGATGCCCAGCAAAAAGATTACCTAGGCGCATTTGCTGTCACAACGGGAATTGGCATTGAAAAATGGGTCAAACACTTTGAAGACCAACAAGATGACTACTCTGCAATTATGTTAAAAGCATTGGCAGATCGTCTAGCTGAAGCATTCGCCGAAAGGCTTCACCAACGTGTTAGAAAAGAGTTTTGGGCTTATGATTCTACAGAAAACTTATCAAATAGTGATCTGATATCAGAAAATTATAAAGGCATAAGGCCTGCGCCAGGTTACCCTGCCTGCCCAGAACACTCTGAAAAAGTAAAGTTATTTAAACTTTTAGATGTTCAAAATAATATAAATATCTCCCTAACTGAGTCATTTGCGATGTATCCTGCCGCAGCTGTAAGTGGTTGGTACTTCTCACATCCAGAAAGTAAATATTTTGGTGTTAATTTAGTGGCGGAAGACCAAGTAGTAGAGTATGCAGCCAGAAAAGGAATTTCTGAAGAAAAAGCAAAAAAACTGCTAGGTCATATTATGCCAGACTAAAAATAACAATGTCAACACATCAAGACAGTGACATCTCACTCAAGGAGTTTATCTTAAAGATACAAGAGTATCTCTCTGCCCTTATGAAATCTTGGAAGTTCATAACATTCATGGGGTTTCTTTTTGCATTTATTTTCTTTGCGTGGAAGTTTGACACCAAACCTATGTTCAAAGCTGATCTCACATTTATGCTCAATGAGGACGAGTCGGGAAGCTTAGGTGGCTTAAGTGCTTTAATAGGTCAGTTTGGATTTAGTACTGGTAGTACCGAATCTAATTTGGATAAAATCTTACACCTGTCAAAAGCACGTGCGGTTACACAAAAGACCTTGTTTGACTCCATCTCATTGAACAATAGAAAAGATTACGTTGCCAACCATTTAATAGAATCATTTAAGTATTTAAATATTTGGAAAGCAGGGCGTTTGTCTAAGCTCATAGGAGAAGACGAATACAATATTGATGATTTTATGTTTACGCACAGCGATGTCAAGTCATTTACACTAACGGAGAGTAAGGCCTTAAAAAAAATCCATGGTTTGCTCGCCGGAAACAAGGACAGCAAAGGTTTCTTCTCAAGCGATTATTCTGAGTTAACCGGTGTAATGGAGTTTAGTGTTCTCACTGCTGATCCAGAATTATCAATTATACTTATCAATAATCTTTATGATAAGTTGAGTAAATATTACATTGAGAAATCTGTTGAAAAACAAGAACATGATTACAATGTTATCAAAAGCAAATATGATTCAATTACTGTGGCGTTGAATAGTGTTCAAAATAGGTTAGCTTATTTTCAGGATAGCAATCGTAACTTATTTAGAAAGCAAGATATGTTGGTAGAAAACAAATTGCGGATAGAAGAACAAAAACTTTTTACGCTTTATGCAGAAGCCGAAAAACAAAAGCAAATTGCCGAACTAACACTTAATAATAAAACACCTTACATTGATCTCATTGATTCACCACTTGGACCTTTAAAACCGGCAAACGCAGGGCGGTTTTTTTATTTTCTTTTGGGTGGTTTTCTAGGTGGTCTATTCGCTTGCAGTATAGTTATCGTACGCAAGATTTATCATGAAATAATGAACAGTTAAAGCCCTATGAAACTTGGAATTATTGGTTATGGAAACATTGGAAAAAAGCACCATAGTGCCATACAAAACTTAGATACTATTACTTTAGAAGCCCTTTGTGATCAGTTTTCAATAGAGGATACAAACCTGCGTACTTACTCAAGCATTGATGCCTTTTTTCAAAACGAAAAAGATTTAGATCTCGTTTCTATTTGTACGCCCAATGCCTTTCACAAAACACAATGTATTCAGGCCTTAAATGCAGGACTAAATGTTATTTGTGAAAAACCCTTTGCCCTAAATACGCAAGACTGCCAAGAAGTAATTGACGCTGCAAAACGCAACAACAAACAACTCTTTTGTGTTATGCAAAATCGTTTTTCAAATGTTATGCAGTGGCTTAAAAAAACTGTTGATGAACAGCGTTTAGGAAAAATATACTTAATCAATTTATGCTGCTATTGGAACAGAAACAAAGACTACTATAGAAACTCCCAATGGCGAGGAGATAGTCAATTGGATGGCGGCACTTTATTTACACAGTTCTCTCATTATGTAGATATGTTGTATTGGGCATTTGGTATGATATCAATCGATCATGCGATGTTCGGTAATTTTAATCACGATGATATGATCTCTTTTGAAGATACGGGAACATTTAATTTCAGTTTAGAAAAAGGTGGTTTTGGTAACTTATCATATACGACTTCAACTTTCGAAAAAAACTTTGAAAGTACCCTGAGCATTATTTCTGAAAAAGGAACTTTGAAAATAGGTGGCCAATATATGAACGAATTGATTCATTGTAATATTAAAGATTTAGAAATACCAGATATTCAAAAATCAGATAATCTAACCCACCTAAAAAAATTATATCAAAACACGATAGCGAATATAAATGATGGTACAGCCGTAATGACTACACCTGAAGATGGTAAAAATGTAGTAGAAATAATTGAAAAAGTGTACGCTTATAAAAAATAACTATGGAAAATATACATCCCATATTTGACAAACTTCTAGGAAGATCTGATAAAGAAAATTTTCTTAATCAAAATGCAAAAGTGATCTGGTTTACGGGCTTGTCAGGATCAGGCAAAAGTACTATTGCTGAAGGTCTGGAAAAATGGCTTTTTAGTAAAGGTTATTTTGTGCAAGTTTTGGATGGAGACAATACAAGAACAGGCATAAACAACAATTTGGGTTTCACTTTAGAGGACAGACACGAAAATATTAGGAGAATAGCCGAAATTTCTAAATTATTTGTTCAATCTGGTATAATATGCATCAATAGTTTTGTCAGCCCCACAATTGACATTAGAAAAATGGCTAAAAACATAATTGGGCAGAATGACTTTATAGAAGTCTATGTCAACACTCCCCTAGAAGTCTGCGAATCTAGAGATGTTAAAGGTCTTTATAAAAAAGCAAGAGCAGGAGAAATAAAGGGATTTACTGGAATTGACTCCCCTTTTGAAGCCCCAATTCAATCAGATGTCGAAATATTAACTGAAAATCAGTCTATTGAAGAATCTGTTGAAAAAGTTTTTAATTTTGTGCTCCCTAAAATCACATTAAGATAAGTACGATATGGATTACAACTTAAATCATATAAAAGAACTGGAATCTGAGTCTATTTTCATTTTACGTGAAGTAGCTGCTCAGTTTGAAAATCCAGTTTTAATGTTCTCAGGTGGTAAAGATTCCATTTTAATGGTTCACTTGGCCTACAAAGCTTTTTTTCCAGCTAAAGTTCCGTTCCCATTACTACATATTGATACAGGACATAACTTTCCTGAAACTATTCAATACAGGGATGATTTGGTTGAAAAGATTGGTGCTAAACTCATTGTAGGCTCTGTACAGGACGCTATTGATAAAAGATTAGTAACAGAAGAAAAGGGCGTCAATGCGAGTCGTAATGGCTTGCAAACTGCAGTTCTTTTAGAATCTCTAGAAAATGGCAAGTATGATGCTGCATTAGGCGGTGCGCGTAGAGATGAAGAAAAAGCAAGAGCTAAAGAAAGATTCTTCTCTCACCGTGATGAATTTGGTCAGTGGGATCCTAAAAATCAAAGACCTGAATTGTGGAATCTCTTTAATGGTAGCCACCTTTTAGGAGAACACTTTAGGATCTTTCCGATTAGTAATTGGACAGAATTAGACGTATGGCAATACCTCGCACATGAAAAAGTAGATCTCCCTTCCCTTTATTTTGCGCACGAAAGAGACGTGATTGAAAGAGACGGAACGCTGCTTGCAGATTGTGACTACATAGAAAAGAAACCTGGTGAATCTGTATTTAAAGAAACGGTTAGATGCAGAACTATCGGTGATATGACTTGTACTGGTGTTTGGAAATCTGAAGCTTCTGATATTGAAGCCATCATCGAAGAAATTGCTACGACAAGAATGACCGAACGTGGCGGAAGAACCGATGACAAGAGAAGTGAAACAAGCATGGAAGACAGAAAGAAAAAAGGATATTTCTAAAAACAAAAATCGAAAATTATGGCTGACGGCCAAAACATAAATAGCGAACTTTTAAGATTTACGACTGCAGGATCCGTTGATGATGGAAAATCAACTTTGATAGGACGCCTTCTATATGACAGTAAATCAATCTATCAAGATCAATACGAGCAGATAAAAAAAGCAAGCGAACGAAGAGGAGAGGAAGATGTAAACTTAGCTTTATTGACAGACGGACTTAAGTCTGAAAGAGAACAAGGCATTACGATTGATGTGGCTTATAGGTATTTTGCAACACCTAAAAGAAAGTTCATAATAGCTGATACACCAGGACACATTCAGTATACACGTAACATGGTAACGGGTGCGTCATCCGCTAATGTTGCATTGATACTTATTGATGCTAGGAATGGTGTAGTCGAGCAAACAAAAAGACATGCTATCATTGCTTCGCTTTTACAGATTCCACACATTGTTGTTTGTATAAACAAAATGGATCTCGTAGAATTCGATGAAAGCAGATACAATGAGATTCAAAATGAATTTGAAAAGTTTGCCGCTAAGCTAGATGTGATTGATGTACACTTTATTCCTATCTCTGCATTGATGGGTGACAATGTTGTCAACAGATCAGACAAAACAGCTTGGTATGACGGACCAACTTTAATGTACTATTTGGAAAATGTGCATATCGCAAGTGACCACAATTTCATTGATACACGCTTCCCCGTTCAATATGTTATCAGACCTTATAAAGACGAGTATCATGACTACAGAGGATACGCTGGTCGTATTGCTGGTGGCGTTATGAAAAAAGGAGATGAAGTTATGTTATTGCCATCTGGCTTTACTTCAAAAATCTCAAAGATTCAAGGTCCCGCTGGTGAACAAGACCAAGCTTTTCCGCCTGAATCTGTTACAGTTTTACTAGAAGACAACTTTGATCTCAGTCGTGGAGACATGATCGTAAGAACAAACAACAAACCTAAGGTTACACAAGATGTCGAAGTCATGATGGTTTGGTTTGACAGTAATAATCCACTAAAAGAAAAAGGGAAATATGCACTTATGCATACTACTCAAAATGTAAGATGTGTTGTCAAGGAAATCAGATATAAGCTCGATATTAATTCTCTGCACAGAGATGTAGAAGATTTAGATATAAAAATGAATGACGTTGCCAGAGTGGTTTTAAGAACAACCAAACCACTATTTGTTGACTCTTATCGTAAAAACAGAATCACAGGAAGCCTCATTTTAATTGACGAAGGCACAAACAATACTGTAGGAGCAGGCATGGTTATCTAAATATTCTTTTACTTTGGTCTCAAGAACATAAGATCATAGATAAAAAAGAATATAATCAACTTTATAATCAACAGGATTTACCTATTCAGTTTTCACCAGACTGGATGGACGCTGTCTGTATTAAAGGTGATTGGGGGGTTGTTGTCTCTCTAGATAAAGACAAAAATTTAGAAGGAGTTCTTATTTATCACATCAGAAAATATCGTGGTTTTACTTTCATACTGATGCCTCCTATGACTTTTTACAATGGCATCTATCTTAATTATCGTAACAATATTAAGAACCACAGCAAAATAACTTTCGAAAATACAATCATACCCAAGCTACTTAATAAGTTGCCTAAACATGATTTGTATTATCAACAATATAGTCCTCAATTAAAAAACTGGAATTCTTTATATTGGAAAAAGTATTCGCAGTCCACCCGCTACTCCTATATCATAAATACACAAAAAGGAGAAGCGGCATTATGGGACGAACTCAAAGGAAATGTGAGAAGAAATATTAAGAAATCCAAAGCTGTGTGTTCCATAGAGGATGTCAATTTTGAAAGATTTTGGGAGAGCCTTGAATCATCATTTAACCAGCGCAATAAAAAACCACCTTTCAACAAAAGCGTGCTTTCAGGGCTTTGTAAAAAAATGCTGGAAAACAAAGTTGCAAGATTAGCCGTTTGTAAAAAAAACGAAACAGGAGAAGTCTTAGCAGGCACCTTTACTGTATCAGATAAAAATTGCACTTATTATGTATGCGGTTTTTACAGTCCTACAAATAAAGAAATAGGTGGATTATCATATTTACTTTGGCAGAATATAATTGATGCCCCTACCTCTCTTTTTGATTTTGAAGGAAGTATGATTAAGGAAATAGAATATTTCTTTAGAGCATTCGGTGGTGATCTCACACCGCATTATAAAATTTGGAAAGTTAACAATCCAATCGTGCGCTTTCTTCTAAAATTTAAAAAAGTAGATCTTTGGGCTTGATATGAAAAAGTCAATTACAGATCAACTAGGTGGTGTTTCTTCACTTAATAAATCTCTTCACTTAAATCTTAATTGGATAAAAAAAAGTATTGATCACAACAATGGGTTGGGATCTTCAGCTTACCGCACACTGTGGGGAACTTGGTCAGGTGTTTATCCCGAGACCACCGGGTATTTAATTCCGACATTATTAAACGCATCTCAATTCACTAAAGATGAGATCTGGTTTGACTACGCCAAAAAATCGGTTGCATTTTTAAAAACAATTCAAAATGAAGACGGCTCGTTTTATAAATCAATAGAAAATCCAAAACCGATCGTGTTTGATACCGCACAAATTTTATTTGGTTTTTGTGCCTATCATGAAAAATTTAGTGGTCAAAAAGAGGTGATAAAAAATGCATACAGCTGGCTCTTAAGTCAAATTAACGATAAGGGCTTATTTATAAATTACAACTATGTTTTAAATTATAACCCCGCATACTATAGTCGTATTTTTTGGCCTATGCTTTGCGCAGAAAAACTTTTGCAAATTCCCACACATCATAAAATAGAAAAAGGTCTAGAAAACATCTTGCAACTTCAAAATGAAAACGGAAGTTTTAATGATTGGAGTTTTGATAAAAACAAAGATGCCTTGACACATACCATCGTCTACACTTTAAGAGGTCTTTGGGAATGTGCAGACTCTTTACCACATCTTAAACTTGAGGAAGCTTGTGTGAAAAGCGTAGATGTCCTCTTAAGCCTTCCTGCTGTTTTTGCGGGGGCTTACAATCAAAATCTACATGGTGATTTCTCTTTTGTCTGTTCTGTTGGGAATGCTCAAATGGCCGTTCTATTAAATAAAATATATACCAAGAAAAAAAATCCTAAATACCTAGAACCAATAGTGGGTCTTTTGAAACCTTTATTAAAGTCACAAAGTCATTCTATTTTCAATAGCGGGGCTATTCCTGCCTCTATTCCTTTTTACGGAAAGTATCAACGCTTTAGATATACCAATTGGACTCAAAAGTTTTTTGTCGACGCCATTTTGGAGTTAATCGACAGCCAATCTATTGATCGCGCCTAAGTGGGTATGGTTATTTAGTGAGTAAGTGCTCCATAAATAATAATCATAATTTTCTGGGTCATACACTAATTGATATGCATATAAATGTCCGCCTTTTCCTTCAATCAAAATAGATTTGCCATCGTCATAATAGTCTCCAGTATACTCTAGAAAATCCAACAAATACAATTGTAAACTTTGAGGAAGAAGTTGAACGAAGAAATGCTTGAGAGAGCCCTTTCGCTTGCCTCGTAAAATTGTTATGATATCTTTTGGATAATTATTTGTTCCAAGGTCAATAAGTATATGCATACCTTCTTCGCTTTCACGAATAGAGATGTATTCGTCGATCTTTTCAAAATCTCCGTATCCATTTTTATCAAGAGATTCTTTCAGTAGTTTTATTTGATGCTTGCGCGAAAGTGCGTCTCTAAGTTTAACCCTATTGACACCATAGTAGTGCGCTAAACTTTCATTGATATATGTTTGGCTTTCATCAATTTCATAACAAACAATTGCACTGTTATTATGTGATACACATTGCTTGTCTAAAGCTACAATGTCTTGTCCAACTTGGGATTTAAGCTTTTCTTTATTTTTATATACCCTTTGGTTAATACCTTGAAATGCCTTTAGTCGATCAAAAGAAACAAAGAAATTTAGGGATAATATAATTAATAAAAACGGCAGAGCAATTCCTTTAGAGTCTTTCAACAAATTTAAAATCAAAAATATTGAAACCATAAAACCAAAGACAGCTGATCGGATTTCAAATATAGGTGCAACAAACATGCTCAGAAAAGAAAAACCAATTATAGTAGCAAGCCACAGATTACTTTTTCTCTTGACTAAAATGCGTTTTTTAAACATAATGAAAAATGCCAAAACTGGAGCATACATTATAATATAAAAGGCAGATCGTTTAGAAAATTCAAATATTCTCGCAAAGAGATTATCAAACTCAAAACCTTCACGCGCCATTCTAGCCGTTGCTGAAGGTGATATAATCATGAGAAGACCTCCTAGCAATAAAACCAGTGCCGAAAAGAATAATATCTTATTCCATTTCTTGTTTTTAATATAATGGATTCCTGTCAAGAGATATGTCACTACAAACAGACTTATCAAAGCATTTTCGTTACTTGAAGCCACAAGAGGAGATAGATACAATAGCCTTTTGTCGATTTGATTGTTGTCTATATAGTTAACCAGCGATCTTACAAAATACATCAGCGGAATAAGTGTCCAACTGTAATTAAAGGCTCCAGTCGTCCAAAAATATCCATTGGCTAAATCAATATGAAAGACCCAGATAAAAAGTAAAACTGAAAAATATAGAGCTGGATAATTACAGACAGAGCCTTTTCTTGGAATCACTAATCGTGCTATTATTAAAAAGACTAATGTGTTTATAAGGTCAAATATCCAAGAAGGAAGCATTAAAAAAAACTGGAGAACACTGTGGACTACAATACGATAATGACAGGTATAAAATATATTTATTTGAGATTCTATAAAATCATTGAGCGAATCAATGCTTTCTGTTCCAACAGAGCCATCGGTAGGCATTTTCATCATAAACATATAATCGTCCCCAGGCATATATGGGTTTAATATGTTTAGATAGAAAAGAAAAATGGAGAATAGAGTTGTTAAAACTGCTATTCCCCATTTAAATGTTTTATTAGATATTTCTGGCAACGGTGATGATTATCTCAAAATCACCAATTTACCAAAACCTTTTTTGAAAAAGTCATCTATGCTTCCATTATTATAATGTTCATATTCTTCACCACTGTAGTCTGTAAATACGCGGTACAAATAAACTCCATTTGCTAGTTTAGAGCCATACTCATCAGTACCATCCCACTTATAGCTTGATCTATTTACACCAATACGCAAGTTGCCCAGTTCTTCTTTTGTAATTTCTTTAACAACTTTACCAGACAATGTCATGATCTGAATAGTGAAAACATCTGGAACTCTTGCCCCTGTCAATGTAAAAACAAACTCAGTACTTGTAGAAAATGGATTCGGATAATTTAAAACATTACTGACTGTCGTTTCATTGATGACCTGAAAGTTGATATTAATTTCATGGTCTCCAGATAAGTTACCCGAAGCATCTCTTGCCTGAACAAATAAGATATACTCTCCAGATTCTAAATCTAATGGTAACTGAAGTTTTGCAACATTGCCATTTTCAGCATCACCTGGAATAAAAACGATATCACTTGAATTTAGGTCTATTGGAAAAGGTTGATTACTAGGTAGCTTCTGTAAGGCAAGATCAAAGTTTGAAATATCCTCTACAAACAAGAAACTACTTTCATCCTTTAATGTAACACAGATATTAGGCTTAGAAGAAACAATATCTCCATCCATAATATGCATACCATCAAAAGTGACATCCATTATCGGATTAATGTTATCACCCTCAACTCTAAAATCGATGATTCCAATATTATTAAACTGAAATTGCTCTGGTTGTTCCATTCCTGGGTTTATCTCCACTCTAAATTGGTGTAAACCAGATAAACCGTTTGTATCAAATTCGAAATCAATATCAACTGTTTCCATGGCTTTAAGCGGCGCCAATCTTTCTGAACGATTAACAACATTGTTTTGATCATCTACAATAGTGTATTGAACAAGTAAGCTATCCATATCAGTATTGGTGATATTTGTTGCGATTGTGTTTAATGTCAAAGGTTGACCAATAGTTATTGTATCGTTATTAAATACAAATTCTGTATCTGTATCTAAAACAGCCTCAGGTTTTTCCTCATACAAAACTCTCCAATATTCCATTTGCGCAGACGTTCTACTTTCAACATCTGAAGAAAATAGATAGAGCTTTAATCTTGGATACTCTTCTGAATTCACACTTGATAAATCAAAGTCAAACTCATCTACATTTTCAAACAATAATACTTCATCACCATTATCATTTAAACCATAAATATCTAACCTGTATTGATCTTCTTGTAAGTTAATCTCATCGATATTCCACAACAACTTATTCCATTTAAATGCTGGACCAATAACTGTAGAATTAACATCGCCTTCAAACCACCTTCCTACCAGCTTAAAGTCTACATCCACCTCATCAGTTGGCGTGGCTGCTAATACTTCTATAGGTGTAAAAGTAGTGTCACCTTTCTTAAAGATAAATACATACGGTACAGGATTATCTGCCAACTCTCTAACTCTTGTTGCACCAAAACTTTCTAAAACGGTAAATAAATCTTTACCTAGCGCAGCATCTGCGGCCCATTCGTCGGCCTTATATTCTCCAATCGGACCAACATCATTTCTTTGTATTGTCCACAGTGCAATGTAATCTCCGTCAGGAATAACATTTTCCATAAATTCTATCGCTCTGCCTCTGTGCTCAGGTGTATCTGTTAAATACGGAAAAGCCACCCATTCGTTTGCCCAACTTGTATAAAGCTCACTCCCATGCAATCCCCCATCGAGTCCATCTGTGTTAAACATTGGCGTTCCTGAAAATTGTGAAAAAGTAGCAATATTAATTCCTGCTGGAATTTCACCATCACCTAGAATATTTAGATATTGATATTCTTGATTTTCGGCAACAATCTTAGGTGTTATTGCAGGAAACATTCCGTTGTTAATACGGACTTCAGAAATGTTTTCAATGTACTCAAAATCTCTTGTGACGGAATCTACTTCAAAGTTTTTAAAGTCATCCTTTAGCCATTGATAATAATGACTTTGATTCCAACCTGTTGAACTATTCTCCAAATAAATAAATGAACTTTCGTTCCAAATAGTATTTGTCATTGCTTTTGGAATAATCCTCCAATAATAAACTTGATTGTTCTGAAATTGAATTTCAGGATTCCATTTAATTAAACCAGGAGATGACAAAATCTCTGTTACTTCTTTTAATGGACTATCAAATAGTTCAGTGGTATCAATTTCTAGGATAAAATATTCTTTGTCTTCAAATGCATTTGTAGCTGAAGCCATCAAACTGATATTCGGATCATTCACAATTGCAAATTCTGTTGGATAAATAGGAAAAGCGCTATTGTCAAAAACAAAGAAACAATATCCTTCATTTCCATAAGCGACCTTCATATCATTATTCGATTCTGCGTTTGGTGAAGGTAATTCTTCTATCTTTTCATCATAATCTAAAACGATATTAATCGTGTTCTTTCCTACTGCTTTTGTACCAGGGTTATTAAGCGTCAAATTTATCGTCTCTCTATTAAATGGTGCGCTTGACTGAAAATATGTTGTATCTGATACGTTGTCTCCATAAGTATGAATCACATAATTATTAAGTGAGCCCGATCTTCCTAATCCTAAATTTATTATATCAAAAGTCAACTCGATTTTTTCGTCTTGCGAACCAATATCTTCGCCTGAAGAAATCGTTTTAAAGTCGACTACATAATCAGGACCAGAGAAAGCAGGGAAACTTGTTGCAGGATCCCCATGTAATGTATTTTGTTGATGTAGCGTTCTCAACTTTGCATTGCTCTCAGAGTATTGATCTTTTAAAACTTGTAACAAACTTAAACCAAGTGGCTTTCCATAAAAATCAGATCCAATCTTAGAATACCAATCATAACCCATACTTGCCAATGCAGAAGGGAAGGCATTTCCTGAGGAAGCTACAAAAGCAACAGCTCCTTTATCTTCTGACATAACCATTCTCTCACTTAAACTTAAGCCTTCGTCTCCCTGATATTCATGTATATCTCCTGAGTGACATCCCATAGAAAGGATAACCATATTTCTTCCTTCATTATCATATTTATCCGGATCTTCTACACTAAAGTCAAATGTATTTGCAGAAGAGTGTCCAAAGAAAGTCAATATCGCCGTTCCCTCATTTATCCTGTCAATAATATCCAATGACAAACTGGATTGTACAGGATCTGTAGAAGTTTTTCTATAAGTATTTACATGTGCTGCAAACAAATTATTTTCTATTGTATCTTCCATGTTTGAAAGATGTTGAAATAACAATTGTTGCAATCCAATATCACCTCCACTGAGGTGAATAATATTTTTAAGCCAAATACGATCTTCTAGAGTACCATTTTCAAGGTCAGCTAATCGAGCATGCGCTTCCACTTTACGCTGATAGTTTCTGATGTCATCAGGCGTTAGAGCAGCTAATCTTCCTACACCTACATATGGGTATGTTACTTCTGGTTCTGCAAACAGTAAGTTGTCTGATCCTGGGTATCCGTAAGTTGGAACGATCGGATCAAATGGTGTAGACTTAACCCTATGAATATAAGACAAGCCTTTCCCTATTATAAAAGCCATCTCAAAATCAGGCCATTTATTTTTTACATAATTTGTAAAGTTACGTATAGCGTATGAGTGCTCTTTGACACCATATCCAAATTGATCAATAACATCTTCAACATTTACAATTCCTGTCTTATAGCCGCCGCCTAAATCACTTTCTCTAAATGCAGTGTAATCTTCTACAGCATTAGATCCTCCATCAACTTTATTAAGAAGCTCTGATGTTAAAACCAAGTATTCAGGATTCATTGTCTCAAAAGCAGGAAACGATACTTCTTCAAAATATTTTGCAGATTTAAAAGCTGATGATTCTATTAAAACCAATTTTGATCTTTCTTGCCCTCCTTGAGGCAAAAATATCCTTGCTCTATTGTTTTCTATAACAGGAATATAGAGTTTTTCATTTCCTATATCAAATAGATAATTCTCTGTTCCACCAGGAAAGCTTGTCACTTCATAATACGTATTAAAAGCATTCTGTTCTAATGTAAAATTAAACTCGCTTGCATCATAAGCATTTACTCTTCTTGGATATTCTACTGTAACATAAGCAATGGTCGTATTGTCAGAAACAGCCTGACCTCGAACCGATAATTGTGAATTGACTTTTAATTCATCTGCGGGAATTTGAAACTCATAATTTCTTATACGATTACCACCATAAGAATCTAAGTCCAATAACTCATCGTTAAATTTAATTTCAACAACATGCGTAGAAGATGAAGAGCCTGTTCTGAATTTCAATTTTGCCTCTGGGCCAGTTGAAATTATATTATCTAATGTCATTCCGACACTATGGTTTCTTCTTGTTGGTGTACCAAAACCTTCAGATTGAATGAAATTTGAATAGTGTGCTTGTGATTCTTCAGGTGCAGTAGGTGCACTGAAAGCAACACTAAACACTCTTTCAAAAGTATGTATATAATAGTCCTTTCTAACTGGTAAGTTTCCTGAAAGATCATTTTCTGTCAATCTAAATCTCTTAGACGTTTGTGCACCATGACCCCAACTTAAAAAATAAGCGCTCTCATCTGTGAAAATACTGTATTTGGGATTAAGTTGTTGTATTTCAAAATTGTTATAAAGATGTTTATCTAAGTCACCATCATTCTGTTCTCCGTAGAACAAAAAATAGTCATCTGAAGAAAAAGACCCATCTGAACTTGTATGTATCGGAACTTGCTCTCCCATGTAGTGCAATCTCAAGGCAGATCCCAAAACACCTGGGTTTATGCCTTGCGCTAAGAGTTCGTCATAGTTGATTTTATATATGCCGTCCTCTTCAACAACGATCTTTATATAATTCTTAGAGTAATCAATCCATTCATTACCATACAAAACTTCTCCATCAACGTTCATTTGTGCCGTTAATTGAGAGCATAGGCCTACAATAAAGAATAAGTAAAAGTGCTTTCTCATTATCCAGATAATTTTATCCATTTACAAAAATACATTAAATAAATTCTTAATATGTATTTTCTTTGCTATTAGCGTTTTAGTTTAAAATATGCTTTGTTTCAACTTGTTTCTCGCTTTTAAATACATCTAAAGTTTATAAATGTTTTAGTTTGCGAAAAAATTGCATCAATTGGCAACCTGTTTTACAGTTTTAATAGCAATCATCATCACTATCCAGCTGTATTTCTGGTATTTCTTCTTTATGGAATTAACTAAAGTGCGATCCACCTCGCCAAAAAAAGATCATAATGAGCCTGTTTCGTTGGTAATATGTGCCAAAAATGAGGAAAGTAACTTAAAAAACAAGCTCCCAAAGGTCCTCAAACAACAATATCCATTGTTCGAAACATTAATAATCGATGATAATTCGGAGGATCATACTGCATTACTGATAAAAAAGATGCAGAATAAAGAAAGGTATCTAACTTATCACAAAGTTATACAAAATAATGATGGTAAGAAAGGGGCTTTAAAAATTGGATTGGACTATGCAAGACATTCTTGGTTATTATTAACTGATGCGGACTGTAGTCCAAAGTCCGGTTATTGGATACAGGAAATGTTAAATTCAGCGAAAGCCAAAAAAGCAAAAATCATTCTTGGTTACAGTCCCTTCTATAATAACGGCTCCGTCCTTAACCAATGGATACATTTTGAGGGATGGTTAACCGGCATTCAATATTTATCATTTGCCATCAAGGGAACACCCTATATGGGCGTTGGAAGAAACTTATTGTATCATCGCTCAATACTTAAACCCGAACTACTTGAGAAACACATGGATTTAAAGTCGGGTGACGATGATTTAACCATAAACCAAGTTGCCCATAAGTCTAATACTCATATCTGCATTTCACCTGATAGTTTTGTTATGACTGATCCCGTTTTATCATGGTTAAAATATTTTAGACAAAAGCGGCGTCACTTTAGTACCGCACACAGATATAAATTCATTCATAAATTATTTCTTAGCCTCTTCTCTTTTTCACATTTGCTATTTTATGTCAGCATTCTTTATATCGCTGTTAGCTATAGTTTTTTTTGGGCATTAATTGTCTACATTACACGTCTGATATTAATTTTACCTGTTGCTTATAAACTTATGAAAAAACTGGATGCTACTTTTAAACTATGGATGTTTCCTTTTTTAGAAATTAGTCAATGCTTTTTCTACATCTTATTTAGCTTTGCTGTATTAATCCCTAAAAAGAATACATGGTAGTTGATACTTCTTTGATAACAAAATACTTTCCTGACATTAATCAAGATCAGATTTCCAAATTTGAAAAATTAGGTCCTTTTTATGAGGAGTGGAATCAAATGGTAAATGTTGTCTCACGTAAAGATATTGAATCCCTTTATCTGCATCACGTATTGCACAGTTTATCCATTAACATGTTACTCGACTTTAGCCCTAATACGCAAATTCTTGACTTGGGCACAGGTGGTGGTTTTCCTGGGATACCTCTAGCTATTATGAATCCGGAAGCAAACTTTTTACTCATCGATGGTAAGGCAAAAAAAATAAAAGTTGTTGAAGAGCTCATAAATCATTTAGATTTAAAAAATGTAAAAGCTCTGCATAAACGATCAGAAGAATTGAAAATGAAATTTGACTTTGTTGTTGCACGTGCCGTTACGCGTCTAGATAAATTATTGGAACTGTCGCTATCAAAAATTTCTAGCAAGCACTACAATACACTTCCCAATGGTATCATTGCCTTAAAAGGAGGAGACTTGGATGAGGAGATTGGTGAAGTAGAGGCACAAAATGATGTTGAACAAATATCTGTTTCACGATTTTTCGAAGAAGAATATTTCAATCAGAAATTCATTCTTTATATACAGGCTTAAAAGCTATTTTTAGACTATGAAGGAAATTTGGGAATATTCATTGTTTTCAATTGGTGGTCAAATTATTGACGTTGGTCAGGTTACCATTTCGCTTTTGTTAATGGGCTTAATCTTCATTGTTTACAATCAAACTATTAAAAGATTCTTTCCAAAGCTATCAGAATTTAGCGCCAATGAGGACGTCAATAAAAAAAGTATTATTAAAATACTCCGGGTACTAGCTATACTTTTTTTAATCCTGTCAATCGTCCTTTCCCTTAATCTTGACTATCAACTTTATGCCTTCGAAAGATTTAATCTGACCATTTTATTAATAATTAAAGCCTTAATATTTATTCAGGTTGTAAGAATTGTCGACTGGTTTGTTAGTAATGTCATTATCCATTCTTATTTTAATAGAAGGGACGACAAAAAACACAAAAAGCTTTATTCTCAAGATGGAGAAAAGTCTGGCAAAAAGACTGCTGGCTACATTTTTTATTTAATAGTCGCGCTTTATGCTATTAGAAACTTTGGTGTAGATTTTACATTTTTTGAGCACACCATTGATGGTCAAATATATCAGTTTAATCTATCCAATATTGTAATTGCCATACTGGTTATTTTCTTAGCCAAACTTATTATTTGGGTCGTCACACAACTTCTCTTATATAATTTATATAAAAATAAAAAGATAGAAGTTGGCTCTCAATTTGCTATTAACCAGTTGGTCGCATACGTTATATATATTTTTGCTTTTGTTATTGCCTTAGATGCATTAGGCATAAACATGAGTATCTTGCTTGGTGGTGCTGCGGCTTTATTGGTTGGTGTTGGTTTGGGACTGCAGCAAACTTTTAATGATATTGTTTCTGGTATTGTTCTTCTTTTTGAGAGATCTGTGTCTGTAGGTGACGTGCTAGAGTTTGATGATACTATTGGCACTGTGAAAAGTATTGGATTACGCTCATCGATCGTTGAAACAAGAAGTAATGTGAGTATGATTGTTCCCAATCACTTATTAGTTAACGAGAGTGTTGTTAACTGGACACACTATAATGACAAAGTAAGATTCACCATAGAGATAAATGTAGCCTATGGATCTGATACTGATGTTGTCAAAAAAATTTTGTTAGATGCTGTAAATGCCAATCCTTATATCTTAGAATTCCCTCTTCCTTCTATTCGATTTGAAAGCTTTGGCGCCTCTTCTCTAGATTTCAAAATATACTTCTTCTCTAGAAATTTTATGGTTATTGAAGATATTAAAAGTGATATTAGGTTAGAGATCGATAAGCAGTTTAGAGCTAAGAACATTTCTATCCCATTCCCGCAAAGGGAAATTACAATAAAAACAGAATAATTAAATTGTAATTTCTTTTCTAATAGGTATTGCCTTTTATAAAAGCGATCGTTTCAAAAATATCTGGAGACAAGACCCTGTCCTTTTCTAGTTTGGGTACTCTTTCTCTATAGTCGGCAATAACTTTAGAAAGTTTAGCACTGCACTTGTACGGCTTTCTAAATTCTAAAGCTTGCGCGGCAGTCATTAATTCAATCGCTAAAACTTTATAAATATTTTCAACAATACGATAGGTTTTTGTAGCTGCATTGGCTGCCATACTTACATGATCTTCTTGTCCTTTACTTGTTGTTATTGAATCGACAGAGGATGGTGAACACAATTGTTTATTTTGACTTACAATAGATGCTGCCGTGTATTGAGGAATCATAAATCCACTATGCAAGCCTGGATGATCCGTTAAATAATCTGGAAGACCTCTTTTGCCTATAACTAGTTTATATATTCGGCGCTCCGAAATAGAACCCAATTCTGCGAGCGCTATTCCCATAAAATCTAAAATTAACGCCAAGGGCTGAGCATGAAAGTTTCCCCCCGATAAAATCTTATTTTCATCTGGAAAAACATTGGGGTTATCAGTAACTGCATTAAGTTCTCGTTCAATGACCACCTTAGCATATTCCAAGGCGTCATACGTAGCCCCATGCACCTGAGGAACACATCTGAATGAATACGGATCTTGGACGCTATGCTTTTCTGTTATAAGTAAATCGCTGTCTTCCAATAGCTCTAATATATCCTGAGATACTTTTTGCTGCCCTTTCTGTTGGCGAATACGATGCAGGTCTTTATCCAAGGGATCACAACTGCACAAGAAAGCTTCCATAGACAGCGCCGCTACTACATTCGCCCATCTCATTAATTTTTGTGCATGATACATAGACCATGTCGCATACGATAAAGAAAATTGCGTTCCATTTATTAAGGCCAAACCTTCTTTGGCAGACAACGACATTGGCGACAGCCCTAGTTCTTTTAAAACCTCTGATGTCTTTCTTTTTTTATCCTCATACCAAACTTCCCCTAAACCTAAAACAGGCAAACTCATATGTGCCAAAGGTGCCAAATCTCCAGATGCCCCCAATGAACCTTGTTGATAAATTACTGGTGTGATTTTTTTGTTATATAAATCTTTTAGCGCATTAGTCAGTTCCAAGCGGACTCCTGAATAACCAAACGCCATATTCTTAATCTTCAACAATAAGATTAAACGGGCAATCTCCACTGGCACATATTCACCTTGTCCACAGGCATGAGAAACTATTAAATTATACTGAAGCTCTTCTCTTTGTGCTTTAGAAATGGCGACATCACAAAGTGAGCCGAACCCAGTATTAATACCATAGATCAATTCCTCTGAATTATTTAATCTGTTTTCTAAATATGATCTACAATTATTGATCGCATTAACAGATTCTTCTGAAAGTTCTATATCAAAATCCTTCAAAAAATATACGGAAATATCATCTAAAGAAATCTCATGAGAAGATAAAGAAATTACCATTGGCTAATACTCTAATTATTTATTTAACAACAAACAATTCAAAGCTAATAGAAAAGCCCATACCTAAGCCTATTTGTCTCCCTTTTCTTTTTTGATATCGTCAACTGCTTTTTGTACATCTTCCGCTGCCTTATTTAATTTATCCGCCGCTTTAGCCTTATTCCCGCCTGTTAATCTCAAGGCTTCAATAATCAATGGCCGCTCCACCCAACTAAGGGCAGTTTGGTGCGGGGGTTCTGAATGACTTTCAGCATTAATGAGACTGCGGCAGGCTATCTCTAATTGACGATCCAGTAACCCCATCGCTTCGTCAGAGCTGTCTTGCGGGCGAATGTCTTTTGAAAACTCTTGCAAAACCATATTAGATGTAATCACATCATCAGAATAAAGGACAGATAAGCGTCGAACCATGTTCTCTAACTCTCGTACATTACCCCTCCAGTCATGTCGGTGAAGCACGTCCAATGCCTCGCTTTCAAATCGGCGCGAGGAGTTTGGTGACGCTTGCTGCAGAAAAGCTTCTGCCAACTCATAAATATCTATATCTCGTTCGGCCAAAGCTGGAATGCGGATTTCTGCGACATTGATACGGAAGAGAAGATCATCCCTAAATTGTCCCGTTTCGGCTAACTTCCTAAGGTCTTTGCGCGTCGCCGTTAAAATTCGCGGGCGGTCATTGGCAGGAATCATTTCGGCTTCAGTCATCACAGCCAAAAGGCGTTCTTGCTGTTGTAAAGAAAGTTCTGCAATTTCATCAATATAGATATCGCCCCCGCTAACTTTTTGTAGCGTAAGTGATATATTGTCGAAGATCGTTTCCCGTATAAAGGGACGATCGCGGCGTCCTCCTCCCTCATGGATAAGGCGCGCGACAAGGTCTTTCCCGGTGCCGACATCTCCCTGAATGAGCACAGGTAAGTTACCCGAGGCATAGCGCGATACGGCGCGGTAGACCGGCTGCATCGCTGCGCTGCGGCCTATCATTGGCGCGCTCGAGGCTTTCTTCTGCATGCGGCCGCGCGCGGGCGTAAGGCTGCCTGCTGCGCGGCTAACTGCATTTGTCACATCGTCAAGATCAAAGGGTTTGGGGACATATTCAAAAACGTCATGCTCACCCGTTTTAAGCGCTGTTGTGACCGTATTATTCGCCGAAATAATGATAATAGGCATAGACGGGCGTGAGCGCTTTAAATCGGGAAGATAAGTAAACACCTCCTCCCCGCCCATAAGAACGTCCGAGATAATTATATCGCCCTCGCCAGCCTCTGCCCATTTAACCAAAGTCTTGGGATTGTCGGTTGACCGCACGGCAAATCCGGCACGACTTAGAGATTTACTAAGAACAAGACGGATAGAGTCATCATCATCTGCGAGTAATATTTGCGTTGGCATTATGTATCCTCAGGGTGAAATGTCGGAAGAAGAATAGAAAAAACGGTACAATCCGGTTTGGATTTCACCTCAATAATTCCGTTATGGGCTTGAATTAATTTTGAAACCAATGTCAGCCCCAAACCGCGTCCGGCAGGCTTGTCCGTGATAAAGGGCTGGAAGAGTTGGCGACGAATATGGGGCGGAATGCCTGGACCGTCATCAATAAATTTAATCTCAATTGGCAGCGATTGCGTCTTACCTATCTCTTGGCGCGAGACTCCTGCCCGATATGATGTTCGAAGCGTAATTTTACCGCCATGCTTGTGGTGGACGATAGCCTCAACCGAATTTTTGATCAGGTTCAAACTGATTTGCATGAGCGCGTCGCGATTGCCCCTAACCTCCGGCAGTGAGGGGTCGTAATCTTCCTCGAAGGTAATATCGCTATTCATGGATTGCGCCAGAAGCCGGGCTTGACGCAAAACGGTGTGAATATTGACCGCGTCCATCGAATCCATTTTGACT
>ENA-ORXM01001128-ORXM01001128.1-marine-metagenome-genome-assembly--contig:-NODE-1128-length-39382-cov-4.365017_pt1 | contig 39382 bp, 42 predicted proteins | sample MGYA00237867_ERZ511480 | MGnify/ENA primary metagenome ERZ511480 (study PRJEB26309, sample SAMN06266103) | marine metagenome | isolation source: Algal blade | place: United Kingdom:Sidmouth, United... | reverse complement strand
CTGTAGCCTGCAATAATCGGTCCCACTGTTGCACCCGTAATGATGATGGGGTCGGACATACCCATAATTTTGCCAAAGGCCTTGCGCCCAAAGTAATCTGCACGCAAGGCTGCCATAAGCGGACCCCGCATACCCCAGGCTAGGCCGTGCAAAACCGAGGCCACAATAATAAGTGGCAGCGTTTGCGCTATGGCAAGTAAAAAGATGGCGAGCGCATGTAAGAACATGGCAAAACTCGTAAGCCAGCGTTTACTCAGCTTGTCGCCCAGAAAACCGCTAAAAAGCTGCCCCGCCATTTGCATGGCTGTTACCAGGGCGTAAAGTGACGCCGCACTCTGTAACGAAAAGCCTAAACCTTTTGAAAGGTGTGTAACGTAGTGAACCACGATAGACACCACGCTCATGAGTGCAATACCGTGACCCGCCGCAATAAGCCAAAAGCTGCGTGTTCGCAGCGCCTCGCGCGCCGTAAAGCCAGCGTCTGTGTCTAAACCATTTTTGTTTGATTTACTTACTTCAGGCTCGAGTCCCGACGCTTCGGGTGAACTGCGCAGTAGCGGCAGCAGCGCCAAACCAGCAAACATCGTCAGCCCTGACGCAAACGCCACAGGCCGCCAGCCGTAAAGTTCCATAAAATAGGCAATCACGGGCGAGAGTAGACCGCCCACACTCATACCGACGCCCATAAAGGCAAGCGCCATAGTGCGCCGCGTGGTGAACCAGTTGACCAAGATTTTAGTATTCGGTAGCCAGCCCGACAAGTTACCCGCAAAGCCCAAAAGCAGTTGGACGAGCACGAAAAATAAAAAACTCTCGACTCCGCTAAAGAGCAGATACCCAAGTCCCAAAAGGCTCAGACCAATCGCGATAATGCGCCTCGAGCCAAAGCGGTCAATCGCAAAGCCAATGCCAGGTCCGGTAAAGGCACCTAAGAGTTGCCGCGCTGACACAGCGAGTGAAATAGCCGTCGCGCTCCAGCCGAACTCTTCAATAAGTACGGGAACGTAAACCCCGAAACTCTGAAAAAAGACGCCTGCTACAAGCATCTGCAAAAGCATGACGCCTATTAGGACCCACCAGCCGAAAAAGACGCCTTGCTGCCACTGTTTTAAGCGTGTTGCAAACACTCGTCCACCTCCGCAATAGGATATTGGAGGTGTTTACTGAAGCCTTGTTTTTGCTCGAGAATTATAATAGCGGTCGTCCTTAAAAATAACTTAGCGGTTCAAAAACTCGCGTACGACTCTGATAAAGCGTTCGGGTTCTTCTTGCTGGGGCGAGTGGCCTGAGTTCTCGAAAATGACAAGTTCAGCGTTGGGTATGTGAGCGGCAAGTTCTTCAGACGCTTCGAGAGGTGTTATCCAGTCGTGACGTCCTACAATAACGAGTGTGGGTACCTTGATTTCAGACAAACGACTTGTCAGGTCAAAGTTGGGAATGTTCTGCGAAAAGGCGTAGTTGTGTGTATCAGCGTGAAACATGATTTTCTCGACCCAGGCAGCTGTTCTTTCAGGATTGTAGTTCGCATCATAGAGAGGTGCAATATTCGCAAAGACATCTCTAAAGTCTTCATCGCTTTCCATTTGCCCTGCAAAAATACGGTTTAAGTCAGGCTCGTTAATACCGGGAAACTCCTGCGCTCTTGCCAACGCTGTCGCCTTGGCCTTGCCTTCAAATCGGTGAGACGCAGCCGTGTCGCGCAGTACCAGGTGCGTGACCCGTTCAGGATGGGCCAGGGTGTACTCGAGCGCCATATAGCCCCCGTAAGACCCGCCTGTCATGATAAAGCTGTCAAAACCCAGGTGTTCACGCAGCGCATCTAAGTCAGCCACCCACTGCTCGTGGGTAAAGGGCGGCGTGAGTGAGGACTGCCCTGAGCCTCGAGCGTCGAAACTGACAACCTGAAACTGGTCGGCTAAGGGGGCAAAAGCCGCTTTGGCATTCGCGTGCGACCCCATGCCCGGCCCCCCGTGATGCGCGATAATGGGTTTGCCTTCACCTTGAATATCTACAAACAGCTCTACGCCATTGACCTCTACAAACATGGTTTACTCCCTAAAGGATTCTTCAACGAGAAAGTCTAAACTGATCATGTCACCCTTGTGACTGGCCTTAGCAACTGTGACGCATAGCAAATGCGCCGCCGCTGTAAGCCCCGCCGCGCTCAGGTAAGAACTGACAGCTATTTGGTACGGATGCGTTTCGAATCCGTCATAAGCGTGCCTGAGTTTTAGGGGTGTGGTCTTAAGCTGTTTCAAGGCAAGTAATAGTTGGTCTTCGATAAGAAACAAAAGTTGCTCTAAACCTATGAAACCCACATCCTGATTGACAAGCGGTGCGCTGTCCAGCCAGAAAGCCTCTATCTGAGCATCTGTATGACTCAGCTTGCGAAGGAGTTCGGCGCTGCCAAGGGCAACCTGAGCGGCCCTATCACTAGCCTCTGACCAAATTGTCGACGCGTCTCGACCCAAAAAGGACGGCACGGCACCTTCGAGCCAGCCGTTTGTATCTGCCCTATGAAGGGTGTGGAAATGCTGCGCAATAGTCTCGAGCTTTTCGGACATTTTTCCAAGAACGGTGCTCGAGAGGGTCGTGGGAGAGTCGGATCTGGCACTTTTGCGCTTGCGAGCTTGAAACTTTAATGCGTTGGCAAGCAGTTTGACAGCTTCTCGCCAGCCGAGTTGTACGACGTCGAAACCAAATTCGGGGTGTGACCCGAACAGAACAACATGGCCTTTGCCAAAGCTCGTTTCGATACCGTTAAATGCGTTCTGACGAATACAGCTTGTCAGCAGGGTTTCCTCAGGCGGCTCGCCCAAAAATCCCTCACTCGGCGTAAAGCTTTGTGTAGCACCAACAGGTCTCATTACACCCGTAGGAGCATCTAAACCTGAGGCGTTGTCACTCTCTTGCAAATCAAACAAAGGGCCATTGTAGTGTACAATCTCGAAGCGTTCGGGCAGACCCTCTGTGAGCCAGTGTGTCTGGTCAACCACGCTTACCTCTACGGTGCCAACCCCCGGTGAGCTAAGGCCCTCGAAAATACTGTCACTGCTATTGGCTAACGGCGCGTTCACCATATGGAGCGCTCGAGCCTCTTCATGCGCCCCCCAGTACGCTTCGCCTACCTGCGCGGGTAAAAACGAGCCTGCGCACGAACCCAGGTACATACCACCTGCCTCTACCCAGTTACGAACCTGTTCAGCACCCTTAACACCTAACGGTTCCAACATTCCTGTCATAGCGGTAAAGCCGCCCCCTGGAAAAATCAGCACGTCAAGATTTTCTAGTGCACCACCATGAATAGTTTCAGCGTGAATGGGTCTTGCGTCTGCGCCCCAAAGGGTCGCCAGGGCAAGATGATGAAAGGGTGCGCCGCCACTGGCGTAGACGCCTACTTGCAATCCTGCTAAGTCAGCGCTGATGGTGTGGCAAAGCTGTGTCCACGACTCTTTAAACTCTGTAGACAAGGTAGCGCCTAAGCCCAAACCTGCTCGAGCATACGCACCGTATTGCCCCCGACAGCTTTCGCAATATCCTCATCGCTGTAGTTATGTTTAACAAGCCAGCGCACAATGTTTGGAAAGGCTTCAGCGGGATTCTCGAGGCCGTCCACCCACTCGACTTTAGGGTATGGATTGTTCCCCTTCGACGCACTGAGGCTGAGCGCTTCGGTAAGAGCAACATGCAAACCGACGTGGTCACCGAAAAGTACATCGGGGCCGAAGGTCACGTGGTCAATGCCTACCAGGTCAACACAATACTCAAAATGCTCCATGAATGATTCGATGCTGTGTTTCAAATTTTTCTGACTGATAGTTGTGTGAGGCGCCGCCTCTATACCAATAACGCCGCCGCGCTCGGCGCAGGCTTTAAGAATGTTGTCGGGCTTTAGGCGAGGTGTTTCCCACAGGGCTCGAGCCCCCGCATGCGTTATAAAAATGGGGTCTTTGCTCATTTCGATGGTATCCAAAGAGGTTTGATCGCCCGCGTGAGACACGTCAATAGCCATACCTAACTTGTTCATGCGCTCAACAGCCTTTTGACCAAAGACAGTCAAGCCGCCGTCACGGGGTTCTTTGAGTCCTGCGCCGAGGGCGTTACCTTCGCTATAGGCGATACCTAGACAGCGCGTACCGAGACCATACAGCACGTCAATACGGTCAAGCTCGTTTTCAATCATCGCTGCGCCCTCGAGGGAAATCACGAAAGCAATATGACCGTTCGCTTTCGCGTCACGGATATCTTGCGTAGTGAGCGCGAGTTTAACAAGTTTCTGATGCGCAATATCACTCAGACGCATACCAATGTCAAAAACGACGTCATCCCACTTCCAACCACCCCTCGAGGTAATCATGGCCGTGCCGTCCATCATGTTGTCAAATACGCAGTCGAGTCCGCTGGCAGCGAGACCTTCGTAACCCGTCCAATCACGTCCCCAGCGCCGAAATTCCATAAAGCTGCTTAAATCTTTGGGCGCGACAAAGCAGTGGTCGTGTAGCGAAATAATGAGGTTATTCTCAAAAATAGCTTTGACTCTCGCCTCTTGCTCGTCACTGACTTCAACCTGGGTGCTCGGTACGCGGTCCAACTCTTGAACGAGTTCAAATTCCTTATAGTCTTTACCGGCTTCCAAATACTGAAAAGAGCGGTAACCGTCATAATTTTTGTTTTGCATCTGTCTCTCCAAACTAAACGTGAACTGCTTACCTCATATCCATCTGCTTTGAAAGCGTTTTAATTCGTAGAGAAGTAAGAAAAATGAGGCATCCAAAATCTCTTTACCCTTTCTACTTTTTCCTTTCTCCTCTCCAAGAACCCTCTGGCAGCTCAGCGCCCAGCGCTCAAAATATTTGACTCAGTTACGAGGGTCGAGCCAGTCTCTTAAGGTGTTGCCCAACAGGTTGAACATGAGGACGGTGACACCAATAAAAATGCCCGGCCATACTGCTAAAATAGGTTTCAGGAAAAGGTACTGCTGTGCATTTTGCAGCATATTGCCCCAAGACGCTAGGGGCGGCTGAATACCCAAGCCGAGGTAGCTGAGCGCGGCTTCTGTAAGAATGGCCCAGCCCACCCCCAAACTTGCCAAAACAACTGCCTGAGGTAAAACCTGCGGAAAAATGTGGCGCACCATCACGCGGCTGTGTGAGCCGCCCAGTGCTTGCGAGGCTTCGACAAATTCGGTTTTGCGAAATTTTCTAAACTCGGCGTGAACCACCCGCGCCATCTGCGCCCAGAAAGCTAGACCCACCGTGATGATGACCACAGCAGGATGATTACCAAAACTCGTTACAATCACCAGGATCAAAAAGAATGAGGGAATTGCCATAAACATGTCGACCAGGCGCATAAGCACAGCCTCGAGCTTGCCGCCAAAATACCCGGCTAGGCCACCAATTACGGTGCCGATACTAAGCCCTACCAGCATTGACAGCAAACCCACCGCCAGCGACACCCGCCCGCCTGAAAGAATGCGGGCGAACACGTCACGCCCAAGTTCATCGGTGCCGAGCCAGTGCTCGCTGCTCAAAGAATCTAACGTGCTTAAGGGATTGGCTCGAGCTGGGTCATGGGGGTAAAGAAAAGGTCCAATGACCACCATAAGAATTAGTAGAATTAAGACGAGTAGAGGTATTAAGTCGAGTGGGTTGCGGCGCACGTTGCGCCAAAAGCGTGACGTTTGGGGGCGTTCCGCAGTCACCTCTGCCTGAAGGCCACTATCAGCCATGTCGCAACCTCGGGTCTACCAGCGCATAGAGCAGGTCAACAGTGATGTTGACCAAAACGACAATAGACCCTACCAGCATCGTCACGCCTAAAATAACCGGGTAATCCCGACCATTTGCCGCTTCAATCGCTAGCCGACCCAAGCCCGCCCAGCCAAACACACTCTCAATCACCACGCTACCCGAAAAAAGGACGGTGGTGATTAATCCCAGCATGGCAATCACAGGGACGAGCGCATTTTTAAAGGTGTGCTTCCAAAGAACCGCACGTTCAACCAGCCCTTTGGCCCGCGCAGTTCTAACATAGTCAGACGCCTTGACCTCGAGCAACGCAGAACGCGTCACCCGAACAATATTGGGCATCAGACTAAAAGCAAGCACGCTGGCGGGCAAAATAAGGTGCCTGAGCCTGTCCGCTAAGGAAAACTCAGCACCGATGGTGTAACTACCTGACGCTGGTAACAGCCGCATCTGCACAGAGAAAAAGAGTATGACAATGATGCCCAACCAAAAGTTGGGTATAGACATTCCTAACGTCGTGACCACACTAACGATTTGGTCAATAAAACCGTTCCGGTTAAGCGCAGCAAGTACACCTAAAATAATGCCGAAGACCGTAGCAAGTAGCAGAGCCGCAGCGGCTAACTGTAACGTTTTTAGAAACCGTTGCGATAAAAGCGAGGCAACAGGCAGCCCCTGATTTATACTTGTCCCCAAATCCCCCCGTAGCGCAGACCCTAACCAGCTCAGGTAGCGTGTATGTACGGGTTTGTCTAAGCCGTACTGTTTAATTCTTGCTTCGCGCTGGGCGCCGGTACTTTGAAAATCAATAAGCGACGATGGTCCCCCTGGTGCTAAATTGACTAAAAAGAACGTAAACACTGATATTAAAAAAAGTACCAGGACGCCCTGTAAGAGCCTTTGGGTGATATAGACAAGCATAGGGTTCATCGAGGGAGAGCGTTAAGCCCTCCCTCAAACCTATTACCTTAGGGCGTTACGTACCACTGCTCGGAAAATTGGAACGCCGTTGAAGCGTTTATATCTGGGAAGCCCTGTAAACGTGTGTTTTTTACGCTGAGAATATCAGGATACCAGAGGTAAAGGTAAGGCAATTCTTCAGCCAAGTAAGTCTGCATTTCACCGTAGGCAGCCGCCTGGTCTTCTGGCGTAAGCGCGCGCTGACCGTTTGCCATAATGGCGTCCAAGTCTTCGCTGCAATAGTTAGGAATGTTATTGCCCGATGACCTGGCTTCACAAGAATAGTAGGGGGTTACGTCGGGTGTGGGGGGCTGACTCCACCAGGCGAGGGTGCCCTCATAATCGCGGCTCACCACGACTTGCTGAATATAGGCGTTCCACTCAATCACGTCGACGTTGGCTTTGACACCGATATCTTCCCAGTACTGCTGTACGAGCAGCGTTGCGGGTACAAGGTCGCCAAATTGACCCGTGGGCATGCCAATCTCGAGCCGTGCGCCATCTTTTTCCAAAACACCGTCTGCACCTGGGGTCCAACCAGCTTCAGCGAGTAACGCTTTTGCACCCTCGGGATCAAAAGAATAGTCGGGAACATCTGCCGTATAAATAGCACCTAAGAGGGGGGCAATAGGCCCAGTGGCAACGGTGCCGTAGCCCTCGAGAATCGAATCGATCATGGCCTGACGGTCAATCGCCATGAGTAGGGCTTGGCGTACGCGTGGGTCGGTGAAGCGTTCATCCTCCTGGTTTAAGGCTACCCAGAAGTAAAGGTTTTGACTTTGACGAAGGACCTCGAGTTCAGGGTTGCTTTCGACACCTGCTAATAGCGCAGGACTCAAACGGTTGACCAAATCCAGCTGGCCGGCTAACAGCTGCGCGACCTGGGTATTTGCATCAGGAATAATTTTAAAAACGATACCCGCGAGCTTAGGTGCTTCGCCCCAATAGGTCTCGTTGGGCTCGAGCCGAACAAAGCTACCAGGTACAAATTCAGCAACTTTATAGGGACCCGTTGAAACAGGATTTTGTTTGTTGAATGAAGCTTCTGTCAGCGGATTCTCTGCGTCGCCTAAAACGTGCTCTGGCAACATGCCCGAAAACGCAGCCAGGTAATAGGGCAAGGCTGAAAACGGGCTGTTAAGCACAAACCTGACGGTGAGCGGATCAACGATTTCAACCGTCTCAACTTGCGAAAATTGTGTCGCACTCTGCGCGCCAAGTTCATCGACTAAAATTACGTCGTTAAAGGTAAACGCTACGTCTTCAGCGTCAAAGGCTTCACCGTCTGACCAGAGTACGCCATCTCTGAGGCTAAAGTTCCAAGACATAGCGTCCTCAGCGGCTTCCCAACTGACGGCTAAGCCCGGCACAGGACTCAAGTCTTCGGGGTTGTAACGGGTCAACTGCTCAAACAAAATAGTGTTGATAAGGTTGGACTCGATAACCGCGCCAGGTGTCCACGGGTTCAGGGTGGGGTCGGCGTTCGTGGCAAAGTTCAGCACCGCGCTCTCGTCATAATCTTGAGCACTCACCCCCGCCCCTAACATTACACTGGCTATAAATAGCAATACTAACGTCCCAAGTTTCTTCATACCTAACCTCCTAGTAAGGTGCTTTTGCTAAGGTGTTTTCGAATAGCCCATCTCTTTGGAAATAGTCTGGGCGGTTTGCACGATTAGACGACCAAAATTCTCGAGCTTTGTATCATCTACACGAAAAGACGGCCCACCAACACTGATACCTGCAATCACGTCACCTCTTTCGTCAAAAATAGCTGCGCCGACACCCCTTGCCGAAGCGTCATAATCCTCATCACTAACGCTGTAGCCGCGCTCTTTGATAAGCTCGAGGTCACGCTTAAGCGCCTCGACATCAAGCACGGTTTTAGCGGTGTAGTGCGCCAAAGAAGGCAACTTTTCAAACACATCTGCCTGCGCTCTTTCATCTAGATAAGCGAGCATTGCTTTGGGAACTGCGCCCGCATGAAGGGTAACCGACATACCTAACGCCGAACTGAGCTTGACCGGCTGAGAACTCTCTCGCCTATCCACACAAACCGCTAAATCGCCCGAGCGAACAAAAAGATTGACCGTCTCGTTCGTTTTTTTAGCCAGGTCGTCTAAATAAGGTTGAGCGACTTCCACAACGGAGCGTTCAAGGGGCTGCGCCGTCACCGCACTTAAATCGTGCATGAGCGTGGTCAGGGCAAAACGTCCGTTCTGCTCGGCAACAATGAAATTCGCACACTCGAGAGTTTTCAGCGACCTATAAAGCTGGTTCTTTTCAATTCCCAAAAGCTTGGTTAATTCGCTCAATCCAAACTTGTGAGGCGGCTGCAAAAATGCTTTTAAGACGTCGAGGGTTCGGTAAGCAGAGGCGATGACATAAGGCTGCTTATCCTCGGTTTGCTTAGACTCGGTATCTAAAGTTGTGTTTTGCATCGCCATACTGTTTCACATAGTAAAACAATGTTGCAACATTATGCAAGCTATACAGAACTTTAGAATACGTCTTTTGTCCCCGCAGCTCGCTTCACTCGGAATAGCCTCAGGTGAGCTTTTCCCCCTGAAATGAACTCAAAGACTAAGAGGCCTTTTGTTTGTACTCTTCAAAGAATTGCGATCAAAGTTGTTAAAGATTTATATATTATTTGAGACCAGGCAAACTATTTAACTAACTGCCCAGCGCGTCTTGTTCAGCCACAATCTTGTCAATAAGTTGTTCATGCGCTATGTCAGGTTCGTAGCTTGAGGCTCGAGCCTCGAAATAAGGCTTAACCTTACGCATAAACTCATCCAGACTAGTATCGCATTCAAAATCACCCACCACTGACTTAATCTTGCTGTTATCAAAGGTCACCGACCAAATCTTGTCCCCCATAAGCGGTCCCGTCCAATCAGGGTTATAGCGCACGAGTGTGTCCGTAGCGACGTGTTTGAGTTGCGGTTCAACCCCTAAAGCTCTGCCCACCGCGTAAAGAATCTCGTTCCACATATAAGCGTTGTCACTTGTTAGGTGAAAATGGTCGTTCATAGCAGCGTCGTTACCCAGCAATTTAACAAAGGGCGGCGCAAAGTCCTCTGCGTGGGTAATAGTCCATAGGCTTGTACCATCACCCGGGATGAGCACGGGTTTGCCCGCCAGCATTCGGTGAGCGCTGCTGTCACCATTATCAAGACTGCTAATGAAACTGGTGCGAGAGGTGTGACTGGGCCGGACAATTGTGTAGGGTAGGGCGCTTTGTTTTTGGAGCACCGCTTCCATAGTTGCTTTTTTACGGCTATATTCCCAATACGGATTCTCGAGCGGTACAGCCTCGGTAATCACATGGTGGCGAACAGGTTTTTGATAAGCCGACGCCGAAGAGATAAAAACGTACTGGTCACAGTGACCTGTGAAAAGTTTGATGTCGCGCTCGAGGTCTGGAACGTCGAACAAGCGAAACTGGCAGACAACGTCAAAATTGTGCTGAGCCAGTTTGAAGTATGTCTCATCATCAAAAACATCACCTTGCAAAAAGGTTACCGACTCGGGCAAGCCTTCGTTATTGCTACCCCGGTTATAAACGTACACGTCGTGGCCCGCTCGGACGCTTTCGTGAATGCAGTCAAACGAGATATGGCCTGTACCCCCGATATATAAAACCTTCATATGTCACCTCACAGTTTAGCGTGGTTCCGAGTGTACCTTTATTTGTGATTCTAGGTTTGGGCTGTTCAGGCTTGGAGATTTTATAGCGTTCCGACTGGAGCGCAAGCGCAGAGGGGAATCCTCACGTTAGCGCACTATACGACCAGATTCCACACATTCGTTGGGATTGACAACGTGTGTTTTCTATGGACTTAGTGCCTACTCAATCAATTTTCTGGAGTGTCTTTAAACTCGTGCTTTCTTTTAAGAATCGTAAGAGGTCATCAGCAAACCAGTTGAATATTGATAACCGTAGCAGCATGAAGAAAGCCCCGAGAATCTCGAGGCTTTTCTACCGTTTCAAACGGTTTCGCTTATGGTTGCGGGGATCGGATTTGAACCAATGACCTTCGGGTTATGAGCCCGACGAGCTACCAGACTGCTCCACCCCGCGATGAGAGCGACAAGTAGTGTAACGCTATTGTGAACTTTATGTCAAGCGCCAGTAAACATCCTAAAACAAAAGCTACATACTTTCTTTCAACTATTGGATTTCCACACCACTAGGCTTCAAGAAAAGCCGATTCAATAGATAGATTCCACCTAACGAAAAAAATAGCCATCCTCAAAGTGCCCACAGAAAAACGACTCCGCCACAGAATGGTGGAGTCGTTAAGGGGGCTAAAAATCTAAGCAGGCACTAAGTTTTTCAAGTTCTTATAAGCAGCTTCGGCGCGCTGGCGAATAGCTGTGTAGTCTTTGGTTTGCCCCGCCATCATCACGTGCATGTTCATATGCTGGTCAACGTCACCAAAAATCGAGTTGAGGATTTCGACCTCTTCACGGCTGCGCAAGTTAGCGTCGTCGCGGAACATCACGGGGTAAACGTGCTCGAAGTGTTGATCGGTAATGACGCCGGAGAGGTACTGCTCGAGTACATCAAGATAAGGTTTGAGGTCGCTGCGCTCCGCTGCTTTAGGTTGCGCAGCCGCAGCCTCGCCCGTTGCTGGAATCTGGGCAAACCCTTGGTCAAGTGTTTCAGGAACAATAGACCAATTATCCAGGTCGAAGACGGCTTCGCCATCTTTAAACAAAATGACCTGAGGTGACTCGTGACGAATACCTGTTTTTTCAGCAATAAGGTTGCTTGCGGTTCTCGCTTCAACCACGCGGATAAGACCGACTTTTATATCTTCGCGTGGCTCGAGTTTCTCTTGCAAAAAACCAAAGCCTTGCATGGTCTTGTGACAGGTCCCCGCTTTGAAGATAACGCTCGTCGGGTTTTCTGCAAGAAAGCCCTGCACATCTTCTGGGCTGCTTAGATTAAAAATTCTATCTCTTAACATGACGCCTCCTTGATTAGGACTACAGAATCTATAGTAGCAAACTGTATCGTATCGGCTGGCAATTCTTACCTTGGTTCTGCTCGAGACATAGAGAAAGGGGCGAGCCTCGAACTCACCCCGCTGTATAAACTAGTTCACCATCTTGGTACGACGCGCCTGAAAATCTTGCAAGACATAACGCCCAATCGTATGCGGCGTCGTAAAGTACGCCTTACCGCGCGTCATTTGCGACACACGCTGGACAAAGGCTATTAGCTCAGGGTCTCTGGCGAGCATAAAAGTGTTGATTTGAATACCAGCGCGGCGGCAACTACCGACCTCGCGCAAGGTTTCGCCCATGACCATCGGGTCGAGGCCGTAAGCATTTTTGTAAACGCGACCATTGGGTAGGGTAATCGCTGAGGGCTTACCATCGGTAATCATAACGATTTGCTTCATGTCTTTGTTCTGCCGCTTGAGGATTTTTTGCGCTAAGCGTAGCCCCTCAGCCGTGTTGGTGTGATACGGCCCCACCTGAGCGGTGGCAAGGTGGTTCAAGGGAATTTCCTCAGCGCCGTTATGAAACAGAACGAACTTGATTACGTCGCCGCGGTACTGGGTGTGAATCATATGCGCGAGGGCAAGGGCGACCTGTTTCGCCGGGGTAAAACGGTCCTCACCGTAAAGAATCATTGAGTGTGAGCAATCGAGCATGACCACAGTAGCAGCCGACGAATTGTATTCGGACTGCATGACTTGCAAGTCACCGTAGTCGAGCTGAAGTTTACCGTCTTCAAACCCATGCTTGGCGGCGTTTTTGAACGTTTCGCCCATATCCAGATTCATGGTGTCGCCAAACTCATAAGGTTTGGATTCGCTGATGGCTTCGACGCCCGTGGTCTGGTGGTCGGTGTCGTGCGCCCCGATGGACGATTTACCCGCTGCCCCGAGCACATCTTTAAGGGTGCGGTAGCCTAAAAAGTCAATAGCTTTGTTGGTCAGCTCAAATTTAGCCTGCCCAGGGTCCTGGTCGGGACCTTCAGCACCCTGGCCTTGACCGTTGGGGTCGTTGGGGTCTTGACCATCTTGGGGGCGCAAGTAGCCCTCTTGCTCGAGCCGCTGGGCTAACTCTTTGACCGTTTCACCGAGTTGCGAATCCATCCAGTCTTCAGCGTTCATCGCTTCTTCGATGGTTTGCTCGTCAACAAGCTCGTTGTTGATAAGCGCCTCGGCAATCGCGTCGTACAGGTCTTGCATTGTCTGCTGATAGTCAGGGTCGGGGTCCCAGGGATTGCGCTGAAAGCCCGACTCTAAAAGCCGATCCTGAATCATTTTCATCAGGTCGGCCATGTCTAAATCATCTAGTGTCGCTTCGTATTTACTGTAGCGGGTTACGGGCATGGGGTCTCCTTCGGAGACAGGGGCGGGAACGGGGGTCGGGGTCGGATGTTTAACCCTGACCCCTGACCCCTGACCCCTGACCCCCGCCTAATTCCAGCGCTGGCGCGTGCCTACTTGCGACATGTCGGGTTCGGCGGCGCTGTAGCCGCGTTCCTCGCTGCGGGCGACCTGTTTACGTGCGTACAAACCCTCGAGAATAAATTCGGCAGCCACCGCCAAATCGTCACGGCCTGTGCCCTCGGCTAAGTTGCGCGCCGCGTCGATGAGTCCGGGCACGGCGGCAAAGACTTCAGGAAGTTGCTCGGTGTGCAGACTATCGGGAACTTTCAGAGTGTTGTCGGTGTCGAAATACTCCACCACGCTACCCGTTTCTAAGTTGATGCCTCTGCGCGCGTAGACTTGTCCAATGGCGCGGCGCACAATCTCCGTAGCAACAGCCTCGCCCCCTTTGAGTTCACCCTCGTACTCGAGTTCTAACTTACCCGTTACCGAAGACAAACCCGAATAAAGGTCAGTAGTACGTGCAATAGCTGTATTTTCACCCAACATCAGGGCGCGGCGCTCGGCGTTACTAACGACGTTCTCCATCAGGCTAATCGGCAGACGTTGTGAGACACCGGAGTGCTTATCGACACGTGCATCGTCCCTGGCTTGAAAGGCGACCTCCTCCACCATTTCAGCGATGAACGACGGAACCTTAATTTCCTGTTCGCGCATCACCCAGGCTTCTTGCGAGGTTATTGCCATGCCCTCTTCAACGGTTGCAGGATAGTGGGTGCGAATTTCAGAACCAACGCGGTCCTTAAGTGGGGTAATAATTTTGCCTCGAGCTGTGTAGTCTTCGGGGTTGGCACTAAAGACGAGCATGACATCGAGTGGCAAACGGATGGGGTAACCCTTAATCTGCACGTCGCCCTCTTGCATAATGTTGAACAGACCCACCTGCACTTTGCCTGAGAGGTCAGGCAGCTCATTCATGGAAAAAATGCCGCGGTTAGCCCGGGGTAAGAGGCCATAGTGAACACTCCTGGGGTCACCCAGTTGAATGCCCAAACGCGCCGCTTTAATCGGGTCAATGTCACCGATAATATCTGCCACGGTAACGTCGGGCGTTGCGAGTTTTTCTACGTAACGGGCGTCACGGGGCAACCACTCAATCTTGGTAGCGTCGCCACACTCAACAACCGTTTCTTGACCCTCGACGCTGACAGGGTTAAACGGGTCGTCGTTGAGTTCACTACCTGCAATAACAGGAATCTCTTCGTCTAAAAGTGAAGTCAGTTGGCGCAGAATGCGCGTCTTGGCTTGACCACGCAGGCCCAGCAAAATAAAGTTATGGCGGCTTAAAACGGCGTTGACAATTCGGGGAGTGACTGATTCTTCGTACCCCACGATGCCTGGAAACACCGGCTGATTTTCTTTTAGGCGTTTCATCAGATTCGTACGCAACTCGTCTTTAACGCTGCGCCCGACCTTGTTGGCCCACTCCGTTTGCTTTAACTCTCCCAAGGTGCTTGGCTTCATGCGCGAATACCTGCTGTTTTCAATTTATTCATACACTCTATGCTAGCACCAAACCCTGCACCCATATGTGTTGAGATTTGGCTTTGTTTTAAGAGGTTGTAGATGGTGTCGCTAGGTACAATTTGTCTAGCGTTTTTTGAATGTTTTGGGCCTTTTAGACTACTTAGCTAATCCATAGTAAATTTGCAGGATGCTTAGTTGATTAGTCCGGACGCTTCGCTCAAACTTCGTACAACTCGCATCCGCTCGGATAATTTTGCATTTCGCAAATTAACCAAAGAGATACCGTGTCAATCACAAGCCTGTCAAGCCCAGGGTTTGAGCTTGTTTCTTGGATAAGAAATCAGGATCAAAGCGTTTCTTGGATTGAACTAAAGCAAAAGCAATCACAAGCAACTTACGAGCAATAGCTACAAGGGCAAGCTTCGGCGGCTACTTAGCAGCGTCAGCTTCCAATATCAATAGCAGCTGCGCCAAAGAGAAATCGCCCCCATGACGTCACTTCGATTACGCCCTCGAGAAAAGAATCCCGCATTACTACTAGCTTTTGCAAAAAGTATGGCAACATTGCCATACTTTTTGAGCGTTAGCGGTTGTCACGAAGTACCGAGCGTAAGCGTCCCAACCGATGTACTCAGAGTGTCGGAGGATTTGCTGCAAGTGCTATACGGTTAAAAACTATGGTTAAAAAACTTGCCAGCCTGCAAGATGCAAAACTGGCAATGTTGATGCTGTTTAATAAGCTTTAGGGGTCAACTATTCAGAAGAGGTCTCAGTTACTAAAGCCTATTCACTCAGGTCAAAACGCTCAGCAAAACTCAGGTCGTAAAAGAACATACTTGCCGTTCCCGACTGGGTTCTGTTCAAGGTTGGCGAATAGGTTCTTACCTCAATGCGGTCAAGCCCACCGTCGCCGCCACCAGGCAAGAATTTAATAATGCGCAACCAACCGTCGCCACCTTTGGGATAGTCTTGATAATTTGAGAGCATTTCGTAAACTTTGGACCCTGCACTGTTAGTCGATACTTGACGGTACTCACCGTTGTCGCAGGCAAAAAAACCGTCGGTACAGTCAGAATTACGCCGCCCATTGTTGTGGAAGTGCCCATTCAACACCATAAACACTTGCTCATAGGGTTTAACGAGTTCTTGGAAAATGTCTTCACCGCTCGAGGCGTCCCTAGCGTTACCTGGGTCGGGACAGCCTGTGCCCGCTAAATTAGCGCAGGATTCTGTTTCGGTTGCGCGACCTGGTGAGGACCCGTCTTCTAAGTAGGCGTGCGTGGTGATAATGGTTGGGGTTGTCGGGTGAGCCTCGAGTACACCTTTAGCCCAGGCAATAGATGCACTGGGCGCTTCGAAGACAAGCGCAATGTGTAAAAAGGTCTTACCGCCCATTTCCACAAGCTGATAGTGGTTGTATTCCTGCGCGTCGGAACCGCCGTACCAGTCGTAGTTTTCGTAGCGGTCTTTGCCGAAGTAATCGGGAAATAAGGTTTCACCGTCCTGATGCTCTTCGGGGTAAAAGTCGTGGTCACCCATTGCTACCGAATAAGGAACTTTGCCGTCGAGCAGGTCCATAGCCTGGTCGGCGTACTCCCATTCTATTCGTCTTACGCCGTTGTCAACTACGTCACCTTCATGCGTGACGAAGGCAATTTTTTCTTCTTCTAAGTTATCGACAATCCACTGGGTTTGAGCAATAAAGCCATCTTTGAAAATCGTACTGTTACCACCGCAACCGTCACCGTCATCGCCGACGCAGACGTAGTTCTGCGTATCAGGCAAGGCGATAATAGAAAATGCTTCGCTCAAGCCTGGTTCCGGGGCGCTCACCTCGACGGTGGCCGTGACAGTTTTTTCTGAATCACTCGCACTGGTGGCTGTAACCAAATACGAACCTGGGGTTGTGGGCGCTGTAAAGGTTGCTTCTAAGCCATTTTCAACCAGGGAGCCCCCGGTGCTACTCCAAATCACGCTGCCAGCGGGGGTCTCTGTTGCTGTGAATGTTTGGGTAGTGCCTGGCGCTAACGTAACCTGAGTCGGGCTGATACTAACACTCGCTTCAACACCTGAAAACAGGGCGGTTACAGTTTTTTGGCTGTTTACCTCTACGGTGCATGTGTTTGAATTACTATTACACCCCTGCCAGCCGTCAAAGTCAGTACTTGGCTCAGCAATTAGGGTCACCGAATCGCCTAGCCGAATGACTTTAGAACAAAGTGAGGGGCATTCAATGCCCGTAGGCTGACTTTTCACGGTGCCCGTGCCGGTAACAGCAACTTTAAGTATCGCTGTTCCCGCGGGTGGACTTCCAATACTAACGTTGGTGCTGCGACGAGCACTAGTGTCGCCATCATTGTCATAGGCTTGGGCAGACAAAACCAGACTACCTGCCTCCAGGGCCGAAAAGGAATAAACATAAGGTGAGGTCCTCGAGACCTCCCTTTCCTCGTCATCGACAAAAAAGACGACCCGCTCAACGCTGCCATCAGTATCACTTGCTTCAGCGACAAGGTTGATTTGGTCGCCCACGGAAAAAAGCGTGTCTTCTATGGGCTGGGTCAGCTCGAGCGTCGGCGATTGGTTCGTGCCCGCCGCCACCTCGTCACAGCCGACAGTCAGCATAAATACTGCAAGAAACACATAAAAAAGGGGTACTAGGGCCTTACTAGATGACATAGTAGATAACGTAGTAGAAAACGTTCGTTTCATAAAATACTCCTGAATATCACAGAGCCGAGAATAGCACTCAATCATCAAGAAACCGTCACAGATATCACTCTAAGCAGCCCCTGTGTGAAATATATGACGCTTTGGTGATAGCGCCTGGTAAGTGTGAAGAATGGCTCTTTTACAGCTACGAATGTATAGGTTTCAGATTATAGGCCCGAGCCTATACATAAGCGCGTCATTTTTCGCAATTATTTATAGAGCTGTTTGCACAGGTTTTTCAGGTGGCGCTCATCATTTTTACGCAAATACACTGCGGCAAGTCCAACACCTGACCCGTGGCGCTTAGCTCACCTGTTTCGCCATCTCGCTCAAAGACAACAACGTTATCCGAGTCGCGGTTGGCGACGAGTAGGAACTGCCCCGACGGGTCCAAGCTAAAGTGGCGCGGATGCTCCCCGCCGCTGGGGGTCCAGCCCAGGGGCTCGAGCCGACCCGAAGCGCTATCGACGCTGTACTTAGCAATACTGTCGTGTCCCCGATTTGAGCCGTAAAGAAAATGCCCGTCCGGTGATAGGGCTACTTCGGCCGTGGTGTTCTTAGTGGTGTTCTTAGTGGTGTTCTCACCAACGAAATCGGCGGGTAAGGTTGTCAGGGTTTGGCGCTCATGCAACTGCCCAGCGCTCAGTTCAAAAACAGTTACCGTACCGTTCAGTTCGTTAATGACATACCGAAAACGCCCGTTGGGATGTTGCGCCATGTGCCGCGGGCCTGCGCCGGGCGCTAACGAAACAAAGGCTTGAGTATGCGCCGCCAGCGAAGTGGTTTCTTCGTCAAACTTATAAACAAAGACCTTGTCGCCACCTAAATCGCAGACATAGACGTGCTTGTCAACATGGTCGAAATAAATCGAATGCGGATAAGGTTTGTCCTGACGCGCCCGGTTTACGCCTGTACCCGCATGATTAAAGGTATGTCTAAAACTCACCGGTCCCAACTGCCCGTCTTTTGCAAGCGGGAAAAGGGCAATGCGGGTATCACTATAGCTCGCCGCCAGTAACACGCGGGCCTGCTCATCCGTACTAATATGCACGAAAGCTGTATCTGGCACGGTTTGCGCATTCAAAAACTGCAAGTCCCCCGTAGCCAGGTCGATACGAAACGCATTCACCGAACCGTAGGGAGCTTGCATCGCCTCACCCTTAGCACGGTGAATAGCGTAGAGGGTTTGGGTAGCAGGAACCAGCGTCAAGAAGCCCGCGTGGGGGGTGTCGGCAACCTGCCTGGGCTCTGTTAGTTCACCTGAATTTAGGCTTAGGCTCGAGACAAAAATACCCGTAGCCGTTCCGAAATATACAAGCGTTTTTTGCGTTTCCATTCGGTGACCTTCTCTAGCAATAGCGAGTTGACGAAGTTACGGAAGACCCTAAAGAGCTTCTATTTCTATCTTGGTTCGGGTAGGTCAAGCTTACAGGTTCACAAGACCGGAGCGCCAACCAGTAGAGTTAATCCTTCCCTACGAAGCGACCTCTTCTCTACTTTCAGGCACGCCTGCTTTTTGCTCATCGGTCCACACGCTGTAACAAGGAATCTTGTCCAGGTGCGCCCGGTGAGCGTATTTCTTAGCGATGTCGATAACCTCTGTTAGTAGGCCGTCGGCGAGCGTTGTCGGGTTGAGGCCCATGTCTAAAAAGAGGTCATTGCGAACGTGCAGCTCGTTTTCAGCCGCCTCTTTACGCGGGTTATTAACATTTGCAATTTCTGCACCTGTTTGCTCGGCAATAAGCGCGGCGAGGTCACGCACGCGGTGAGTTTCGGTCATCTGGTTGAGAATGTTGACGCGCTCGCCCCGCTTGGGCGGGTTCTCGAGCGCCAACTGAATACAGCGCACTGTATCCGTAATATGCACGAACGCCCGCGTTTGCCCACCCGTCCCGTGTACCGTCAGCGGATAGCCGATAGCCGCCTGCATCAAAAAGCGGTTGAGCACCGTGCCATAGTCGCCGTCATAGTCGAAGCGGTTAATCAGCCGCTCGTCACGCAGGGTCTCGGGCGTGTTCGTTCCCCAAACAATGCCCTGGTGCAGGTCGGTAATACGCACCCCGTCGTTTTTATTGTAGTAATGGAAAAACAGTTGGTCTTGCGTTTTGGTCATGTGGTAAACACTGCCAGGGTTAGCTGGGTACAAAATTTCCTGGTTGATACGCTCGCCTTCGTCGCTCACAACCTCGACTTGCAAATAGCCCTCAGGAATTTTCATGCCCGCGGTGCCATAGCCGTAAACGCCCATCGTGCCCAGGTGTGCTAAGTGAATATCTAAGCCGGAATCGACGATCGCGCAAAGGACGTTGTGGGTTGCGTTTAAGTTGTTGTTGACAGTGTAGCGTTTATGCGCCGCCGACTTCATGGAGTAAGGTGCAGCACGCTGCTCGGCAAAGTGGACAACGGCGTCGGGTTTTTCCTCGAGAAGTAAATTTAAAAAGCTTTGATAATCTTGCGCTAAGTCGAGGTTGACGAAACTTATCTCACGCCCCGTTAGCTCTTTCCAGACCGCAATCCGCGTACCAATCGGTTGAATGGGCGTGAGCGAACTGGTCTCGAGTTCGTTGTCGATATTGCGCCGACTCAAGTTATCGACAACCGTAATGTCGTGCCCTAGATTGGATAAATGCAAGCTAGTCGGCCAACCGCAAAAACCGTCGCCACCTAAAATAAGTACCTTCACAACCGTCCTCCTTGATATAAGGGTAAAAAGTATGCCCCTATGTATGCGCGAATTATAACCGTTTGAAGATAAAAAGGGCGGATGTGTATGTGAACCTTTTCAACCTTTTGCTTTAAACCTCTGCCAACATGCGGTGGTCGATAATTTTGTAACCGTGCCGTTCGTATAGCTTGACCGCTGCCGGATTTTGCGCGGTCACGAAAACCTCGAGCCCATGTACATGTTTCGACTTCATCCAAGCGTTTGCCGCGTCCATAAGCTGCGTTGAAACGTTTTGTCCTCGAGCTTCTCTTGCAACGTAAATCCACGAAAGAACCCCGACTTTAAACCCTAGATACTTTTCATGGCGCAGTTCAGCGTAGACAATGCCCAAAGGTTGGTTTCCCGTAAGCTTGACAAAGCAATCGTCAGTCTGGCTCGCCCCAAGCAGCGCTTCCCATTCATCTTGCACGAGCGTCTCGAGTTCAACCTGAGACATGGTCCCGTAAGCCTCGGACCACCAATCAACGTGTGCCCTTAGGTAGTCACGCAGCCAATTCTTGACAGTGGCCTCGTCCTCACTTCTAAGCTGACGCAGCTTCATGGCACCACTATAGGAGATTAGGAACTCTTTAGAAACCCCCTTTTCAAAGTTCTTGGGTACCCGTGACCGTTTCGTGATACTTCTGTCAAAGCTTTGTGACCTTCCTTTATTAAGCTTTCTTCATACGCCAAATTTTCAGTAGTTTTTAGGTTTTGAGAATGTCCTAAAAACTCATGGCGTATGAACTAAAAGACTTAGCTACAGCTTGAACGGCTGTGCGCTGAGTCTAAGTGGAGGTAGTTTATGAAAAGATTCGTTGCTCTCTTGGCGCTCGTCCTTATTTTGGCAGCCTGTTCTACAGGTGATGAACTTGCGACGTCACCCACGGCAGATACATTTTTGGAACTCGAGTCAGAAAGCGAGCTTGACACGCAGACTTATGGGGGCCATGTAGGAACCTATAAAGTCACGATTGAAAACTTATCTAAGGGCCAACCTTTCACCCCACCTGTAGCAGTAACCCATCCCCGTTATCTCAGACTCTTTATTAGAGGCTGGCGCGCAACCCAGGGCGTCAAAGAAATCGCTGAGAACGGCAACGTAGCACCTCTTGCTGAGGGCTTAGCCAGTTTAGAAGGCAGCCGTTTTGTCACCGACACCTTAGTCGCTTTAGGGGCCGAGGGTGACCCGCCGCCTATTTTGCCAGGAACATCACGCAGTTTTGAAATAGACGGGCGCCCCCGCGACGTGGTGTCGTTTGTTTCTATGCTTATTTGTACGAATGACGGTTTTACAGGTAAGGCTATGCGCTTACCCCGTCGTGTAGGTAAAAGCTACACCAGTTACGCGATTGGCTACGACGCAGGCACCGAACTAAACACCGAAGACTTTAGCGATATCGTTCCGCCCTGCCCCGCACTTACAGGTATCAAAACGGACAAAGCGGGTACGGGCGAGAGCAATCCTGAGCTAGCCGAAGGTAGCGTCGTAAAAAGACACCCTAATATTCAAGGGGGTACAGACCTACTTCCAGAACTTCATGGTTGGCAAGAGCCCGTTGCAAAAATAACAGTTAAACGAATCGACTAAATCATTCATCAAAGAAAAATGCCGACATTGATGCGTCGGCATTTTTCATGCTAGTGAGCGTTCTCGAGAAAATCCGTATCAGAGTGAGAACCGAGTTTAAGCATGTTGCATGTAGAATTTATTGACCGACTATAGAGATAGCCCTTTGAAACGAGGTTGCGTCTTCTAGAAGCTCGAGCATGAAATGCGCTACGTCAGCCCTAGCAACCGTGCCGCCAAGCGTTTCACTTGGGTCGCTACTGATTACGTACTGCCCCGTCTTTTCGCCGTTTCCCAAGCCGCCAGGACGCACAATCGTCCACGCTAAGGTACTCGCTTTGACAATCTCTTCTTGTCTGGCGTGCTCAGCGACAGCGGCGCGTATCACGGTTTTGACAAACACTTTAGCCGCAAGGGTCAACTGTTGAGCACTGTCCCCCACGCCTATCGTCGAGTTCACGATAAAGCGCCCCACCCCTTGTTTCTCTAAACTGTTGACAATAACTTTGGTCGCCGACGAGAGGAAATTATCCTTGCTCATCGCACCCCCCAGGGTGCAAATGGCTGCGTCATGACCTTCGAGGCTAGAGGAAACAACGTCAGTAATTAGAACGTCGCCCTCTATAACAGTCAGATTTTCATGGTTCAGGCTCAGCTTGCTAGGGTTACGCACGAAAGCTGATACCTGATAACCACGCTCCAACCCTTGCTTTACAAGCTCTCTACCCACACCGCCCGTCGCACCAAACACCATCACCTTCATAAAAACCTCCCAGTTTAGGCACAGCCTAAGTGAATCCTTCATACTAAGGGTATGACCACGCCTACACTGCAAGCCGCATTCAAGCATATTTCTGACGAGCAAGAGGGGTTTACGAAGCGCCTTTTAGACTATTTGCGTATGCCCAGCATCAGTGCGCAAGGTATTGGCATGGTTGAGGTTGCCGAGTTTTTGACGGGGTTTCTGACAGACTTGGGCCTCGAGACTCGCGCCATGCCCACCCCCGGCTGGCCCGTTATCGTCGGTAAATACATCAAAAAAACAGACGCTCCAACCGTTTTACTCTACGGTCATTACGATGTGCAACCGCCCGACCCGCTAGGTGCCTGGACCTCTCCCCCATTCGAACCCGAGATTCGTAACGGGCGCATTTACGCACGCGGCGCAGGCGACAACAAGGGCCAGCACTTCGCGCAACTTTTGGCCCTCGAGACCCTGCTGAAAACCACAGGCGAGCTGCCTTGCAACGTGATTGTGATGCTCGAGGGTGAAGAGGAAATTGGCAGCCCGCACCTAGCCTCTTTTATTCGTGAGAACAAAGATGATTTAAAGGCCGACCTTGTTATTACCTCAGATGGACCCGTTCACGACAGCGGACGCGCCACACTGATGTTCGGGGTACGAGGCGTGCTGTCGTTTGAGCTAAAAGCCAGAGGTGCTAACCGCGACCTTCATTCAGGCAATTGGGGCGGGATTGCACCCAACCCGCTTTGGACACTGACACACTTACTCGCAACGATGAAGAATACAGACGGACACGTTACGATTGACGGCTTTTATGACCATGTTTTGCCGCCAACGGACCTCGAGCGCCAAGCCATCGCCAAGCTTCCTGTAGATGTAAATAAAGTCAAGCGCGACCTGGAGTTAAAAGAACTAGATGCACCTCTAGACCGAGGTTTTTATGAGCGCCTCTCGCTCTGGCCCACGCTGACGATTAACGGCCTGCACGGCGGCTACGGCGACGCGGGTAGCAAAACGGTACTGCCCCATGAAGCATTTGCCAAGTGCGATATTCGCCTCGTAGAAGCGCAAAACGCTGATGATATTTTTTCGAAGCTCGAGGCCCACGTACAAAAACATGCGCCTGAAATCGAGCTAGTTCGCCAAGGGTCGATGGAGCCCTCAAAAACGCCTTTGGAGCACCCATTCACCGAACCCCTTCGGCAAGCTATCGAACTTGCTCAAGAAGAGGAACCCCTGCTCGTTCCGGCAATGGGCGGCAGCTTACCCGACTATGTGTTTACAAAAATCCTTAGTATTCCCGCGTTTGTTGTACCCTATGCCAACGCTGACGAAGCGAACCACGCACCGAATGAGAATCTAGAACTCGAGCGTTTTATCAAAGGAATAAAGACGGGCGTGGCGATGCTCAGCTATTTGGCTGCAAGTCGCTCTTGATCTTATAAAAGCGTCACCAAAACCAAAGCGCGTAAGCGTGGCTGCAAAGACAATGTCTAAAACGACACGTCTCTCAACCAGAGAGCTAAGAGCAATCAAACCTGAACATGAACCCTTGCGCCCTCACCCATAAGGTGTATTGCGTCGGAAAAACGAACCACTTGTGACTTGTACCCTAGTGAAACGGTGTGAGTACGTGCGCCGTCTTTAAAGAACCTGACGCCTTTGAGCAAGTCGCCATCGGTAATGCCTGTGGCGCTGAAAACGATATTTTTACCCGGGGCAAGTTCGTCTGTTTTATAGATTTTCTCGGTGGTCGCGCCCATTTTCTCGAGGCGTTCGTTTTCTTTTTCATTACGCGGTTTAAAGCGGCCCTGAATTTCGCCACCTAAACATTTCATGGCCGCCGCTGCCAGCACGCCCTCGGGTGCGCCACCAATCCCCATGACTGCATGTACATTCGTGCCACGTACCGCCGCCGAAAGTGCTGCAATCACGTCGCCGTCACCAATAAGTTTGACCCTGGCACCTGCGGCGCGTACCTGCTTTAATAGATCTTCGTGACGCGGACGGTCAAGAATCGTTACGGTCAGGTCACTTACAGCGCGGTCAAGGGCCATCGCAATATTTTGCAAGTTAGCTGCCACGGGCCAGTTCAGGTCTACCTTACCCGCTGCGGGGGGGCCGACGATGAGCTTTTCCATATACGTATCGGGGGCTTGGAACAGACCGCCCTTCTCAGCCAGGGCAATAACCGCCACCGAATTGTTGACCATCCGCGCGGTAATGCCGGTACCTTCTACGGGGTCAACGGCAATATCTATCGGCCAAGCGTTCTCGCCACCCTGACCCAACTTCTCACCAATGTAAAGCATGGGGGCTTCGTCGCGTTCGCCCTCACCAATGACAATTTCACCGTCAATGTCGAGTTCGTTGAGGATGCGGCGCATAGCGTCCGTTCCGGCTTGGTCGACCATATCCGAGTCGCCCATGCCAGCCACACGGCTCGCTGCAATAGCAGCTTGCTCGGTGACGCGTACGGTATCTAAAACGAGCGCACGTTCCATATCCATTTTTGCACCCTTTGCTTTGGGCTTGGATGTTGGCTTGGGAGTTGACGCGGGTTTTGGTGAAAGGGGTGCCTTTTTCGTTGTCATAGCTTTTATTGTGTCATAAACCCTGGCAAAACAGGCCCAGGTGTACTATTTTTTGCATTTGCGTAACATTCGACAATTTTACCTCATATAGACTCACCTTTTACCGTGATAGGACTGCGGTCTGACGCGTGGGGATATTTTTCCCGAACGCCACTATAGGAGTTCGCGCAGGGCTTTCCGGTCGCGCCGTCCCCCAATATGCCCCACGACCACGCCCTGAATCTTCACCTTGTCCGCCGCCAAGCGCAGGGGTTCGTAGCAGTGATTCTCTGCGACAAGTAGCACCCCATCTTCATCTTTATAAAGGCGCTTCAGGGTCGCTGTTTCTTCTTCAGGTAAAAAGGCAACGACAATCTCGCCCTCTTGTGCGTCACTGGTCGGATGAACTGCCACATAGTCGCCAGGAAAGTAACCTGCGCCAATCATCGAGTCGCCTTCAACGCGCAATAAAAAGTCACCCTCTTGCACGGCTAAAAGGTCACTTATGTGGTTGGTATAAGCCTCGAGCTGTCCCCCAGCATGAAGCGGCTGACCCGCAGCAATGCTCCCTAAAACCGCGAACCCAGGGTGCCCCAAAAGCGCCCTGGCCTTATTCGTTAGAACAGGCGTAAGGGCTTGTCTATCCTGCGCCTTAAAGTTGACAAAGCCGCGCTCGCGCAAGCGCCACACGTGCTCACGCGTATTTTGGCGGCTAATGTTAATGTGCCCCGCGAGTTCGGTAACGGTTGGGGGGCGGCTCAACTCGGCTCCGAGCTGGGCGACAGCGCTTAAAATTTCTTGCTGGCGGGCAGTTAGAGGTTTTTCGGTCACAAAGCTGTCCTGTATCTTATGAGAGTCGAGCTGCTCATAGCACCGCAACGTAAACGGCACTAGTTTCAAAAGGTCTTAAATCAATTTTTCTCGTCACTTGCTTAAACGTCTAGAGTAACCCAAGTTTAACAGGCCGGGAGGCTTCACATTCAAGAACTCATCACCTCACGGCGTTAGGCTTGCCCCTTCAGAAATGCTTGCCACTCGAGATGACTCTGCCACACCCGCTCCCACAGCGGCTCGAGGTTAGGCAGTAATAAATCAAAATCCTTCGTCAAAAGCCGCTTGTACTCGGCAAAACTTTCTATTACCCGTTCATGGCTACCACCACTATCTAAGGTCTCCAGCACCGCCCCGCGCAAACTGAGGACACGGTCAGGGAAAAAGCGCTGACAAACCGTCACGCGCACAAAACCTGAATCGGGTGAGGTTTGGAGATAGTGGCACTTATCGGCAAAAGCGGCTAGCTTATGCGATGCAAGCGTAAAGTCATAATTTGGTCCGGCGTGGTCCTGGCGGTAACGCCACCACGCCCCGTTCAAACGCTCTAAGTGATAGGTCAAATAATGCTGACGCTGGGTTCCCTCCCTAAGTTGGAGAGGCTCGAGAAAGCCGTTACCAAAACCGACATCGACCAAGTATTGCTTATCAAGCTCGACAAGCAAAACCAGGTGGCTCGAGTCAGCCTCGAAACCTAGTTTATCGCGGTTGACCGCCCCGGCTAAAAGCGTGACCTCAAACCCGACTTGGCGCAGCGCCCAGGCAAATAGAGCGTTCATCTCATAGCACCAACCGCCACGTTTCTTAAGTACAAGTTTTTTAAAGATGGCCTCTTCATCAAGAAGTAGAGGGCTACCTAAATGAATATCCAGATTTTCGTAAGGAATAGCGAACAGGTGCGCCCGGTGCAAGCCCCGCAAGGTTTCCCACGAGGGCTCAAGCCCACCCCTATAGTCAATGCGCTCCAAATAAGCTTCGACGTTCATACTCAGCTTTGCGCCTCGAGTAGGTTCTTAAGCTGAAACTCGTGTTTGATAGGGTGCATGACCGCGTGTTCTAACATGGCGTCGATACAGTACGGCGTGCCCCAATTCGACACATAGGTGTCAGGTCCAAACTTTTCTTCAGGAACATCTGCAAGGGGTAAACGCCAGCGCTCTAAAAGATGCTCGAGATACGCGTCCGCATCCGCTTCAACCGTGTCACTTTCAGGCGCAGGCTTAATACCAGGATCGGGCAAGTTTAATTGCTTGCACATCCAAACCATGTAGCCTCGAGAGGCGCGCAGAATATGCGCCAGCAGCGTCTCGAGAGATTCATAGCTTTTATCGCTTGTTTGGGGCAAGGGGATGTTAGCAGCTTTTGCCCCCTTCCAAGCTGCTAAACAGGTACGCATGTGGCGTTCGTGCAAAAGTACCGACGCTCTCGCGCCGCCGTGCTTGTAATGGCTTAAATCTTTAGACATAGGCTTCTCCTTAGTTAAGTTTGAAAGCGCCGTAACATGTCGTCGTTGGGGCGCTGTTTTAGAGCCTCGAGTACCCGGTCCTTTAACGCTTCATCATGCAGTTTGGGTTTTAATGCCTCGAGTGCCCAAGTTGCTTCCTGTTGCGGCGCATTGCTGAGGGTAGCGCACAGAAAATCTACTGCCTCGTTTGTAGAAGAACCTCCTAAAGAAGTGAGGATGACGCGCTGTAACTGTGTATCATCAAAACTCGCATAAAGGTTAACGACGTTCTCAATAGCTTCGGGGACACTAGAACTTGCCAGTGACGCTAGGGCCTCTGCTTGTAAAACATCATCGCCCGAGTGGGTGTACTCGAGAATCAGGTCAACGGTTTCGCTATTAGGCTCGAGAACCAGTAAAGCATCGAAACAAGTTCCCAGCACCCTCGGCTCAACGTCGCCAATACGAATCTTCAAACGCAGTAAAGGATAGGTAAGTTCAGCCGGACAGTAAACACTTGCCCGCGCCGCCTCGGCACGAACCTTCGCACTCTCATCAGCAAGCAGGTCTGCCAGAGTTGTCATAAGTAGAGAGGTCGCCACGACGGGAAGTTGCACGAGGGCTTGAAACGAGGCGGTTCGCACCGGCGCAGCGCTGTCTTCTTTGCCGCCATAAATGGGTTCAGGCTGCACTGTTTGACAGCCCTGCATATAAACATTTGCGTCTTGCCAGGCAAGCTCATGCAAGGCTTTTATGATGGCGACTTTGCCCCAACACTGCGGGTCATCGTTTAAACCGTCTTCACTCAGACGGTAAAAAGCGTCTCGCAAGGCTGCTGCCAAATCTGCCACCTGCCACTGCGCCGCAAGCTTAGCCGCATTAGCAACGACAATGCCAGGTTGGGTTTGAAAGGACTCGAGTAGCGCCGCAAACGTGTCATCCGAAAGTCCTTGCGAACGCAAGTCTTGAACCCGTTGCAGGGCTTTTTTGATAGGATCTTTTCGCATAGATTGTTAGCTCACTTTAAAAGAATTATAGAGAGGGTATTGATGAAAACTTAGAGAGAAGGGGAGCAGGGGTGAGGGGGAGAAAGGGAGAAAAACCTCGCCCTGAAAGCTCGTAGCGACGCTTTTTCTCCCCCTCACCTTGTCACCCCCTCATGCCAATCCCTTTTCCTTGAACGCCTCAAACCCCTTTTGGGTCAACGCGTCCAATTCGCTAAACAATGCCTCATCAATCTTTGTAAAGTTAAAGCACGACTTTCCCTGCATTCGTTTTTTGAGGGTGTCAGAGATGCCATCTAACAATTCTGGGGTCGCGTAAACGGGCATCAAGTGATAGCTCACATAGTTCTTTTTGACCTGTACACCGCCAAAGGCGTAGACGTAGCCGTCCTCGCGCTGGGAAGGGGTGTTCAAATAATAATTGCCAGGTTCGCTGTTCTTAACTTTGAGTTGGGGCTCGAGGGGCTCCATCAAAGTTTTGAGCTTTTCAAAAAGCTCTGCGAATTTCTTGTTTGTCATTTCTTTTGCCATAATCAGCCTCCTCGCCAAGGGCTCCAGATAGCATCATCGCCAGGTAGGTCGAACACTGATGTTTTCAGCGCCAATACAATCTGTCCCCGGTGGTGCGCGTCGTGTGACACGATATGAATGAGAAACGTACCGATACTATCAAAAGGCAAACCGCCCTTATCAGTAGCAATTAGGGAAGCCTCGAGCGCCACCGTGTCCCGTTGTTCCATACTGGAACGAAGTTTGTGAATGTCCCGATTTTCCTCAGCACCGCCAGATAGGTCGGGTATAGCAGAGAAACGGGCCTCGTCAAAATAGCAACCCCAAAACCTCACGGCGTCTATCATATGTGCGAAATGCTGCGCGACGCTCACGGCACCGCCTGGTGTTTGCGCCAACAGCATTTCATCGTTTAGATGCTCGAGCAAATTCATGTTGACCTTGCTGTTGATTTGCCAGCTCGTTTTGGTCGTCTCGCTCAGCAAAACTTATCCCTCTTTCCAGGGTAGCCAGACCAAATCGTCATCTGGCAGCTCGTGACCTGCATTTTTTAGGGCCAGGAAAAGCTGCCCTCTATGGTGCGCGTCGTGAACCATCATATGAATAAGGTAAACGTCTAAACTTGCGTGGGGTAAATCGCCTTTGGTCTCGGCAGTCTCGGCAGCTTCCAGCACAGCGTCGGCAGTTTGCTGCGCCACCTCGCAGATGCGGCCTAAGTCAGTTTCAGCAATGTACTTTTCATCCTTGACTTCGTAGAGGTCGGGTAAGGGGCCAAGCTTGGCCTCGTCAAACTTGATACCGAAATATTTCGGTGTGCCGACAATTTCCAAAATATGCTCCGCCACGCTGAAGCCGCCACCTGGCGTTTTCGCTGCCACCATTTCGGGTGTCAGGTGCTCGAGCAAAGACTTGTTAATGCGCGTATTAATTTGCCAGGCTTCCTTAACCGATTCGCTGAGCATGGTTTTCTCCTTAAGCATGGTTCTCTCCTTCGACTAACTTGAGCATTTGCCGAATCGCTCCTAAGTGATAGGCCGTGTGAATAGCGATAGCAAAGCCGTCCTCGAGTTTGTCCCAGTCATCCTGCGACTGCAATGTTGCGCTTAGTCGCTCATAGGTTGTTTTCAACTTATCTTTCAAGGCTTGCCAAGCTGCCTCATCGACCCTTTGCGGTTGCCAGCTTCCAGGCCAATCTTTTTCTGGCGTTTCGCCCTGTATATAGCTCTCGAGAACCTCTAGGTAATACGAACTGTGATTAACCTGCGCGGCAACCGTCGTGCCGCCAGGAATGACTTTACGGGAAGCTTGCTCGGCGCTTAAGTTCGCAACCGAGTCGAAGAGCCCCACGCCACGGTCTAAATACATAGTTCCTTCAGGATTGTTGCCGCTTTCAAAGGTTTCTGTTAAAAACGTGGAAAGCGTCTCTCTAATGTCAACAACATTTACCGACATCTTTTACTCCTTTAAATTGTGAGGGGCGGGCCGACCAGTGGCTTAAGAAAGAGGATAGCATAGCTACCACGTCATCCCGCCCCCCTCCGGCGGCCACGCATCCAGCATGCGCCGCAGCAAAATAATCTGTCCGCTGTGGTGCGCATTGTGAAAGGCAATAATCTCGGTCAGTGCAGAACCAACGGTATTTTTTTCAAAGCCAAAACCAATTTTTTTGCTTGGACTCAGCGGGCGCGTTAGAAGTGCTTCATCCTCGGCGTAACGGAGGGCTTGCTCGAGACCCTTAGTAAACACTTCAACCAGCGCATCCCAATCATTTTCACTAACAGCAGGCCAACCCAAGGCGGCTTTGGCAGGTACAGATTTCGGTTCACCAGCAATCGCTGAGAGCGTGAAGTCCTGCCAGAAATTCATATGCGCCAAAATATCAGCGACGCTGTGCGGTGAGCCCTCAGGTTTTACGGTCGCTTGAGCCCCGCTCAACTCTGCTACGGCTTTCGCAGGGTGCGTAAAGCCGACGCCCTCGAGCAGTAACCTAATGAGCGTACCCTTCGGGCTTTCAATGTAATCCATCATGTCCTCCTATTTCGGGGGTAGTGTGAGGGCGTACTCGAGCCCCCGCTTCAACCAGTTGTCCAGTGCATCGTCTTCCTCGTAGCCTGCCGCCTCCACCATGACAAAGCCGCGCATGGGTCTAGTCATCGTCTTAGCGTGAGGCTTTTCCAGACACGCCTCATAACCCTCTGGTCCGACCCGTACAATGAGTTCATTTTTTAGAATGCCGCCGACCATGTTGCCACGTAACATAAAGCCGAGACCGCCAAACATCTTCTTCTCTACGACCTCCTTTGGTAAGTGTTCCCGAATGCGCTCGGCTAAGCCTTCGTCATACGCCATCTTATTCTCCTTTCACTTTCGACCTGCGCTTAGACCGTTTTTCTTGCCAAGCTTTAACGGCTTCGGCTCGAGTTGCCCCGGGATGCGCCTCAAAATAAGCGCGCATATGGCGGTTATTTTCGAATTGAGAGTCGATGTCTTTTTTGGAAGGCGAACGCCTATCAGCCTCCCAAGCATCAATAGCCTCTTGTAGGGTTTTGCCTTCTCCGTGTTTAATAAAGTCGCGCATGACACCGTTGAAGTGAAACTGCGGTCCTATCTCCCCTTCGAAAAAGGCTCTTAGTGTTTGACTCGAGCGCCACCCCGCACCAATAACGGTTTCTCGCGTAAATACGTCAGGCATGGGCGCTCGCTTTGATGGTTCTTGAGTAGGCTTTAACGATTCGCCTGTTTCCAAAAAGTGGGCGATGCGTTTCTTAAGCTCATCTTTAGAACCCGCGGTTGACAAACCTTGCTGACGGCAAAAAGCCAGAAGTTCTTTCTTGAGCCAATAAAAGTCTAGAAAGTCCTGCGCCGAGAGGGTTGACGTTAGCTCAGGTCTCGACATCATTTGCCCTCGGCCTTATAAGAATTTTCAGCCACACTTTTAATGGCAAGCATAAATAACACTCCTGGCATCTAAGCGGTAAATCGCTGGGCAAAATGCAGCAACACGCCCGACGGGTCCCAGACATAAGTAACAAGTGCGCCGTATGACTCTTCTTTAGGTTCTTTGAGTCGTGCATGCTTCCAGTTACCATCTGCAATCACATTCGACGCGTGCTTCCACCACGCCTTGGCATCGTCCACCGTAATGTGCATCATGAAGTTATTCGCCCAGTCTTTGTCGTAGTAGTTTTGTAAGTAGAAACGGCAATTGGCAAGCTCGAGTTCTGCTAGACCATCATCCTGCCAGTTGGCAGTCCAGCCGAGCGCGGTATAGAAGTCTAATGACTCGGCAAAGTTCAAGGCAGGGACGAAGACTTTAATGTCCTTTGCAGTGGGCATCGGGCTCACGTTACTCAAGCCCAAGCGCAGCTTTTCGCTCAGCCAACGCCTCTAAAACAAGCTCACGCAACGCAGGATTCTTTGCCTCTTCTATTGAGCGCACTTTGACATGACGCATCTTTTTACCTGTTCCTTCTAAAAGCGTTCCTGGGTCTGTGAGGCTCGAGCCGTGAAAAAAGCCGAGGTTTACGTAATCGCTTTTGGGCATAATGTAAACGTGCGACTCTGTCATCTTTTTGGGACCAGGACCGTAGGTAGCCGCCCCGTCACCCAAGCGCACCGTTTCAATAGCCGCGGGCAGGTCAGCAAAAACAATCTCACGCAGTTTTAGGGCAATGGCTTTCACGTCTGAAGAGCTGTCTTTAAGAAGATCATCAAAGGAGCCGAGTCTTGCTTTCGAAGTCATGAGTATTACCTTTCGCGGAAACGAGTTGAAACGTTTATTGCACATAGCTAGGCTGTGCTTAGGCAGATAAGCCCCTCATTGTTTGTATACATCAGTGCTCAAATATTTTAGGCCAGAATCACACATCAAAGTAACAACATTAGCTTCAGCAGGTAGTTGCTCAGCCACCTCAATTGCAGCAATGACATTTGCGCCTGACGATGTCCCTGCGAACAAGCCTTCCTCTTGGGCCAAGCGCCGAGTCATAGCTTTTGCGTCAGCTGTGTTCACAGCTATAACATCGTCTATTAACTTTGGCTCCCAAAGAGGGGGAGTATAACCAATTCCTACGCCCTCTATTTTATGAGGGCCAGGTTGCCCGCCTGACAACACAGCTGATTCACCTGGTTCGACTACCACCATTTTAAGCTCAGGGTTATAGCGCTTTAATACGGTCGCCACTCCCCTTGAGGACGCTGCTGTACCGACAGAGTGAACAAAGGCGTCAACCTTGCCGTCTATTTGTGTCCAAATTTCTTCAGCTAATGGATAGTAGCCTGTAATGCTATCAGCATTATTGAGCTGATCCGTCAAGTAGGTGCTTGGCTGTTGACCAACTTTCTTTGCTGCTTCAACCATGTCCAGGATTAGTTTTTTGGTCGTGAGCCCACCTTCGCTAGGAATGAGGGTCAATTCTGCGCCAAACGCTGACATCTGCGCCAACTTATCCTGACTAAAAGCGTCAGAGGTAATAATACGAAGGTGGTAACCCTTAGCAACACAGATTAGAGCGAGGGATATGCCTGTGCTACCACCTGTATACTCGACAACCGTATCACCAGGGTTTAAGCGACCATCTTTTTCAGCCCTTGCAATCATGGCGTGTGCCGCACGATCTTTCATACTACCTGTTGGGTTTTCCCACTCGAGTTTTACGAAAATATTGGCGCAATCAGGGGGCACAACTCTATGGAGTTGAACCAGGGAGGTATTGCCAATTGCCTCTAGAACGCTAGTTCGGCTACTCATTCTGTTTCTCTCCTACTTCAAATACGTATCAACTGACTTCATGCTGAAACCTTAAACATTCCAGTGAAACAATTGGGAGCCCTCTAAGGCTTTCTTCATTATGTTCTCTTAGCACGCATAGCCTTTTTCTTTGTGACCGATTCGTGCGCAACGAGTTTCTGATAATCTTCCGAGTCAACGCCGTATAGAGCAATCTTGCCCTCTTCATTGCTATGGACGCCCCAGCCATATCTTTTAGGTAGGGGCGAAGCGCGAAAACAGGGCTGTCCTTTTGAAAAGAACAACTCTCTTTGTTCTTTCAACGCTCCTTCTAAAATTTCTTTGCGGATGGCGAAAACCGAGAATAAAACGTCATCTGATGTAAATTCATAAGGATGCTCGTGTAGCATCTCAAACTGCAAGTTGGCTACGGATTTTTTATCTCCCCTGATGGGTGGCATTTCACCAACGGTAGCGCTGCAATCCTCGGCGACTTCAATTAACGTATTGAAGTAATTTGTCGACGTCACGGGTTGGCTCCAATGAATTTATCGGTCAGCTTCGGCTTCTCTTGTAGCATTAAAAGCTACCGTTATCTTTACTTCTAACGTCATCTACAAAACGAGAACGGTATATGTCGCCCTCTCTCGCTTTTTTGCGCCAGGGTTTCGCGTAGTTGAGAGCCTCGTGCCAACTGGCATCTTTGGGGTCTAAAGTCGATAGGATAAAACTCGAGCCTTCAACTTCACACACGTTTTGAATCTCGCCATTGGGTGCAATCATGCGGCTTGCTAAAACCTCGCTGTGGCTTGCAACATTTGAAAAGCTAATCCAAAAGTTGTGCGAAGCAGCGTAACCCTGAGCTTGAGTGCCAAACATAGGCTTGTCTGCATAGGTTGAATAGAGCAGGCAGTCGACGTGCTCTCTACCATAGGCGAGAAAAAGTTCTGGGAACTGAATCTCTATACAAATAGCGCAGCCCAAACGCCAGCCATTCACTTCAAAAACGGTTAGCGACTGGCCTGGCGTATACCAATCATTTATCTCGGTATTTGAACACCACTGCTTGTCGTAGCGGGTATGCAACTTGCCCTCATTTGATAAAACATAGAGGCTGTTGTGGGGACGGTTGCCCTCTGATAAGGAGTGGTTGGACCCGATAACGGCCCAGATACCAAGTTCACCCGCAAGGGCTTTCGTTTGCTCGAGTTCACCCTTAAGCAGTGACCAGTCGACATCTTGCCAATCCCATATCTGGTTTTTGACGTAGCCGGACATAGCCCCTTCTGGAAAGTGAATGAGGTCTGCGCCCTGCTCTTTAGCGAGGGTCATCTGCCGACGTATCTCGCGTCCATTTTCCCTAACATCCTCTGAGATAAGGAGCTGACTTGTCGCAATTTTTAGAGACGCTTCGGTCACAGCAACCCGCAGTTAGAGTGGCTAAGATTCATCTGCTGAGGGGCCATAGGTCGCAGGTACGTCAATATCCAAAAGTCTCAGATACACGCCAAGTTGGGCGCGGTGGTGCGGAAACTGATTCATCACCATCGAGCGAATACACGTGTAGCGCGGCATTTGCATGAGGACCTTATCGCCTTGTTTCATTGTCCAGGTTAGCCAGTAAACATCATTATCTTTTTGTAAAGCTTTTTCGGCGGCAGGGGCAAGTTCGTGAAGCTTGCTTAGCATGTCGTCGACGCTATTCATTTGAGGACGTTGGTAGCTTGCTAAGTCGAGAACGTCTAAATCCATAGTGGCAGGAATCCAATCGTACATCTCTACCAGATGCGTACAGAGCCTACGCATCGGCATTGACTTTTCATGCGGTGCGTACTCGAGCTTATCAGCAGGTACACGGCTTAGAAATTTCTCCGTAAGCTCAGTTTCATGTTTGAGTTCGGGGATTAAGAGTTCGCTGATATTCATGCTTTACCTCTTTCTGTAAATCGTTTTTAGTGATTAGTTTTTAGTGATTAGTAAAAGCTGACCTAACTCAGGGAGGTTGGCAGTGCAGAACGTGCTCGCTTTTTCATGACACCAATTTGGGCCGCGTGACCGGCTTCGTGCTCAACGAGGTGAAATACCGCCCAAGCGGGTGTGACGCTGTAGTTTTCACCTTCTGGACTGCGCAACTTTGTCCAGTCTTCGAGCGTCATGTCTTTCATACGCCCCAGAAAAAGCGCTCTACACTCGTCTAACCTGGCAAGATGGTCTTCTAAAGAAACCCCTATAACGGGTGTAAGACGACCTTCGGTAAACGGGTCAAGCGGTAACTCGTCTTCAGGGTATAAATCTGCTCGCTCCAAAACGTCGAAGTGGAGCCAGCCCATCTCTACCGCCGCAATGTGATAGAGCAGCGTGCCAATACTGTTTTCGTTTGCCTCGGGTCCAGCCCAGTCTATAACCTCTTGGCTAATGCCCCCAACGTACGCTTTCGTTTTGGTACGAACCTCTTCCATCGCCCAGAGCCACACGGCAATTTCGGACGGATACCCTGCTAAGGGTTTCGTTTCTAAAATGTCTCTCATGGTTTAATCTGTCCTTTTCGGGGAGATACTTAACAGCTAAGAACTAATCACTAAGAACGTCATAGGCGCGTAGCGTTTTGAGTGCGTTTAGCGTTACCACCCCCCGGTACTCGAGTTCACAACCCGGACTCACCGGAGGCCAGGCAATAGGCCAACCGCCATCCTCTTGTTGCTTAGCTTGAAGTGCATCTAAATGTTTTTCTATAAGCTCATCTGAATAAAGCTGACGCACAAGACTTTTAGGGGTTGGCGCAAATGCGTAGGGCGGGTGGACGTAGCCCTCGGCGTCTAGCTCGAGCGCTGTTGCACCTAAAATCTGGTCTTTAACACGTTCAAACACAGCTTCGGCACGCTTGCGGTCAGGGGCGTGCTCGAGAAAAAGCACGACGCAAAGTAGTGTGTGAACGTCTAGCTCGGCCTCAGTCTCGAGCTTGCCCCAACAAAAGCTTGTCGCCTTGTCCAGCCACGGGTGCATGTGCTTATGTTTATGCAGTAAACCTGCTATCGAGGCTGTCGGATTTAGAGATGCGGGGGGCTTAGCCTCATCCGTGCCCCACCAGGGAGCATGGGGCGCGTCCCCAGCGGTTGGGAGTGTGAAGGGCACGCCGCCTTCATCCGTTGTAATCGTTACTAAAAAATCGCAGATATCCTTGACCATATCGCCTTTTAGACCGACATCATCCAAAATTCTCAAGGCTATTTCCTGGTCGATAGGTTGAGAGCTGGATGTGCGTTTGTCGGGCTCAAGGGCGTTGCCAAAGCCGCCATCTTCATTTTGATACGCCCTGAGTGCGTTTAGCACCTTGTCGCGGGAACCATTCTCGAATAAGTAAGCAAACAAGTGACGCTCGAGTAAGCGACCATTATTAAGTAGAAAGGTTTTTGCTGAGGCTACGCTCACGCATTTTCTCCAAAATCGTAGTCAAAGCTGTAGCTATGTTCGCCACCGTTGTTTTCGATCATCATTTGACCTGTTAAATCCTTGAGTTCTCCCGTTCCTGAATCTGGTACGACAGTGACACTCAAGCGTCCCTCGCCGCGTGCCATCGTGCCTGAATGTTGCAGCACGAAACTCCCAGTGCGTCCAGCAAGTTTGCCCGTGACTTTTTCTAGGGCGACGTAACCCGCCGAGCCTTCCGCAGCTCTAGCGCTTAGCATTTCGCCTTTGCTGGTCGCCTCCAAGTCGCCATGAAACTGCTTATCGATAGAGAGTCTGCCGAGCCCTGAGTCTGCCGCACCATCCCATACAGATTGCGGTTGTAAGTCGACTTCAAATGTTCCGTTTGCTGTCATTGCCATAGTTGGTCCTCCGTGTACTTTTGACTTTAGGTTTGGGCGTCCATATGTCCGAGCGACGCTCTGACAAGTTCTTCAAGCACGTCCATATCGACATCCTCGAGCTTATTGACATACAAACAAGACTTACCCGTTTTGTATTTGCCGAGTTTATTTAAAAGGCGCTCATCGTGTTTGATGCCGTACAAACTGAGGCTCCCTTTGCGCGGCGAAAAGCCAAGCATCAACCATTCCCCTTCACGACCTGATGCGTACTTGTAGTTCTGGCGACCAAAGCCCACGATGCTACTGCCCCACATTTCCGGAGGTTCTTCTGTAACCCTTTGCATAAGCTCGAGGACTGTAAAACTATCTTCGCGCCGCTTCTTATGACTAACACTATTTAAAAAATCTTCTACACTTGCGTCGTTGACTTTGGTTTTGGGTTCTGCCATTAGCTGTCCTTTCTTGTTCGCTTGACCCACCCAGGCGCGTCACCTGTTTGCTCGGTTATCAGCTCGAGTGTCGTCATTCGCATATTTCCTCTAACGCTATACACCAAACTGTCTGAAATGATGGTCTGTGTGAAGGTACTGTAATCGCGACCATTCATTAGGGGTTAAACGCCCAAAGAAATCATGAGGTTGCCGCGTGATGCCAGCTTCTCCCCTACTAACGAAATGCTCGAGCTTAAGCCTCAACATTTCTTTTTCTTTCTCAAACTCCCGCTCGTCAGCAATGATGAGGTGAGGACTAGTCGGTATATTTTTGGGAACGCCTTTTGTGAGAGTTTGTCGTTTGGCTAGTCTGCCAAAAATACGCCCCAGCAAGGTCTGAGTAACTTTTTCGTCGCCCATCGCCATCTCGAGGTTTCCCGTAACATGCGCCAGCATTTGGGCCACGTTCATTTTTCCCCAGCGAGCTTGACATGTGGGTGAAAGTTTCTCCAAACGCTCGAGTGATTCTTCGTAAGCCTGGGGTTGAAGTAAGTGCGGTTCATACATAATGAAACACCTTTCTGCTTGACTCTATTTGACGACACAAAACCAGAGACGGGGCACGTCGAGAGTTTCGGCACCGCTGTTTTTAAACATTCTTACTCGCCTGCTCTGCACACTCGAGTAGTAAGCCCACAAGCTCAGTGGGCGCTGCGACCATAGGCCAGTGTCCTACCTCGAGTTTTCTAAACGTCCAGTTCGGCTCGTTTCGCATGGCGGCGACATCGTCTGAGTCTTCAAACGAACACACAATGTAGGTTGCATCTTGCTCTTTTAAAGACCGGTTCATAACGGCGGGTTCGGAGACGGTACGCCCTGGGTGGTCAACAAGACGTTTCACTAACCACTGCGCTTGCTCTTTGTTTAAACCGTGCCCATCCGCTGCACCTTCAACATTGGGCGCAGGCCAGCGTCCATCATTTTCTTTAATCTGTTTAAGTTCATCCAAACGTTGCGGCTCATCGAAAGCGTCGAGCAAAGATTTACCGTTATGGGGTAAGAACGCATCGACATAAACAGTATGTGCCACGCGCTCGGGTGCGCGGTCAGTGACTTGACCGACGACAATGCCTGAATAGCTGTGCCCAACCAGAATCACATCGTGTAGGTCATTTTCCTCCAAGATGGCTAGCACGTCGCTAACGTGGGTTGCCAGTTCAACTTCGGAGTTATCAGCATCTTTGCTAAGTCCTGATAGCGTGACGGGGTAGACCTGATGACCTTTTGTGCGTAGCTGTTGAGTTATGCTCTCCCAGACCCAGGCACCCATCCACGCACCAGGAATTAGTACAAATATTTTTGCTTCGCTGTTTATTACTTTCATAAACGTTTAGCCTTCACCTTTCTGGTGTAGGTTCGGGTAAGGTCCCCGTCGTAGGCACGTAAGTCAACAGTAGTACACCCGCGCCGAGGTCCCTCGAGGCAGTGAGTTTCAGTGGCAGCCTGTCCCCGCCTGTGAAAAGGCGCTTGCCACGCCCGAGGACAAGCGGGTAAACCATCAAGCGAAGTTCGTCTACAAGACCGTGCCGCAGGAGCGTCTGAGCGAAGGTGCCGCTGCCGTAGACGAGAATGTTCTGACCTTCCTGCCGCTTCAGCGCCGCCACCGCTGCGACTACAGCGCTTCCTAAGGGCGTGGCATTCCACTCGAGTGACCTTAGGGTAGTCGT
>ENA-ORXM01001126-ORXM01001126.1-marine-metagenome-genome-assembly--contig:-NODE-1126-length-39451-cov-4.117743_pt1 | contig 39451 bp, 29 predicted proteins | sample MGYA00237867_ERZ511480 | MGnify/ENA primary metagenome ERZ511480 (study PRJEB26309, sample SAMN06266103) | marine metagenome | isolation source: Algal blade | place: United Kingdom:Sidmouth, United... | reverse complement strand
TTTCCCTACACGACGCTCTTCCGATCTCCTTCACGGATAGATTTACGTTAGGATCGGGCATTACTTCATTTGATGGTATCATAAACGGATTTGCAAAATACAGACTGGTTCGACAACGAGACGACAGCAACAAAGCACCTATCAGTATTACACTATTTCAAAGCACTTCGTTTTTAACTCGCAGCTATGGGAAAATTGTTTTGCCCGAAGATAGCTCCGATAGGTTCAATTTTGTTTCCAAAATTATCTTTGCCCGTAAATTTGATCGAAATTTTTCTTTGCAGATAGCCCCGACCTATGTGCGTGCAAATTCCCGACAATTGAATTTTGAGTCCAATGACTTTTTTGCTTTGGGTTTTGGTGCTCGCTATAAGTTGGCGAACCATGTTTCTTTGGCTTCGGAATATCATTACGTAGCCGGGCGTGAAGAAGGTCTACAGGGCTATAATTCATTTGGTTTGGGTGTCAATTGGGAAGTCAGTGATCTGATTCTACAGTTTTCATTGACCAATGCCGTAAGCTTTGACGAGGCGGGAACCATATTGTTCGGCCCCGAGAATTTTAATTTTAAGGACGGTGCACTTCATATCGGGGTAAGTGCTACCTATGTTTTTCATCTCAAAAAACAAAAACTCAAAATTAAAAATTAAACGAAGAAACTGTTTTTACTTGTTCAGCCATTTTTTAAATTCCGAGGCCTTATTTTTACCTATTATGATATCTATTTCGCATTTGGGTACCATTAGTATTTTTAGATTGTTCTTTCCATATCGCGTAATTTTCTCAATAGCTGAAATAGCGATGATAAACTGCCTGTTGGCCCTATAAAAGAAATTGCTGTCCAGCCCTGAATACAGATCCTCCAGGCTATCGTTGACCGTAGAGCGTTTTCCATTAATATCCACCACATACGTAATCGTATTTTCGGTATAGATATAGGCGATTTCCTCTGTTGCAACGGGCAAAAGCTCATGGCGCAAATAGGTTAGGATTCGGTTTTTGCTACCACCCGTTTTTATTGAGCCTGTAGTTGTTTCGAGTACGGGCCTTGCTTCGCCTACCTTTTGTTGATAATTATCCAATGCCTTGTTTAATTTGGCAAGGTTGATGACCTCCCCCTCTAATATTTTTTTCTCGGCTTCCAATCGTCTTTCGTAAATACTTCCTATAAGCCGTACGGTTATCACGGAGGATAGAATAAGAACAAACCCCATAATGATGATGATGACATAAAATCGGTTCCTCAGATCCCTAATTTGCCCTGAAATCATTTCCATATTAGCGTTTAAGCCAACGATCCAGTCAGAATCGGTTACCGGATACAGATAGATGATTTCCGTATCCATTTCTATGTCTTCCGGGCTATCCATTCCCCCTTTATCTTGATTGCTCATTAATAGCGTATAAAAATCTTCAGGGGTGATTTCATCATCGACTGTTGAAACGATAGATTCATTGGGTGCTACCTTCTGCCCAACTTTGGTAATATCCGGATTACAGATTTCGTTTCCCGACCAATCGAACATACTCACGAATACCGATTCCAGATTTGTGTTTTGTATGCTTTTTTGAATGTTCTGTACTACCGTTTGTTTATTGAGGCCGCTTTCCAATTGGTAGCCCGCCAAACTTGCTATTTCCTTGGCTTCCCGTCTTCCGGACTCCAACTGTGCTGCCAATAATTGATGGGCACTTGCCTTTACGAAGTATTGCACGGCAATTCCCGCAATTAGTATAAAAATGAGGGTTATGGCTAAAAAAGTATAAAAATAGAGTCTGTCTTTTCTCATTTTGATTTAGCGGTTTCGAGGATTCGGGGTTTCCAAAGATAAACCTTTCGATCATTGTACAATGTATATGCTATAGTTTCAAAACAGTCTCTTGCTCCACTATTTGAACCAAAGCATTCACAATCCCCTATTTTTACACTTCACCAATTTTTATTAAATATCTGGAAATTAGTTTTTTAGAATCACTACTAACACCGCAATCCTTGGCATAATCTTCCCAGTCGCCAATTACGGTCTGAACCTTATCAATAATGGCCTCCGCATTTTTTACCTCAAAGGTACTTGCCAATTCCAACAAATGTTGCCGTTCAGGTGCTTTGCTTTCTCCTGCAACCATGGTACTGTGCATGCCGTGCGATGAATTTGAAAAGGTAAGGTCGTAGGCCGGGGCCAATTTCCAATCTCCGGCCCCGTTCATTAAAAATGAAATATTCTTGCTGTGGTCGTCACGATTATGACTAAAGACATTGAAAGCTGCTAACCGGAGTACTTTTGAATAAGCAGCTACATGGTTTTCTAATCGAAATGCACAATCCATAACATTGCCATAGTCCAAATTACTGTAACGAAAATTGTCATTTAATAACCCACTCGCTGAATGTAGGTGTAAACGGTCATTTTTTATTCTATCGAATCTTTTGGTCGCAAAGTACTTTTTTCCGGATGGGCCTTCGAATAATTTGCATTCCGACATTTCAATGCCCGCCGCTAAAGCCATTTGATAATAGGCATATTCTATTTGGGCGATATCGGGCAGGTCGGTTGAAGAAGGGAATTTTACGATCCAATGTTCATAATCTTCGGTAAGCGACGAGTGTCCATGTATTAGGTGATCGGTTCTAGGATTATAGCCTATAAAGATTTTTGGCCTTGCCCCACCGGAAGAACCTCCAAGGTTGAATAATTCAGCTATGACATCAGAAGATGTACCGGCTAGAACCTTATTCATCTTCTGAGAAATTTTGTCCAGGCCCAAAAGGTTATCGGCTTCAACTTCGTAGTTTAGATTTGGTTTATAGGTTAATGCGCCCATACCGTTGGATCCAACATAGGCCAAACGGTCTAAGGGTGTGATTTTATTTAGTGATATTCCTTTTGAATACAGTGTTCTGTCTAACAACAACCGACCCCAACCATCGGGAAGTGAATCACTGAATACTCCGAAAAGGCCATCAAAAATAGGTGTTTTGGGGGTTGAAATGGTATCAGAAAGTTTCAGTTTAAAGGGAGATATTTCCAAACCTTTTTTTAAAAAAGCAGCATCGTACTTGAAAAAAATGGTTCCATTGTCCGAGACCATTTGACCGACTGCAATAGGGGTTTTGGTAAAATGAAGGTAAACTTCTAATTGTTCAATTGGCTCCATCAGCTTTTCCTTGTCGAAGCGAATAATTTCTCAATATGGTTAAGATTTTCATCGGGCTTCAGCACACTTTCAAAATCAGATAACCGACCTAGTACAAATACAAGCTTCAAAAGCGATTGTAGAGAAACTAGCCCTTTGGTTTCAAACCGTTTTAAGCTCCCTAAGGACACTCCCGAACGTTCTGCTAGTTCAACTTGCGATAGTCCACGGTTTTTTCGAAGCTTTTTGTGTTTGTCCGCAATTTCTATGCGAATATCTCTAGGAAGTTTGTCAACACTATATTTATTCATACTATAGATAATATAGTAACTTTTAATGATACAATATACGTAAAATAGATATTATATTAACTAATTTTGAAATTTATTTTCAATATTACCCCGACTTATCTGTGCTTTTTTGTTAATTTGAACCATAAGTGAAACAATAACACCTTTATTGTTTACTATTTAGACTATGGTCTATTTTGCATACATACAACATAAAGATTAAATTCAACCAGATAGCGAGAAATAAAAAATAACACATATGAAAGCAATAGGATTCAAGCAGTCATTACCCATTTCAGATGAGAACAGCTTCATTGAATTTGAAACTGAAAAACCACATGCTGAAGGTTATGACCTTTTGGTAAAAATAGCTGCAATCGCGGTAAACCCTGTAGATTATAAGGTCAGACAAATTGCTGCGAAGGATACTTTGCTCGACATACCAAAAATTATTGGCTGGGATGCCGTCGGAACCATAGAAGAAATAGGCGAGAAAACTTCAAGATTCAAGGTCGGTGACGAGGTGTACTACGCCGGCGATCTAACACGAAGTGGGTGTAATTCAGAATACCAGTTGATCGATGAACGTATCGTTGGCAAAAAGCCTAAAAGCTTAACTAGTGCTGAAGCTGCAGCAATTCCGCTGACGGGACTGACTGCTTACGAAACGTTTTTTGATAGGATAAAAATAAACCCTGAAACCGATAAAGGTAAAACGGTTTTGATTTTGGCCGGTGCGGGAGGGGTAGGCTCTATCGCGATACAGCTTGCTAAAAAACTAGGTAATCTGACGGTTATCGCGACAGCGTCAAGAGAAGATTCTATCGACTGGTGCAATCAATTGGGTGCCGATTTCGTGGTCAACCATCACAACTTAAAAGAAGAATTGGAAAGAATAGGACATAAAGAGGTGAATTACATTCTAGATTTCGTTGATCTTGAAGGCTATTGGGAAACCGCAGCCGAGATTATTAAACCGCAAGGGCATATTGTTTCTATCACCGGCAGTAGCAATCCGTTAAATATAAATGCGCTAAAGAATAAAAGTGTAACCTTTTCTTGGGAATTTATGTATACCCGTTCTATGTTCACTACCGACGATATGGATCGGCAACATCAAATTCTAAATCATCTGGCCGATTTGCTTGACGACGGAACAATAAAAACGACCTTGACCACAACGCTGCAAGGTTTTACGGTAGAAAACTTAAAAAAAGCACATGAGATGCAAGAATCGGGAAAAAGTATTGGTAAAACGGTGATTCAGTTTTGATTATGTAGTGATATGGCGAATTAGAAAAACTAAGCCATTAAAGAAGAATCCCGCACTACCAGGCTAGTCTTTATTTCAACGGTCTTCGTGATAATGTCGCTTTTGGGGTTTTTGATTTCATCGATTAAGTATTTTACGGCCGTCCGTCCGATTTTATCACCGGGTTGATCAACCGTAGTTAACGCTGGTTGAACTATGGTCGAGTTTGCAGAATTACTAAAACCGACCACGGCGATTTCTTCGGGGATTTTTACCTTAAATTTATGTAGCGCTTTGATCGCCCCGATGGCCGCGTTGTCGGTAATGGCGAAAATTGCATCAGGGCGCTTTTTCTTACTTAATAGAATATTGGTTAAACGCCTGCCATTTGCCAATGAGATGTCTTCCGTACTCAAAATAATCTTTTCACGTACAGGTAGGCCATGATGGTTTAAGGCTCTCAAGTAGCCCGCATATCGTTTTTCTGAATTATAAGAGTTCTCGGTCTCCTTTAGTATAGCGATTCGTTGTTTCCCCAGCTCTATAAGGTGCTCGACAGCGTTGAAAGCGGCTTCCTCTTCATTGATAACAATTTGGGTACAAGGTATTTTACTAGAAACTTTATCGAAGAGCACCATAGGTATACGGTTTAAAACTTCGAGCACCTCTTCTATTCGTGCGGTCTTCCTCGCCAACGACATTAAAATTCCATCTACCCCGAATTGGGTCATCGTGTTTAGCATTTCGACCTGTTTGGTTTCGCTATTATTCGATTCTGAGATAATTATCCGATAGCCGCGAAATTCAGCTTCCTCCAAAATACCCTTCAAAATAGTGGAGGTGAACAGGTGTGATATATTGGGTACGATAACGCCTAAAATATGGGTCTCATGTGATCGGAAGCCTCTTGCAAATAGGTTCGGAGCATAATGCAGCTGTTTTGCCAACTTTTTTACCTTTTCCTTGGTATCCGAACTTATGTCAGGGTGGTCGTTCAAAGCTCTTGAAACGGTAGAAATTGATAGTCCTAATTCCTTCGAGAGCTCTTTTAAGGTCGTGTTTTTCTTTTTGCTCATGGTTGTATTTCAATAGGTTCAATATAAATCAATGAAAAAATAACAAGTTGCAAACGTTTCCGCAAACGTTTGCATAATAATTTTGCACTTTTTTTGAAAAAATAGTATGGTATTCAAATATTTTTATTCTCAGATTAACGATTCAATAAAATATCAATTCAACGAGTCACTTTAAAAACTAACAATCATGAAAAAATTTATTTTTGCGGTAATCGGCTTACTAATTGGTGCAGGCACCTTTGCACAGACCGACATTTCAGGAACCGTTAAGGACAACGCCGGTGAACCGATTCCCGGAGCGAACGTTCTAATAGTAGGAAGCACTTCTGGTACTACATCAGATTTTGATGGAAATTTTACGTTTAGTACTGACCTTACGGGAAGTCAGGTCTTACAAATCTCTTATTTGGGTTTTACAACAATAGATAAGCCCATAGAACTTAATGGCAGTGCATTAACCGTAGATGTTGTACTTCAAGAAGGTGGCCAACAATTGGAAGAAGTGGTATTAACCGCTTCCGCCACTTTCCGTTCACAAAAACAGGCCCCCTTATCAATTAGCTCCGTCAAAATGAAAGAGATAACCAAACTATCTGCCAATAGCCAAGCTGACATTCTACGTAGCGTTCCCGGTATTACCGCAGAAGGTGGTGGTGGCGAAACGGCAAGTAACATTTTCGTTAGAGGGCTCCCTTCTGGCGGTCAGTATGTATTCAACCCATTACAATATGATGGTATGCCCTTAATAAGCTCTTTTGGGCTTAACTCTTCGGCACATGATGTCTACGCCCGACCCGATATCGGTTTTAAAGGTGTAGAATTTGTGCGTGGTGGTGCCGCGGTTCTTTACGGTGCGGGTTCAGTGGCAGGTATTATAAACTATACGAGTAAAACTGGAGATTCTAACCCAGGCAACATAATTAACATGGAAGTAGCCAACCAAGGTAGGCTGAAAACCGATTTTTATAGCGGTGGCCAATTGGGCGGTGAAGATTCAAATACGTATTATGCATTTACCGGCTTTGTGCGACACGACCGAGGACCCATTGATGTAGGCCTACCTACGAAGGGTATTCAGTTTAGAGGTAACATTAAGAAGAAATTCGATAATGGTTCGTTTACCCTGCATGGTCAGTTTATAAACGATAAGGCTCAATTTTACTTACCGATACCCCTTTCGGGGGGAAGCCGTGAACGAATCAACGGTAATGATGGCAATCCGGTAGAGCAGTTATTGACAGGTGCTTTGGCCAATACCTCTATTAATACTCCTGGTGGTGTGTATAACAGTCCCATAGCCGACGGTGTTTCGACCACTGGGGGTTATCTATTGGGAGATTTCAACTATCGCTTTAGCGATGACCTTAAGTTGACTTCTAAAGTGAAGTATGCGAACTACAAGCATAACTTCGCACTATATGTTGGTGGAAACGGCAACAATGGGAATCCCATTTCACTCAATAATTATGTAGCGAGTATTGCCCCCGGAAACCAAGGGTATTCGGCGAACTATCAAAGTGGTTCGGGAGGCCAAGTGAATGGTTCAGATTTAGTGATCGATAATTTGCATGTAGACCGCTTACGGCCCATGACAGATTATTCAGGGGAAATTAATTTGACCAAAATAGTCAATACATCGAACGGAGGAAGTCATAACATTACCCTTGGTTCGTTCATTGCGCGCAGTGAGGCAGAAGATGTAAATTATCAATATCGTGTGTTGACCGAGTTTAATAACAATCCGCGTTTGGTGAACTTAAGTTATACCGATGCCGATGGCAACAATGTTGTTTACTCGCAAGGTGGACTCTACAATCGAATAGGGCAGACTGCTAATAATTTTCTCTCCCAGAACAGACTTGCCTTCTATCTAACCGATGAGATGATTTTTGATAAATGGCGTTTTGATGTCGGATTTCGATGGGAACACACAGACGGTCAAAATAACCGCGGTGGAATCGCTTCCGAGACGGTATATACCGATGCTGATATTACCGCCGAATTAAGTGATGTACAAGCTGCAGACGGTTCTTTTCTAAGAACTAACGTAAGTGCGAATGCTTGGGCCCTTTCATTGGCAGGTCTATACGAATTGACAGAAACGACCAATCTTTATGCGAACTTTTCAAAAGGTTATTTCTTTCCACAACTAAGGGGTTTTGCACCGGTACCCGGTATTTCTGAAAGTATTTATGACCCTGAAAATATTATTCAATTTGAGGCGGGTGCCAAATTTGGAAATGAAAATTTCACGGGATCGGTCGCAGGATATTATGTAGGTCTAACAGATCGTGTTTCAATTCGGCAAGCCATTGTTGGTGGGCAGTTGATAGATGAGACACGCGCAGAGCAAAATACAAGAACTATAGGTATAGAAGGTACTTGGGACTATACGCTGGCCGATAACCTGAATCTTCGTGGTAACCTTACCTATCAGGCCCACGAGATTACAAAAAATATTGATTTTGATTTGGTAAACGGTACTTCTGCCGAGGTGAATGTGGGTAACGAATTAGCGCGCCAGCCGAACTTGTTGGGTAGTCTGGGACTGTACTATGACAATTCCGTTTTTGATGCTAATTTCGGGTTCAATTATACGGGCAAGAAATTTACAGATGACACCAATAATATAGAACTTGATACTATTAATATTGCAAGGTTGGGTGCCGGATACACTTTTGCAAAACTTGAAAACGATCAGTCGGTTCGCTTAGGGTTCTCCGTTTTCAATCTGTTCGATAGTAGCGGCATTACCGAGGGCAACCCAAGGGCCGGTTCGGCAGGCCAATCTGAATCCGAGTTTTTCGTAGGAAGGCCTATTCTGCCCAGAAGGTTGTTTTTGACAGCGACCTTCAATTTCTAAAAACGATTTGAGTTAGTTTGAGTTAGTTTATTCAAGATGGCGTTGGCGGTAATATGCCGCCAATGTCTATTTGCTACCTGTGATTTATGGAAAAAGATTTAATAAAGAAGGCAATTGAAGTATTGGAGGGCAACTTTCAAGAAGGGGGTTTTACTATTCCGAGTAAAGGGCTATATCCCTTTCAGTGGAAATGGGATTCTGCTTTTATCGCTATTGGTTTTGCCCACTATGATATCGAAAAGGCAAAAATGGAAATACGGACATTGCTAGATGCACAATGGGAAAACGGGTTTATACCCCATATCATTTTCCACACCGAGAATGATTCCTATTTTCCGGGTGCCGATTTTCATCGATCGGAGCTGCATCCACAGTCCTCAAAAAAATACAGGTCTACCGGAATGACACAACCGCCGGTAACGGGTTTTGTGCTTCAGGAAATGTATCGTATTGCGGAAGACAAAGAAAGTATGCTAGCCTTTATCAAAGAACAGATAGCCAAGGTATATCAAAATCATACCTATTTCTACGCCAATAGAGACCCCAACGACGAGGGTCTGGTATATATTTATCACAATTGGGAGTCCGGTACCGACAATTCTCCCGTTTGGGACGATATCTGGGAAACTATGAATCCCCCGGAATATGAATTCGAACGCAAAGATACTACCCATGTCGATGCTTCTCAGCGTCCCTCAAAACGCGAGTATGATCACTATCTGCACCTAATCGACATTGCAAAAGAACATCGGTACAACGACGATAAAATTGCCGAGTTGTCGCCCTTTTTAGTCCAAGACCCCTTGTTCAACGCTATGCTGATCAAATCGAACCAGGCACTACTTGAACTCTACGAATTAATCGGCGGTTACGAATTTGAAAAGGCGAACTTGATGGCATGGCAGAAAAAAAGTATTGAAAATTTCAACACAAAACTTTTCGACCCCGAGCTTGGGGCATACGTACATTATGACCTACGAAATAATAGACTGATTCGTCATATCTCTTCTTCCTCTTTTTCACCTCTGTACGCTAATATTCCTAATCAAGAAAGAGCGGAGATTTTAGTAAAAACCATGATGGATAAATTTGGGGGAGACGACAAATATCTATGTGCATCTTTTGATCCAAAAAGCGAGCGGTTCAATCCCAGGAAGTATTGGAGAGGACCTGTTTGGATCAATATGAACTGGATGCTCTACTACGGACTTAAAAATTATGGATTTGATGAGGTGGCCAAACGGATAAAAAACGACTCGATAGCATTAATTGAGCGCGATGGCTTTTTCGAATATTTTGATTGTCGAAAAGATAATGGCGAGACCACTAGAATTGGCTATGGAGGAGGTGATTTTTCTTGGAGCGCGGCACTTTTGATAGACCTGTTGAAGACTTAGAGACTGTTTTGAAATATGTCATTAGCCCCGACGGTTCGGGGTTAACGAAGAAGGGCGAAAAAAGGGGTAAAAAAAATCGAGATATTTCAAAACAGTCTCTTAAAAAATAAAACGATGAAAGGGCAACAGGTAAAACTCGATTTTACCAAAGATTATGTTCTAGAAAATGATAGGGTAAGAATAGCGCCATTGAACAAAGGGCATATCGAACCTTTATCGGAGATTTCGAACGACGCCGAAATTTGGAAATATTTTTTTGAAAAGGGAGAAACTGTTGAAAACCTAGCGATTTACGTTCGGTCGGCTATTGAAAGCCGAAAGTCGTCTAAAGAATACCCCTTCGTTGTTTTCGACAAAAAAAGGAAACGGTATGCGGGCACCACACGTTTCTACGAGTATTCGAACGAGCTGAAAACCATAAAACTGGGACATACGTGGTATGGTAAAGAGTTTCGAGGTACAGGTCTGAACAAACATTGTAAATATCTCCTATTCGAATTTGCATTTGAACAATTGGGCGTACATCGCATCGGTTTCGGGGCTTACGCCGATAACTACATTAGTATTGCGGCAATGAAAAGTGTAGGGTGCCAAACAGAAGGATTTTTACGAAATATGTTTCCCTCGCATAATAAAAAAGGAAGAACCGATGCCATTTTAATGAGCATTCTCAAAAAAGAGTGGCAACAAAACATAAAATCCGAACTAAAAAATAAGATAAGCGCATGAACTATTTAGACTATATTATAATTGTCGTTTACTTGGCTGCATTTCTAGGGTTGGGCTTCTTATTTAAGGAAAACAATAGCGGTGGCGATTATTTTTTGGGGGGTAGAAAAACCTCTTGGCTTCCGTTAAGTCTATCGGCAATGGCAACCCAGCTTTCGGCGATAAGTTTTATTTCCGCACCTGCCTTTGTTGGCCTTAAAGATGGTGGGGGCATGCAATGGCTCACCTATGAATTCGGGGTGCCTTTGGCGATGGCATTTTTATTGATCGCGGTATTACCTACCATCTATAAATCAGGTATTGTAAGCGTTTATGAGTACTTAGAAAAACGCTTTGATGCCTCATCTCGCCTATTGATCAGTTTTGTTTTTCAAATCAGTCGATCGGTGGCGACAGGGGTAATGGTCTATACGATGGCCTTGATTCTGCAGGCCACAATACAACTGGATTTTTGGATATCCATTTTGATAATTGGCCTTATTACGATGGTCTATTCTTATCAGGGTGGTATGAAGGCGGTAATTTGGGGCGATGTAATTCAAATGAGTATTCTTTTTATCGGGATTATAATCTGTCTATTTTATGGTTTTAGTGAATTAGGCGGCATCGATAATTTCTTGACCCACGTAGACCAAGACCGTATTACCGCCGTTGATTTCGATAAATGGGGCTTCAACAATGCCGATGGTAAGGATGAATTCGGGTTTTGGCCCATGGTAATAGGGGGTTTTTTCTTATATGCTTCATATTATGGTACGGATCAAACACAGTCGCAGCGGTTGCTGTCCTCTAGCAGCATGTCGAACCTTAAAAAATTGATTATGGCAAACGGCCTACTCCGTTTTCCTTTTACGCTGACCTATTGTATAATGGGTCTTGTCTTAGGTACGTTATTGATGCAAGATATTAGTTTTCAAGACCAAATGGAAACGGTTTATCAGGCTAATATTGGCTCTTTGCAAGGCAAAAAGGCCGATTTGATGGTGCCTGTTTTTATCATTAAATATTTACCCAATGGGGTCATAGGTATATTGATCGTGGCCATAATGTCGGCGGCTATGTCAACTTTAAGCTCTACTGTGAACTCACTATCGGCAGTAACGATGGAAGACTTTGTAAAACGGTTCAATCCCAACATGCCCGATAAAAGATACATGAACTATTCAAAGCTTCTATCCATTTTCTGGGGGCTTGTTTGTTTGTTCTTTGCTTTTTTTGCAGGTAATATTGAAGGTACGGTCATCGAGGTCATCAATAAGATCAGTTCTGTTTTCTATGGACCGATTTTAGCGGCTTTTGCGCTTGCCATCCTCACCAAAAAGACGCATGCTCTAGGAGCTAATATCGGAATTGTAGCCGGTGTGCTGTTCAATATTTATCTTTGGCTTTACGTGCCGCAGATATTTTGGTTCTGGTGGAACGCCCTCGGATGTCTTGTTACTGTATTAGTAGCCCTTGCCGTTAGCTATACGGTTAAAAGAGATGTAAACGAAGGTCTTGAAGTGGTTTATTATTCGGGTAGAAAAGAGGTCGCTATTTTAATAGCTTATTTTATTGCCATAGTACTATTTAGCATTTCTTTACCAAGTCTTTTGAATTAATACCATAGTTATGAAGTTTGTAATCGCACCGGATAAATTTAAAGGGTCCCTAACTGGGTTCGAATTCTGCGATGCCGTAGAAGAAGGTCTGCTCAGGGTTTTCGAAAACCCCGAAATTCTAAAAATGCCCTTGGCAGATGGCGGGGATGGTACTATAGAGATTGTACGCTATTATTTAAACGCGGCAATAGTCAAAAAGCGAGTTAATGATCCCTTGTTCAGGCCAGTAGAAGCCTCGTACGTATATTCAAAGGAAAATGGCGTTGCCTATATAGAAATGGCAGAAGCCTCTGGTCTTGTTTTATTAATGGATAATGAGCGCAATTGTATGAACACCTCTTCCTACGGAACAGGAGAACTGGTGCTTAATGCAATAGATAGGGGCGCAAAAGAAATCATCTTAGGTATCGGAGGCAGTGCGACCAATGATGGTGGCATGGGAATGGCAAAAGCCCTGGGCTTCCGATTTTTGGATAAGAATGACCGAGAATTGGAGCCTATCGGCAGCAATCTAATTCAGCTAAATAGTATCGATGGTTCAAAAGTCAATTTTTCAATAAAAGGTGTTTCGGTAAAAATTGCGTGCGATGTCACGAACCCGCTTTATGGTAAAGAAGGTGCCGCATATGTGTATGCGGCTCAAAAAGGAGCATCAAAGGCGGAAATTGAACTTCTCGATGAAGGGTTAAAGAATTATGCGAAAATTATCAATACGCAATACGGCATCAATATTCAAAATGTCAAAGGATCCGGTGCCGCTGGAGGACTTGGGGCCGGAGCTCTAGTGCTATTGAACGGAAAACTGACCCCTGGTATCGATTTAGTCAAGGAAATTGCAAATTTCGACCAAGCCATAAAGGGCAGCGATTGGATTGTTACCGGAGAAGGTAAACTTGATTCACAGACACTGTTCGGTAAAACTATTGATGGAGTACTGAAGTCGGCAAGACTTGAAAATATTCCCGTGATTGCCCTATGCGGCGTGGTAGATATTTCGGAAGACGTAAGTAAAAAGCTGGGGTTATCAGAAACTATTGCCGTCTCCCAGGGTATTACTGATATGCAGATCGCAATGGATACCGCCTACGAAAATGTCGTGAAGTCGACTTTCGAGTTCGCACAAAGCCTAAAGTGAATTGTACCAATATTCACATATAGGCAATAAAAAAGCCGATCGTTTCCGACCGGCTTTTCTCAAATTGTTTTAGACCTTAGTTATCGACGGCCTCTTTAACTTTGTCTGAAGCATCTTTAGCGGCATCCTCGATGTCGTCAGCAGCTTCGTTGGCGGCATCTTTAATGTCATCACCGGCCTCTTTGGCCTTGTCCATGGCATCGTCGCCCATTTCTTCAAGATCTTCGCCCGCTTCTTTCATAGCGTCACCCGCTTCTTCGGTAGCATCTTTGGCCTTATCAGCTTCTTCCCTGCAGGAAACAAAAGATAAACTTAGGGATAGCATTAAAATTGAACTTAGAATTACTTTTTTCATAATAGCGTGTTTAAATGTTTAGTTTATTGTTGTTGCAAAGATATACGGATGTATATGATATTTGGATGGAATTCCTCCAAAATTATGCAGCAGTTTTATTGCCCATATCATCTTCTATTCGATGAACTACATGGCTACCGGTCGGTTTTCTGCAGTTTATCGAAAAACCGAAGAATTTCCGATTTATTTAAAAACCTAATCAACCATCTTCCGTTAGTATAGCGATGTTTAATCTAAAAATTTCAAGTCTTATGAAAAATTACGGAAAAGTCGCAGGAATAGTTTTAATGTCGATCATGACAATGACCTCCTGTAGCAAGAATGAGGAGGATACAATGCCAAAGGATGGTGAAGCCTACAACACCAGCTTTAAAATTACCGATGCCCCTATCGACAATGCCAATGTCGAGGCTGTATTCGTAACCATCTCCGATGTCAAGGTCGATGGCACCTCTTTGGAAGGTTTCAGCAAAACTACGGTAGAGCTTTCCGCTTTGGTCAATGGTAAAACGGAAACCTTGGGCAATCTTGATTTGCAGGCAGGTTCATATTCCAACATTGAAATCGAACTGGACTATGCGACCGATGCTACTGGTAACGCTCCCGGATGTTACGTAGAGACTGCAAATGGCGAAAAAGATAAAATTGAGGCAAGTGCCAAAAAAATAAATATAAATGATGCTTTTGAGGTATTCGCTTCGGCATCGAACGAGATTATTATCGATTTTGATCTCCGAAAAACAATCAAGGAAGAGCAAGGCACCGCTTCATCGAATTTTGAGTTTGTGAGTATGTCCGAACTTTCTGCCGGTATTCGCGCTTTGAACGATGAGTCCACGGGAATGATTTCCGGTTCTGCCAACGATGCGGAAGACACTTCGGATAAAATCGTTGTCTATGCCTACGAAAAGGGAACATTCGACGCTGAAACTGAAACCAAGGGAAAAGGAGAAAGTAAAGTTACCTTTGCCAACGCGGTAACTAGTTCCGTTGTAAACGATGTTAACGGTTCTTATAGTGTAAACTTTCTAAAAGAAGGAAGCTACGAATTGGTATTCGTGTCTTACAATAAAGATGGCGACCAATTCTTTTTCAACGCCTTGTTGGAGGCCGAGTCGACTACCGGGTTGGATCTGGGCGCAATTAGTGTTACCTCCGCATTACAGCTTAGTGCCAATGTAACGATTACTGGCACCAAATAATTAGCTTTTTCATTTTGTTCCCGTAAGCCCTGACCGATCGGTCAGGGCTTTTTTGTTTATGTGGGCGAAAGCTATTTTACTTAAAATTCATTAGTTTTGCAGCCTTTAATTATAAGGATGCCCAGTATGAAGTTCGCGGATTATAACGGATTGGATTTGCCCAAGGTAGCGGAAGAAGTACTCGACTATTGGAAGCAAAACCGGATTTTCGAGAAAAGTGTCTCCGAACGGGAAGGCAGGCCTAGTTACGTCTTCTACGAAGGCCCGCCATCGGCCAATGGTATGCCCGGTATCCATCACGTAATGGCGCGTACCATTAAGGATATCTTCCCACGCTACAAGACCATGAAGGGCTTTCAAGTAAAGCGTAAAGCTGGTTGGGATACGCACGGGCTTCCAATCGAACTTGGCGTCGAAAAAGAATTAGGTATCACAAAGGAAGATATAGGCAAAAAAATATCCGTAGAAGAATATAACGCCGCCTGTAAAAAAGCGGTCATGCGCTATACCGATGTATGGAATCGTATGACCGAACAAGTTGGGTATTGGGTAGATATGGATGACCCGTACATCACCTACAAATCCAAATACATGGAGTCGGTATGGTGGCTGCTCAAACAGATATACGATAAAGGGCTTATCTATAAAGGATACACCATTCAACCGTATTCGCCTAAGGCGGGTACAGGTTTGAGCTCGCACGAATTGAATCAGCCAGGTACTTATCAAGATGTAACCGATACTTCCGTCGTGGCGCAATTTAAGATTGAGAAACAGTCATTAATTAATTCGGTAGTAACGAACTTTTTTGAGGATAATCAAGATGCAACAATTTTGAACAAAATAAAGGTTGAGGATAACGCATTTTTTTTAGCCTGGACAACTACTCCTTGGACACTTCCATCTAATACCGCTTTAACCGTTGGTTCAAAAATATATTATTTTTTAGTCAATACTTTTAATGAATATACGGGTGAATTGATTAATGTAATTCTTGCTAAAGATTTATTTAAGAAATATTTCTATACCGAGGAAGTTGATGTAAAGGTAGGAATGTTCTCCTTTGTCCCCGAGGGAGATATGCTAAAAGAGAAAGGCAAAATTAACCAATGGGCTATTATAAATGAATTTACGGGTAAGGATTTAGTCGGCATCAAATACGAACAACTTCTAGATTATGCTTTGCCTTATGAAAATCCAGAAAATGCATTCCGTGTTATTGCCGGAGATTTTGTAACCACGGAAGACGGTACTGGAATTGTTCATACGGCACCGACTTTTGGTGCGGATGATGCCTTGGTCGCCAAACAAGCTTCGCCTGAGATACCGCCATTATTGGTGCTTGATGAAAATAATAATCCAGTTCCGTTGGTAGATTTACAAGGAAAGTTCAGGCCTGAATTGGGCGAATGGGGCGGTAAATACGTCAAGAATGAATACTATGATGATGGGGATGCGCCAGAGCGATCTATTGATGTTGAAATCGCCATAAAACTTAAAGAAGAGAACAAGGCCTTTAAGGTCGAAAAATATGTGCACAGCTACCCGAATTGCTGGCGTACCGATAAACCTATTCTGTACTATCCGTTAGATTCCTGGTTCATTAAAATCACCGATGTCAAAGACCGTATGTTCGAATTGAACCAAACGATCAACTGGAAACCGAAATCGACCGGTGAAGGCCGTTTCGGCAATTGGTTGGCTAATGCGAATGACTGGAACCTTTCGCGATCTCGCTATTGGGGTATTCCGCTTCCGATTTGGCGTACTAGTGATGGTAAAAAGAAGCTAGTTGTTGGTTCCATAGCAGATCTAAAAACCGAAATGGCAAAAGCGGTGGAAGCGGGCGTTATGGAAAAAGATATTTTCGAAGATTTTGTAGTTGGAGATATGTCCGAGGAAAATTATGACAGAGTTGATTTACATAAAAATATAGTTGATGAAATCATTTTAGTTTCCGACAATGGTCAACCGATGTATCGTGAAAGTGACCTCATCGATGTTTGGTTTGATAGCGGTTCGATGCCATACGCACAATGGCACTACCCATTTGAAGCTTCTTTTGGTTTTCCAAAGAGCGGCAAATGGGATGTTTCAAACCCTCCCGTAGAAGACATATCGAAGACTATACCATTCCCCGCCGACTTCATCGCCGAAGGCGTTGACCAGACCAGAGGCTGGTTCTATACCTTGCACGCTATCGCCACAATGGTCTTCGATTCGGTAGCCTATAAAAATGTAGTCTCCAACGGACTTGTTTTGGACAAGGAGGGCAAAAAAATGTCTAAACGTTTGGGCAATGCCGCAGATCCGTTCGAGACGATGAACGAACATGGAGCCGATGCCACACGTTGGTATATGATTTCAAACGCCAACCCGTGGGATAACTTGAAGTTCGATGTTGATGGAATCGTTGAGGTCAAGCGCAAGTTTTTCGGCACACTTTATAATACGTATTCCTTTTTTGGATTATATGCCAATATCGATGAATTCGATTACTCGGAAGAAGAAATTCCATTGAACGAACGGCCCGAAATTGACCGGTGGATTTTATCGGAACTGCATTCGTTGATTAAAACTGTCGACGAGGCCTATGCCGATTATGAACCCACAAAAGCCACGCGTGCAATTTCCGATTACGTACAAGAGAATTTGAGTAATTGGTATGTACGCCTTTGTAGAAGGCGTTTTTGGAAAGGTGATTACCAAAAAGATAAAATATCGGTATACCAAACCTTATACACCTGTTTGGAAACGGTGGCTAAACTATCTGCTCCCGTAGCACCGTTCTTTATGGATCGTCTTTATAAAGATTTGACGAACACGACTAAAAAAGAGGTTTTTGAAAGTGTACATTTAGCCGATTTTCCGAAGTATGATGCATCCATCATAGATATAGAATTGGAAAGTAAGATGGAAAAGGCGCAGACGATTTCTTCGCTGGTACTTTCTATTCGCCAAAAGGAAAGGATAAAAGTGCGCCAACCGTTGCAGAAAATCATGATTCCAGTTTTGGATGAAAAACAGAAAAAAGAAATCGAAGCAGTGGCCGATCTGATAAAGTCGGAAGTCAACGTGAAAGAAGTAGAACTTTTAGACGATGCTTCCGGAATTCTGGTCAAACAGATTAAGCCAAATTTCAAGGTCTTGGGCCCAAAATTTGGAAAGGACATGAAAAAAATAGCCCAAGCGGTAGGTAAACTTGATCAGGCCGACATCCAAAAAATTGAGCAAGAGGGCGAAATATCACTTGAAATTGAAAATAAAATCATTACATTACAGTTACAAGATGTAGAGATTGCATCGCAAGATATCGAAGGATGGCTAGTGGCCAGTTCCGGCCCACTTACCGTTGCACTTGATGTTACCATCAATGATGAGCTCAGAAAAGAGGGTATTGCACGCGAGCTTGTAAACCGAATTCAGAATATTCGAAAAGATTCCGGTTTTGAGGTTACTGACAAAATCGATATAAAAATTCTAAAAGATGGTTTCGTTGAAAAAGCGGTCGAAAGCAATATAAATTATATTAAGACCGAAACGTTGACCGCCGAACTGGATTTTGAGGAAAAAATGGAAAAGGGAACCGAGGTTGCCTTTGACGAAGTGAACACTAAATTATTTATTGAAAAACATTAAGAGATGGCACAAGATTTAAAAATAAGATATTCGGACAAAGATTTGGCCGAATTCAAAGCACTGATAGAAGAAAAAATTGTGAAGGCCAAGAGCCACTTAGATTTGTTAAAAAGTTCTTATATGAATGATGGTAACAACGGTACCGATGATACCTCGCCGACTTTCAAGGCATTTGAAGAGGGGTCCGAAACGATGAGCAAAGAGGCGAATACCCAATTGGCCATACGCCAAGAAAAGTTTATTAGAGACCTTAAAAATGCATTGTTAAGAATCGAGAACAAGACTTATGGTATTTGCCGAGTCACCGGCAAGCTTATTGCCAAAGAACGTCTTAAACTCGTGCCGCATGCTACATTGAGCATTGAGGCCAAGAATATGCAGTAATAATCGACACGCACAAAGACCTGTCAGGTTTTTATCGACATGATTTATCGATCATTTCATGTGTGCGGAATTTATTTACCAAAGAAACCTGACAGGTCTAAAAACGCTTTCGACCTGCGAGGTTTCTAAAACCTTGCGGGTTTTGTTTTAATAGCTATGAAGCAGATTTGCCTCCTAATTTTCTTTACTGCTAATCTGATCTCCGCTCAAAAAGTGGTCAAGAAATCAATTGTCAATCCTGAAATAACAGCCATTAACATTGACGCCAACAACTGTTTCGAACTGTTTCTCGATACTGCCGATGGTAGTGAAATGGTTTTAGAGGCAACGATTGATGGAGAATATGAAAATGACCTTGTGCTGACTTCAAAACAGCAAGGTCGTACGATTCAAGTCAGTAGCGGTTTTCGACCTACGTTTAAAAATCCGAACGATAAGTTAAGTGCGCACAAGGTGATTGCTATCGCATTGAAAATTTATGTACCGGAAAATAAAAGCGTAACAATCTATGGCAGTAATTGTAATGTCACGGCTTCTGGGGCGTATCGAAAACTTAACATCACATCGAACGATGGCAAATGTACGCTCAACGAGGTTTCTGGGTCGATAGCCGTTATGACACAAAGTGGTCATATTTTAGCATATACTAAAGGAGGGGATATCAATGCAAAGAGTAAGTACGGCATTGTTGAGAGCGATAAAATACCCGGTAATCAAGATCGTTATAATCTTACCTCCATCACGGGTGATATCCGCATAAAGAAAACCGAATAATATACCTATTTTTGCGCATTCAAATCGAAATTTAACCATGGGTCTAAAAAGGTCGTTGTGGCTAATAGCAGCAGTTTTAATTATAGATCAAGTGAGTAAGATCTATATAAAAACGCATTTTGTGCTGGGCGATTCTGTCGATGTATTTAGCTGGTTTAAGATATTGTTTATCGAAAATTCTGGTGCTGCCTGGGGAGCGAAGCTTAGTGATTTTCTACCGGTTTCAGAGCCTACCGGTAAATTGATATTAACAGTTTTTCGACTTTTTGCGGTGGCTGGAATAGGGTATTGGCTCTACGATACGATAAGAAAACATGCTTCACAGACGTTGATTTTAGCTGTTTCATTAATTTTTGCCGGGGCTTTGGGCAACATTATCGATTCCGTTTTTTATGGGATGTTCTTCAACGATAGTTACCAAGAAGTAGCTACCGCTTTTTCTGATGAGCCTTATGGAAGTATTTTTTATGGAAAGGTGGTAGATATGTTATACTTTCCGATTATCGATTCAACGTGGCCCGATTGGGTACCTTTTTTTGGAGGTTCCGATTTTCGATTTTTCGAACCGGTCTTTAATATTGCCGATATGGCGATAAGTACGGGTGTAGGTATTCTTCTAGTTTTCAATAAAAAGGCTTTCGGAAAAACTGAAAATAGAGAAGAGAAAATAGAATAAAGAGAAAAGACACTAAAGATATGAATGGCAAATAATCTTTTGCCTCTTATCTTATCAATACTCTTTATTTTTTTAATAATGCTCTGAAAACGAATAGATTTTAGTAGTTGTAACGCAATAATCTAAGGTAATATCGAATTTGTTACAGTCGGTTATTGTATCTTCTGCTTCGAACAAAGAAAGCCCGATTTTTTTGACGTCATTGCGGCATGCTGCCAAAAATCGATCATAAAATCCTTTACCGTAACCGACGCGGTTTCCTTTTTTGTCAAAAGCCAAAAGGGGAATAAAAACCACATCGATTTTATCGCTGGGCACTTCGATACCGTCTACGGGTTCTGAAATGTTCCATTTATTTTTTTTAAGTCTCGTGGAATCGGTAAGAAGATAATGTTTCAGAATTCCATCGGATACTATTTTAGGTAGTACTACGTTTTTATCCTTTCCCTGAAGAATGGAAAGTATAAATGTCGTATCGATTTCTTTTTTTTCGGAAATTGGCAGAAAGAGATGGAAGTATTCGAAATTCCAGATAGGTAGTTTAAGTGCAAGGTTTGCAATGCTCAAACTAGAATTTAAAAGTGATACATCAGAGATGCTTTCTCTAAAAATTAGATGTCGCGATCGCAAATCATTTTTTAACATCGATTCATGATCAGCCTCAATAAAATGTTGGACTCCGGTTATGCCTACTTTTTAGTATTTACTGCATAGTATATTTTGAAAGAAATCATCAAAAGAAGGTACAAAACAAGGGTTATAATATATTTATCCATGGGGTATTTGATTTTGATACTTTAAAATTAAATAAAATTTGTCTTCAAAACACTTTTAAGTGCAACTTTTTATCGATGAAATGCATATTTTAATTTTTTTTTAACGTTTTAGCCTGATTTTGTCCGAAATTAAATAGAATCACCATCTACAATTCTTATAAGTAAAGACTTACAAAAAATTCGGACAAAGACCTCAACTTGCTATTTTCAAGTTCTCTGCACCGAAATTGAACTTAGCGTCTTATCAAATGCAAAATGAAAATTTAAGGTATAGTTAAAAAAATATAAAACAATCTTTCCTTTGGTCAAAACACAGTAATTTAACGGTGTCTAATCTATTCGGTAAACCTTATCCGATACAGCATAATCCGTATTTATAATGCCCCAAGTTTCCATCGAAGTACAACTGAGTACATTGCCCAATAATCCGGGAGTTTACCAGTTCTATGATTCAGATGATAAAATACTGTACGTAGGCAAGGCAAAGAACCTAAAAAAAAGGGTCAGTTCGTATTTTACCAAAAAGCACGAGTATGGGAAGACACGTGTCATGGTAAAAAAAATCCATCTGATTAAACATATAGTCGTTCCTACAGAATCGGATGCCCTTCTTCTAGAAAATAACCTTATAAAAAAGTATCGGCCAAGATATAATGTGTTGTTGAAAGACGATAAGTCGTATCCTTGGATATGTATTAAAAATGAGCGCTTTCCTCGAATTTTCCCTACACGAAAACTGATCAAAGACGGGTCGGAATATTACGGGCCTTATACCAGTATGAAAACGGTGCGTACACTGTTAGATCTGGTAAAAAGTGTCTACCCGCTGCGTACCTGCAATTATGACCTATCCCAAGAAAAAATCGATAGCGGCAAGTACAAAGTGTGTCTTGAATATCACTTGGGCAATTGCAAAGGCCCTTGTGAAGGTCTACAGAACGCCGAAGAATATCATAACCAGATTGAAGATATCAGGCAAATCATTAAAGGCAATTTTAAATCGTCGCTACACTATTTTAAGACGCAGATGAAGGCATTGGCAGCCGAGATGAAATTTGAGGATGCCCAACGTATTAAAGATAAGATCGAGGTGCTTGAAAACTATCAGGTCAAGTCTACGATAGTAAACCCTAAAATCAATAATGTAGATGTGTTTTCTATCATTTCAGATGAATCACATGCCTACGTTAACTTTTTGCAATTGTCTCATGGCTCTATCGTTCGCTCACATACTTTAGAAATAAAAAAGAAGCTCGATGAGACCGATGGCGACCTATTGCAATTGGCGATAATAGAGATTCGGCAGCGGTTCGATTCGCAGTCTAAAGAACTGTACCTGCCATTTTCGGTAACCGTCGAGCCACACCTTAAAGTTACCGTACCTAAATTGGGTGACAAAAAGCGCATTGTAGATTTATCTGAACGTAATGCCAAGTTCTTTAGACAAGAGCGGTTCAAGCAAATAAAAATCATTGACCCCGACCGGCATACCAATCGCATTATGGCGCAGATGCAAAAAGATTTGAGATTATCGGAAGCCCCTCGGCATATCGAATGTTTCGACAACAGTAATATTCAGGGTAGCAACCCCGTAGCGGCCTGTGTGGTTTTCAAGAACGGAAAACCGTCAAAAAAGGAATACCGCCATTTTAATATTAAGACAGTTACCGGCCCCGATGATTTTGCTTCAATGGAAGAGGTTGTATACAGACGCTACAAAAGACTTTTAGATGAGATGCAACCTTTGCCACAACTGATTGTCATTGATGGAGGAAAAGGACAATTATCATCGTCGGTAAAAAGTCTGGATATTCTGGGCCTAAGAGGAAAAATAGCGATAATCGGCATCGCTAAACGTTTAGAGGAAATATATTTCCCCGAAGACCCTATTCCGCTGTATCTGGACAAGAAATCCGAAAGCCTTAAAATCATTCAACAATTACGCAATGAGGCACACCGGTTCGGAATCAATTTCCACCGTAATAAGAGGAGCAAAGCGGCTATAAATTCTGAATTGGAGGGTATTGAGGGCGTTGGAGAAAAAACTGCCCAAGAGTTGTTGAAGAGTTTTAAATCGGTAAAAAGAATCAAAGAAGCATCCATCGAAAACCTAGCTGAGAAAGTAGGTATGGCAAAGGCCAAAAAAATTTATGAAACATTCCATTAACAAAGTCGTTTCATTTTAAAGTATGCGGAAGGTAATTTTATGTATTGCGATTTTTTCAGTAGGCCTATCGGTAATGGCCCAGAATTCCAATGGGAAAAAACCAAAAATAGGACTGGTTCTCAGTGGTGGTGGTGCAAAAGGTATGGCCCATATCGGTGCTTTAAAAGTTATTGAAGAAGCAGGTGTAGAAATCGATTATATCGGCGGAACAAGTATGGGGGCAATCGTTGGGGCGTTATATGCGTCAGGTTATTCTGCGATGGAACTGGATTCTATTTTCCGTACGACCAATTTTACTAACTTGATAGAAGACAACCTTCCCAGAAGTGCGAAAACTTTTTATGAAAAAGAAGACTCAGAAAGGTACGCCATCACTTTGCCCTTCAATAAATTTAAGGTAACCGTGCCGTCGGCCTTATCAGGTGGGCAGAATGTGTATAACGAGTTGGTAAGGTTGCTTTACCCGGTAAAGGATATTATACAGTTCGATAGGCTGCCTATTCCGTTTTTATGTATTGCCACGAACATAGAAACTGGTGATGAGGTTTTGTTGGATAGTGGTTATCTGCCCGAAGCGATTATCGCTAGCGGTGCCTTACCGTCTCTTATCGCACCCGCCAATATTGATGGCCAAGTACTTATCGATGGTGGGGTAGTAAACAATTACCCAATAGCGGAGGTGAGAAAAATGGGCGCGGACATCATCATCGGTGTAGATGTGCAACATGGGCTCAGGGATCGTGAAGGTTTATTGTCCGCTACGGAAATACTACTGCAGATCAACAACTATAGAACGGCCACTGATATGGTGGAGAAATCGATGCTTACCGATGTTTACATAAAGCCCGATATGACAGGCTATTCGGTAATGGATTTTAATTTGCACAATACCATAATAAAGAAAGGGGAAGAAGCCGCTAGAGAAAAATATGCTGAACTTACACGGCTTTCCAATAGTCAAAATCATCGTAAGGTAAAGATGGAAAAGGTAAAACCGCAAGATACGCTCACCATTAATCGTATGATTGTAATGGGCACTGAAAATTACTCTCGCGGTTATGTAAAAGGTAAATTAAGGTTCGATTCCGAAAAGACCACCACCTTTGCGAAATTAAGCCAAGGCATCAGTAATTTATCGGCAACGGGCAACTTTCAGACCATACGCTATAAATTACGGGCCAACGATGCAGACCAAGAACTAATCTTAAATTTAGAGGAGAATCGTGATAAGACCCTTCTTCGTTTGGGAGCCCATTATGATAATCTTTACAAAACCGCGGCTCTTATCAATCTGACCAAGAAAAACCTCATTACCCGCGACGATGTTACCTCTTTTGATTTTATCATCGGCGATAATATTCGGTACAACCTTCAATATTATGTTGATAAAGGTTCGTACTGGAGTTTTGGTGTCAATTCAACCTTTAACGAGTTCGCGAAAGAAATCGATTATGACTTGATACGGGGTAACTTTGAGGTGCCGATATTCTCTAACGTAAATACGATTAACCTAGACATAACCGATTTTACTAATCAGGTGTACGTAGAGACCGTATGGCAGGAAGAGTTCTCTTTTAGAACAGGCGTGGAACACAAATTCTTAAAATATAGTACCAACACCTTAGGTCAAAGCGAAGATGAAGTGGCGTTGTCAGCGTTAAAAAGGAAGGATGGTCGCAGCTTGTTCGAAAAAAGTAATTTTTACAGTGCCTTTGGGCAATTAAAACTAGATACCTACGATGACAAATACTTCCCTACCAAAGGCCTGTACTTCGATGGTGATTTCCATTTTTTCGTGTTTTCATCGGATTTTAATGACAACTTCAAGGAGTTCTCGATCGGTAAAGCCAGAATGGGCGCCGCAATGCCGCTAGTAGGTAATCTTTCATTAAATATTGAGGCCGAGGGCGGATTTAAACTGGGTACTTCGAACGTTACTTCTTTCGACTTTGTTTTGGGAGGCTACGGCACCAACCTTATAAACAATTTTGTTCCTTTCTTCGGATATGATTTTTTGGCCTTACCGGGAAACAGTTTTGTTAAAGCTTTCGGAAGGCTCGATTTAGAGTTTGCCCCCAAAAACCATTTTATGTTCTCGGCAAATTTCGCCAATGTTGATGATGATCTTTTTAGAACAGGAGAGTGGTTTACAAACCCTAATTTTTCGGGCTATGGTATCGGCTATGGCTGGGAATCTTTTCTCGGACCGGTTCAAGCGCATTATTCATGGTCGCCCGAAGGCAAGACCAGTAATTTCTTCTTTAGTCTGGGGTATTGGTTTTAAGCTCAAGTTCAAGTTCAAGCGCAAGTTAAAGTTCAAAAAAGTTTGTGATTTTTAGTTGCACGAAGCGCGAAGCACGAAGCACGAAGTTGGATGTTTTTTTTCGTCGGATGATTTTTTGAATTTTTTAGCACCGAGCACCGAGCACCGAGCACCGAGCACCGAGCACCGAGCACCGAGCACTTTGCACTTTTTTTACGATATTTGTGAAGTATGCTACAGTTAAGAATTGATATTACTGCCCATCTTCGGGCCATGTGGTAAATAAATTTGCCATTTAATGTCATTCCCGCGTAGGCGGGAATCTGTTGAAAATTCCTGTATATTGCTTCAAATTGTTCAAAGATCAAACTGGAATCCGATAAAGCATTTCCAAAATCCCCAATCAATAACAATTCTTTTCAATTCAAAAAAACACGAGTATGTCAACTCTAGATAAAACTTCATTAAAACTGCCCAAGGAGAACCCTGAAGCAGAAGATTTTCTGCCTTTATTGGGTACCGACTACGTAGAACTTTATGTGGGCAATGCCAAACAGGCCGCACATTACTATATGTCGGCTTGGGGCTTTCAGCCTTTGGCCTATGCCGGTCTCGAAACCGGTCTTAAAGACAAGGTTTCTTATGCGGTGCAACAAGGTAAAATCCGTTTGGTGTTGACCTCGCCCTTAAAATCAGGAGGAGATATAAACAAGCACATCGATGCGCATGGCGACGGCGTAAAAGCAATCGCCCTTTGGGTCGATAATGCCACCCATAGTCACTCAGAAACGACTAAAAGAGGCGCAGAGAGCTACCACGAACCGAAAGTGATCAACGATGATAAAGGTGAAGTCGTTCTTTCGGGTATCCATACCTATGGCGAGACCGTACACATTTTTGTAGAACGCAAAAACTACAAAGGTGTTTTTATGCCTGGTTATAGGGCGTGGAATCCGTACTACAAACCTTCTGATGTAGGTCTAAAGTATGTTGATCATATGGTAGGTAACGTAGGGTGGAACGAAATGAACAAATGGTGCGAGTTCTATGCCAAGGTCATGGGTTTTGCACAACTGGTCTCATTTGATGATAAAGACATTTCCACCGATTATACGGCTCTGATGAGCAAGGTGATGAGCAATGGTAACGGACGGATAAAATTCCCCATCAACGAACCTGCCGATGGCCGAAAAAAATCACAGATCGAGGAATACATCGAATTCTATAACGGTGCGGGAGTGCAACACATGGCTATGGCGACCGATAATATTATCGAAACGGTTACCGCCCTGCGCGATAGGGGCATTGAGTTTTTGACCGTTCCGTCGAGTTACTATGAAGATGTTCTCGACCGTGTTGGCGAAATCGATGAAGACCTCGCGCCATTGAGCGAATTGGGTATTTTGATCGATAGGGATGATGAAGGGTATTTGCTACAGATTTTTACCAAGCCGATTTTAGACCGGCCAACAATGTTCTTTGAGATTATTCAGCGCAAAGGCGCAAAATCTTTCGGAAAGGGAAACTTTAAAGCTCTCTTCGAGGCTATAGAAAGAGAACAAGAATCTCGGGGAACGCTCTAAGGTAGTTTTAAGTTTTTGCTGTCGCTCCACTACCTTTTACACATACCTTCTCAATGGCTTACTCGTTTGACTTATGAATTGCCTGTATCGCTAATTCCGCCCTTAGCAGGGGAAGGTGGGCCGATCCGCCACAGGCGGAGAAGGGTCGGAAGGGGTTGAGCCCAAGCCATCGAAATCGGCATCGTACCTTAGCTTTACAAACCTACCATCGCGTACTGTCCTTTTCTTAGAACTTTATAGATACTTCACCTTTCATACCCCTTCCGTCAATTTCACCGGAACTGCCTGCGGCAGACCGACTCATTGCCACCTTCCCCTTCTCAGGGTAAGGAACCAAAATAAATTATCTCCTTCGGGGTTGATGAAGCACGAAGCACATGAAACAGTATTCTTTAAAATGGGTCTCTTCCAGGCGCAAAACAAGGTACTTATCTTAACAAATTCCTAAATTTCATCCTGTAAGTAAAAAGAACTGTTAATGTAATAGTTAAAGTAAGTTAAAACGGTTTGCGGTCTTAAAGTATGCATTAGCTTTGTTGGTGTAAGGGGTGGTTCCCTTACAACTTTAAGTATTGGTTTTTCATAATTTAAAGTTTGGTTGGTTATTTAGGAAAAGCCCTAGCAGTAATGTTGGGGCTTTTTTTTACAATAGCTTTTTTATTTTCATTCCCGCGAAGGCGGGAATCTGTTCCACGGTTTTCAATATGTTATTTTGACACACGTAAAGATTAAGTGGAAATACACATTCTATGGCCCAATGTTAACCTTCGACCAAAAAGTTCATTAACAGTATACAATACTTTGGAACAAAAATTGTTTAAGTTATTGTAACCTAAATTTATTTTGGGATGCATTTTGTATTTTTACCCTAATTTCCGTTGTGATGAAGAACGTTTTTATCGTATTATTTTTAGTAATTGGATTGCTTGCCAATGCCCAAGAAAACTATTCTAGTGACTTGGTATTGAATTCAAGGCTAGATAAGTCTACTGATAAACGTAAAAAAGCATCAAAAAAGGAATCAACTTTTCAACCTGGTGAATGGTTGAAATTTAGAATGCATTACGGATTTCTAAATGCCAGCTATGCCACACTGCACGTCAAGTCGGCAAAAATAGAGGGCGTTCCGGTTTATCATGTAGTTGGGCACGGTGAAACCACAGGCTTTGCCAGTATGTTCTTTAAGGTCGATGATACCTACGAGAGTTATTTCGATATGGAAGAAGGTAAACCATATAAGTTCATTCGTAAAACTGATGAAGGTGGATATACAAAGGACGTAGAGATTAATTTTGACCACGAGAATGAGAAGGCTGTTCTAAACGATAAAAAGAACAAGAAAAAAATTGATTTTAATTTACAGGACAGTATTCAAGATCTTCTCTCGGCGTTCTATTATCTAAGAAACAACTACGAACCTCAAGATTTAGTTGTAGGGGAAGCTATAAAATTAAAAATGTTGTTTGACGATGATGGTATCTTCAACTTTAAGCTGAAGTATATGGGCACGGAAGTGCTGAAAACAAAGTTCGGTAAGGTAGAATGTTACAAATTCATGCCATTGGTACAATCGGGCCGTATTTTTAAGGAACAAGAAGGTCTTTCGTTATGGGTCTCTACGGATGAAAACAGAATACCCATCCGCATTCAGGCCGACTTGGCCGTAGGTGCCATAAAAGCAGATCTCGACGCTTACAATGGCTTGAAGAACCAGTTTAAAATTATCATGGACTAGTATCTTGATGTTTTATTCGTTTGTCGCAATATTCCCATAGTAAGTGCAGCATCTTCCAAGGTTCAATCTTTAAAAATCTTTACGTAATTTCGCAACCATAAATACCATGGCTTGTGCTGCTTGATTTGTTTCAAGTTCAAATCCAAGATATGGTGTCGAGAACCGCTTGCGATGAAGAATAAAGGGCAGATTGATTCACAAATTTCAAAGCTTGAAGAAAAATATAAAGACTCGGGCCAAGATTTAAGCTCTTACCTAGATGGGTTGCTCTACCAGCGTTACCTTACCTATTGGGACTATATTAATCTAGATACGCTGCTGAGCCTGCAACAGCCACGCACTTATTTTCCCGATGAGGAAATCTTTATCATGTACCACCAGATAACGGAGCTTTATTTTAAGCTCATTCTGCATGAACAAAAACAGTTGGTCGACGATAAATCTCAAAACCTAAAGTTTTTTATAGAAAAAATAAGGCGCATAAATAGTTATTATAAGGCATTGATTTCTTCCTTTAGTATTATGATTAAAGGTATGGAGCGCGAGCAGTTCTTACATTATAGAATGGCATTGCTGCCCGCCAGTGGTTTTCAATCTGCACAGTATCGCATGATCGAAATTTATGCCACCGCGATGGAAAATTTAGTACATCATACCAAAAGAAATCAATATTCATCTGCAAATAGTATCGAAGAATTGTATGAGCAGATCTATTGGAAGAAAGGTGCTACCGATTTGGCTACAGGTGAAAAGACATTGACCTTAAAACAGTTTGAATACAGATACACGCCAAGGCTGGTGCGTATTGCAAAGCAAGTACGAGACAATACCATTTATAACAAATATTTGCAATTGCCAAAGACCAAAAAAGATAATAAAGAGCTAATAGAAGCGTTAAAGACATTGGATATTAATGCAAACGTAAACTGGCCATTAATGCATATGGGTTCTGCCCATAGGTATTTGGCAAAGGACAAGGAAGAAATCAATGCTACAGGGGGTACGAACTGGAAAGAGTACTTACCTCCCAGTTTTCAGAAAGTTGTGTTTTTTCCCGAAATCTATTCTAAACAAGAGTTAAATAATTGGGGAAAGCAATGGGTAGACCATATCTTTAATCCCGAAAAGGAAATTACGGAATAAAATGCAAAAATATTGGGGCTTAGTTGTAATACTCGCATTATCTTTTTCCTGTAAAGAAGAAAATCGGATAGTTGGGCAGCCGACCGTAAAACAAGTAATTGCTGCCGCTGTGCCGTTGGAAAAACCCATCATAAAGCAGTTCGGGTTTAATTTAGACGAATTTACGGTTCGGAAAGATACGGTCAAAAGAGGCGATAGCTTTGGAGAACTGATGATGGAACACAAGGTAGACTACCCTAAAATTGCTAAAATAACCCACGAATTCAAAGATACTTTCGACGTCAGAAGAATTCGTGTAGGTAGGCCATATTTAATTTTAAAATCGAAGGATACCACTGAAACCGCTCAGGTATTCATTTACGAAAATGACCCCATAAACTACACTATAGTAGATTTGAGGGACAGCGTTAAGGCCTACAAAGAGAAAAAGCAAGTAAAATATTTAGAAAAAGAAGTTTCGGGTGTTATTGAAACAAGTTTATCCGATGCCTTACTACAACAAGGCATAGATTACGCGGTTACCCATAATCTAGCAAATGTTTATGCATGGACCATCGATTTTTCAATGCTCCAAAAAGGGGATAAGTTTAAAGTTATTTACAAGGAAAAGTTCATCAACGATTCCATTTATGCGGGATCTGAATCCATAGAATCAGCCTATTTCGAACATAACGGGAAGCCGATATATGCCTTTGCCTACGAAAATGATTCGTTGAAGAGCATCGTAGATTACTTTGATGATCAAGCCAATAATCTAAGAAGGACTTTCTTAAGAATGCCCGTTGAGTTCGGAAGATTATCTTCAAGATATAATCTAAAAAGAAGAATACGGTATTATGGCAACCGTGTAAGGGCCCATAGGGGTACCGACTATGCCGCACCTGTAGGAACGCCCATTATGGCTACTGCCGATGGCATGGTAACCGAATCGACCAGAAAGGGAGGTAATGGTAAATACGTAAAGATTCGGCATAACGGCACCTACTCCACGCAATACCTGCACATGAAAAAACAGAAGGTAAAACGTGGCGACCACGTAAAGCAAGGCGATGTTATCGGCTGGGTCGGTATGACCGGTAATACTGGCGGTCCACATGTTTGCTATCGCTTTTGGAAAAACGGCCGTCAAGTAGACCCATTGCGTGAAAAACTTCCGCAGGCAGAGCCTTTGGCCGAGACCCTGCAACCGGCCTATTTCGAGTTCATCGCTTCGAAGAAAGATCAATTGGATTGTATGCCATATCCTGAAAAACCCATCGAAGAAGAACTTCAGGCAGACGATTTAGTTTCCCTCGATAAATAAACACGTTTTAGTGGTTTGTTATTAGTAATGAGATGGCTTAATTTAGCCTTTCAGCTAATAATTTTACTAAAAAACCTCAAATGTCTTTACGGAGCACGAACCCTACGGAAACGGCCGCTTGGCAGAAACTTTCCCAACATTTTGACAGTACTAGAAATCAACATTTAAAAGACCTTTTCATATCGGATAAGAACAGGGCTAAAAAGTTCACGTTGAAGTGGAACGACTTTTTGGTCGACTTTTCAAAAAACAGAATTTCTGAAGAAACCGTTAGATTGCTTTTGAAGTTGGCAGAAGAAGTGCAGCTTAAAGATGCCATCAAAAAACAATTCGCCGGCGAAATTATAAATCAGACCGAAGGCCGTGAAGTATTGCATACGGCTCTAAGAGCAAAAAAAACGGATACCGTTCTGGTCGATGGTGAAAATGTGGTTCCTGAGGTTTATGAAGTGAAAGCGCATATCAAACAGTTTACAGATAGTGTGATTTCCGGCCAGAAAAAGGGATATACGGGTAAGGCATTTACCGATGTAGTGAATATTGGTATCGGAGGTTCTGATTTAGGTCCCGCTATGGTCACCGAGGCCTTAAAATTCTATAAGAACCATCTCAAGGTACATTTTGTAAGTAATGTTGATGGCGACCACGTACACGAGACTTTGAGAGAACTAAACGCGGAAACGACCCTTTTCGTGGTCGTTTCCAAAACCTTCACTACCCAAGAGACGCTCAGCAATGCCACCACCATAAAAAAGTGGTTTTTAAAACATGGAACCCAGGGGGACATAGCCAAACATTTTGCAGCCGTTTCGACCAATACCGAAGCGATAGCCGAATTCGGTATCTCGGCTGACAATGTTTTCCCGATGTGGGATTGGGTCGGAGGTCGATTTTCGCTATGGAGTGCCGTAGGTCTTTCTATCGCTTTGGCCGTAGGTTTTGAAAATTTTGATGCCCTTTTAATAGGTGCCAATGAAATGGACGAGCATTTCAGGTCGGCAGACTTTGAAAATAACATTCCTGTTGTTTTGGCTCTATTGAGCGTTTGGTACAACAACTTTTATGGTGCGGAAACCGAGGCTATCATTCCCTATACGCAATACCTAAGTAGATTTTCCGCTTACCTGCAACAAGGTATTATGGAGAGTAACGGCAAAAGTGTAGACCGAAACGGAAATCACGTTGGCTATGAGACCGGAACTATTATTTGGGGAGAGCCGGGTACTAATTCGCAACATGCTTTCTTTCAATTGATTCATCAGGGCACGAAATTGATTCCCGCCGATTTTATCGGGTTTAAAAATTCTTTGCATGGCGATGTCGACCACCACAATAAATTGATGGCTAACTTTTTCGCCCAGACCGAAGCGTTGATGAACGGTAAGAAGGCAGATGAGGTGCGTGGCGAACTAGAAAGTAAAGGCATGTCCGAACCAGCTATTGAAAAGCTACTTCCTTTTAAAGTATTTGAAGGCAACAAACCGACCAACACCATTTTTATCGACAAGCTCACCCCTAAAAGTCTAGGAAGTCTGATAGCGCTATATGAACACAAAATCTTTGTACAGGGCGTAATCTGGAATATTTTCAGCTACGACCAGTGGGGCGTGGAACTTGGCAAGCAATTGGCCGGTACGATTCTAAAAGATATTCAAGGTTCGGAAATTGCCGATCACGATGCTTCTACATTACAGCTTTTACATTCTTTTAAGAGTTGAATTGCAACATTCACATTTTTTGATAACCTATTTATAACTTCTTTTTTATCCGGCTGGGCTCTGCCAATATTGTGTTAATTTCGCGGTGACTAATTTAACGTTCTCTTAATGTTCGGGTGCTAAAAATACGGGACTTTTGCAGCAAAATTGATGAACGAACAAACACTCAAAAAAATGAAAAAGATTTACTTCGTAATGGTCATGTTTTTCATGACCGCTATTGCATTTTCGCAAGGAATAATTACCGGCACAGTTATCGACGAAAACGACCTCCCTTTACCGGGGGCCAGTATAGTGGTGCAAGGTACAACTAATGGAACCTCTACTGATTTTGATGGTAATTTCACTATTGAAATCTCAGAAAATGCAGGTGTTCTAGTGGTATCGTACATAGGTTATGTGACAAAAAAAATTCCATTTACTGGTTCGGGAAGTATTGAAAAAATTGCATTGGCCCCAAGTGCGCAAGAATTAGAAGGTGTTATAGTCACTGGTGTCCAAGATATTGCAAAAGATCGTAAAACGCCTGTTGCGGTTTCTACCATCAAATTTGCCGAGATTCAAGAAAAACTGGGGTCTCAAGAACTTCCTGAAATATTGAATACGACACCATCAATTTATGCGACCAAGTCTGGTGGTGGCTTTGGTGATGGGCGAATAAATATTCGAGGATTTGACACCAACAATTCTGCTGTAATGATTAATGGAGTGCCTGTCAACGACATGGAGAACGGTCGTGTTTTCTGGAGTAACTGGGCAGGGCTTTCGGACGTGACCTCAGCTATTCAGGTACAAAGAGGTTTAGGTTCTTCCAAACTTGCAGTTTCATCTGTTGGAGGTACAATAAATGTGGTTACAAAATCATCGCAAAATCCGCAAGGTGGTGTAATAGGCGGAACCGTTGGTAATGACGGTTATATAAAAACCTTGGCATCATATTCTTCAGGGGTTTTAGAAAACGGTTTTTCAGCTTCTATGCTATTAAGTAGAACAGGTGGTAGCATGTACGCCGATGGAACTAAATTTGAAGGATACAACTTCTTCGTAGGATTGGGTTACACCAGTGGTGCCCATAACCTTGAATTTATGGTAACGGGTGCTCCACAATGGCACCACCAAAGAAGTCGGGCATCGTCTATTGAAAATCATATTCAATTCGGAGAAGGCGACGGTGAGCCTAATAGACGATACAATGAAGATTGGGGCTATTTAAATGGTGAAGAATTTAGCTTTAGAAGAAACTTCTACCATAAACCAGTTATTAGTTTAAGTTGGAATTGGGATATTACCGATAAAACTACCTTGCAAACAAGCGCCTACGCTTCTTTTGGCCGTGGTGGCGGTACTGGGGAAATTGGGGAAATTGGTGGAAGAAGACAATTTGCCTTGCCAAGAACTGCAGATGGTTTGATAAGAGTAGATGATATCGTGGCATTTAACAGTGGTACTGCTGTGGCCGATTTTAATGATGGCAATGCTAGACAGCAGATTAACGGCCTTTTTGTGAATAATAGTGATTTGAATGACAATGAGAATAATACCAATGGTATTACACGTAGGGCATCGGTGAACTCACATAACTGGTACGGAATACTCGCAAATCTAAATAACCGTATCAGTGATAAATTGACCATTGATTTTGGTGTTGATATTCGACAGTATACCGGTTTTCACTATCGTAGAGTGGATAATCTTCTTGGCGGCGACGTCTATCAGCAAACGGATAATGATAACAACGTTCCTAATCCGTTATTTCGAGAAACGTATGAGTCAAATCAACCATGGTGGGTTTTTGGTAATATCGATGATGAAGAAAAAATTAATTATAATAATACGGGTTTCGTAAAATGGTTGGGTGTCTTTGGTCAAGTGGAATATAACTTCACTCCTGATATAACGGGTTTTGTACAAGGTGCACTGTCTAATCAAGGTTTTGCTCGAGAAGAGTTTTTCAATGAAACTCCTCCTGAAAAAACAGACTTCGAGAATATCTTGGGAGGAAATATTAAAGGCGGAATAAACTGGAATATAAATGAAAACCATAATGTATTCGCCAATGGAGGTTATTATGAGAAGCAACCATTATTTGATAATGTTTACATAGACTTTGGCAACAATTTAAATCCTGATTTAACGAATGAAATAATTACGGGCTTTGAGTTAGGCTATGGTTACAGAAGCTCGAAATTTAGAGCTAACGTGAACTTATATAGAACCAGTTGGGCAGATAGGTTCGCGAGTGTTCAAGCTACATTTAACTTTGGCGAGCCCGACGAGATACGTGGTAATGCGAATATATTAGGTATTACACAAGTACATACAGGTCTCGAAATGGATGGAAGGTTTCAAGCAAGTAACAAATTAGCGTTCAATGGAATGATTTCTATTGGTAACTGGGTATACAAAGATAATGTGGAAGCCACTTTCTTCGATGAGGACCAAGTGCCTATTGTTATTGATGGCGTAGAGCAAAGTCAGACCTTGGATTTAGATGGTGTGAAAGTTGGCGATGCAGCCCAGTTTACGGCATTCATTGGCGCTGATTATGATATATTGGATAACTTAAGTATAGATTTAGGCTATCGCTATGCAGACAATCTTTATGCGCAATTTGATGCAACCGATATTGATGAAAATGGAGCTTTAAAATTACCCTCTTTTGGTTTAGCCGATGCAGGTATCTCTTTCGGTGTACCGGTCGGAGATTCAAGATTGAGCTTAAGATTGAACGTCAATAACTTATTTGATACGACGTATATCGCTGAATCGGATACAAATGACTTTGCCGAAGCTGGCGATGAAACCTACGATGGCATTAATGTAAGCAACAGAGTGTTCTTCGGTTTTGGCAGAACTTGGAATGCTAGCGTTCGATTTAACTTCTAGGATTAAAATTTCCTTATTAAATAAAAAACCCTGCCAAAAACGGGGTTTTTTTATCCCCAAAAATCTGTACATTTAAAGCTTAATATTATAATCATGTACGAAACCATACAAGTTGTTCACTCTTATCTAGCCTATATTGTGCTGGCCCTTTTATTTCTGGCAGTTGCCAATGCGATAATGGGCTGGATAGGCAATAAAATGTTTACCATGGAAAAAGACTTGCGCTTGAGCCTTTTTGCATTGATATTATCGCACATACAATTACTAGTTGGTCTTATTTTGTTTTTTGTATCCTCAAATGGGCTGCAGGCAATTCAGGCCTTGGGTATGGGAGGATTGAATTCAGCATCACGTCTTTTGGCGGTAGAACACCCATTTATCAATATTATCGCAATTGTACTGATAACAATCGGTTGGTCACGACACAAAAAATTTATAGAAGGTAACAAGAAGTTCAAGAGTATTGCTATTTTCTATGGTCTGGGGCTAGTGTTAATATTGAGCCGTATTCCATGGAATCAATGGTTAGGTTAAAACATTTATTGTCTTTCCCGTGCGGTCACTGAGCTTGTCGAAGTGAAGGCGGGAATCTTTTGCACGTATCTAAAAAACGAAAATCATATCTTATTATAAAACTCGAAATGAAACAAAACATCCTAGTATTGACAGCAGTGGTCTTGTTTGTATCCTGCAAAACAACATCCCAAACTACTAATGCATCCGAAGTCGCGGCTGCCGAAGGGCAGGAAAAAGAACTCTTCAACGGTAAAAACCTAGATGGTTGGACAATCTATGGCACCGAAAAATGGTACGTCGAAGATGGCCTTTTGGTGTGTGAAAGCGGCCCTGATAAGGCGTATGGCTATTTAGGTACGGACGACCATTACAAAAATTTTGAGCTAACAGTTGACTTTAAACAAGAGGCAAACGGAAATAGCGGAATTTTTATACGCTCTACGGTAGAAGGCACGAAAGTAAACGGCTGGCAGGTAGAGGTGGCTCCTCCGGGGCACGATACGGGCGGTGTGTACGAGTCGTACGGACGCGGTTGGATCATCAAACCAGACCCCGAAAAAGACAAAGCCCTCAAAATGGGGGAGTGGAACACCATGAAAATACGTGTCGATGGCGATCATTTGACCTCGTGGTTAAACGGTACCGAAATGGTCAACTTTAAAGATGAAAAAATTGGAGGTGGTGAAGGCGGTATCGCACTTCAGATTCATGATGGGGGCGGTATTAAAGTTAGATGGCGAAATCTCAAGATTATTGAGTTGTAATATCGTAAGGTTCTCCCCTCGTGGAGGGGAGATGCCGATAGGCAGAGGGGTTCTCACAGGCTGTTCCTGAGCTTTCGATCAATTGCTAAAATATATTTAGGTCATTTCAAACTATCTAAGATGGTCCAAAGGTAACCACCCCGGCTATCGCCACCCCCTCCTTGAAAAAAGGAGGGGACCCATAGATAAAACTTTCATAATCTTCAATTTTGTATTTCCCCTCCTTGGGAGCGGTTGGGGGAGGATTTTATCAAATACATATACACCGGAAAATGATCCGAATACCCACCGGCATAACTACCGCCAGCATATGTGCGAAACGGATAACCTTTATATTGTCCTTTTTTTGAAACTAGATATGGTTTATTAAACACTCCAACTTTCCAAAACCGATAATTGCCACCTTTGGGCCGCAATAAATTTTCTGTAAAATAAATTTGGTCAAAAAGGTTCCATTTGTCGCGATAGGCCAATGAGCCGACTCCCTTTTTATAAAGTTTTTCCATGGGGTTGAAAAGATCTCCTGTTTCCAATTGCCGTTGCTTCCCTTTGGTTTTTAAGATTTTTTTAAAGCTATCGTTATTCGCATCATCGTTAAAATCGCCCATACTAATAATTTTTGCTGTGGCATCCAGTCGCTGAAGAGAATCTATAATTCTTTTGTTCAGCTTGGCAGCTGCCATACGGTTGGGTTTGCTACGGGCTTCCCCTCCGCTTCGAGAGGGCCAGTGGTTGACCAAAAAGTACATTCGTTCATTATCCAATAGGCCACCGACAACCAGCTGATCACGCGTATAGTTTCTTTTATCATCATCGTCAATTAGCAATAAGCGATGACTGGCAAAAGAAGTGGGCAAAAAGGCTTCTCTTTTATAAAGCAAGGCCACATCGATACCGCGTTCATCGGGGGAATCGTAATGAACGATAGCATAGTCTTTTGTTTGAAGATTCGGATGGTTGATCAAATCTTCGATAACTTTTAAATTCTCCACTTCACTTAGGCCAACAATATCAGGAGAGGTCTTGGTTATTTCTGAGCCGATTTCAGAAATCACTTTTGAGATATCCCTTAGCTTTTTAGCATAACGTTCTAATGTCCAGTTGTCTTTTCCCTCAGGAGTTCGGTCGTCATCAAAAATCAAAGTGTCGTTTTCGGTATCGAAAAGATTTTCCACATTATAGAAGGCGATGCTTCTTATTTGATATGATTTTTCGGCCTGTGCATTTGCCAGAAACGAAAATGATAGGAAGAGGATCGTTATGTTAAAATTCATGGAATCAAATAGATAAGTATCCAATTAACGAAAAAACGGTGAGTTTCAAAGGGTTTATTTGTAGGATTGTTCGTATTCTCGATAACTTGACAAACTTTGCCGATGACCAATACCAAATGACATGCGACCCCCACTTATTTTTCTATTTGTTTTGGTATGCTGTTGTGCCGTTTCGGCACAGGAACATCATATAGTTTCGGGAATCATGATAGACGGCCGTTCTAAAAACCCTATCTCAAACGGATTTATAGACATTGAGGAACTTCAAATCTCTACTGAAACGGATGTAAATGGAAAATTTGAATTCGAGGTATCCGTTGAAGGAGAATATATCTTAAGGTTAACGGCATCTGATTTTATTGTTAAACGTATTCCGATTACGCTTGAAAATCAAGATCGGAATTTAGGAACTCTCTATCTAGAACGGGATATTTCTGTAGAGCAGACCGATAATCTCATTACGCTCACAGACTCAGAACTGCTAGACGATGAAGTTAGCTCAAATTCGTCGGGACTTCTTCAGGCAACCCGCGATGTTTTTTTGAATCGAGCTGCTTTTGATTTTGGCCAGGCTTTTTTTCGGGTAAAAGGGTACGATTCAAGGGAGGGTCAGGTACTTATCAATGGAATTTCAATGAATAAAATCTTCGATGGCCGACCGCAATGGAACCACTGGGGCGGACTGAATGATGTCACCAGAAACCAACAGTTTACAAACGGATTGGATGCCTCCGACTTCACCTTTGGCGGAATCTTGGGCAATACTAATATCGATATGCGGCCTTCAGGTTTGCGACCGGGTACTCGTTTATCAT
>ENA-ORXM01001125-ORXM01001125.1-marine-metagenome-genome-assembly--contig:-NODE-1125-length-39464-cov-4.553254_pt1 | contig 39464 bp, 19 predicted proteins | sample MGYA00237867_ERZ511480 | MGnify/ENA primary metagenome ERZ511480 (study PRJEB26309, sample SAMN06266103) | marine metagenome | isolation source: Algal blade | place: United Kingdom:Sidmouth, United... | reverse complement strand
CCCATGATTCATCTGCGGAATAGTTGGGTATATTTTGGCCGTTCAATGTGGTAAACTGTTGTGTGTAACCTCCGCCATATTCATTTTGGTATTCCGGTAACAAATAAAGATTAGAAACAGATGAGGCAATATCCAGAGTAACTTTTGTTTCTCCGTTCTTTGCGGTTTTTGTAGTTATGATTACAGCTCCGTTTCTTGCTTCAGGACCATATAGGGCTGTACCTGCAATACCCTTAAGTACGGATATGTCTTCAACATCTTCCATGTTTATGTCGCCGGGGGAGGTAACTTTTATACCATCGACTACGTAGAGTGCACCCACTTCACCCCTTAACCTTATGTTGGATGCTTCATAAGTGGAACTAGGGGACCCAACTAATTGCACACCTGCAATTTTCCCTGCAAGACCTTGGCTTATATCCGTTTCTTTGGCCATAACAATATTTTCGCCAGCAATACTTTGTTGGGAAAAACCTAAGCTCTTTTTTTCTCTTTTGATACCTAAAGCCGTAACCACTACTTCTTCTAATGCCTGCGCATCTTCTTCCATAGTTACATTTAGAGTCTTGCCAGAGTCTAAAGTAATAATCTTGTCTTTTTGTCCCATATAGGTAAAAAGTAAAGTTTGGCCTTCACTTGCTTCAATGATATAGTTTCCATCAAAGTCTGTTTGGGTACCTATTGTGGTTCCTTGAACAAGAATATTCACTCCGGGAAGGGGAAGGGAGTTGTGGTCGGACACGGTTCCGCTGATCGTGTTTGTTTGGGCTGAGGCATTGTGCAATAAGAATAATGAGAACAATGCAAACAGGAGTTGTTTTTTTTTCATCATTTTAAGATAGTTAGATTGGTAATTGTTGTAACTATGTTAAATGTTTGACAAAAATTTATGTAATTAAAGTAATCTCAGAAAAAAATGCAGCAGAATAGTATTATTTATTAAATGTGTAAATAGCAATTAATTAATTTTTTCATTAAAGAATATTCTGAGGACATTTTTATCATTTTACAACCATAAAAAAGGAACTAAAACTTTTTTTTATATCAAGAAAATCGATAATGGAAAATCCCATAAAAAAGAACTGGAAGTATGAGTTATCACTTGTATGAACAAAAAATTTATATCTAAGTTGAACATCCGTGATTGTGTAATGTATAGAGATCTGTAATTAGGGTTTAAAAAGAAAGAAATCATACCTGCACATTGTCACAAAAAAGAATACTCGCCCCATTAAGTATTTTGCATACCTTAACTTTATCAATTGTAAATTACTTTGGAGTGGTGTTAAATGCATGGATATTGAAGGAATAAGTGCTGTTCGTCCTGATTTTGTAGAGTAGATTTTATAGGTTTAAATAGATTATGATTTGAAAAATACTTTTAAATTCAAACAATTCCAGATAAATCAAGACCGTTGTGCCATGAAAGTTGGTACAGATGGGGTGTTGTTGGGTGCTTGGGCATCTGTAGATGACAATCCTGAATCTATTTTGGATATTGGGGCTGGAACTGGTTTAATTGCCTTGATGATGGCACAACGTAGTATGGCAGATACTATAGATGCCTTGGAAATTGATGATGATGCTTATGAACAATGTGTTTCCAATTTTGAAGCTTCGGATTGGGGAGACCGGCTTTTTTGCTATCATGCCGGTCTTGATGAGTTTGTTGAGGAATGGGAAGACCCTTATGATTTAATAGTTTCTAACCCCCCTTTTTATTCTGAAGAAGTTTCTAGTGGAGATTTATCACGGGATAAAGCCAGGCAAAATCAATCGCTGCCCTTTAATGAGTTGCTGGAAGGTGTTTCAAAGCTAATGGCTCCAAAAGGTTCTTTTGCAACCATTATTCCTTTTAAAGAAGAAGTAAGGTTTATAGAATATGCAGCTTTTTTTAAGTTATATCCCAAGCGGATTACCCGTGTAAAGGGCAATTTAAATTCAGAAGTTAAGCGTAGTTTATTGGAGTTTGGTTTTGTAGAAGTTGAGATTAAAACTAATGTACTTACCATTGAAATAACGAGACACGAATACACGGATGCCTATGTTGCATTGACTAAGGATTTTTATTTAAAAATGTAACAATTAGTTCGCATAATGTTACGTTTCATCTGTATATTTGATTAAAATTGACTTTATGAAACCTGATTTGTTCGAAGCACCAGACTATTACAATCTTGATGATCTTCTTTCCGAAGAGCATAAACTGGTACGCGATGCTGCACGCCAATGGGTCAAAAGGGATGTCTCTCCCATAATTGAGGAGTACGCCCAAAAAGCTGAATTCCCAAAGCAAATTTTAGGAGGGTTAGCGGAAATTGGAGCCTTTGGTCCTTATATTCCTGAAGAATACGGTGGTGCAGGGTTAGATCAAATAAGCTACGGTCTTATAATGCAAGAAATTGAACGTGGTGACAGTGGTGTGCGATCAACGGCTTCCGTTCAATCATCTTTGGTGATGTATCCTATCTATACCTACGGTAGCGAGGAACAAAGAAAGAAATATTTACCCAAATTGGCTTCAGGTGAAATGATGGGCTGTTTCGGACTTACGGAACCTAATCATGGTTCAAACCCTAGTGGAATGGAGACTAAGTTTAAGGATATGGGAAATCATTATCTTTTAAACGGCGCTAAACTGTGGATTTCTAATTCGCCATTTGCTGATATTGCTGTGGTGTGGGCAAAAAATGAAGAAGGTCGTATTCATGGTCTTATTGTGGAAAGGGGAATGGAAGGATTTACTACGCCAGAAACTCATAATAAGTGGTCTTTACGTGCATCCGCTACGGGTGAATTGATATTCGATAATGTAAAAGTGCCCAAAGAGAATCTACTACCAAACAAGTCTGGGCTCGGTGCGCCGCTTGGTTGTCTGGATTCTGCTCGTTATGGAATTGCATGGGGTGCTATTGGCGCAGCTATGGATTGTTATGATACCGCGCTAAGATATGCAAAAGAGCGCGTGCAATTTGGCAAACCCATTGCAGCGACCCAATTACAGCAGAAGAAACTTGCCGAGATGATTACGGAAATCACGAAGGCTCAACTATTGGCTTTTCGTCTAGGACAATTGAAAAACGAGGGTAGGGCAACAACGGCTCAGATTTCTATGGCAAAACGAAATAATGTGGATATGGCCATTAAAATAGCCAGAGAGGCCAGACAGGTTTTAGGTGGTATGGGTATTACCGGTGAATATAGTATAATGCGCCATATGATGAATCTTGAGAGTGTAATAACTTATGAGGGTACCCATGATATCCACTTGTTGATTACCGGAATGGATATTACCGGGCATTCCGCATTTAAATAGTAAAGCCTTACATTTAAATCGTAATCAATATTACACGTTGTTATGCGATATTATTTTTTGTTATTTGTCCTTCTAATTTTTTCTTGTAAAACTGAACAGGATAAAAAGAAGGTTAACCCAGTAAGTTCGGCTCAGGAAACCGTAGAGGAAAGTGAAGATTTTGAAACTCTTGGAGATTTACTTGGCCCACTATTTGCTGATGTTCAACTTGCACATATTTTCCCCGACAGTAAAACTTTTGTTGATTGTATAGCCAAAAGGCCATATGATAAAATTAAACTGGCCTATGAACAAAAGAAAAATCAAACAAATTTTGATTTGAAGACCTTTGTACTTGATAATTTTGAGTTGCCAGATATGATAAGCTCAGATTTTAAGACAGATACGAGTAAATCTGCAGAAGAGCATGTTATATCCTTATGGCCAGTATTAAAAAGGGTTTCAGACGCTAAAAATGAGGGCAGCACACTTATTCCTTTGCCTCAACCTTATATTGTACCGGGTGGGCGTTTTAGAGAAATTTACTACTGGGATAGTTATTTCACGATGTTGGGACTAGCAGAAAGTGGAGAGTTTGAGCTAATTGATGATATGCTTGAAAATTTCGCGCATCTTATTGAAACAGTAGGTCATATTCCTAATGGAAATAGAACTTATTATATTACAAGATCACAACCACCTTTCTTCTCTCAGATGGTTGCGTTATTGGCAGAAAAGCAGGGAGATTCTGTATATACAAAGTACAGAGAAGCGCTAAGAAAAGAGTATGATTTTTGGATGGATGGCAAGCATGCTGTCAATACCCCTGTTTTTCATTGCGTTGCTACTTCCTACGGAATAATGAACCGGTATTTTGATCGTGGTGTTTCACCTCGTGAAGAGTCGTATCGCGAAGACTACAACCAGGTTCAAAAAGTAAACGGTGGCGAAAAAATGTATAGTGATCTGCGTTCCGGAGCGGAATCTGGATGGGATTATTCTTCCCGGTGGTTTGCAGATGGTAGATCAATTGAAACCATTATAACTACAGATATCATTCCTGTTGACCTCAATTCATTACTTTACGGTTTGGAAGCGGTTTTGCTTAGATGCTACCCCGAAGATAAAATGTTTAGGAAAACCTTAGAAAATAGTATGATTGGCCGAAAGAAATTTCTAAATGAAGTTTGCTGGAATGCTTCCGATGGAATTTATGAAGATTTCAATTGGCTGAAGCAAAAGCAAACAGGAGAGCCTTCTCTGGCAATGACCTTTCCTTTGTTTTTCAATATGGCATCCCAACAACAAGCAGATAATATTGCGGAATACATAGAAAATCACTTTTTGAAACCCGGTGGTGTTGTTACTACTTTAAAAAATACAGGTGAGCAGTGGGATGCTCCTAACGGTTGGGCACCATTGCAATGGATGACTATTATTGGCCTGGAGAATTATGGTCACGAAGAACTCGCAAATATCATAGCTCAACGTTGGGTAAAACTCAATGAAAAAGTATATGCCAATACAGGAAAATTCGTTGAAAAATACAATGTGGAGGATATGACATTAAATGCAGGTGGTGGTGAATACCCGGTGCAAGATGGATTTGGATGGAGTAATGGGGTTTATCTGGCATTAAAAGCGAGAACCAACAAGAACAAATAGGTCATACAGGTATGTACCATTAATGCTTATTGCTCAACAAGCATAAATTCTTATTCCCTTCAATATTTAAAGCACTACTTTTTTACAACGGCTAATCATCTATCTTTAAGTGTTACACTTCAATTTTTTAGCCCAAAAATCGATAAAATGCGTTTTCACAACAGAAATTGGCTAGTTCACATCATTTTTTTTTAAAATGAACATTGCTGCCGTAAGTTTACAGTGTTAATCAAACAGAAATAAAATTTTTCATTTTCATATAGTGTTCTCGTAAAAGAGTCTTGTCGAAACCGATAAGACTCTTTTTAGTTTATACCAGATCCTCTTTAGCTGCTATTCCTAGAACTCAAAAGTCAGGTCTATACTAATTGGTTCATCGTCATTACCGAAGTAATTTTCTGAATTGCCTTGTGGGCCCATTTTATCTCCTTCTTGGAATTTTGTGCCAATAGCCGGAATGTTTTTTACAAATGAGATGTCACCCTTGGGAAAGTCTACCGAAACTCTATGGTTAGGGTCTTCTTTTGGTTGCTGAGGTGTCAACATACGCAAGAAGGTGTTTTCTGAATTGCAATACACATTGAATCCGTTATTGTTTTTCCCTTTTACTTTCACCCAATATAAACTTGAATAGAAACCTTTGAACTCAGGATACACAAAGCCGGATTCTCCAGTAACTGTATTATTGTAATCGTTTTCCCAGACCTTTAATTTGGTGCCTTTCATTCTATTGCGCCAGACACGGTATGGACCATCACCTAACCATTTCATTCCGGAAACTTCAGATTCAGGAAAAGAGAAAGTAATCCCTTTTATACCTTTCACTATTTTTTTTCCTTTGATTTCTACGTTGAGGTTCAGTAATCCATCTGAATAAATAGTCCATTTTATAATATCTGAACTGTATTCCTTATGACTTGCCCAGTTAGGTGATTTGTCCGAAGCCTCAAATACGGTTACAATTTCAATCCTATCTTTTAAAGTATTTATGTTTTGTGATTCGATTTTGTCTTTATGGTCAAAAATTATTGGGCCGTTGTTTAAAGGAATAATTTTTCCGTCTTTCTTAACTTCGTTCAGTAGGGCGGTTTTTTCTGAAAATTTATAGTGAAATCCATTCGCGTTGACCACTATAGAACCATTTATAGCTTCCGTGGTTATACCACTTTTTTTAGTGGTTGATATATTTTTTTTATTTACTTCTTTAGGAGTGTTTATAGGATAGCTCCAAGTAAAAATTTCCTGGTTTAGCGGATCGGTTGCTGTAATGTATAATACGTCGGCTACTATCCAGTTTTCTGGTCTAGTAACTAAGAACTCTCCTTTTTTGCTTGGTTCTAAATCCGGTAATTCAATATTTTGTTCTGAAATAGTTTTTGCTTTGTTACTTCCGTTAGGACCTTCAAAGACAACCCATTTCGCGGTCATTTTACACTGATTCAAATTGGTAAAGTGATATCTGTTTTCAATTCTGAAAATCCCGTTGAAATCTGACTTGATGTAACGGTCTTCAATGTAAATAGGCGACCATACCTCTTTAATTGTAAAATAACTAGCTTCTTTTTCTCCATAAGGGCCTACAATACCATCTGCGGCATGGTTTCCATCGGTATCTAAGATGTTGTTTTTATCTGTACGAACAACAGCTTCATCTGCAAAATCCCATAAAAATCCGCCTGCGGCTAACGGCATATTCCACATTTGTTTCCAATAATCATCTAGACCAGCGCCATGGCCACCGTCATAAAGGCCATGTAGAAACTCTGTTGGAAAATAAATTTTGTCCTTGGCATAGGTATCATATGCAAAAATATGATAGCTGGGGTAGTGCATAGTATTGGTTTTCCTGAAAATGTTCCAAGGGTGAATCACCTCGCGTTTCTGAATGTCCCACTTAGCATAATCATCATCTAGCTCTCTGTTCCATCCTGTTTCATTACCGTTGGCCCAAAGAAGAATAGAAGGATGGTTTACATCACGAACCACGGTTTCTTCCACTATTTTACGGCCTACTTTAGTATCTAAATGTGGAGAGTGCCAGGTGCACACTTCGTCTATTACAAAAAGACCTAAAGAATCTGCAGCATGTAAGAAATGAGCGTCTGGCGGATAGTGAGACATACGAACAGCATTCATGTTCATATCCTTCATCATTTTAATATGTTCTATACTGAGTTCTTTTGATGTAGTACGACCGGAACTAGGGTAAAATGAATGCCTGTTTACACCTTTAAATTTGATGCGTTGCCCATTAACAAAAATACCATCTCCTTCTAAAACTTCTACTGTTCTAAATCCAATACGTTCAGAAATTTGATGAATAATCTCTCTCTTTTTATTCAGAAGTGCTACATTTAGAAAATACAGTTCAGGTGATTCTGGATTCCATGATTTTATATCATCCGCCTTTGTAGAAATATGCCACTTTCCCTTTTCTTTAGATATATTAACAACGGGTAAATCCTGTATTTTCTTTTGGTTGATATCTGATAATGATAACTGTAGCGATGCTGCTTTTTTGGATGTAGTATAAATATCCGCTTCCAACTCACCGCTGGCTTTGGCATTGATTGCTACACGTTCAATATTGTCCTTAGGATAGGCCTGTAAATATACTGGTCGGAATATTCCTCCGAAAATCCAGAAATCTGCTTGACGTTCTGCATGGTTAATAGAGGTGTTGGCCGAAGCTTTGTTAACTTTAACTTCCAGTAGGTTCTTTTCGCCATACTTCAGTAGTTTGCTTATGCCATATTTGAATTCATAGAAAGCGCCTTGGTGAATTTCTCCCGCTAGTTTTCCGTTTATTTTCACTTCGGCATCAGTCATGACCCCTTCAAATACAATTTTCACTTCTTTGTTATTCCATTCTTTTGAAACATTAAACTCATATTTATAGAGTCCGTATTCGTTCTTCCGAATTGCAAAATCATCTTTGCCATAATTATAATTTCCAAAGCCTTGTAATTCCCAACAGGAAGGAACGCCAATTGTCGTCCATTTACCACTGTTCATTCCATCGGAACAAAAGAAATCCCAGTCTACCATGTCATCTTTCCCGGTGCCGGAGAGATATACTTTTTCAGTTGCAGTGAACGTTGTTTCCTGCTGCATAGCATTTGCTCCAAATACACAAAGTAGACATAGGATTAGGGCAATACTTATTTTACGGATACTCATGGGTAGATAGTTTAGTGGTTATAGTTTAATACCTTTTGGTTTATTGTGTACGTTTTATACAAATGGATAATTTGGAAAAGCAATAGGTATTAAATCATCAAAACAAATGTATAATATACGCTTTATTCTTAGTACTTTAACCCTTCTTTAACGGTAGCTATAACGGTTAAAGTAGTCTTAGAATCAATTATCCAACTCTATTTTACATGGAATTGACAGAAAGCATTGAACAAGAAATCGTTTCTAAAATAAAGGAGAGTGACACCTTTAAGAATGCACCTACAAGTAGAGGTCTGCTGCAATACCTTTATGATGCAACAAGAAAGGGTGCGCACTTAAAAGAAGCAGTTATTGAGCTGGAATTCTTTAAAAGCAATCAGACCGATGACAAGAACAATCCCAGAGTTAGAGTAAATATTTACAACCTTAGAAAAAAATTGACAACGTATTACGAAACGGAGGGTAGTGCGGATGGATGGCATCTAAAAATAGATAAGGGACAATATAAAGTCCGCTTTGTAGAAAAGAAAGCCCCTGTTGTAGAGCAAAAAACTATAAACTGGTCACGAATTATACCGTATATACTTTTATTTATAGCAATAGTAACATTGGTGATTACTAATCTTCCTTCAAGTACACCTCCTTTATGGAGTTCCTTTTTGAATTCAGGAAAATCTACAAACCTAATTCTTGGGGACCATTTTGGAGCTATGGGCCAAACGATATCCGGAGGCAAAGGGTGGACTAGGGACTTTGAGATAAACACGGTAAACGAATTTTATGATTTGTTGGATGCAAAACCCGAATTAAAAGGAGTGTTACAACCTTCAAAATATAGTTACACTACCCGGATGGCCGCAATGGCCACCCAAAGACTGCAACAGTTCTTTCAAGAACACAATAGTAAGTTTTCAATTCGGTTTTCTACACAAACCACTTTGCCAGAAATTAAGGAAGGCAATGCTATCTATGCTGGACCAGTTAAAAATGAGAATCAATTTATACGTTTTTTTAATGAGGCAAATCCTCATTTTAATTTAACCGCAAGAACTTTGAAACTTTCAAATCACCCTATCTTAAAAGACACGCTACTTACTTTTGGAGGTTCGAGGGTAGATCAAGAGTATGCCATCGTATCCAAGTATCCAAGTATTGGTAATTCGGATCATTTTGTATTCTTTTCGCAACACGACATTGGTGTAAGTGCAACCGTTGAATATTTTACGAACAAGGATAGCCTTCAAAAGTTTCAGAAGGAACATCTAAAGGGTAAGAAGTATTTCACGGCACTATTTAAAGTAAAAGGACAGCATAGGGTCAACACTGATTTAAACCTTGAAATGGTAGTCGGCTTTTAAAAGTTTTCCATTATTTACCCATTGCACGTATGATTTTCTCCATTTCAACCTTGGAAGGTCGAGGCCGCTTTCTGAACGAATTTGATTTTCCCGTTTCACGGTCAAACTCATCTGGTGTTCTAAAATTAGGTAGACTATCTTTTGATGTTTTGCGAATGGTATTCAGTGCAGCACGTAGTTCCTTCAGCGTTTGCTCATGTGAAGGGTCGCTTGCAAGGTTTTTAAGCTCGTAAGGGTCATTGACAATATCATACAATTCTTCTTCTTGTCTAGGCGTAATAAAACAAGCCATTTGGGCTTCGTTCAGTTCCCCTTTTTTCTTTAACTCCTGCATAGACTTAAAGGTGCCGCCAATAAACGCATCCGCCGAAGGTGTATTTGGCAAATCCGTATAAAAATTGCGAATGTATTTGAATTCTTCGGTACGAACGGCTCTGGTGTAATCTTCATAATCATGCCAATGGTCTTCTGCATATATGTAATCTCTTGTTTTTGATTTTGTATCGGCTAACAAGGGAGAAAAGTCTTCGCCTTCAAAACTGGATAAGGCCTCTAAGCCTGCTAGTTTTAAGAAAGTAGGTGCAATATCTATGGAACTTACCAAGTTTGTGTTAACCGAATTTGCAGCAACTTTTTTTGGCCATTTTACTATCCAAGGTGTTTTAATACCTCCATCATAGAGAGTAGTCTTATCTCGCGGAAAAGGCCTACCGTTATCGCTAATGAAAAGTATCATAGTATTTTCAGAAACCCCTTGTTTGTCCAATTCAGCTACTACTTTGCCAACATAATTGTCAAGACGGGTAATTTCATTGTAATAATGTGTGAAATCCTCACGCACTTCTTTGGTATCAGGAAAATAAGGAGGAAGTATTACATCTTCTAAAGCATGAGGGTTTTCTATAATATCTTCTGTGTAAGGTCTGTGCGGATCAACTGCTGCCAACCATAAAAAGAAAGGTTTGTTCTCTGGTCTTTGTTTGAGTACAGGTATCCATTCTTCGCAACCACTACCATCACCCATTTGTTTTGTTTTTTCGCCTGTAGGCGATAATTGAAAACCATGTGTTCCCACATCTTTTACAAGGTCAAAACGGGTTTTAATGGAATCTCCTAAATGCCATTTTCCTGCTTGCGCCGTCCAGTAGCCAGACTTTTTCAATTCCTCAACAAAAGTGATCTTGCTTGCCGGTAAAGGCCAATGCAACTGCTCTGCATCCGTATTATGAGGATATAGGCCGGTTATAATGCTCGTCCTACTTGGGCTGCATGAGCTTGCCGTTAAGAATGCATTGTCAAAACGCATACCGTCTGCAGCCAATTGGTCTATATTAGGAGTTTTGATGTTTGGATGCCCATAGGCGCCGCTATCGTCCCAGGCCATATCATCGGCAATTATAAAAACTATGTTAGGGCGTTCTTCGGTAACTTTTGTTTCTTCTTTTTTCTTCTCTGCACAAGAGCAAACAAATAGAAGGGATATTAGGACTAAATGTAACGTGTGGTTTTTGAACATGGCAGTTTATTTGGAATAGGGTCTTAGGTTAACTCTCAAAAGGTAATCATCTGCAGTAATGAATAAGTATCTTCCATTATCGCTGAATTCACAATTACCGGTATTTTTATCGGTTCTTATGGTTCCTAGATGTTTGCCTGCTGGAGAAATAACTAAAACGCCATCAGGACCAGCTAAGAAAATGTTTCCCTTCTCATCAATCTTCATTCCATCAGGAGATTGCTTGCTGATGCTTGCTTTATGCAGCTTAGTGGCATCAAAAAATAGTCTTTTGTTGGATACCTTCCCATTCCCAACAATGTCGTATGCTAAGATTTTAGGTTGTTCCTTAAAAGAATCGGCAACATATAAAGTCTTATTGTCGTTGGATACTGCAATACCGTTAGGGGCCTTTATGGAGTCATCTAAAAGGACTAATTCGTTATTTTTTCCATAGAAATAGACTCCGTTAAAACCAATATCACTTTTGGCATCACCTAAACCGAAAGATGGGTCCGTGAAATATAAATTACCGTTTTTGTCATAATCCATATCATTAGGTGAATTGAACTTTTTGCCATTAAAATTAGTAATTACAGGTTCAAATTTAGGATGAAGCGAATCTTTTAAGCTTGTAAGTTTACTAATTCTGCGGTCGCCTACTTGGCATAGTACTAATTCCCCTTCTGGGTTAAGAATAAGTCCGTTTGAACCTTTGCCGTTACTTCCCTTTTCGATGCCGGTATCTCCGGAAGGAGCCATATATAGACTTAATCCGTCTAAATTGTCCCATTCATAGATTTTGTTTTCCGGAACATCGGAAAAGATAAGTTTCTGCTCTTTTGGTAGCCATACAGGACCTTCGGACCAATTAAATCCTTCGGCAACCAATTCTATACGGGCATGTTTTGAAACTAGAGAATCAAATTCAGGAGCCAAACGCTCAACCCATCCATATGTTGGATATTTCCTTAGTGAATCCAATACGACTTTAAATTTTGATTTCAATTGCTTGAGCTCTGGGCTTAGCTTAGCTTCTGGTAAAGAGTCCTTTTCTAAAACATCATTTTTAGTATCATAAAACCTGCCGTCACCATATAACTTATAGTTTTCGTTTAGAACGAACTCCGCTGGCGCAAATTGCTTTTTGTCCCAACCTGGTTTAGGGTCATAGCTCATAAATACCCAATCCCTGCGTTCAACAGGTTCTCCTTTTAAGACCGGTAAAAAGCTTTCGCCATCTGGTTGAAAACTAGTTGGAGAAGGGGTGTTTGTAGCTTCCAAAATGGTTGGCATAAAATCTATAGCATCAATAAATTCGTTTGATGTAGTACCGGCTTTTATATGAGTGGGCCAGTTGGCAATAAACGGAACTTTAATGCCAGCTTCTGTGGTTAATCCTTTACCTCCTTGAACCGTGCGATCTCCCATCTTGGAAAAGATGGTTTGGTGCGTGCCATTATCGGAATATAACATGAGAAGGGTGTCTTCACGAAGCCCTTTCTTCTCAAGGTTATATACAATGTCACCAATAATTTTATCTAGATACTCCACCATATCTTTAAAATAGGTAGTATCCTCGTCCAATCTTTTTTCAGGATATTTCCAGTCTTTGCTTTCGGGCGTAGGGTTGAAAGGACCGTGTGTCAAAGCCATGGGGTAATACACAAAAAATGGTTTATCCGCCTGGCGGGCAACAAAATCGTTTAAATATTCCGAAAAAATATCAGGACCGTATTTACCGTCTGTTTCGGTTAGAAATTCCCCATTCTGATAAATGGTAGGGTTGGCAAAACGAGAGCCTTTATCTTCCGTATGAAAAGCATGGAACATACTGTATTCATCAAAACCAGCATCTTCTACTTTCATACCAATTCCTCTTCTGTGTTCACCTCCGGGATAACCGGGTGGGTCATAACTTTGTAGTTGCCATTTTCCTACCATACAGGTAGCATAACCAGCGTCTTGCATGATATGGCCAAATGTTTTTTGCTGTGGATTCAAAATTCCAAAGGCTTCCCAATTCCTAAAATTGTACTGTCCCGTCATAAGTTTTACTCTGGTAGGTGTACAAAGCGGTTGGGCATACGCTTGGTTGAACTGCATACCGGTTGCGGCAAGCTTGTCAATATTTGGTGTATGGTAAGAAGTTCCGCCGTAACTGCCAATTCCTTCATACCCTAAGTCATCTACCATAATTAGAATTACGTTGGGGCGTTTGTCCCCGTCATTTTTGTTGGCTTTTTGGGCGTAACACGATAATGTTAGTAAGTAAAAGAAGAAGACGTACTGAAATCGGTTTTTCATTTTTTTAAGCTTTTGGTTCTTTTGGTTGATACGGTTTCTGAATAGCGTAGTTCTCCGGTTCTTCCATCGAAAAACTGAAAAATTACCTGCGGATGTTCATAGGCAACCCAACGTTTGTCGCCTAATTTTTGAGGGTTATTGAATACATTGTTAAGCTGTACCACGCAATAGTGTGGGTATAGACGCTCTGGTCTAGGAATGTCATCTAGCACAAAGCTGGACCAGCGAATGTCCATTTCTCTTTTATCAAATTGATATAGACCCGATTTTGGACGGCCTCCTTCATCAGATAACCTGTGGTTGACCGAATTGTGTGGTCCTGAACAGAACTCCCAAATTTGGTCGGTAATTTTCACTGCAAAACTATTGTGAAGATCGCCTGTAAGAACAAATACCGGTTGGTCTAAAGTTCCCCAGAAATCTATAAGTTTCTCGCGTTCATCAAGAAAAACGGTCCATGATTCATCTTTGTTACTGGCCATAGCATACCCACTGGCACCTACATGGGGAATCATAAAAGGTACTGATGAAAATAGGAATAAGAAATCAGCCTTACTATTTTTCATTTCCTCTTTTAACCATGCCAATTGGTCTTTGCCTAGCAAACTAAGTCCAGGTTTATCTCTGTTCTGAGTATCGTGCCATTGGCGGTTGGTCTTGGTGTCTAGAAGAAAAAAGTCACTGTTTCCTACCGTAAATTTAGAGTATGATTTTCTTGCGATGGAATAATTACCTGTGCCATTGGCAACCGCAGGTGGGTCAATGCGGATTTTATTTTTGTTGATGACTTCTACAATGTCATATACTTTTGAATTCGGGTTTCCAAAATGAAGGGAGTCCAAAACAATATCATCTACGCCTGCTGTTGGTGTTCCCCAATGCACATGTAGATTGTCCATTTCTGAAAAGTCTAGTTTAGTGAAATCCGCTTTTGAATCTACTAAAATATCAGAATCTTTTTTGAATTTTGCCTTTCCAAAATGGATATCTTGTTTAAAAGGAACAGGGTCTGCCCATCCTAAATAATCATACCAAGCGGCTGTGGCAATATCCCTAAAAACGGTTCTTCTGTCTCGTCTACCGGCAGTACCGGCACCCCAAATGTCATTAATAAGTTCGTGGTCATCAAAAGTGAAATAAGAAGGGACATTTCGGTGCCATTCCGCTAGATTATCGGCTTTGTCTAAATACGATTTATAATTTTCCCAAACCCCAACTACCGTGGGCGCATTGGTAACAAGGTCTGGCTGTTCTTTTTCTTTAATATTTTGAGTTTTGCGCCACTCGGAAGCAGGGTAGTCTCTTTTTTCCTCGTACAGCCAATCGCCATTCATAACCGCAAAGTTGATATCGTTTTTGACCTCGTCCAACATGGTAGTGTAGGTGGGTAGACTAGGACCAATGCCATTGGCCGGATTCTGACTTGCACAAGAACCAAACTCAAATTTAAAATTAAAGAGACCTTCAGGATTATATTTTTTATTGGCGTAGTCAGCTGCAGCAGGTAATGTTCTAAAACTACCTTCTTTGCTCTGCTTTCCGTTGATAGAAAGATGATAGGTGTACTTGGTATCAGGAGATAAATTGGTTAAGGTTACCCAACCTGTATTATCATCTGCTAAGAGGGTTTTGACCGGAATGTTTTTGAAGCTATCTGAACCTTCTTGTTTCTTGTATTGCACTTCAAACGTTCCTGGTGAAGCTGTTCTGCCCCAAACCCGAACCGAATTTTGGGTAACATGCCCAAGAATTGGTCCATGAGTAATATGGTTTATCTCCTGAGCAGTAAGGCAAAACGAGAAAAGTATAAAAAGTAAAGTAAATTTATAAGAGGTCATGGCTGGTTGGTTTATTATGAGATTCAGAATTATTTAAATGGGAACAGCTCTGATGCCTCACTCTCACTTTCCATGATTTGCTTCATTTCTTCAACTATTTCTGGGTGTTGGTTGGCTACGTTTTTAGTTTCCGATTCATCATCAGCTAAGTTGTAAAGCTCAAATATACCTTGTGGTTTTTTATTGAAGTTATAAATAACTCCTTTCCAATCTCCTTTACGTACGGCTTTTCGACCTTGCTGAATTGGAAATTCCCAATACAGGTGGTTATGTTCTTTTTGATTGTCTTTGTCCAAAAGAGTAGGTAAAAATGAGATACCATCACTACTGGCGGGAACATCTACCTTAGTGATTTCACCAAGCGTAGGCATAACATCCCAAAAAGCGGAAACGTGATCAGATGTTGTTCCGGCCTTAATTTTATTAGGCCATGTTACTATGAACGGAGAGCGTATGCCGCCTTCGTACAGGTCTCTTTTAATTCCTCTTAAACCACCGGAACTATTAAAAAATGCTGGATCGGCACCGCCTTCTGCATGTGGTCCATTATCGCTTGCGAACATAACAATGGTGTTATCTGCAATACCAAGTTCCTCTAGTTTGTCTAAAATTTGGCCAACATATACATCCATACGATATACCATAGAAGCAAATGCGGCGTGTGGCTTAAGTTGTGGCGCGTATTCCATGTGAACAATATCAGGACCGTAATCTGATGTGAAATCGTTTTCTGCGGTAAAGGGAGTTTCATCAAATGAATCTTTAAACTTGTTGAAGATAGAATCATTGGGTGAAATTAACTCTGCATGAGGCAATACAAAAGGTACGTAAGCAAAAAATGGCTTCTCCTTATTCTTCTCAATAAATTCTAATGTAGCTTCTTGGATTTTGTCTGGCGCATACGTTTCTGTTTTTGTCCAATCGTTGCCTTCCAATAGAATCTTATCTTCATTGTGCCATAAATGGGGTGGGTAATACCTGTGGGCCATACGCTGGCAGTTGTACCCATAAAACTCATCAAAACCTTGTGCTACGGGGTCTCCTTCGGAACCAATAAAACCTAATCCCCATTTCCCAAAAGCTCCTGTGGTATAGCCTGCTTTTTTCATCATTTCCGCTATGGTAACGGAATTACCGGGTAAAGGCGTTTGCCCTTCGCCTTCAAGCTCTTTATTTCCTCTAATTGGGGTGTGACCGGTATGCTGTCCCGTCATGAGAGATGATCTTGCTGGCGCACAAACTGGTGCACCGCTGTAGTGTTGGGTAAAGGTTATACCTCTTTTTGCCAATTCATCAATACGGGGCGTTTTAAACTTTTCCTGTCCATAGGAGCTTAGGTCGCCATAACCAAGGTCGTCGGCTAAAATATAGATGATATTGGGCTTCTGTTCTTTTTTTGCGTCGTTTTTGTTTACCGTTTTTGCTTCTTCTTTGCAAGAGCCTAAAGATAAGAATAGGGCAATGACAAATAGAAATGAAAAGATAGATGTAAAGCGTAATTTCATAGTGGTGTTCTTTAATTTTAAAATTGATATGATCAATTTTTGGGTTTTACAACTACTTAAAATAAGTTGTATTGTTAGTCCAATATCCTACAAAGTAAAGCACTAGGCAATGTAGTTATTTTACCTCGTATAGTTTATGCCCTTGACCATATGTTGCATAGTTAAAGCAAATTGATCATAAGTTAGGCAGAATTTGTACTCCACAATACATTTCTTGTACTCTTATGTACACCTGTTCATTTGCTTCAAATTATCTTTAGACTTTGCTCGTGAGGGCTGTAATATAATTTGGGTTTATGATGCATTGTCTATGGAAGACTGTTTTTGTAAATGTGTTTTCCTTTTTTTTCTTTTCTTTAATACAGGCGCAATCTTCGGACGCTATTTCTGGCAAAGTAATTTCAGAGGGTTCAGAACCTTTGGAAGCTGTTGCAGTAGTATTGCTGAGTGTGAAGGACTCTACTTATGTAGATTATACCATTACAGATATAAACGGGGATTTCAGAATTACAGAAGCACAAAAGGGAGATTATATATTGAATATTTCTTCATTGGGTTATATCTCATTATACAAGAACATTTCGTATACGGGAGAAACGCTGGATTTTGGAAACTTAACTCTGGTTGAAGATATGTACGAATTGGAAGGGGTTACTTTGACCGCAGTAGTTCCTGTGCAGATAAAACAAGATACCATAGCATTCAATACCAACTCTTTTAAGGTAGACCCAGATGATAACCTGGAAGAATTATTGAATAAAATTCCGGGATTGGAAATTGATTCTGATGGGAAGGTGAATGCACAAGGGGATGAGGTCACCAAAATTATGATTGATGGTAAGGAATTCTTTGGAGGTGATCCATCTATTGTCCTTAAAAACTTATCTGCAGATGCCATATCCAACGTGGAAATTATAGATAAGAAAAGCGATGAATCTGAACTAACAGGCGTTGCTGATGGAAACAAAGAAGTGGTTATAAATTTTACTTTAAAAGAATCCAAAAAGAACAATGGTTTCGGAAAGGTGTCTGCAGGAGCTGGACTTGATAATAGATATTTTGGGAATCTCAACTATAATAAATTCACTTCAAAAACACAGTTTGCCATAATCGGTAAAACCAATAATATCAACATAACAGGGTCTAATATTCAAGATTTTTTAAAGAATGCAGATGGTGTTGATGGCGATGGTGATGAAGAAGAAGAACAGAACTCGGCCCAAAAAACAAAAAGCTTAAGCGGATTCTTAAATACAGGAGTGGCGGGAATAAATGTGGGTCATGAGTTTAAGGAGAAAAAATCGTTAAACGGAGATTATTTCTATAACCATTCTAAGAATGATGGTACTTCAGTATCCAAACGAATCACTTTTTCAAATGCCAATAACTTTGACTATGTGGCCGAAAATGAATATATAAATACAAAAGATAATCACAATGTAAATCTGGATTACAAGAATAAATCTAACCCAAACAACAGCCTTATTGTTAAAGGGCAGTTGATATCCGATGATATAAAAAGCTACTCTAATCGTATGGGGCGCTATTTTAAAGAGGAAGAACTCAGTACTAAAAATGATAACCTCTCTAATGTTGATAGGGATAGAAAACGCGCCAATTTGGGTATCAATTTTTATCAAAAACTAAGAAAGAAGGGCAGGAGCCTAGCTACGGGACTCAAAACTTCTTTTAATAGTTCTGCCATGAAAAACGACCAGAATACGTTAATAACCAGACGTGTAAATACGCCTAAGGAATCAATAAAAGAACTCAATACTATTCGTGATCAGAAACTGAATACTTCTATTGTAAATTTCAACTTCAAATATACCGAACCTCTTGGGGGCAATCATTACATGAAGATAGAGTCTTACATGAGCAATAAGGTAGATAGGGAAAATGTCTATCAGAATAAGACCACTATAAGTGCCAATAACAAAGAAGAGATTTTAGAATACGACTACGACCACAATGAAAATAATTACCAGACCCGTTTAGCACATAGTTATACTGCAGGGAAAATTAATACCTACGCCGCAATGGAATTGCAAGATGTGATACGTTCATTTGGTGTGGTGAATGAGACGGCAGCAGTTACGGATCGGTTGTTCGTTAACCCCATGGCAACCGTGCAGTATATTCCTAAAAGAGGTCAGAAATATAGGTTTAATTATAAAAAGAACATCCGAAGACCACGCCCTATTGAGAGTTCTACGGTGGTTAACGATTTAAATCCTTTCTCTATACGAAAAGGGAATCCGGACCTTGTGGCTGAAAAGATGGATGCACTTACTCTCTCTGCCATAATTCATGATTTCAAATCCTCGTTTAGCTTTAATACCCGGTTACAGTATCAATATTCAAAGGATGCGATTATTAAAAGTGTTGATGTAGATGATGATTATGTTAGAACGCTGAGTTATGAGAATAATGGCTACAAGCGTAGGTTGAACGCTTCTCTAGGTTTTAGCCAGAAAATAAAAAGGTTAGGTGTGCGCTACTCGTTCAAAAACCGAAACTTTTTTAATACGAACAATGCTATTATTAATTTTCAGCTGAATGAGGTTACTTCCAAAGATTTTTTGTTCAGTGCAACGTTAGAGAATAACAATAAAAGTCTTGTAGATTTAAAAGCTGGCGCTACGTATAGTGTGAATAACACCTCATTTTCTATTGAACGCGATTTAGATAGAAAATATACCAAACAACAATATTTCTCAATGTTGGATTGTGATTTAGGAAAGAAAGTGAACTTTAATACGCAGTTCGATTATTTTATTTACACGGATGATGCTTTTGCGTCTAATGAGAATATTCCGCTTTGGAACGCAACGGTTTCCTATTCTTTTTCAAAGCAAAAAAGCCATGTTTTAAAGTTATTGTTTATTGATTTATTGGATAAAAATATTGACATCTACAGACGTAGTACCACTAACTATTTTGAAGAAACTACTTCCGAAAGTCTGGGTCGTTACTTTATTGTTAGTTATATGCATAAACTAAACAGCAGACCAAGAAAAGGATAGCTAGGTATATTAACGAAAAAAGTCCCCAACACCATAAGTGCCAAGGACTTCTAAACAAACTAACTAACTAACATGACTACATTAAACTTCTTATTTCAGGCTTTCTTTATATCCTTTAACGGCCTTTTTAAAACCTATTTCTTCACCTTCTAGCATTTTTTGGTATTCTTCCGGTCTTTCTTCTTTTAGCCATTTTAAAGCATCAACAGAAATAGCATGATCAGGGTGGTACTCAGAACTTACCGGCTTCATTTCTTCATCATACGCCAAGGTCTTATCGCGCATTTTTTGCAATACATCTACATACTTAGGGTTTTCTGCTAAGTTGTGTAATTCTTGTGGATCGTTCTTAAGGTCATATAATTCTTCTTTATCCTTGTTAGGGGCAAAGAATAATTCTTGACTTTCATTAAGTTTTCCTTCTGCTTTTAGCGTACGCATTCTATGAACTGCAGGGCGGTAGAACTCTAAATAGGCCTGACGCGCATCATACGGAACTTCTGGCATATCATTACGGATGTATTTCCAATCACCAGAGGTAATAGCGCGGGATTTTTCTTCTATCTCGTCCCAAAGGTCACGGGCTCCGTACACATAATCGCGTTTAAAATCCTTATCGAAAATCGGTTTTCCGGTCATGTATTCGGGAACTTTTATATCGGCATAATCTAATACCGTTGCCGTAATATCCGTGGCAGAAACTACATCTTTCCTAATTTGGCCTGCTTTTAAATCTTTTGGGTAATAAACGATAAGTGGAATGTGCAATCCTGGGTCTTGAAGATATCCTTTTCCACGAATATTGCACCGGCCGTTATCCCCAATAAAGATAACAACAGTATTGTCGGCCATTTCCTTATCTTCCAATTCTTGAAAAATCATTCCTACCTCATTGTCCAAAAATTCTATTTGGTCTAGATATTTCGCCCAGTCCAAACGAATTACTGGGTCATCGGCCATAAATTTAGGTAATTCTATATCTGCAGGGTTAACAGGGTGCTTTGAATTTTCTCGAACCTCGTCCCACCAATCACCTCTGTGACTTGCCACAAGTTGAATTTGGGCAAAAAATGGTTGGTCTTCTTTCTCAAACGTATCGTATTTGTCGAAAATCCCGAACTGTGTTTTTCCATCCCACGGACCTATAGGTTCATGTTTAAAATTAGCATCTATTTTACGACCTTTTCCCATTACGCCATGGTGTCCTAGAATAGTGGTGTAACCTGCCTCTCGTAGCCAATAAGTAAAAGGTTTGAACTGCGGGTCTAGAGGAACATCTCTATTGCTCCTATGATGATGTGCATTGATTTTTACCTGATGTGTACCTGTTAACATAGCAGAACGACTAGGTGAACAAATAGGGTTGGTTACAAAGCAGTTTTCGAATTTGACGCCTTCCTCTGCCATCTTATTCAGATTGGGAGTTTTTACACCTTTCATGCCGTAACACTCAAGATCAATACTCATGTCCTCTGCCATGAGCCAGATAATATTTGGCTTCTCTTGAGCGAAGGTCAAACAGGTAAAGATTATAAAAATACCAGTCGTTATTATTTTTTTCATTGCTTCCAATTTCATGTATTATATCTCTGTGTATTTGGTCTAAAACTCTGGGACGGCTTCTTTCTCCCACTTTTCAAGCTGTTTCTTCATTTTCTTGGCTTGATCAACTTCTATATCAATGAGGTTTTTAGATTCGCTTCTATCGTTTTTGATATTGAACAAATCGTGACGACCACTGTGGTATTTAACCATTTTCCAATCGCCGTTCATAATGGCGGTATATTGGTCTTCATAACTGCGGAAGAAAAATAGATTACGTTCTTTGAATTTCTTGCCTTGTAGGAGGGGCATCAAACTTTTGCCTTGAATATCTTTTGACTTTGATTTTTTACCTGATGCAATTTCTACCAAAGTAGGGAAGACGTCAATTGATTGTACGGGAACGTCACATGAAATGCCGGGCATTGTAACTCCAGGATACTTGATGATAAAAGGAACTCTTGCACCACCTTCGCCTAAAGTGTTACCACCTGTTTTTCCACCGGATAATGGTGCATTACTGAAATAACCTCCCTGGTCGGATAACAGAATAACTACGGTATTGTCCGCAATACCTTTTTCATCTATCGCCTTTCTTACTCTGCCTACAGACTCATCCATAGCACTTACCATGGCTGCATACTCGGCATCTTTACCGGTTAGGCCTTCTTTTTTATAACGCTCTACCCAGTCTTTTCTACCTACATGCGGTCCGTGAACATTGTAGTACCAAAGGGATAGCATAAAAGGTTGGTCTTTGTCATATTCGCCTATGAATTTCTCTGCGCCATCAGTTAGAACATCGGTTAGATAAGTGCCTTCTGGCGAATCAGGTAGTGGATTTCCTGTTTTGAAAAAAGGAGCATAATAGTTTCCAGGATGACCGTGGTCACCGGTTCCATATTGCGCATCAAAACCTTGATGTACCGGATGGTATTTTTCACTGCCCAAGTGCCATTTTCCGATGAACATATTGTAATATCCAAATTCCTTTAAGCGTTCGGCATAGGTGACTTCCTCTAAAGGTAGCCAGTTTCGAGAAGGCATTTGAACCGGGTCTGTAGGCCAAAGATTGAATTCCCCTCCTTCTATATTATTTTTAGCAGCCTTTTCTTTACTGTCTATGATATGGCGGGGCATCTGAAAACGAACGGGTTCTTTACCCGTTAGAAGCGAAGCTCTACTAGGGCTACATGTAGGAGTGGCAATATAGGCTCTATTGAAATTAACCCCGTCTTTTTTAAGTTGATCAATATTGGGGGTATGGAATTTAGGATTCCTAAAACCAACATCGGCCCAACCGTAATCATCCACAAAAAGCAGTACAATATTGGGTTGTTCTTGTGCTATGCCTTTAAAAATACTAATTATGAGCGCTGCTAATATAAAGGTGTTTTTCATTTGATTATAGTCCTTTTTAATTGATCGCGAAAAATGCGGATTCAGGTATTTGGTCTTTTTCAATTGAAGGTCCACTCCACTGTAAATCAAGAGTATTTTCTGTTCCTGCTTTCTTCATGTAGTATATCCTAACAGGATGATAACCTGCTTTTAAAATCATTTTGCCTTCTCTAACCGTGCCAGATTCATAACCATAGTCAGCATCTATTACACTAGCTTCATGAATACGTACAAAAGCATTGCCAGAAGTGGTTAAAGAAAAAGTATAACTACCCTCCGTAGGAATCTTAATAAAACCTTCAAATAGAAAAACATCACCCTGACTTTCTATTTTTTTTAATGTTAGTGTATTTGATTTTCCGTTTGCGATGGGAGTTAAGTTTTCTGCTTTTGGTACCCAGGGAGCACTATTTTTAAAAGCAGTCCATTTTAAGCCGTTAGATAAGTCTTGTATTGAAACTGCCGAAACAGAAGCATTGTCATAAGGTCTTGCTGCTGTACTATTTGGCATACGAACTTTAAGCACGTGTTCTTTCATTTGTGCTTGTAGTGCCTCCATATGCGGTAAAGTAGCAAGGTTTGCCGTTTGATGCGTGTCTTCTATTACATTGTAAAATTCAAAGTCATCATCTGCTCCTTGGATATTGTAACGCAATCCCACAATATCCCCTTCACGAATCATTTGCATTTGTTTTCTTAGTCTTCCACGATTATTGATGGCAAATTCTTCGTATTCGGGAGTATTACCGCTTTGATTGTATTCTACGTAAATAAGGCTTTCCTGTTGTTTGCCTTTGCCAGTTAGGCTAGGTAGAAGTGAAACACCATCACTGTTAACAGGAGCAGGATAGCCAGCTGCTTCAGTAAATGTAGGTAGCCAATCATAAGCTATGCTTGGCGACTCAATGACTTTGCCTGCGGGTATTTTTGTTGGCCAACGTGCTATAAGTGGTGTGCGTTCGCCACCTTCTAAAACATCTCTTTTAATTCCGTCAAACGGACCAAAACTATTGAAAAAGTCGGCTGCATATTCTTCTTTTAAATAGGACTCCATGGAAGGACCATTATCGGAATTAAATATGACAAGCGTGTTTTCGTCAATATTCAAGTCTTTCAATAATTGAAGAACGTCGCCCACTTCATTGTCAATTCGCCTTGTACTGCTGGCGTAACGTTTGTAAACATCGGGCCAAGCAACTTCTGGCGTACTTGGGTTTTTATCATGGTCATAAGTAGCATTGGCATAATCCGGGTGAATGTAAGAATCAACTTCACCTGAAGCCGTATTTATCATGTTACCTGGTTTTCCAACCCATTGTAGTCCACCGTTTAAACCTCCTCCCTCGGGGTAAGCCTGTGTGGCCAGCTCTAAAACGGCATGTGGCGTGTCAAAAGCCAAATACATAAAGAAAGGTTCTTTCTTTTCATTGTCGTGAACCTGTTCTACAATCCATTTTTTGGCAGCGGCCGTCCAAAGATCACCTGTATAACATTTATCTAGACCCGCACTTACCTCGTTCTTATTTTCGTACACTTCTTTTTTGCCTCTGTAAATGCCTTCAACTGGGTAGTGTTCATGACCGTCACGGTGGCGCATGTAACCGTAGTAGTAATCAAAACCTCTATTATTTGGGTGTGCGGGCCAAGAATCTCCATTTTCTGACCATTTATTAGACCCTTGTAAGCCCCATTTACCAATTGCTGCCGTCTTGTATCCTGCGCGCTGCATTACATTTCCAAGGGTGTTATTGTCGGCTAGAGCCTTGTCAAACTGACCATCTCGTACATTGGCATGTCCTTGGCTAACTCCTAAAAGAACTGATGAACGCGAAGGAGCACAAACTGGTGCAGCCGTGTAATGATTGGTAAGCATAGCACCTTCTGAGGCCATTTTGTCTAACTGCGGGGTTAAGGCATAAGGTTCACTACGATCGTCTGTTTTTTGTCTTTGATTTTGAAAAAACGCACCAACATCTCCATAGCCTAAATCATCTGTAAGGATATAGATGATATTCGGTTTTTCTTGGGCAAAAGAAGAAAATCCGGTTACAAATAGAATTGCTGTTAATAATCGTGATGCAGCTTTTAAATGTGACATGCTATTAATTTAGGTTTACTGGAATGTTGTATTATCTAAACTTTAGTTTGGGCATGGAGTCATCTTTCTCCAGAATGTTTTCAGCTTTTCCTTTGTATTCATTTTTTTTGAAAACAACATTTTTAGAAGCCTTCACTCGTATAGCAGGGTTTTCAGGATATAACATTGGGAAGGTGCCTGAGTTGGTAATCTTGTTTCCTTCAAACACTAATCCATCAACATTAGAAATTTCCAATATCATGTTGTCAAACTGATTGAATACATTATCAATTATTTGAATATTTTTAAAGGCGATGTTGTTGTTGTCATCATCCGTAACAAAACGAATTACCCCTCTGTTGTGCCCACTATGTTGATTGTCTTGAAACGTATTGTTTCTAATGGTTAAATTGGCGGCATTACCAGACTCAAACCAATGGCTGCTCTCAACCGGTACTAAGATAGCCTCCATTTCAGTACTGAAAAAATTATTTTCTATCAAGGTTTTCTTGGGGTTGGAAATCAACAGTCCGCGTGCTCTATTGCGACTAATATTACAATTCTGGACTAATAAATCTGGATAGGCCTCTAAATTTTCTATTAAATCACCCACTTTTAAATTTTCGGGAAGCAGTTCATTAAAAGTGATGATTTGATATCTACCATTTATTTCTTTTATATTTTTAAGGGTCAGATGGTCGTATGCAAAAAATGAGTCTGCCAAACGAACCAAGCCAATAGTGTCATTCACTTTTCCAATAGTAAAACCCTGTTGCTGAGCGTGGCCAATGCGTACCCCAATACTATTTTCACCTAGAATGTCAATTATCTCTTGGTAGGTGCCATGTACGTTGGTGGCATCATCCAATTGATTGTTGAACGTACAGTTTTTTAATACCACTTTACCACGGCAACCTACAAAATGGGTAGCATCCGCAGAGGTAGATACCATTCTGCCATTTGAAGGTTTTACGTGAAAACCATCTAAGATAAGATCAGAGGAGTTCTCTGCAATCAGGCCCATACCACCCGCATGGTGTACTGTTACATTATTAATATTGAAACTATCCGTCCCCGTAACACGGAATGCAGGTGCCAGCCTATTTAGGCTTTGGTCTCCTTTACAAACCATAATCATGCCTACTGGAGGTAGTTTTTTCTTGTGATTGTATATGCGAAGGGTGCCGGGTTTTAGTTCCTCAACTCTTAAATTGTTTTCTTTACCTCTAACTTTTTCTACTTTGGAGCGTGGGTCTACTTTGTATTTGTATTCTATTTTATCAAAGTTGTGCTGTACTTTGGAGTTCCTAATAGTGGTAATGGAAGTATAAGCTTCGGTATTAAAAGCAATTGCTTTTCGTTCAGGGTCGTAAAGAATGGATTGCCCAAGGTCGTGCTCATAGTATTCTTTTAGAAAGATGAGTTGTTCATTCCTGATCTCATACGGATACTCGTCCGAAAAATGGATGTCAAAAGTGTTGTTTTTTTCATCGTTGGCTACGATAGTGCCCTCGCTGTGAAAAGACATAGCCCAATCTACAGTAACATTCTGGATTGTAATGTTTTCAGAACCTTCTATTAAGAAAGGAATCATTCTGCCATGGTAAATAAAGGTAGAACCTTGGCCGTCTATAACCAGGTTTTTAAAGCCAATAAGGGGCAGTGCCGTTTTTGCCATAACATCATCATGGTTAGAAATACGAGTGAAACGTTCGTATGCCTTATCCGGATAAAAGTGATAGGTGCCTTTCTCAAACTTTATTTCAGAAATAGGATTTTTATCGGCTGTCATTATTCGCGCTAGAACTGCAGGAGTAGCATCTTCTGAAATAGAAGTTGTAAAAAGCACTTGCTCGCCATTGTTTTGCTGGGCGTAACTAGTTGTTGAAATAATGGCTAAAATAAGAACGGACCAATTGGTTATAATTTTTCGCATAGTTTTCTAATAGTTTGACGAGGTCATTTTATAAGAGCCAATTTATAGGTTCATTGAAGTTTTTTTGTCGTCAAGGGTAAATATTATGTCTGCGGCTATTCAAACCACGCATTTGTGGGGCTTAAAGCCCAAAACAGTTAACTAATAGAGAATAAAGGATTTACTGTTTTTTAATTTTGGCAAACCCTTTATTACGCTTGTATTTTACCTTTTCAGTAGATGTTCCTTCTGATTTAAGAACTTTATCTGCATTCCCTTTATAGGTGTTATTTGAAACCTCTACGTTGATACAATTTTTAAAATCGAATTGATATCCATCAGGATGTAATGAAGAAGCCGTGGTGGTCTGTTCAATTACGTTACCGGAAATGGTAAGTCCGTCAACACGGTCTGCCCAAACAATACGGTTGTCAAAAGTTTTAATGTTGTTATTGATAAACCTGATGTTACGGTCGTAAATTTCAGTTTGGTCAAAATCTTTACCGAGACGAGGTGTGATGTTTAAAATGGCATGTTCCATTCCGCTGTAAGCGCAATATTCAAAATTATTATTCTGTATTAAAACATCCTCAACCGCTCCGGATTCAAACCAAAAATAAGTTTCTCCCCTAAAGAAAATAGAAGACATCATAGATGAAAACTCGTTGTTCTCTATGATGGTCTTCAATGGTGTTTTTAGCACAATATTTCGTGCCCTATGGTCTTTTATAGTGCAACCACGCATAGTGAAGGTAGGGTTCCAGGTTTTGTTTTCTAAAATATCACCTTGAGCTAGATTATCAGGAAGTTCATTTTTAAAAGTGATATCAGCGTATTTGTCGTTAACAAAAGAAACATGGTCTACCACGTTTTCAGATGCTCTTTTTGGGCTTGGCTGTTGAATGAACCATACTTCATCACCAGAGGCTGCAAACTCAAACCCCATTTGTTCAAAATGCTGCAAAGCTACACGTACCGTGCGTTCATCCAAAACTTTATTGACCACCACATAGGTTCCATGTACGTTGGTGCCATCATCCAGCATATGCTTAAAAGTAGAATCTTCTATTAAGATATCACCTTTACAATTCGCAAAATGGGTAGCATCTGCAATAGTAGAAACTACGCGGTCTGAACCTTTACGTACGTAAATACCGCAATTGTGAATGGTAATATTATCGGTTCGTTCAAATAAAAAGCCCATTCCCAAAGCATGGTGAATGGTGATATCTTCTAAATGGATGTTTTTGGAAGAGGTAATTTGAAAAGCGGGAGCATAACGGTTATGGTCATGGTCTCCTTTGGAGTTTAAAATAGAGCCCACTGGCGGATACTGTTTTAAATGTTCATGAAAACGAAGTACGCCATCAGGTCTTTCTTCCACCCAACGCGGTCTGCTGCCCATATCCCAGGCACCATGGGCAACACGTTTGTGCTCAGCGTTAAATGCCAGCGTACTACCCAACTCCGGAAACGAGAAGCCATCTACATTAGGGAAGAAAATACGGTCTTTTTTAAGCTCCCAAGAAAATCCATCAGTAAAGGGTTTGACGTCTCTCCATCCTTCAATTTTATCTACGGCAAGCACTTCGCCTTGAAAAAGAAAAGGAATGTCCCAGTCCATTTTCAGGTTTTTAACTGTAAGTTGATTGCAGTTCCGAATCTGAAAAGGAGCTACTTGTCCGTGAAAAATGAATTCGGAGCCATTACCTTCTATGGTTACGGAATCAAAATTTTCCAGTAAAAAAATGATATTTTTTAATCCGTTACCATGGTTCGTGATAAAGGAGTATCGTTGCGTAGCATAGTCGGGTAAAAATTTATAGGTACCTTTTTCAAAAACTAGAGTTAGATTCTTATCAGTGCTGTTTTTCAAAGCTTCACGGACTAGAGGCGTCATATCCTCGGCTTCCGGTTTGAAATGAATGGTCTGCTGTGCCGAAAGAAATTGAGCTCCAAAACAGAAAATCGCACACAGGTAAAGTGCTTTAAAAGATTTAAAATAATCCATTTTTAGTTTTTAGAGGTTTACGCCAGTGCCTTGTAAAGAGTTATCGTGGTCCCAAGTAATGAGCCAAGGGTCTTTGGTTTTTAATTGAAAATCTTTCATTTTGTTTTTTAGAGCTTCTAAAACCTCTGCATAGTTTTTATCATTTGCTAAATTTTCACTCTCGTCTGGGTCATTAGATAGGTCGAATAACTCAAATTCAGGTCTAAAGAGATAGTCTTTAACCTTACGTTTGCCAAAGAATTCTTTATCACTTCGGTATACCTCCTGCCAAGTAGATGCAGCCCAAAGATCTGATGCAAAAGGATATTCTTGGCGCCATGCAATGTTTCTAATAAGCTTGTAATTTTTATCCCTTACAACCCGCATAGGGTAGTACATGGTAATTTCATGAAAGGTATGAGAAGCATAAATTTCATCCCATCCTTCTGGTTTTTCTTCAGCAAGTATTTTTTTGAATGATTTACCGTGAAAGTCATTGGAATCATAGGAGACACCGGCCATATCTAGAATAGTAGGCGTAAGATCTGTCCATGAAACAAGTGCATTATTTACAGAGCCGCCCTTAAGATTGGCTAAAGGATCTTTTATGATACAAGGTAATTTAATACCTGGTTCATAAACAGTAGTTTTAGCACCTGGGAAAGCCATTCCGTTGTCCGAAATATAGATAACTACCGTGTTTTTGTCTTTCCCTGTTTCCTTGAGCATCTTCATGAGTTTGCCAAAACCTTGATCTATTCTTGAGACGCTCTGGTAGTATTGAGCAATTTCTTCGCGGCTCTCTTGACTGTCAGGAAGGAAACTAGGTACAACCACATCTTTTGGGTCGTATGTAATAGTTTCTACACCTTCATATCCTTCTTTTTTGTTACCGAAACTGTTTGGGGTATTCCATGGGTCAGATTCAAAAGGAGCACCACGGTGTGGATCATCCGTACAGAAATAGAGAAAGAAAGGTTTGTCAGAATTGAGAACATCTTTACACTGCTCCGCCATTTCTACGGTATTTCGTGGATCAGCTTCCAAAACCTTTTGAAAATGATATACCGATTCCGGTGCTACGTGGTATTTACCTATTCGAGCGGTTTCATAACCTGAATTTTCAAGAAGGACGGGTAAAGATTTTATATTGTCGTAACTGCTAAAATGATGGTAGTCGTGAACATGCCCATAAGAACCCGTAGCATGACCATAAAGTCCAGTGAGTATAACGGACCTACTTGCGGCACAACTAGCACTGGTACAATAGGCATTATTAAAACGAACGCCTTCGGCAGCCAATTGGTCTAGGTTAGGGGTTTTGATTACTTTGTTGCCGTAGGCTCCAATGGCATCGGTGCCATGGTCATCAGAAACAAAAAGAATGATGTTTGGGGAGTTGTTAGGTTTATCAATTGATTCCGTAGGCTGTTCTTTCGTTCCGCAATTAAAAAATAATAGAGCGGATAAGGTCAGTGTTAGTATAGGTAATTTGCTAATGTATGTTTTCATCTATTTAAAAATGATTTTGTTTATACAATTCAAAGAAAGCCAAAAGTGCAAGAACTTTTGTTTCTGTCAGTACAAGAAATGTCGTTGCAAATAAATGCAACTTAGGAAGACATTCTATAAACCTCAGCGTCTATAGAATTGAAGACTATCATTATTGTTGCTAATAATCAAAAGCTGCCCATACTTCTTGCTCATAAGGGTCTTGATATGCCTTACCTGTTTATCCAATAGTAAACCAGATTTGGAAATGGGTGTTTCTTCAAAACGAGCTCTCCCCTTATTTTTTAAAAGTGTACCATGTCCGGCATCATATCTTCCTAATTCCGTATTAGTGTCATAAAAATTTTCTCCTAGTAACAGGTCTAATTTTCCGTCTTCGTCAAAATCTTGTTTGTAAATTGAATTTACAGTAGAGAATTGTGCTTCTGTAGGTAGGGGTATAAGTTTGAATGTCTTGTTTCCAAGATTTTCTATGAAACAGCTTCTAAATTCATACGCTTTTAGGGTTTTTGCGTTTTGTAATTCCTCTGCTGTAAAAATATCCTTGAAGTCCGCTTGGGCAAAAGCACTGTAGGTGGTGAATTTTTTACGCAGGTATACCATTTGTTTTTCTAAAAGGCTTTTTGAAGAGAAAACATGTTCTTTCCCATTTACAAAATGAGTGGTAACCCCTTCTGGCCATCCGTTTTTATCAAAATCGGCATAATACATTTGTACGGGCTCTTTCTGTGTTGCCCTTAATTTTGAGTTCAACCCAAGATTCCCTGCAACCAAATCAATGTCTCCATCATTATCAAAATCTCCATATTCTATTGTGTTCCACCAGCCGTTTGAGAATTGTAATTTATTTCCCTCCGGATTGGCTTCGCTAAGGCTTCCGTTTGAATTGTAAAATACCTTAATAGGCATCCATTCGCCTACCAAAACAAGGTCTTGCCAATCATCTCCATCCAAATCCACCCATTTGGCAGAAGTGACCATTCCGCATTTATCAAAATACTTTTTCGACTCAACATCTACCGAAAAATTTCCTTTCCCATCATTTTTAAGCAAATAAGAGTTAGGTGATGAGCCATATTTTCCGGGAACGGAGCGTGATGAAATAAAAATATCCTTATCGCCGTCTTTATCAAAATCAGCAATTGCTAAATCAGAGACGGTGGTATAGATTTTTGGGAAATTGCCCTGTTTTGTAAAGTTGCCTCTTCCGTTGTTTATGTAAAGGCGAGTGAGGCTTTTAGGGTCTGGCTTAATTTCTTGGTTACTACCGCTACCAACAAGAATGTCCAAATACCCATCACCGTTAAAGTCCACTAGTTCTGAAGCGGTATCTTCTGAAGGCGCATCAGTTTGAAGTGCGGTTGATTTGGTGAATTTACCATTGGATTGTTGGAAGTATATCTCAGCAGCTTGGTTTTGAGCTCCACCAACGAAGAAATCATCTAAACCGTCATTGTTGAGGTCTCCAATAGCAATGGGTGGTCCCCAAGTGGAGTTCATATGGGGTGTTAGATGTTCTCTGTTGAATTCGTAAAAACGATTCTCATTGTGTTTGTAATCAATACCCAACTCGCTACTTTCCAAAGCTGTGAATAAAGTTTTTGTACTGGTGCTTTCAGATTTTTGAAGTGATGAATTCTTTTGTAAAATGGTTAATTCTTGACCAGCACTTACCTCAGTTAAAATTGTTTCTTCGCCATTTGGCCATTTTACTTGAATCGTATCTATTATTTCGTTTTTTGGAACTCCGTAATTAAGATAAGGTGCAGATGAGGATAGATATCCACGGACGTTCAATAATTCTTGGTATTTTTTATTGCCCTTTCGGGTAACCGTAACTTTCGACCCCAAACCATATTTGTTACTAGACTTACCCTTTAACTTAATCCGTAAATAACTTTTTAGGGAGTCGCTTTCAAGGCTTGTATTTTTAAGAATGGATACTTCTGCATTAAGATTATTGACAACAAGGTCTAAATCACCATCATTATCTAAATCTGTATATGCTGCACCGTTGGAGAAACCTTTTTTAGAACCGCCCCATGCTGTGGATGTATTGGTAAAGCTGAGATCATTGTTGTTTTTAAAAAAGAAATTCTGTAATGGGTAGCTAGGCATCTTATCTGTTAAGGCTTCGCTAAAATCATAATTGCCCGAACGTAGTTGATTTTGAACTTCTTCTCCCGAAAGGAACTGCATATAGTCCATATCATTACTTCGCCTGTAGATTCCATTTGTGATGAACAAATCTTTTTGGCCATCCATATCAAAATCATTTGCTAATACGGACCAGCTCCAATCGGTTGCCTCAATACCAGCTAATCGTGCAATTTCACTAAAGTGTTTTCCATCCCTATTTAGTTGAAAGGTATTATGGGCATATTGGTGTTGGTACCCAAAAGACAGTTTGTAGTTAAAAATAGCATACGAGTCTTCCCCATGAGAGGCTTTCAAAATTTCAGGTTCATAGGCCTGCATATCCAAAGACAAGATATCCGGCAGGCCATCATTGTTTATATCGGCAATATCATTGCCCATAGAAAACCGACTCGTGTGTTTTATACGAGATTCTAAATCTTCTGTAAATGTGCCATCCCCGTTATTGATGTAGAGGTAATCGTCCTCGTAGAAGTCATTACCAATATAAATGTCAGGATAACCATCTTTGTTGACATCGGCAGTGTTAATGCCCAGACCAAAACCGAGCGTACTGCTGTAAATTCCCGATTCTTTGGTTACGTCGGTGAATTTTTTGCCATCATTTCTTAATAACTTATCACCATAGGGACTAGAAATCAAACGCTTTTCCGAACGTGGAAGTACACCATCGTTAAAATTGGAATGTGTCATAATGTAAGCGTCAAGATCACCATCTAAATCATAATCAAAAAATGCAGTCTGGGTGGTTGCGCCTTTGACCGTTAGCCCCATTTCACTTGCACTCTCCTTGAATTTTGGAGAACCGTTCTTATCATTTCCTAGGTTGATAAAAAGTAAATTGTGGCCATTGTTTCCTAGCATATCACCAATCTGACTGACATATATGTCTAACTTTCCATCACCATTTACATCGGCAAAAGTAACACCAGTATACCATGAATTGGTATTGCCAGCCGTTTTGGTTTGTTCCGTAACATCTATAAACTTAAAATTGCCTTGGTTGAGGTAGAGTTTATTCGAAACTTGGTTACCCGTAAAGTAAAGGTCGTCTAGCCCATCACCATTTAAGTCTCCCGCCGAAACGCCACCACCATTGTAAAAGTACATGTACGAAAATAGGTTGAACCTCTTTGTTTCCTCAACAGTATTGGCAAAGTTTACCCCTGTAGTTTTATTTGATAGTTCTTTAAAAAGTGTTTTTTGAGCTGATTGCTCCTTAGTATCTTTCTTTTCTTGACAAGATGTGGCGAATAACATGAACAAGATCAACGCCGTTGATGTCATCGATAAAAATGAAAAACTACGTTTAAAAGAAAGTTTGGGCATATGTTTGGTTTATAGGGAAGCTATATTTATCGTTTTACGGAATACCCTTGTTCGCGATAGGTTTCTAAAATTTTGGACATTTCGGATATTACATCCGGATGCTCATCAAAAATATTATTCTTTTGCTCGGCATCTTTGTTCATATTAAAAAGTAGAGCAGACGTGTTGAAATCTTCGTATCCTTTTAACTTCTTAAAAGAGTTTGGCATTTTGGAGTGTTCGCCAGAAGGCTTGTTAATGTATAGCCATTTTCCTTTTCGTAGACCCCAAATACCTTCATATGTGTTATGGACTGTAGCTTCGCGTAATGGTTTTCTGTATTTTTTACCCTTTATCAATGGTAGCAGGTTGTAACTGTCAGGAGCCGCATTTTCTGGAATAGAAGTTTTTGTTATTTCTGCTAGGGTAGCCATAATATCTACTTGGGAAATAACTTCTTCCGAAACCGCACCCGCTTTAATATTGCCAGGCCATTTGATAATGAACGGTACATGATGACCGCCTTCCCAAACATCACGTTTTAGGCCTCTGAAATTTCCCATGCTAAAATGGTCATACTTTTCAGCACGTTCAAAAGCATATCTTTCAGGACCATTGTCCGAGGTAAAGATTACTATAGTATTCTCTTCAAATCCATTTGTTTTTAAAGCTTCTAATACCTGTCCGGCTACCCAATCTGTTTGTACCATAAAATCACCATAACCTCCAGCTTGTGAAGTTCCATCAAACTCATCATTAGGTATAATCGGTGCGTGCGGCGAAGGAAGTGCCAAATACAGAAAAAAAGGCTTCTCTTTATTTTGTTTGCCAATCCATGCTGTTGTTTTTTTAGTCAATGTTGGTAATACAGTATACGGGTCCCAGCCTTCTACTTTTGGTCCTGGACGTGAATCCCAGTCTGCTTCTTTTACGTCTCTTTCAAATTCGTTGAATTCAAAAAAATCATTTGGTGCCGTAACAAATTTATCATTCTCTACCCAAGCATAGGGTGGAAAATTAATGGTTCCATCCCCAAAATAATAATCGAAACCTCTGTCTAGCGGTCCTCCTGTTAATGGTGCTTTCCAATCAATGTCTTCAACTAAATAGACTCTATGCGTTTTATTCCAATATGTTCTTTCTCCGGAAGGTTCATCGTTTATAAAACTCCAGTTCCACCCTAAGTGCCATTTTCCTATAGCTGCTGTTGTATAACCGTTATCTTTTAAAATTTCTGGAAGTGTGATATCCGATTCATTAAAGAATGGAGCCCCAAAAGAATTTACAATACCTTGCTGTCTACGCCAATGATAAGTACCAGTAAGTAGGGCATATCTACTAGGTGAACAGATTCCCGAAGAACTATGGGCATCTGTAAAGCGCATGCCCTCGGAAGCTAATTGGTTAAGGTGAGGAGTAGGGATTTTAGAATTTTCATTTTGACACTGTAAATCGCCGTATCCCATGTCATCGGCGTAAATAATGACAATATTTGGCTTTTGTGCATACGATTGCGTAATAACGGTAAGCACGAATAGTGCGGTAAGCATTCTTAGCTTTTTATTGAAAATTCTCATATTTTGACTATCAAAGGGAAATTGAAAATACTATTTATTAATTGTAAAGACATAAAAAAGCCAGAAGACCATATGGTCTTCTGGCTAAAAAAAACTAACTCAACATTTTCAACAAAAACAGATGTGTTAATGTTCTCATGTTTTTAATGTAATTAGTAATCGGGATTTTGTTCTAAAGCAGTATTCTTATCTATAGCGCTTTGTGGTAATGGCCATTTGTAATGCTTAGGTAAGAACACTCTATTGCCATCTACATGCGCATCATAAAAACCATTTAACACTTCTTCTGCTATACCCCAACGTTTCAGGTCAAAGTATCGTAAGCCTTCAAAACCAAATTCGTATCTACGTTCGTTACGAACAGCTTCACGAAGTTCGCCTTGGTCTGTAGTTGTAATTGCTGGGTACGAACCGGTGTCACCTACAGCCACACCGTAAGCCCTGGCTCTTACTTGATTTATAGCATCTAATACCGACGTATCAATACTTCCGGATTCTATCTTGCCTTCTGCATACATTAAAAGTACATCTGCATAACGAATGTGAATGTAATCGGTACCTTCAGTAAAATTCTGTACGAAAGAGGCTCTTGTGGCTGGGCTGATCCATTTTAATAATCCAAAACCTGATAGTGTTTTTTGCTCAATTTCTGGGTTCCACTCGCCCTCAAGTACAATTTTACTAAGCCTTGGGTCTCGATTTTCTAATGGATTGGTTTCATCGTATAGAGGAGATTCGTCTATTGGTAAACCATCGGTGGCTTCAAAAGAATTCACAAAATCTTCTGTTGGTTTAAGGGTCCCCCAAAAACCGATCATGATTTCACTACCTCTATCTTGAAACTCTCCCGGAGCACTTGAATATTTTGTAGAGAAAATGATTTCTGGATTATCTACTTGTCCTCCATCAATAAAAAGGTCTTCATAGTTTGGTGACAACGCAAAGCTTCCTCCATCTATAACTGCTTTAGCCGCTTCTGCCGCTTCTGTATATTTACCTTGGTAAAGGTAGGTCCGTGCCAATAATGCATTGGCAGATCCTTTTACAACATAACCATCGCCATATGGAGCTTCTGAAAGATTTGCAACTCCAAACTGTAAATCTTCTTCAATTTGAGCGAAAATATCTGCTTCAGGGCTTTTAGGTAAATCCTGATTTTCTAAGGTAGTGGGTTCTATCCTAAGAGGAACTTCTCCGTATGTAGTCACTAGATTATAATAGAAAAAAGCACGCAGAGTTCTAACCTGACCTTTCCAATCATTTAGCTTATCAGCCTCAATATTTTCCACTTGTTCTATATTGGCCAAAAAGAAATTACAGGTCTGTATTCCTTTATAACATACACTATACAATTGGGCTATTGCACCATTTGTACCACCTGATGTTGGAGTGGCCGTACCATCAATAAGTTCTCTAAAGCCATAGTTAAATGTCTGGTAAGAATCGTCGGTTAGGGCATCCCAGTTTGGTTTAATGGTTGGAGGCCATCCACCATCGGCGCGAATAGCCAACATGTTCTGTTGTAAATTACTGTATACGCCGGTCAATGCCAGTTCCGCATCTGCTTCGGTCTGCCAAAAAGAATCGGAAGAGAGTTGAGAAGTAGGCTGCTTGTCTAAAAAGTCGTCCTCGCACGAACTTATCGAAATCCCCAGAAAGGATAGTGCGATCAATAATATTGTCTTATTCATTTTTTATTTTTTTGGTGACTAAAAAGTCATGTTTACACCTAGTGTTAATGTCTTTCTAAATGGGTAGGCATCTACACCATTTGCTTCTGGATCTACATCAATTGGATAATCTTTTTGAAAAGTAAGGTAGTTTTCCGCAGCGAAATAGAATCTTAACTTGTTGAACGGTGTTTTGTCCAATACTTCTGTAGATAACGAATACCCCAAAGTAACATTCCTAAGCCTTAAATAGGAGGTATCCCATAACCAGAAAGAGTTGTTATATACGGTAGATCTACGTGTTTCGGCAGTTTCGTAATATACGGCAGGTAATCTAGAGTTTCTATTATCAGGAGTCCATGCTTCCGTTAACCAAGCAACATCGGTACCTCCATCTTGTCTAAAGGGGTCACGGGCAATGTAGTTTTTGGTTCCTTCAACGCCTTCCCAGAACATTCTAAAATCGAGATTCTTGTAATTTACGGAAAGGTTAAGTCCGTATACAAAAGCAGGGTACCTGCCATCTATGTGAATACGGTCATCTCCATCAATAACACCATCATTGTTTTGATCTTTTAATTTAATAAAACCTACTTTTCCAGGTTGTGGCTGAACCGCAGAATTTGCTATTTCATTTTCATCTTGGAAATAACCATCGGATTCCCACATATACCAATCCTCAAAGGCATAACCCTCTTCGTTTATATTTCGGGCCTGTATTTCCTGATCTCCAAAAGTTTTTAGACGGTTTTTAAACCAAGATACGTTTCCGTTTATGCTATAACGCAAATCTTCATTTATGTTATTGTCGTGGCCTATAACGATATCCCAACCTTTGTTGGTCATTGCGCCCTGATTAACGACAGGAGCATCCAGTCCACTACTTTCATCAACTTGTAATTGTCTTAAGATGTCTACCGTTTCCTTTATATAGTAATCCACGGAGCCATAAAGTTTTCGGTTGAAGAGGCTGAAATCTGCACCAAAATCCGTTACCGTAGTAGTTTCCCAAGTGATATCTGAATCTACTAGGCTTCTAAGACCTACACCGGCAAGAACACTGGTGCCAAAAGGATATCCAAATTGGTCAAACGATAGTGTTGATTGATAAGGGTAGATACCTGAGTTTAACTCATCATCCGCAACGTTCAAACCAATATTCTGGTTACCTAGTTGTCCCCATGAACCTCTAAGTTTAAGTTCGCTTACGGCTTCTATATTTTCAAAGAAACTCTCCTTGTCCAATCTCCAACCGGCAGAGACCGAAGGAAAAACCCCAAGTCTGTTTCCTTTTGCAAAACGAGAGCTGATATCTCCCCTTATATTCGCTTCAATGAGGTATTTTTCTTTATAGTTGTAATTGGCTCTACCGAAGAAACTCTGAATAGCCCAGCTTTCGGAAAAGCCTGTTGTAAACTGATTTTCTGAATTTACACCTTCTAAATCTGTAATGTTGCGGTTTGGGATACCGGTTCTCTGCGATCGCGTAAAACTTCGGTCAAAACCTTCTTGACTATACCCACCCAATACTTTAAAGTCATGATCGCCAACTAATTTTGAGTAAGTAAGGGTAGAGAAGAGCGTAGTTTGCTTACTCCATACGTTATCTACGGTCAATTGAGACTGGTCACGCGTAGTTCTAAGGTATTCACCGGTTCTATAGTTGTATTCATCATATTGAATACGTTGGTTTTTGTAATAATCGTAATCAAACTTATAAGCTCCTTTTGTACTCCAAACCAAATCATCTGAAAGCTTAACGTCAAAAAACAGGTTCCCGTTAAAGTTATATTGGTTTAAAACTTCACCGTCCTGAACCTCAAGTTCTGCAATAGGGTTGTTTCTGGTAAAACCTTCATCAAAACCTGGGAATTCTGTGTCTGTGCCAGAGAACGCTTTTCCGGAATAATTTCCTGTACCATCTAAGGTATATACACCCCAAGTTGGTCTAACTCTAAATAAATTGAATAAGCCAGATTCTGTGCCAGCTTGTTGAGGACCACTTGTTTTAGAGGCAACACCGGATACGGTACCACCTACAGTAAGCTTTTCGCCTATATCTGATTTTACACTCATAAAGAAGTTGTTCTTCTTAAATCCTGAAGAACGAATAATACCTGGTTGATCCCAGTTACCCACAGAAATGTTATAGCTAGTACTTTCAATAGCACCACTAGCCGTTACAACATGACGTTGTACAATTGGTGTTCTAGACGCCTCATCAAACCAGTCTGTATTAGGAAATGCAGGATTACCTTGATTGTTTCTATAAGCATCTATCAAATTTTGCGGATATGGATTTGCAGAAGCACCAGGTGTATTTATCAACGCTTGGTTCATTAAGGTCATATAATCTGCAGAATTAGATATCATTTGAGGAACCTTAGTGAAGGTTTCTGTTGATACACTACCATTATACTGAATTTGAAAACTGTTATTGCCACCAGTTTTGGTAGTCACCAAAATAACACCATTTGCCGCACGAGAACCATAAATGGCGGCAGAGGAAGCATCTTTAAGAACGGATATAGAGCTAATTACAGATGGGTCTAAATCCTGCAAGTTACCTTCTACACCATCAATTAATACCAAAGGAGAGTTGTTACTGCCAAAAGAGTTAAGACCACGTATTTTGATGTTCAATCC
>ENA-ORXM01001124-ORXM01001124.1-marine-metagenome-genome-assembly--contig:-NODE-1124-length-39477-cov-3.764619_pt1 | contig 39477 bp, 24 predicted proteins | sample MGYA00237867_ERZ511480 | MGnify/ENA primary metagenome ERZ511480 (study PRJEB26309, sample SAMN06266103) | marine metagenome | isolation source: Algal blade | place: United Kingdom:Sidmouth, United... | reverse complement strand
GATGGCCTTGTTCTTTCGCGCAATTTGTGCCATTGGTCCGGTTTCGTCCAGATCGTCTCGTGGAGTCCATTTGGGCAGACCGTCTTTTAAATGTCCTCCTGTAATGAATAGTAGCGAACCATCGTACTTTATTTCTTGTGGAACCAATACTGTCAACTGATGTTTCCAGACATGGTCGCGCCAGGTTTGACTGGTCAACAAAAGGTTAAAGGCTTTTACTTCGGCCAATTCAAAAGAATCTTTGACCTCCCAAGCGTATGAATTATCGGTGGTTTTCAAATAACTTTCAAGAGCAGTTTCAGGGCTTATTTCGATTTCTTCGACCACCGCGGTCTCAACTTTTTTTTCTGAATTGTCTCGGCAAGAAGTCGAAAGTAAAATTGGAATCAATAGTAAAATTACAAATGTTCTTTTCATGGTATACATCAATTGATTTAGTGTGGTTTGGGATTACTTTTTATCATATCCATAAGCTCCGACACCAGAATTTCACCGGTCATTTCGCCTAGGCTGGTGCGACTTACGTACTCATATCTTTCAAAGCTGTTAAAATCTTCTTTAGTTAGCATATAACCAAAAGCATCATTGGTAAGTCCGAAGAGAAAAGCATGCTTGGTTGGCATCTTCCTTTTTAAATAAAATCCGATGTTGGGCAATGCCTCTCCGGGAATGGTTAAAATTTGAGCCGAACCTATATTCAAAAGATTGAGCGTCGTACTTATCGAGCTTTCATCTGATGAACCCATACTTAAAGGGGAATGCTTCAAAATGAAACGCAACATTTCCGAATCGATAGGAAAAGTTACCTTCTTGTTAGCCGAAAGAATAGTCGGATTTTCTTGCACCGACGCATCGGCAACTATACGTAAAGCCTCGTCGGCCAATAGGTTTCCGATTCTTTTACATTCTTCCCAATCAGCGGCTTCTTTTCCTTCGTCCAATCTATTATCGGCAGTGACCATTCCGCCTTGGGCACCGTTCATAAAGATGGCCATTCCACCTGTTTTTTCTTCAATACGATTATAAAGCGGTCCAACCATATCGGGACTCAAAATCCCACGATCACTACCGATTACTTCAGGGTGGATGGCGTAGTTGACCAAAGTGACCAAGGGTTTGTCCTTATTTTTTCCAGAGCTACCAATGGCTTGAATTACTCCGCAACGAGGGTCATATAATTTTGGAGCATAATAGTTATAAGCGATTTTTCCCTCCGCTTTGCCGACTGCGATTTTTAGGTTGGCAGGTTCCCTATTCTGAAAAGCTTCGTTTACAGCATCGGCTATCTGAACGGTACACCACTTTAAATATTCAAGGTCTGCCCCATGATTTCCGTTTTCATCGGGAAAGGCATATGCATCAGGGGCGCTATGGGTATGTGTAGCCCCTATAAGAATATTATCGAATGGAATATCAGTTATCAGTTTCCTCGATTTATTACCGAGAGCGGCTGGCCAGCCTAGATTATCGATGTTCACAATTGCGACTTTTTCGCCACCATTTTCTAATACCATGGCGCGTACATATAGGTCTCCTTTTTTGATAGTGACCGGTTTTGGAGTTCCAACTCCCCCAGAAACGGAAATCAATGGATTTGGTGTCAGTACGCGTTTCGCCGACCCTACTTTTAATTCTTGGGCTTGGGTGCCGGATATGAAAAATAGCAACATATTGCACCATAGTGCTGCGATTCTAAAAACTGTACGAGAATATTTCATATGCCGAACACAATTATGCTAAACATAAAATTAAGTGTAAAAAAATAAATCGAGGGGTAAAATGTCATGTATAAATAACAATATTCCTGAAATAACTTGAAATATAAAATATTAGTTTTGAAGGAGGTAGGTAATTAATTTAAGAAAATATTAAGGATTTAGTAACCTTAACTTTAAGTCGCTAGCTAAAAATAATTTCAGCTTTACGACAGAATTAAAAAAGAACATATTATGGATAAAAGAAGCGCAAATATTTTTTGGGGAGTCTTGTTTTGTTCATCGCTGATGTTGTGTTCCTGTAGTTCGGACGACAATGCTGCAACGGACAATTTTCCGCTCTCCGCAGATATTTTTCATAGCGTCAAGGGCAAAAGAGTAGCTTTTCAAGGTTTGACCAATAGTGCTTCCGCATGGATGTGGGATTTTGGTGATGGAACTACAAGTACCCAACAAAACCCGGTGCATTCATACCAAGAAGGCGGTTATTATGTGGCTACGTTAACCGCTACCGGTGAAAGTGGCGGAACGGAAACTTCTACAATAAATCTGGCTTTGGATTTGCCCCCCTACGCATTACTTACCGGTGATTTCACGGCGGAAGGCTATCAGGGAAAAACCTGGAAACTTTCGAGCAGTCATTCGGGAAACGATTATTTTGCCAATTCGGACGCTACGCTCTCTCCTTTCGACGGGGCGCCGAATCCGCTGCCTTCTGGAATTTTTGGAGCAGGTCTTGGTATGGGCGAGGTATACGACGATGAATTTACGTTTCATTTTGATGGCACCTACGAACACGATGTTAAAGAAGACGCAGCTGCCTTTAGCGGTCTGGTATTTCAGTTTGTGACCACCGGCGGTGCAGGAATCGTAAACGATGGTGGTGCGGATTTCGGACTCTGTACCGGTCTTTATACGCCAGAGGCCGATGCCACTTTTACTTATGTAGAAAACGAGGATTTTGAAATAGCTTCGGTTTATGGTGCCGGAGGAAAATTGACCTATCAGGGTGTAAGTACCCTCGATTTTTCAGGAAGTGAATTCGTTGGGTTCTATGACTTTGAGAATAAAGTGATTCTTCAAGATATCACGGACAGTTCGATGAGACTGGTGATGTTTTTGGCCGCATCGCAAGACTTCATCGGAGTAAATACCAATGCAATTGTATTGACCTTTGAAGTTGTTCAATAAACAATATCTAAGACCCGCCTAACCAATATAACACCAAGACACTATGGAAAAGTATACTTCTCCTCAATCAAATATCAAACGCTTCTTTACGGTCTTTCTCATTGCCCTTATGGCATTGGTCAGTTTCAATATAGAGGCACAGTCCGGCAACGAGGTTTCGGGTACGGTCACTGCATCTGAAGACGGAATGCCCCTGCCCGGGGTCAGTATTGTATTAAAGGGCACCGGGAATGGGGTTACGACCGACTTTGATGGTAAGTATAGTATTCGTGTTACAAATGCGGAGGGTATACTCGTATTTTCATATCTGGGATTTGAAACACGTGAAATTGGCATCAACGGACAGTCAACTATCGACATTTCATTAAACGCTGGTACGCAAGCCTTGGATGAGGTCGTAGTAACCGCATTAGGTATTAAAAGGGAGGAAAAGTCTTTAGGATATTCCGTTGAAAACGTGGCGGCCGAAGAATTGACTCGGGTCGCCCAAGAAAACGTACTAAATTCCTTATCGGGCAAGGTTGCAGGGGTGACGCTAAACAATACCGGAGGCACTGGTTCATCGGTAAGTATGGTCATCAGGGGCGCCATTTCATTAAGTTCCGACAACCAACCTTTATTCGTTGTCGACGGGGTACCCATAGCCAATACGCTGAACAATATCGGTGGCTTTGGCGATAGAAACCCGGTCGATTACGGAAACGCCATTTCGGATCTAGATCCCCAGAGTATAGAAAATGTAAGTATTTTAAAAGGGCCGAGTGCCGCTGCTTTGTATGGTTCTAGAGCTGGTAACGGTGTCGTGCTCATCACGACAAAAAAAGCGAAGGACAGGGAGAAAATGAAAGTTTCGTTTACGTCCAACACGGTTTTCGATGTACCGTTTCGATATTTAAAGAACCAGTCGCAGTTCGCCAATGGCTATTTTTCATATTCCCCGCGATCGGAGGGTGGAAGTAACATACTACCTGATGTAATTCCCGCAGGTGGAAACGGTGGACCGGAACTCGACCGGGGTTATTTTGCCGTACAATGGGATTCCCCCTTGGATGCAAATGGAAATCCCATTCCTGTTGAACTGAAATCCTATCCTAATAATATTAAGGAATTTCTTCAAACAGGCATCACGACTACCAATAGCATGACCGTAAGCAATAGTACCGCGGCAATGAACTATAGATTGGGTGTCACGGCATTGGATAATTCCGGTATCATACCCAACTCCGATTTAAAGCGGAACAGTTTTTCTTTGTCCGCATCATCTGCTTTCAGCGACAAATTAATAGTAAGTTCAAATGTGAACGTTACACATAGCTATGCGGATAACAGACCCGCTTCTAATAGGGGCACAAACCCTTTGCAGGCCGCTTATGGTGTGCCGGCCAATATCAATATATTGGATGTGAAGGATTATAAGTTGCCGGGTACCGATGTATTCAATTTCTCGGATGATTATCCCAATCCTTGGTTCTTGGCCAACGAAGTGAACAATAGCTTTTCAAGGTTCCGGGTCTACGGAAACCTTGCTCTTGAATGGAAGATTGCACCCTCGTTCAACATCAGAACGAGCTACAATCTGAACAGTTTTAATCAGACCCAAGAAACAAAAATGGCTCCCGGCTATAACCGCGAACCCAATAACGGGACCTACGGTATCGCAAAAACCGATGGTCTGGAAACCAATATTGATATTTTGGCCACCTTTACTAAAGATCTGGGTGATTTTGATATGACGCTCTCTGCGGGGGGAAACTTAATGTACCAAAGGAATAAGGGCCTGAGCAATTCAGCGGCCACCAGGGCGGGCCTTATCGTACCGAATCTGTTTACCGTCGATAATATCGCGCCGACTTCTTTGAGGTATTCAAGCTTTTCCACTGAAAGGGCAATAAACAGTGTATTCGGTCTTGCGAATTTCGGGTTCAAGGATATGCTGTACCTAGACCTTACCGCAAGAAACGACTGGTCGAGTACTTTGCCGGTAGACAACCGTTCGTATTTCTACCCTTCGGCCTCGTTGAGTTTCTTGGTCAGTGAACTGATAGCTATTCCAAAAGTAGACTTGTTAAAATTAAGGGCCGGTTGGGCACAGGTAGGTAACGATACGAGCCCGTATCAATTAGGGGCTTTTTTTAACAACCAAGGGCAGTGGGACAATGCCGTTCTTTATAGTGCCCAAGGAGGACTGAATACGCCGAACCTAGAACCTGAGGAAGCAACTTCCCAAGAGTTTGGTCTCGACCTGACCATGTTCCAAAATCGATTACGGTTCGAGGGTACCTATTATACGGTAGAGAACAGGAACCAGATTGTCCCCAATATTCCCATTCCGGGTTCATCAGGATACAATAGTGTAAGTATCAATGCAGGAGTACTTGAGAGTAAAGGTTTTGAACTTTCCCTCGGATTTACACCGGTTCGTACCGAAAATTGGAATTGGGATTTGAACCTTAACTATACCACCAACGAATCGAAAATTTTGGAACTCTCCGATGGTGTAGATTACATAGAACTCTGGAGCGACAACAAAAGTGTGTCCCGGGCCTATGTAGAGAATCCCGCAACGGGAGAGGACGGTCTCGTCGGTAATATCTATTCCCCAAAAATACGAAGGGTCACCGACACAAGTTCGCCGTACTTCAATTATCCCTTGATCGGTCAAGGAGAGGATGCGGAGTGGCTAGCCCAGGAAGAGCGGGTAAAGGTGGGCAACTACAATCCCGATTTTGTGATGGGGCTACAGACCAGTTTGTCCTATAAAAACATTTCGTTGAACCTGACTTTCGATTGGCGTTCTGGCGGGCAGTACATGGCACAGACCTCACGATATTTTACCGAAGATGGTTACAGCCAACAGATTTTAGATAATTTGGTCAATCCGGGTATTGCCAACTTGGGCCCGGAATTGAAGCAATGGGTTCTTGACAATGCCGATGAACTGATTTTTGGTGAAAGTTTTCTCTCCATCGGCGGCCCACCAAGTGATGGTGGATTCCCCGAAGATTTAGGGGGCAGCGTTGTATATGACGGTATCTTTAATGCCGGTGTGGTCGGAACTCATGACGAGAACGGTAATTTTATTTTGGACAATGAAAACCTGGGCGATGTGGGAACGGCCGTTATTCCATTTTCGGTCGCCAACCCATGGGATTTTGGAACGCCGCATATGTTCGATGCCGACTTTATCAAATTACGGGAAGTTTCAATAACTTATGATCTGCCTTCGAAGTTTATCGAGAGGGCCGGTTTAGATAACCTGAGCTTCTCGTTGTACAGTAGAAACATTATGCTGTGGACCAAAGATTCGGACTACGGCGTGGATCCCGAAAGGGCATTTCAAGCGGAGACGAGTTCGGGCAATAGGGGCACACAATTTAAACAAGGTATAGAAAGATATAATGTTGAACCGTGGTTAGTTCCAATAGGAATTAGAATCGGGGTAACCTTTTAATAAAACAAAATCGCTATGTATCAGAAAAAAAATAAAATAGCCTTAATGGTTTTGAGCTGTATTCTTTTGATTTCTTGTCATGGATTGGAGGAATTGAACGAAAATCCCGATCAGATAGGCTCGGAAAATGTAGACCCTAATCTTTTGTTGCCCACAGTCATTAATGGCGCAGGTAAAGCCGTAGTCAGTTTGGGCTTCGGCGATGTGGCAGGCGTAATGCAACATACCCAAAAAGATGGGTGGTCAAGTGGCCATAATGCCTATGATTGGAGCAACGATAGCCATAGTTGGAACGGGTATTATACACTTTTGACAAACAATAAGACCATGATTGAAAAGGCCGAAGAAGACAATCTAGACTTTCACCGTGGCGTGGGGCTGGTCATGAAATCGTTTTTGTTCGGACTGATTACCGATTTATGGGGAGATGCCCCCTACACAAATGCATTGCGTGGGGATGAAGGAACCGAGTTTTTCGACTCGACGTTCGATGACCAAAAGACAATCTATGATGGTATTCTAGCAGATTTAAGTACCGCAAATACCCTTTTGTCAAAAGATCAAGGATCGTATTTTAGTATTCAAGAGGACCAAGATATTCTGTTCGGGGGCGATGTGGCCAAATGGCGAAAATTCGCCAATTCGCTAACGCTGAGATACTATATGAGACTATCTGCAAAAGAGCCGGCCCTGGCCGAGCAGGGGATTAAGAACATCCTTTCCAATCCTTCGCAATATCCATTGATTTTAAAGGCTTCCGATGATGCTAATATGGCTTATGTTGGCAATACTAGGGACGATTCATGGCCTACCAACACGAAATTCGATGCTGACCCGCAAGGTGCTTACTTCAGGATAAAAATGGCAGCTACATTGGTAGATTCGCTAAAAGCGCTGAACGACCCAAGATTAGGAGTGTGGGCGAATAAAATAGATGTACCATTAGTATTGGAGGAAGCCGCTCCGGACGATACCGATTTTGTTGAAGATGGCGAAAGACACGTAGCCAAAAATATAGTCGATGCTTATGAGGGTACGGTCGGTTTCCCCGTCGATTACGATAAGGAATATGTCGGGCTTCCAACGGCAATGACCTTTGGGGCGGCCTACAATTTGAGTGAAGATCTGAATCAAGGTACGCTTAATCTCCATGTGTCCCAGTTGAACGATATCTATAAAGAAGCCGCTGGCGATCTGTTACAGGCCCGTTTGCTATCGGCCTCCGAAGTACAGTTTATTCTTGCGGAAGCGGCGACAAAAGGTTGGGCTTCTGGCACAGCAGAACAATATTACAATGAAGGAATCAAACAATCGTTCGACGCTTGGGGAGTGGGCGATTCATATAGCGATTATATCTCCGGGCCTGCTGCCTATGGTAGTTTTGAAGATATCATAGAACAAAAATGGATAGCGAGCTGGTCTGCCGCAGCGGAATCTTGGTTTGATTACAGAAGAACGGGAATTCCGGATCTTCAGACCGGGGCGGCATCCAAGAGGTCTGCTCCGCCGCTACGGTTTTACTACCATATCGATGAGATAGACAACAATGCTACAAATGCCGAATCGGCCATAAATAAGTTAGAGACCACGGAATTTAAGGGCGACGACACAAGCAACAATAGTGCATGGTCTAAAATGTGGCTCTTGCAGGGCACTAGTCAGCCTTATTGAATTGGTTGTACCACGAATGTTTTGAAAGTGATTTTATCCGCTGGCAGCTGCCCTAGAACAAAGTTCCTTCCCCTTGTATGAACCGCATACAAGAGGAAGGAACATACTCTGAAGAACTCACATTTCATCAAAACAATGGTATAATCAAAAAAGGTTAAAATATAATATGTTTCTTACAATATTGTAGTGGTGTAAGGCGTGGTTTTAATGTTAATTTGTTAGAATAAAAATTGTAGAGTTATGAAGTTGCCCCTGAAAGGTATCATTCCGCCAATGATAACCCCTTTATTGGAAAATAAGGAGTTGGACAGTGCCGGTCTTAAAAACCTCATCGAGCACCTTATAGACGGGGGAGTACATGGAATTTTTTTATTAGGAACGAATGGCGAGGGGCCGAGTTTGGGTTATGGTTTGAGAAAACAACTGATAACCGAAGCCTGTAAAATAGTCCGTAAAAGGGTTCCTGTATTGGTAGGCATTACAGACACGTCTTTCGAGGCTACCTTGGAAATTGCCCACCATGCGCAAAGTGAGGGCGCAGATGCCCTTGTAGTCGCACCGCCTTTTTATTTTCCGCTCTCCGAAGAAGAAATAATCCATTACTTTCAAGAACTGGCCCCGCTACTGCCACTTCCTTTTTTAGCGTATAACATTCCTAGTTGTACCAAACTGAATCTATCGGTTTCGATTGTAAAAAAGACCAAGGAGTTTGGAGCGGTAGGGGTGAAAGATAGCTCTGGAGACATTGATTTATTGTATGATTATATAGAAGCGTTCAAAGATGCTCCTAACTTTTCCGTTATAGTAGGCAATGAAATTTTTCTGCCCGAAACCATTTTGAAAGGAGGTCATGGGGCCGTAGCGGGCGGAGCAAATATATTCCCGAAACTGTTCGTCGACTTATTCGAGGCGTCCCTTTCAAAAGATTCGAATAGCATAGCGAATCTTCGAAAAAAAGTTTTAGAGATACATGAAACTATCTATAATATTGATAATTCACCTACACAAAGTATAAAAGCTATAAAGTGTGCCCTGTCGGTTATGGGAATATGTGGTGATTATATGGCTCAACCGCTGAACAGGCTCGACACTGGGCAGCGACTTCAGGTCAAAGAGTACCTAGACCGTTTTGAGTTTGGCAAACACCCTAAGTCTATCATATAGCTCGAAATCATCCCTTGAATGAAAAGCGTCGTTTTAAGAAAGTTTGCCATCGTTGTGCCGATACTTATCATTTTTATATTGGCAACTGTTTCCCCTTTTCAGATACATTTTGAAGATGTTTTGACGCTAACCCCAGCCACCGAATATGGAGTTGACGTATCGATTTGGCGCATCCTATTCGAACCGATTTTGGGGCCTTTGCTCTACTTGAATCGATCTCTTTATGTTTTGGCGGAAGTACCGTTTGTCTTCCTATGGGTATTGATTTTTTATTTGGCTTTTAGTGTCTTACAGATTTTAAGAAAACAATCCCGCAGAAAAAAAGTTTTTTATACGAAGTTGACAAACTTACTTCTGATAATCGGTATTTGCTTTACAGTCTTTGTAGTCATACTTTTTGTTCCCCTTCCGAACAATACAATAGTGAACAACTCTAAAGATTCGGTATTGGTAACTACACATGCCCATACCGAATTCAGCCACGACGGATTGATTTCGCAAAAAGGAATGTGGAATTGGCATAAAAGAAACGGTTTTGATGCTTTCTTCATTACAGATCATGCCAATCACAAAAAGAGTTTACAATTTGCCAAAGAACAAAAAAGCGGAAGTTTTCCAATCGCACCCTTGGTATTAGTAGGTCAAGAATACTCGGGCACTAACCATATGAGCCTATTGGGGCTCAATGGTAAATTCGAAACCGAGGGAATGAAAGATAAGGCCGTAATAGATTCGGTACATCGATATGGAGGTGCGGTTATCATCAACCATTGGTTCGACGGTAAGGGAAAACCGAAAGAGTTATACAATGAACTGGGTGCAGATGGCTTTGAAATTGAAAACACGGCTACAGACCTTTATTACAATAGGAACATATATAAGGAAATAAAAAAATTCTGCGAAGAGAATGAGCTTATTATGATTGGCGGACTAGATTTTCACGGTTACGGAAAGGTGTGTTCGCTGTACAATGCCTTTGAAATTCCCAATTGGAGTACTATGGATTATAAAAGAAAAGAGAATAGAATTTTGGACATCCTAAAAAATGGCCCCCAAGAAAAGGTAAAGGTTTTGTTGTATAAAGACCGACCGTTTTACTCAAAATCCAATTTATTCTTTCGACCTTTTTTAACCGTCGTAAACTATTTTAGAACGTTGAATTTGGCACAAGTACTTTCCTGGGCTTTTTGGCTAGTGGTTTTTCGGTTTATGGGAAATCATTTTAAACAAAATCCTATTTTGAAAAATAACCTGCTTCTATTCTTATCTTTTTTGAGTGCAATTTTTCTGATTGTTTTAGGGGTTAATTATTATTTCAAGGGAAAAGCGGTGGAAGGCTATAGCGAAGTATATTCCGAATACAGTTTACTTCTAGGCCCAATTGGCTTTATACTGTTATTGTATGTTTTAGCTATTGGCTATTTCCGATTTTCTGCACTCACTAAAAGTAAAATATCAAAAAATGGGTAATAAAAAATTCAACATCGGGGTATTGATTGTAGCCATGTCACTCGCAACGGCATGGGCAATTAGAGGTCAATTCGGCCATGAGCAAGGAGCTGCTTGGGCCGGTGCGATTGGTGGTCTGGCATTGGTAGTAGTTTCCCAAAGAAAAGATTGGTATTCCAAAATGGTGCTTATCTCATTGGCATCGTCTATTGGTTGGGGAGCCGGAGGAATGATCAGTTACGGTGTGGTTGTGGGTTATGGCAAGGCTGATAATTTTATTAACGCCTTTTATGGTCTGAGCATGCTCTTCGTTATAGGCGCTTTATTCGGATTGCTAGGTGGCGGTTTGGTCGGTATGGTACTAGAATCCACAAAGAAAAATAGGGTTAATTGGGGGGCTTTGATATCAGAAATGGTAGCAGGGGCATTACTCACCTATTTTTTTCTGATAGAACAGATCGGATTTAAAATGACCCCACCACGATCGGAAGCATGGGCCTTAATTTTAGGTGCCGGTCTTGCGATGCTTTTTCATATGGCTCGCACAAAAAGAAACTCGGCAATACGAGTAGCTGTTATTTCGGCGCTAGGCGGAGGTTTCGGTTTTGGCTTCGGTAATTTTTTGCAGGTTGTCGGCAATGTTTTTGAAGTACCGTTCAATATGTGGAACGTTATGGAATATAGTATCGGCTTTTTTGGCGGTTCTGGTATGGCCTATGGCGTATTTAGCTCCAAATGGCCTTTAGACGAAAAAGCGGAACCGAAACGTTGGGTCAACAGAATTGCGCTGTTCGTTCTCATTGTTTTTATTCCATTGATCGTATTCCGAGAATCGTTGGCGTATGGTCACATTTTAAGTCGTTTAGGCGATATTTCGAATGTTGAGCATATAACTTTTCTAAGCACTACGGCCGCTGCCATAGTGTTATCATTTAAAGCAATTTTCTTGATCCTGAAATTAAAGGACGGTAACTATGCCAAAAAGGATGTAACCTTATTCCTATTCGTCTATTTCAGTGCATACGCCTTGATGAGTTATATCGTCACTGGGTTGTTTGCAGGAGAAATGGGACTAAACCATCATTTGTATGTCTTAAATATTATCTTGGTTTATGTACTGCTTCACAAAGGAAAAATAGAATTACCAAATAATGTTTCCCAAACCATAAACACAAAAAAATGGTTTTTATGTCTATTGGCCATTCTCGTAACTCTGGCATTACTTTCCTTAATCGCAATAAGTTTACACGGAGAGTTGCCAGGCAGTCATAATAGGTTTGAATAGATGCCCAATATTTCTTGTTTGACTTAGGTACTTGACCGATACCGTCACACCTCTATTGCGGGGGCCTTAGCGCTTTTTAGAGTTTGGTCATTGCCTCAACACCCGTCCAAGATTGGTTTAAATATAAGATGTCCAATGGTTTATGCAAAGAGCGCAAAGGTTTTATCTTCTAAATTTCTTTGTGAACTTTGCGCCTTCTTTGCGAACTTTGCGGTTAAAATTTTATCTTAATTTGGCTTTCATCTACACATTGTAATTCTTATTATCTAGGTACCTAAGTCAATTTCTTGCTATGCTAAAAGCAGTAATTGAAAAATAAGTAGAGGTTGAATGGTAAAGATCAGCGAAAATTTTTACGATAGTCCGAGGGTGTCTTACCCATGTTCGCCTTAAAATAATGGTTAAAATTCGCAAGGTTGTTATAGCCACTTTCAAAACAGATTTGGGTAATCTGTTTATCGGTTTCCGCCAATAGCTTGGCAGCAATGCCCACACGAACATTTTTTACGTACTCCATAAAAGTATGGCCAGTCTTCTTTTTAAAGAAGCGACAGAAAGAACTCGGAGCCATGTTCAACACAGAAGAGGCTTCCTCAAGCCTTATACCTTCTTGTATGTTCTGAAAAACGTATTCATAGACCTTGTTTACCTTTTCAATGTTTTTTGAAAAGACAGAAGAACGGTTTATGGGGTTTGATAGCCTTTCCCTATCCTCAATTTTTATCAGGCTATTGAAAATTTTCAACAATCCGATATAATATTCCAAACCCTTACATTCGGACATTTCTACTAAAATCTGTCTAATTTCGGTATCATCCTCGATTTTAAACCGTATGCCTCTGTTCGCCATTTTTAACAAGGCGACCACTTTTTGAAGTTCGGGCATTTGAAAAAAATCCGAATCGATAATGTTTTCCGAAAAATGGGTTACGATACAAGTGGGTTCATCACCGTCCTCCGTATCGAGAACTTCCCAGCAGTGCGGCAGGTCTGGGCCCATAAGGACCAAATCTCCTTTTTCAAATCCGGAGATATTGTCACCAACGATTCTTCTGCCAACTCCCGAAGTAATATAATTTAGTTCAAAGTTCTTATGGGAATGTATTCTTGCGTTCGACGATAGCGGTAGCCGACGTGATATAAAAGAGTGGTTGTTAGGCACGAAAATCTTTTCACAAACAAATTCCATATCTAAGTATATTAACTCTTATATCAATAATACTGATTTTTTTTGACTTATTAAGTTAAGATAGCATATGATTTATGTAATATAATGGTGGCGTAATGGGCCTAATTAAATTTACTTTGTTACCATCAAGGTAAATAATATGAGTTTGAATCTTAGGGGCATAATTCCGCCAATGGTTACCCCCTTGACAATTGATAAAAAGCTGGATGATAAAGGGTTGAAAAGACTCATCGAACATCTTATTTCTGGAGGTGTTCACGGTATTTTTTTACTTGGGTCGAACGGAGAGGCTCCTAGCCTAACATATGCTGTTCAAAAAGAACTGATAACAAAAGCATGTAAATATATAGACAAGAGGGTTCCTGTGCTTTTAGGCATAACCAATTCATCTTTTGAAGGCTCGGTCAAGATGGCCGAACATGCTAAAATTTCTGGGGCCGATGTAGTGGTTGTCGCGCCTCCTTATTACTTTCCTATTACGGAAAATGAAATGGTCGAATATTTGAAAAATTTGGTGCCTGAACTGCCTTTGCCCTTTATGCTATATAATATACCAAGTTGCACCAAATTACATCTCTCTTATGAAACCGTAAAGAAGGCTAGGAAATTGGGTGCTTTGGGAATAAAGGATAGCTCTGGGGATTTGGACTATTTGAAAGGCCTCATAAAAGAATTTTCCGGTTCGCCCAAATTCGTAATTTTAGCAGGTACGGAAGCATTTCTACCCGAAACGATTGCTGGTGGGGGCCATGGAGCCGTTGCGGGAGGAGCCAATTTTTTTCCAAAACTATTCGCAGATTTTTATAATGCCACGATAGCTGAGGATAACGATAAAATATCTAAAATCGCGGATAAGGTTACCGCTATTTATAATACGATTTATAGTGTTGGAAAAGATGCCTCGAGATACACCAAAGGCATTAAATGTGCCTTATCGGTAAAAGGTATTTGTGATGACCATATGGCACTTCCTTTGCGTAAATTCGATGCGGGCGATAGAGAGCTGATTAAGGAATATATTGAACAATTTGAGAATAACACGTCCACATAAATAAACATACAATGAATTATCAACTTGGAACTGTCGACACCGCCATCTTGGTTCTTTATGGGCTGTTAATGGTCGGAATGGGTGTTTATTTTTTAAGGAAAACCAAAACTTCCGAAGAGTTTATGGTGGCCGGCAGGGGCATTCCAGCATGGGCGGCAGGTATTGCGGTCATGAGCGCTTATACGAGTAGCATATCCTACATTGCCGTACCCGGAAAAGCATTCGATGAAAATTGGCACCCGCTGATTTTTGCCCTTACCGCAATACCGGTCACTTGGTTTGTGACCGAGTATGTAATTCCGCATTATAGAAAACACAAGATTATTTCGGTCTATAAATACCTCGAAGACAAAATGGGGGAATGGGGCCGGGTATATGCGTCCTTATCTTTTGTGTTGTTTATGATCGGCAGAACAGCCGTAATTTTATACCTGTCCTCACTCTTATTGACTTCGTTTATCGATGTCGATATCCGCACCTTGATTTTAATTATCGGTATTTTAACAATAGCATACACCTTAATGGGAGGCATGGAAGCCGTTATTTGGACGGATGTAATACAATCGGTTATCATGATCGGCGGACTTTTGTTCAGTGCCTATATTTTAACGACGGAGATTTTCGCCGAACCGGATTTTCTTGTCCAGAAGGCATTTGATGATAATAAGTTCAGTTTGGGCGACACCTCTTTTTCGTTGAGCAGCAGAACCGTATGGGTCATGATTATTTATGGGGTAACGGAAAATATCAGAAACCTTATGGCCGATCAGAATTACACCCAAAAATATAGTGCCGTGGCCACCGAAAAAAAAGCCAAAAGGTCAGTATGGATCGCGATGTTGATCTACCTGCCGTTGACAGCTATTTTTCTATATATCGGTACGGCGATGTTTGCCTTTTATTCGGGGTCAGGCCATGTTCTAGATCCATCGATACTGAAAGGTGATGAGGTTTTCCCCTTTTTTATCGCAACAGAATTGCCGGTGGGGCTAAAAGGCTTGATCATAGCCGCTATACTTGCCGCATCGATGAGTACCGTAGACTCCGCTCTGAATTCGTCTGCTACCGTACTCTATTTAGACTATTATAAAAAGTATTTTAGACCCCGGGCATCCGAAAAAAGTAGTATCGGATTCCTTCGATTGACCACTATAGTTTGGGGTGTTTTTGGAATTTTGTTCGGTCTTCTGTTAATCGATACCGAAAGCGCCCTTGATATTTGGTGGCAGATTTCGGGTATATTCGGGGGTGGTATTTTAGGTCTTTTTCTACTGGCGATTTTTAATGTTAAGATAAAGCGGTGGCAAGGTATAGCTTCTGTAGTTTTCAGTATATTGATTATTATTTGGGGAACATTTCTAAGAGATTTGCCGCCTAACTATGATTGGTTGGAATGTACCCTTGATTCTATAATCGTAGGTGCAGTTGCAACTGCAGGATTACTTTTGTTGGCCTTGATATTTGTAGCCCTTAACAAACAAAAGAAATAACATATAGCAACGGTTCTTTTTACATGGGAACTATGGGTAAAAAAGTACAATGGGGAATATTAGGGGCAGCCACTATCGCAGTGGAGCAAGTGATTCCCGCAATGCTTAAAAGTCAGTGTTGTGCAGTAACCGCAATTGCTTCAAGAAACAAAGAAAAGGCAAAAACAACAGCAGCGGAATTCAATATTCCGAAATACTACGAAGGATACCAAGAGCTATTGGATGATATGGAAATCGAGGCGGTTTATATTCCGTTGCCGAACCATCTTCATGTTGAATGGGCCATGAAAGCTTTACGATCGGGCAAACATATACTTGTCGAAAAGCCGGTCGCCCTGAGCAGCCTTGAAGCAAAACAACTGTTGGAGGAATCAAAAAAGCATCCAGAGCAAAAGATTATGGAAGCTTTTATGTACAAGTTTCATCCACAATGGATCAAGGCAAAGCAATTAGTGGATGATGGTAAAATCGGTACATTGAAAACCATTCAATCATCTTTCTCTTTTTTTGAAGACGATCCAAATAGTATAGTAAATAGCAAGAAATTCGGAGGAGGTAGTTTGATGGATATCGGATGTTATTCCATTTCGCTTTCGAGATTGCTTTTCAGTAGTGAACCAAAAAGTGTTTTGGCGAATATCGAATACCATCCCGAATTTGAAGTCGATATATTGGCAACGGGAATTCTTGAATTTGAAGAGGGAAGTTCTTCCTTTTTTTGTGGAACGTTGTTGGTCGATAATCAACAGGCGGAACTATTTGGTACAGAAGGTAGCATTAGATTTGAGCTGCCATTTAATCCGCCTAATGACAGACCTTCTAAAATTTGGCTGACTAAAGATGACGTAACGAGCGAAATAAAATTTGAAATCTGCGATCAATATACACTTCAAGCCGATATTTTTTCTTTGGCCATCTTAGAAAGTAATAAAACACCCGTACATTTAGAAGACGCCATTAATAATATGCTAGTAATCGAAAAATTGGAAGAAAGTAATAGATTGGGTAAACGCATAAGCTTATAACGGTTGGACCATCAGCCTTTTATAAGTTGAGCTAATACCTTTGATATTGTCTTTACATTAATAATGTGTCATATAGTTGGTTTTGAGCCAAGCAACAAATAGTTTTGAAATTAAAGAATCAGAAAATGAAAATGAAAAGCAGTATACTATTTTTAGGCCTTACACTTATATTCAATTTCTTATTGACCGCTCAAGAATCGACTTCAGACGAACATTCCGGTCATAGTCACTACGCTGAACATGATTCAGTCGTTCCGCACAAATTACTTTTCCCGTCGAAGACACCTGATCGAATAATAGCCAATCTAACCGTTGACCCTGCACACAGTTTTGCTGTGAATTGGCGTACGGGCCAACAAATAGATTCTGCTGTTGTAGAGGTGGCTATGGCCACTGACGGCCCTGAATTCTTACTCGGGGACGTTCGTAAGATAACTGCAAAAACGCAACAGTTCGAAAACCAGAATAGAAACGAGCCTTTGGTCAAAGCCGCTTATCATTCGGCCATAATTGCTGACCTCGAACCACATACGACATATGTCTATCGGGTAGGGAACGGTTCTCAGGATAATAGTTATTGGAGCGAATGGTTTCAGTTTACAACGGCTTACAAAAATATGGAAGCACCCTTTAGTTTTATTTATTTCGGGGATGCCCAGAATAATGTGAAGTCGTTATGGTCTCGGGTCATTCGGAATTCCTATAGACAATTTCCACAAGTGAATTTTATGTTGCATGCAGGTGATTTGATTAATGATAGGGATGCTAATATGGAGTGGGGCGAATGGTTTCACGCCGGTAGTTTTATTCACGCTACGGTACCAAGTATAATGACACCCGGAAATCATGAATACCGAGATGGGGTCTTATCTTCTTTGTGGAGACCGCAATTTACCCTACCCCAGAACGGGCCTATTGAAGAATTGAAGGAAACCTGTTATGCTATCGACTATCAAAACATGAAACTAATTTCGATAGATGCCGAAGGTTTCGACGAAAGTATAGAGGCCCGTGATGCTCAGGTAAAATGGTTGGATTCCGTTCTGCAGTCGAATACGAAAAAATGGACTACTGTTACCATGCACTACCCTATTTTTTCAACGGCCAAAGGAAGGGACAACAAAGAGTTACGTGAAGCCCTAAAACCCTTAATGGATAAATATGATGTCGACCTGGTGCTGCAAGGGCATGATCATACCTATGCGAGGGGCTATATAAAGAACGAAGGAAAAGGACTTACCGTGGTAAAGGATGCCGGTACCGTTTATGCCGTTTCTGTAAGCGGACCGAAAATGTACGAATCACAAGACCAGGAATGGATGGTGCGAAGGGGTGAATTCACACAGCTTTTCCAGATTATTACGGTTTCCAAAGACACCATAAAATACGGGGCATATACGCCGATAGGGACACTTTATGACGCTTTTGATCTTGTAAAAAAGAAGGGCAAGAAAAGCTTAATAAACAAAGTGCCCAAAAGTCCGGTTAGGTTAAGAACCGATTTTATCAAAGAGGAGGAGTAGAGACCAAGGAAAAAGGCTTCACTTCAATATTTCCAAAGCAGGCCCTTAGCGAAGTAATTTTTTTTGTTAAGAACTTAAAATAGTACGTAGGGAAGTGTCTGCATAACTTTAGTGTATTTTTTTCCAATAACCAGCCAGAATCCTGCACCTTTGTTTCTTCTTTCTATTTCTTCATGTTTTCCAATACATTGGGCTAAATCGGGGAATATGAATGTATGATTTGATACCTTGCCTTTGTCCTCCATCCAACCTCATTTTGCCTCTCGAATAAAGGCCAATAAATCCGCCATTTTCTGTTGGTCGATTACGTTTTCCAACCCGGCGGGCATGGCAGACCTACCCAATGGTTGCAACGATTTGATATCCCTACGGGAAATGGTCTTTTCCTGTCCCGCAGCATCGCGAATGGCGATAGCTGTCGGGGTTTCCGCCGCAACAATGCCCTGGGCCGTTTCATCGGTTTGGAGCGTCACCGTCCACAGATCATATCCATCGGCTATAGATTGGGCCGGGTTCAAAATGTCGTTAAGAATTGAAGCTGGCTGTCGATTTCTGATGGTGGCAAGATCGGGCCCGAAACCAGTTCCCATTTTTCCTCCTATCTGGTGGCACTGCGCACAATTCTGTTGATAGACTTGCTTTCCTTGCGGGACATCTCCTTTCAGTTCGAGAGCAGCCGTATACTGCTGAACTATCTTTTGCCTTTCTTCATTGCCATCTTCGGCCAGTAGCGACCTTGCTTTGTCCTTCGTTTTTTGGTCGCCCTGCGTCATAAGTCGAACACTTAATGCCTTGTCTATATTCGTTTTCTTGATACGGCCCGTTTCGATCGCATCGAGTAGTAATTGCTTTCTATAGGTATTGACAAGAAAAGTTTGTAGCGCGGCCTTTCGCAGTTCTGGAGTGAGCGTTTCCCATTTTTCCAACACGTATGAGCTTACGGTCTGGTCGGGTGCTAAATTAAGTGTCCGTAATGCCGCTAGCTGCACGGCAGGCGGTTCACCGGGTATAATCAGACCTTTCAAAGAAGGGATATAGTCACCGGGGTTACCAAGAGCAAGAAAAGCTATGGCCTCGGCCCTGCGTTCTGCCGAAAGTTTTGAATTGTTCGCGATTTTCTTCGCTCGTTGTAATGCTACGGTATTTTTTGGACTATCCGAAAGTCCTGCTTCTTCCAATAGTTGTAGGGAAGCATTCCTGATAGTGGTGGATGGGTGGTGAAAGAAGCCACTGACCAACGAATTTTGTCCTATTCGTGAATAGGGAGCAGATGACCGTTTACTCTTGATTCCCTCGGCAAGGCCAGCCAATAATGGGGCCTGCCATTTGTAGGCCTCTTTCGAGCCTATATTCGTGGCCTTTTGAACAAGTTGTCGAACGTCTTTTGGCCGACCGTTCCTTCCTATCATAGCACTTAGGCGTTTTATTAGTGCCGCATATTCGGAAATATCTCCCTGAAAGCCATCAATTGCGGAATTCAACAAGTTATTTTCCTGAACTTTCGATGCAGAAAGAGCGGCGACTTGAACCCATTCGTCGTGAATATCTTGAAATAACATCTTTTGCCGTGCCTGCCTAACGGATGGCGTATCAACAAACCCCAATGTTAGTAATAACTGATATCTTACCTTCGGATTCTCATCATTTTGAAGGGATAGTAAAGTAGCTATCATCGAATCCTCTTCCAAGTGTAACTCGGCCAATTTGATGGCATTTTCGCGAATACCAGGTTCTTCATCTTGTAGGGCCTTTTTGATGAAATCCGTAGAAAGTTGACCCAACCCCTCTAGCGTCCATAGCGCGTGTAGCCTACCCAAAGGCGAATCTATATTCGTCGCCATTTTTTTAAGTAGGGGGATGGTATTTTCTTCCTTCCTGTCTAGTAAGAGACGTTGTGCGGTTCGACGCCACCAAATGTTCGGGTGTGCAAGTGCATCGACCAATTGTTCGATCGGGGCATCCCCCAAATAAGAACTTTTTTCGCTTTTTGCAGATTCTTGGTCGTTGGCGGTAATGCGGTAAATGCGCCCCATATCGGTACCGTCATAAAGTTCACCCGAATTGACGACCTCTTCGGCCATCCATTCGGGGTGCTCTATGATTTTTCGATAATAATCGATTACATAAAGTGCCCCATCAGGTGCGATATACATATTAACGGGACGGAACCACGGATCGGTAGACGCCAAAAACTCTTTTTGTTTGTCCATACGGGAGGCAATAAAGCTGGCACCAACATCCGTTAACCTGTCGACATGAACAAGGTTGTTCGTCGGCTCGGCAACGAAACTTGCATTCTCGAATGCCGCTGGAAAAGCATTACCCTGATATATTTCGATACCACTTGCCGAAGTAAAAACACCTACATCGGTCAGTAACTGGTGCTCCGGATTTTTTGTAATAGGAAATACATCGGCAGGTTGGCCGTGATCGGATAGCGTCTGGGTAACTTTCGTTAAAAGCAGATCTGGGTTGCGTTCTAGATATCGAGCCGCGATAACTTCTTGAGAGATATGGTTCGCATTGGTCACCTGAAAATTATGGCCCCAAGAATCGAACGTATGGCCGAACTGGGTTCTGGCAGCGGTCATTTCCACCTGGAAGTTGTCAGGGCGGAAACGGACATTTCGGCCATTCGCATTTTTGGGAAGCCTTTGGCCTTGGGGTTTCGCGGGAAAATAAATGTCTTTCCCTTCGTCTCCAAACTCCTTGACAAAGGCTTGCGTAGTTACGGCGGGTTCATGGGCCAGATAAATCCAATTATCGAGGCCATATAATGGATTGTTCAGGTTGTGTTGCGGATTTGACAAGGCAAAGCCCGTGAGCATAACTTCCCTGACATCCGCATTTCCGTCACCATCGGTATCTTCTAAATAAAGTACATCGGGGGCATCGGTTACCAGTACACCATTCTTCCAACGCATGATACCTGTCGGAAGATTTAGTCCATCTGCAAAAATTTTGCTTCGATCGATTTGTCCATCCCCATCGTCGTCGAACAAGAGTTTTATCTTACCCGTTCCACCTTGATCAAGTGGATAACCGGGCATTTCCACCACGTATAGCTGTCCGTTTTCATCTATCATCATGTCTACGGGGTCGGCCACTAGCGGTTCGGAAGCTACTAGTTCTATTTTAAGGCCCTCGGCTATCTCGAAGGTCGACAATGCATTAATAGCTGATTTACTTTGGGCGGAATTTGGCTCGTTCCTACAGCTTACAGTTAGCAGAATTAAACTGTATAGTAAAAATTGTAAACGGGATTTAATAGTGCAAAGAGAATTTAGTTCCATGTCTTTTGCGGCTTTAAACCGCCGCATATTTGTGAATTAAATGTGTAAAGTTGTACAAGTAGCCAAATTGGTAAACCGTGGTTGTCACAAAGCAATTTAAAACCGCACAACTCTTGAACAATTTACGATAAAATCTTTGGGGTGTGAGATCAGAATCCGACTATCAGTATTTCAAGCTAATACGGAAGCCAAAAAAGGAAGAATAAAGAATGTGCAGGTATCGATAGCTTGTCCCTGTCTTTCAAGTCTTAGCCTTTACCATTAACCTGCGGACTTAAAGGTTCGTATGTTATCTAAGAAATCAATTTTCTTACAAGTTAGATGCAACAGTTTGATGCTTGTCGATTGGATTGAGAAGGTCGATGCAGCCAATATAGAAAATGAGAATCGATATTGATAAGATCTACTTCAATTAAAAGAAGGTGTACAGCACAGTACAGGATGCTTATGAGGTAGATATAAAATAATTTTAACCATTAATCCAAATATTACAATCGATTGGCTTTTGAAAAATATCAACTATAATCAACTAAATTTTTACAGATGAATCGAAAAAACAAACGTAAAACACATCTAAGTTTAGTGCAAACTTGGCTGTGCGCCATTTTCATGTTAATGTTTATGGTGACAACACAGGCACAAACGATAACAGGTACGGTATCTGCCGATGACGGCCCGTTGCCAGGTGCGTCGATAGTAGTTAAAGGAACTACAAAAGGAGTGAGTACCGACTTTGACGGTAACTATTCTATAGGGGCAACTGCAGACGATGTTCTGGTATTCTCATATATAGGCTATGCCGAAAAAGAAGTGCCAGTAGGTAATCAAAACCAAATAAATGTTGTACTTGAGGCAGGAAACGAATTGGATGAGGTAGTAGTAATCGGCTATGGTACCCAACGTAAATCGGATTTGACAGGTTCAGTATCTTCTGTAAGTGCCGAAGATGTAGCAGCTATACCTGTTTCGAGAGTTGATCAAGCTCTACAAGGTAGGGCTGCAGGTGTGCAAGTTACACAAACTAGTGGTGCACCAGGTGCGGGTACTGCCATAAGAGTTAGAGGTGGTAACTCCATTACAGGTAGTAACGAACCACTTTGGGTTATTGATGGTATTATTGTTGGCACGAATTTCAACCTAAATAATATTAATGCCAATGATGTCAAATCCATAGAGATATTAAAAGATGCATCCTCAATTGCTATTTATGGGTCAAGGGGTGCAAATGGTGTGGTATTGGTAACCACTAAAAGTGGTGCTAATGTAGGGGGGGGTAAGCCTCAAGTAAGTGTAGGTTTATATACAAGTATGCAAATGGTACCTGAGCGGCCAGAGTATTTAAATCAAGCACAACAAATAGAATACACTAATCAAGATGCAATAATTAGAGGTGTAGCCGAGCCATTTCCAGGTAATCCATCGGCCTACCCGGATAATGACTATTTTGATCTTTTGATAAACGCATCACCGATATATAATGCGGATGTTTCTATAGCTGGTTCTTCAGAGAATGGAAATGTTAATTATTTTAATTCGCTTAATTTTTTCGATCAAGATGGTCTTATTGAGAATTCAGGAATAGAAAAATATATCTTTAGATCTAATTTGGATTTTAAATTAAGTGATAAATTAACAGCAGGTATCCGTATAAATTATTCAAGAATTAAACAGGATAATGGTGTTGTTGGCTATGGCGGTCTTTTAGGTATTTTGCCGACCCAGCCCATATTTAATGATGATGGTTCTTTTAATGGAACTAATGAAGTAGTCGGTAATCCATTTAATAACCCTCTTGCCACGTCAAGATTGGATATAGATGAGACCACTTCAAGCAATTTGTTAGGAACGGTGTATCTAGAGTATAGGCCTATTGAAAATTTAATTATACGCTCCACTTTTAATCCAGATATTACTAATTCTAAAAGAAATGAGTTTACCTCTAGCCAAAGACCGGATTTAAGACCGGAAGACAGTAATGCTAGGATAAGGACTACGTCATCTTTTGGATGGAATAACGAAAATACCATACAATATTCTGGAGATTTTGGAGAGAATCATAGTTATACGCTTTTAGGCGGAGCCTCTTTCCAGAAAACATCTATTGAAACTGCGTTATCGCAGGCTTTTGGTTTTACTACAGACGCAACTACATTCAACAACTTAGGAATAGGAAGCGATCCTCTAAGAAATATAGTAGGCTCTGGTTATAGTGAAACTCAAATTGTTTCCTTTTTCGGAAGGCTTAATTATACGTATAAAGACAAGTACTTATTAACATTAGTTGGTAGAAGTGACGGAAGTTCTGTGTTTGCTCCTGGCAATAAATATGAATTTTATCCATCTATAGCAGGTGCGTGGAAAATTACGGAAGAGCCTTTTATGCAAAATCAAAGTACTTTTCAAGATTTAAAAATAAGAGCCATTTATGGTAAGTCTGGAAACCAGGCCATAGACCCCTATAATACCTTAGGTATTTTAGTTGAGGGAAATACCTCTTTTAATGGTGTTGAGACTCCAGGTGCGGTATTGGGAAGACCAGCAAATCCTGATTTAATTTGGGAAACAACAACGGCATTTGATATTGCTTTAGAAGCTTCGCTTTTCGGCGGTAGGCTCTTTACGGAATTCAACTATTACCAAAAAGAGACCAATGACCTGTTATTGGATGTTACCATACCAAGACAAACCGGTTATACAAATCAATTGCAAAATATTGGTTCTTTAGAGAACAAAGGGTGGGAGTTTTTAGTTACTTCGACTAATATTTCAAAGCCTAATTTTAATTGGAATTCTACCATAACCTTATCGTCTAATAAAAATAAAATATTAGACCTTGGAGGAGAAGAGTTTATTGACGTAGTGGTAGATCAGGTTCTAGGTGCGGGTAACTTAAGGTTACTGGTTGGTGAACCGTCACCAGTATTTACGGGAGCACAGTATTTAGGAACTTGGAAAAGTCAAGCAGAAATTGATGCTTCAGGACAAGATCCGGCAACAAATGCTGTTGGAGGCCCCAGATATCAAGATACAGATGGAGATGGTATCATATCCAACGAGGATTTTGAGGTGCTAGGGAATCCTTGGCCAGATTTAATTTATGGATTTGAAAACAATTTTTCCTATAAAAACATTGATTTAAATATTTATATACAAGGGCAGGTTGGTAATGAAGTGTATAATTTAAGATCACGTACTGGTTTTTTCATTCGCGGGGAGAATCCAAAGTATGCGGAAGCTGCTAATTATTGGTCACCTGATAACCCAACATCAGATGTTCCTAGACCTGGATTTGTTGAAGGTGCTTATCAACCTAATTCCTTTGATGTTGAGGACGGTTCGCATTTGCGTCTAAAAAATGTGCGATTGACGTATAATTTACCCGTTGAAAAAATGGGATGGAATGGCGTAAAAGATATGTCAATTTATGCATCCGGAACTAATTTGCTACTACTTTCGGATTTTAGGTTAATTGATCCCGAGACGAGTCGATTTGGTAGTTCAGGTTTGGGTAATATTGCTCAGGGATTTGCAAATGGGGAGTATCCTCCTGCCAGAATCTTAAGCCTTGGTTTAAACATAACATTTTAAAAAAAAATCAATATGAAAACTAAAAGCATAGTTGCATACGTCTTACTAACGTTCGCATTCTCAACAAGCTGTGACAAGTTCTTAGAGGAAGAACCACGAGACATTATTGCTCCAGAAAACTTCTTTGCTACCGATGACGATGCGAGGCAATCCATTACGGGCTTATATGCCTTAATTAAAAATAACTCCATCTACGGGCAAGCAGGGTTGGATAATTGGTATGATAACGGGGTCGATATTATAGAGCCAAATCGGTCACATCCGATTTTCGAGGTGATGGGTAATTACACTTTAAGTGCGGTCACCGCCGACGCCTCAAACCAATTAATGAGTGTATCGGATACATGGCAAAATCTATATAGAGTTATCTTAAATGCCAATTTTATTATTGATAGGGTTACTGGAAATGAAGCCATCTCGGAAGATGTTCAGACCGATGTTGTTACAGAGGCGAGATTTATGCGCGCATTGGCTTATTGGCATATCACCAACCTTTGGGGTGATGCACCTTTTTATACTGAAAATTTAAGTTTAAGTGAAATCGCACAACTTGAAAGAACTGATAAAGCTGTTATTATAGCCAGTGTATTAGATGATTTGGCGTTTGCACAAAGTAACTTGCCATCTGTTTATCCAGAAGAGGAAAGTGGTAGAGCCTCTAAATGGGCAGCAGCTATCATCGAAGCAAAAATACATATGAAAGCTTAAGATTGGCAAGCAGGATTGGATAAATGTATGGAAATTATAAACCAATCCTCTCATAGCTTATTGACAAACTATGCAGATGTATTTGACTCTGCAAACGAGTACAATGCAGAAATTATATGGTCACTAGATTTTGCTACGGATATTACAGGTCAATTTGAGCCAGCTTTCCCAGGCGCAGCATTTGCAGGAAATAATTATTGGAGACCAAGTTTGTTTAACCCAAGATTAAGGGATGAGCCAGCTAACGCAGAAGATGATCAGCCTTTAAGAGATGCATTGGCCGCCAATGGAGAAGAATTTAATGGTACTGGACTTCAAATTGCATCGAAAGACTTTGCGGAGAAATTTCCTATGAATGATTTGCGGAGACCATTAAATATTATGGGTGCTTACGAGGGCATTCAGTTGAATCATACATACTTGCCTAAATTTATGGCTCTTGATTTTGAGAATTCTCCACGTTTTAATCACGGAGATAATAGGCTGGTATTTAGGCTTGCAGATGTGTATTTAATGGCAGCAGAGTGCGAAAATGAACTCAATGGACCGGCAGGTGCATTCCAATATTTAAACCCAATACGGCAACGAGCGTATGAAACCCAGGCCGAATGGGATTTAACAGGTCTTGATCAACAAGGTTTCAGGGAAGCTATTTATGATGAGCGTAAATGGGAGTTGGCGGCGGAAGCAACAAGAAGATACGATTTAATAAGATGGGGTATTTATTTGGACGTTGTTCGTAATGCGGAATTTAAAACTTATAGTCCTGATGTAAATATAAAAGATCATCATGTTTTGTTGCCAATTCCTTTAAATGAGTTGCAATTAAACCCAGATTTAACTCAAAATCCAGGTTATTAAGAGATTGTTTGGACGTTGTTCACAAAGTGGAATTCAAAACTTATAGTCTAAATGAAAATTTACAAGATTATTATGTTTTGTTACTAATTCCTTTAAATGAGTTGCAGATTAATCCTAACTTGTTGGAGTCAGATTCGACGAAAAATGGATATCGTTAATAGCAACAACGCATCTTTTAAAACGGTTTTTTACTAGAGGGCGATAAGATTCTATTAACTAGAATTTTTATTAAGTTTTTTTTTGAGTTATTTCATTAAATGGGGTAGAGAATACATTTCTGCCCCATTTTTTTGTGCATTCTATTTTTTTACTTTTCGACCTTAAAAAAAAAGAATTTATCTTGTGGCTGTTTTGATTTTAATCCTATGCGAATTTTTAGGATAAAAATTCAACTAAATTATCTCTTAGAGAAGGATACGGAAATCGATATTCATAATATCCGTTCTAATATTACATTACATGACACATGAGATTTATAGTTTAGGATTGGATTTTGGCTCCGATTCCGTGCGCGCCTTATTAGTACATAATGCAACTGGGAACGAGGTTGCCACATCGGTACATTACTACAAGCGTTGGAAGTCGGGCATGTACTGCGCCCCTTCGAAGAACCGATTTAGGCAGCATCCTTTAGATTATATCGAAGGTATAGAAAACACCATCAAAGAAATTGTCGCTGAAGTCGGGCCTGAGATTACTGAAAATGTTGTTGGTATAGGAGTCGATACGACAGGATCTACACCCGTTGCGGTAGATGCTAGTGGAACGCCATTGGCTCTTTTGGATGAATTCAAAGAAAACCCCAACGCCATGTTCGTACTCTGGAAAGATCATACAGGTATCAAAGAGGCAGCCGAGATTAACGAACTGTGCCAAAAATGGGACATTGACTATTCAAAATACGAGGGGGGTATATACTCTTCCGAGTGGTTCTGGTCTAAGATTTTACATGTGTCCCGCCAAGATGAAGCTGTTTTGAAAGCTGCCCATTCGTGGGTCGAGCATTGTGATTGGGTGCCGTTTCTTTTAACGGGCGGTAACGATATAACTGCCCTAAAGCGCAGTCGATGTGCGGCAGGTCATAAGGCCCTGTGGCATGAATCGTTCGGTGGTCTGCCTTCTAATGATTTTCTAACGACCTTGGATCCCATTCTAGACGGATTAAGAGATCGTCTTTTCGAAAAGACATATACTTCCGATGTTGCTGCTGGAACTTTGAGTTCGGCATGGGCCGAACGGCTTGGCTTGCCAAAATCGGCCGTCGTGGCCGTTGGTGCCTTCGACGCCCACATGGGTGCGGTTGGCGCTAAGACCGAACCTTATTTTTTGACCAAGATTATGGGTACCTCGACGTGTGACATTTTGGTCGCTCCGATGGAGGGAGAGGAAAATCTGGTCAAAGGTATCTGCGGTCAGGTAAACGGTTCCGTTATTCCAAATATGTTAGGTCTTGAGGCGGGGCAATCCGCTTTTGGTGATATTTACGCTTGGTTCGAAAGGTTATTGGCTTGGCCTATCAAAGAACTGATAGGTTCCTCTAACATTATCGATGCCGAGACTAAAGAAAAATTAATAGAGGAGGCCATGCAACGATTGATTCCTGAATTGAGTAGGGCCGCCGGAAAAGAACCCATCGGAGCATCAGGAGAACTTGCGTTAGATTGGATGAACGGTAGACGTACCCCTGATGCGAACCAGAACTTGAAAGGGGTTATAGCGGGTATCAATTTGGGTAGCAATTCGCCCAAGGTTTTCCGCGCGTTGGTTGAGGCTTCCTGTTTTGGGGCAAAGAAAATTGTCGATAGATTTTTATCCGAAGGTATTCCCATAAAAGGGGTAATTGCTTTGGGGGGAGTAGCAAAGAAATCTCCATTCATAATGCAAATGATGGCCGATGTACTCAATATACCTATCAGAGTAGTAGGGTCCGAGCAGGCCTGCGCTTTGGGTGCGGCCATTTTCGGAGCGGTATCTGCGGGGCATTATGAAACTGTCTTGGAGGCTATGGAAAAAATGGGGAGTCCAACGGAGGTCACGTATGAACCGAACGGCCTAAAAGTAGTCGCCTATGAAAACGTATACCAAAATTATAATTCATTATGCGAGACCATGGAGACACATATCATGAATCAAGTAAAAAGCAATGAGTAAATATAAAGCGTTAAAAGAAGAGGCCTACGGGGCGAATATGAAACTACCCGAATTGGGTCTTGTGCTATTTACATTTGGTAACGCGAGCGCGGTAGATCGCGATAATGAGGTCTTCGCCATAAAACCAAGCGGAGTGCCCTACATCGATTTAAAGGCAAGCGACATGGTCATTTGCGATTACGATGGCAATGTGGTCGAGGGCAAAATGCGGCCCTCCTCAGATACAAAAACGCATGCTGTGTTGTACAAAGAATGGGATAATATCGGAGGCGTAGTGCACACACATTCTACCTACGGTACGGCCTGGGCCCAAGCGATAAAGGATATTCCTATTTTCGGAACTACACATGCAGATCATCTGACTTCCGATATTCCTTGTGCGCCACCAATGAAAGATGAGTATATCAAAGGAGATTATGAACATATGACCGGCTATCAAATTATCGATTGTCTGGCAGAAAAAAATCTTGATTACCAAGAAGTAGAGATGATTTTGGTTGGTAACCACGCCCCTTTTACTTGGGGCAGAACGGTGTCAAAAGCGGTCTATAACAGTGCGGTCTGCGAAGAGGTGGCGAAGATGGCTTTTCTAACATTGCAGATAAATCCGCGAGCTGAAAAATTAAATGAAGCCTTAAAAAAGAAACATTTTGAGCGTAAACATGGGGGTAACTCTTATTACGGGCAAGAATAATCAGTGAACTGGTGTAATCTTTTGGATGCTACCAATATTTCTTAAGAAAATAATTCGACCTTGTTGAATGTGATAACAAGGATGAAAGGAGGAAAGAGCAAAGACAGGTAGTTTTAGAAAGCATTTTTATCATTGGTTTGCCTTATGGACATTCCAAGAATGTTCATTTGTCATTCTTCTTTGCTCCTTTCGTCTTTCTTCCACTGCCCGAACCAACTTTTTATTTGGAGGTAAAAAAATTAAACAAATTCAATAACCAACTGAAATAAACACTATGAAAGGATTGGATACCCTCGATTGGGTCGTTATCGCCATTTACTTTATTATTCTACTAGGCGTGGCTTGGTGGGTCATCAGGCAAAAACAGAATAATACGGAAGATTACTTCTTGGCCGGCAGAAATATCGGATGGTTTATGGTCGGTGCCTCGATTTTTGCATCGAACATCGGTTCAGAGCACGTGGTCGGTCTAGCCGGTAATGGCGCAGGAGACAAAATGCCGCTATTGATTTACGAGATGCACGCGTGGATCGTGCTGATGTTGGGTTGGGTCTTTCTACCTTTCTATGCGCGAAGTGGGGTATTTACTATGCCCGAATTTTTAGAAAAACGTTTTGACGCCCGTTCGCGTTGGGTACTTTCGGTAGTGTCGTTGATCGCTTATATCTTGACCAAAGTTTCCGTGACGATTTATGCCGGCGGTGTCGTAGTATCCGCCTTATTGGGCATTCCCTTTTGGATCGGTGCCGTCGCAACGGTAGTACTAACTGGCCTATATACCGTTTTAGGTGGAATGCGTGCCGTGGTCTACACCGAAACCATTCAGGCGATAGTGCTTGTACTGGGTGCCGGAATCCTGACTTTTTTAGGATTGGATGCTGTAGGAGGCTGGGGCGAATTGAAAGAAACTGTTGGTGCCGATTATTTTAATATGTGGCGTCCGAATTCGGACCCTGATTACCCATGGTTGCCCTTGTTTATAACCAGTACGGTCGTGGGTATCTGGTATTGGTGTACCGATCAAGTTATCGTTCAGCGTGTGCTGACCGCAAAAAATATCAAAGAAGGAAGACGCGGTAGCATCTTCGGGGCCTTATTAAAATTGATGCCCGTATTCTTGTTCTTGATCCCCGGTGTTATTGCTTTGGGATTAAAGATGCAGGGGAAGTTGGATTGGGACAGTCCCGATGAAGCATTTCCTGTTTTGATGAGCAATCTAATGCCATCGGGACTAAGAGGCTTGGTCGCCGCCGGACTATTGGCTGCCCTAATGAGCTCTTTGGCTTCCGTCTTTAATTCATGCTCTACCCTATTCACTTTAGATATTTACAAAAAATTAAAACCGAATAAACCGGAAGAAGAATTGGTAAAAACCGGTCGTATCGCCACCTTTTTCGTAGTAGGTCTCGGCCTGCTCTGGATACCGATTATCACGACCTTATCCGACGGACTTTATGAATACCTACAGAACGTGCAAGCCTATATTTCACCTCCGATAGCTGCGGTATTTTTACTGGGTATTTTTTATAAGCGCATTAATGCCAATGGAGCGATTGCTACTTTGGTAGGTGGTTTCATCATCGGTTTCTCAAAGCTGACGCTTGAAATTTTAAAATCCAGTTTTGAAGAAGGGAGCTTACTCTTCAATATCGCCAATATCAATTGGTTGGTCTTCGGTGCCTATTTCTTCGCCATGTGTATCGCAATTGCCGTAATTGTTAGTATGTTCTATCCGGCACCTTCGAAAACACAATTAGCTGGGCTAACTTTTGGTACGGTGACCAATGAACAAAGGGCCACCAATAAATCGAGTTATAATATTTGGGATATTGTTGCGTCGGTAGGGGTAGTTCTTATCGTAGTTTATATTATGGTTTCGTTTAGCACATTGAGTTTATAAGATTAAATTATAGCCTACGTCTTAAAAAGCTAGCCTGTATAAACATATCTGAATGGTAAAATTTTGAGAAGGGTTGTGGCTCCTCCCTTTGGATAAAGGGAGGTGGGCCACCTTTGGTGGGTCGGAGGGATTGAGCCGCAAACCTGCTCAGGTAACCCTGCTAACGGAGCATGTGATAATGGTACGTGAGCAAGCCGCGCCTGCCGGCAGGCAGGTTTGCGATTGATTCAATATCCCCATCACGCCGTTGGCTTGACACCCCTCTTTATCTAAGAGGGGAGCCAATCCTCCCTACTAAAATGTGGCCATACGGTAGCTGCCAACGGGCAGGAAGAGGCTACAAGAAAATAATCGAGATATTTCAAAACAGTCTCTTAGATATACTAATAAAAAAAGCACCGAAATTTAAAAATCGGTGCTTTTAGATGTTATATAGTAACTATACTTACTTTTTTGCCGTGGCAGGCGCATTCAGTTTGTTGCTCATTTCCATAGAAATAGCAGAACGGTCGAACTTGAGTTTTCCTGCCATGGTCTCCAAAATACAAGAGAAATCTTTATCGTTAAGATCCATGATTTTACCGTGAAGCCCGCTTTTAGTAACTACGCGATCACCCCTTTTTAATTCGGCCGCGAACTTTTTTTCGTTCTTCTGACGTGTCATTTGTGGGCGTATCATAAAAAAATATGCGACCACAAAAATCAAAATCATCGGAAGAAACTGCCCTATATCACCCATTTTTGTCTTTTTGGAATTTACTTATTATTTGGATGTTGGCCCAACAGGCGCGGCCCCCTTAGGGTTCACAAACGCCTTTATCTTTAATATCTCGGAACCTTTTTCCGTATTTGCGGTTACCGTAATGTTCTTGGTTACCTGGTTTTGGCCCGAACCGTTAAATTTTACGACCAATTCACCCGTATCACCTGGCGCGATCGGATCTTTCGGTGGATCTGGTACCGTGCAACCACAAGAGCTCGTGGCATTGGTAATAATCAACGGTGCGTTACCCGTGTTGGTAAATTTGAAGATGGTTTCTTGAGCAGTACCTTGCTCAATAGTACCAAAATCATGCTCTGCCTTTTCGAAAGCCATTACAGGAATTTGTTTACCCGCTTCATCGCGTTGCGCGGCTTCGGCAACATTATCCGATTTTATTTTACTTGATGCATCTTCCTTGCATGAAACAAATGCCAAAACGGAAAATACGCTTAAAGTCAAAAGTGCTTTTTTCATCTGTGAGATATTTATTTGTTTTTAATTATCATGTTTCCTTTTATTTCGAACGCAAAATTAATAAAATATATTATATCAATCCCCTACCCATTTTGTTAAGTTTCCCATCAGCCTTGTATTCCTTGACGAGTTTATCTAAAATACCATTGATAAAAATACTGCTCTTGGGCGTAGAATACTCTTTGGCAATTTCTAAAAACTCGTTAATCGTTACCTTTTCCGGTATGGACGAAAAATTTAAAAGCTCGCATATCGCCATCTTCAGTAGTATCGCATCGATATCGGCAATACGGTCTTTGTCCCAATTGGGAGTTTTGCCTTCGATTTCCTTTACCCATTTATCATCGTTGAGCAAGGTTTTGGTCAGCAACTGCTGCGCGAAATCCATATCGGCATCGTCTTTCAACAGTGCGGGAAGAAAAAAAGCTGGCGGGTGATTTTCCTTTGCCTTCTTGAACAACTTCAAAATAAAGGTATTCACTATGGGAATATCATCTACCCAAGTAAGCTTATCGTCTTCAAAATAATCATAAAGCTTTTCGTTGGGTGCGATTACTTCCTTAAACAGCGTAATCAGAACATCCTTATCCTCTTTATAACCTACTGAGACATTGGTCATGTATTCAGTATAGGCATCGCTGTCCATGATATCCTTATATACAATTTTTATATACTCATCGTCTAGATACCAGTTTTTTAACTTTCGCTTTTTGAGCTCAGACCTCAAACCTTCGTTTTTGGTAATTTGTAAGAGCAGTTTGTTTTTTAGGAATTTTTCTTGATCGGGATATGCATCGGAATCCGTCGTCAAGTATTTCGTAGATGAAAGTTTAAGCTGCTCATCCGCCCTTTTGTGCACTTCTATAAAAAGGCTCAGCATCAATAAATAAAGTGAATACATGCTTTCGATACTATAGCGCAGAAATTTTTGCTGTTTCTCTAAAGAATCATCCTTAGATTGTGTCAGGGCATAAATACATTGCATAACCTTTACCCTAATGTGCCTTCTTGTTAGCATGTTAAAGAACCTTGTAAGATAGTATTCGATTTGTTGTTCCCGGTGTAAAAATAGGGAAATTAGTTGCAGTTGGCAGAAAAAAATCAAAGTTCAATGTAATCTTTAATAGGAAACTATATTGAACCTTGAATCTGCAACAGATAAACTTATTTCTTAAATTTTTCAAAACAGAAACTCGATCTTTTTATTTCATAGCCCGAAACACACAACCCAAAATATCGATCGTACCTCGTACTTCTTATTTCCTACCTCTTATTTTGCCTCAAACCCCTATCTTTGGCAAATTGTGAAAATCGATTATCGCTACCCCATTAAATGAAGGAACTCAGACACGTAAATAAATACTTTAAAAAATACTGGGCAAAAATATTGGTCGGCATTTTTATCACTATAATTGCTCGGGTACTGCAATTGGTGATGCCCTCTTACGTCAATAAATCCATTACCGTTGTCGAAAATTTCATGGGTGACGAGATTGCCGAAGCGACGGCAAAAAACTTGCTTTTACAATACATATTGATTATCGTCGGGGCGGCCCTTCTTTCTGGTTTTTTTACCTTTTTAATGCGGCAGACCATTATCAATGTTTCCCGCTATATCGAATACGACCTTAAAAATGAGGTTTTCGATCACTATCAGCTGTTAAGCCTTAATTTCTATAAAAAGAACCGAACGGGCGATCTGATGAACCGTATCAGTGAAGATGTCGGTCAAGTACGTTTGTATGCTGGGCCGGCGTTAATGTATGGTATCAATACGGTAACGTTATTTGCATGCATCATTCCGATCATGTTCATTACCGCACCAACCCTGGCCGCTTATGCGCTGATTCCGTTGCCCATTTTATCCATATTGATTTACAATATCAGTAAAATTATTCACCGTCGCAGCACAATAGTTCAAGAATACCTTTCTACCTTATCTACATTTACGCAAGAGGTTTTTTCTGGAGTCTCGGTCATAAAGGCCTATGCCCTAGAACCCCAAATTAACAACGAACTTGGTACGCTGGCCCTTGAAGGAAAAGACAAGAGTATGGACCTTGCCAAGGTGAACGCATGGTTCTTTCCGTTAATGGTGCTGCTTATCGGTATCAGTAATATTTTTGTAATCTATATAGGAGGAAAGCAATACATCGATGGGGAAATCGAGTCCGTCGGGGTAATCGCGGAGTTCATCCTTTATGTAAATATGCTTACTTGGCCGGTCGCCATTGTCGGTTGGCTGACCTCTATCGTTCAAAGGGCGGAAGCTTCTCAAAAACGTATCAATGAGTTTCTGAAGGAAACTCCGGATATTAAAAATACGGTTCATGAACATACACCTATCGGTGGGAAAATAGCATTCAAGAACGTTACCTTTACCTATGAGGATACCGAGATAACAGCATTGAATAACATCTCTTTTACCATAAACGAAGGGGAGACCGTAGCCATACTTGGCAAGACCGGTTCAGGCAAATCGACAATTTTGGATTTGATCGCACGGCTTTACGATGTGACTTCCGGCGGAGTATATGTTGACGATGTGGCCATTAAAAAACTCAATATCGATAGCTTGCGACAAGCCATCGGCCCCGTACCGCAAGACGCTTTCTTGTTTTCAGATTCCATCGAGAACAATATTAAGTTCGGAAAAGAAAACGCAACGCACGAAGAAGTCGTTCAGGCCGCCAAAAATGCCGTTGTGCACGAGAATATTGTTGGTTTTTCCAAAGGATATGAAACCGTTCTAGGGGAACGCGGAATTACCCTCAGCGGAGGTCAAAAGCAACGTGTTTCTATTGCCAGGGCCCTTATTAAAGATCCGGAAATCTATCTCTTTGACGATTGTCTTTCAGCGGTCGACACCGAAACCGAAGAAGAAATTCTTCATAACCTTAAAAAGGCTTCGCGCAACAAAACTACCCTTATCGTAAGCCACCGTGTTTCTTCGGCCAAAAATGCCGACAAGGTTCTAGTTCTCGAAGACGGAAAATTACTACAAGAAGGCACCCACGAAGAATTGAATTCTATTGAAGGATATTACAAAGAACTCTATATTACACAACTCTCGGAGAAAGAAAACTAGAAAATTGTTGGCGTATTAACAATTTTTGTCCATTTTTGATAGTAGAACAACTATTAACCATAGACTATAAAGATGAACGGAAAAGACGCAATGGATCAGGAGGAAATTCACTCCAAAGTTCTAAGAGCAGGAAGACGGACCTATTTTTTTGACGTAAGAAGCACCAAAGCAGGTGATTATTATTTAACTATAACGGAAAGTAAAAAATTCACCCACGACGATGGTTCTTTCCATTACAAAAAACACAAAATCTACCTTTACAAAGAAGATTTTGAAGGATTTCGGGAAAACGTTGAAGAAATGATGGATTTTATTATTGACGAAAAAGGTACCGAGGTCATTTCAGATCGACACCAAAAAGATTTCAAAAAAGAAGAAGTAGAAAAAGATATAGCCCCGAGTGATAATGGAGAATCAAAGTCTACCAATAATTTCACCGATGTAAGCTTCGACGATATTTAGAAAGTAACGATACAGTTTTAAAAAACGGCCCTTTTCGGGTCGTTTTTTGGTTTTTGAAAATTTGAAAGAAGGAAATGTTCCTTCCCCTGAGAAGGGGAAGGAAAACCAGATTTAAGCCATTCATAAATCCAATGACTACACCGTTGAAAATAAATATTTATGGGATAGCCGCGGAAGCCACTATTGCAAACCTCGCGGTTAAAATCCATAATCGATGAATTCGGCTAAACTCAATACGACCTTGACTCATTTCTGGGGATTGGTTACATTTATAATTAAATCGATTTTGTATGAGAAGCCTTCTATCCGTATTGACCTTTCTTCTATGTCAAAATATATTTTCCCAAGAAAAGCTGGACCTCGACTATTATCTTCCCTCAGGTATTACGTATGATCAGAGCATTCCCACGCCCAAACAGATAATAGGCCATGAAGTTGGCGAATGGCATGTAACGCACGATAAGCTATTGCAGTATATGCAGGCCTTATCAGACGCAAGCGACCGTATAACCATTGAAGATCGAGGCAAAACTTTTGAAGGTCGACCATTGCTTCTATTAACGATTACCACTCCAAAAAATCAGGAGAACATTGAGCAACTTCGAGAAAATCATGTTGCTCTGACCGAAAGCGGTGGCGGTTCTCTCAATGTCGACAATATACCCATTGTAGTATACCAAGGTTTTTCCATTCATGGTAACGAACCCAGCGGTGCAAATGCCGCACTAGCCTATGCTTACTATCTGGCAGCTGCACAAGGGCCTGAAATCGACGAGTTATTGGATAAAATGGTTATTTTGATGGATCCTTCGTTCAATCCCGATGGGCTTCAACGGTTTGCTTACTGGGCGAATACCAATAGGAGCAGCAACCTGAATCCGGACAATAACGATAGGGAATACCACGAGGTCTGGCCGGGCGGGCGTACCAATCACTACTGGTTCGATATGAACCGCGATTGGCTGCCCGTACAATTGCCCGAAAGCCGTGCGCGCATCGAGTCGTTTCATAAATGGATGCCCAATATACTGACCGACCATCATGAAATGGGTACCGATGCTACCTTCTTTTTTCAGCCCGGCGTACCGACACGGGTGCATCCGTTAACTCCGAAAATGAATCAGGCACTAACGGCAGAAATTGGTGCCTACCATGCAAAGGCTTTAGACAAAATCGGGTCTTTATACTATTCCGAAGAACAGTACGACGACTACTATTACGGCAAAGGTTCTACATTTCCCGACATCAATGGAAGTATTGGCATTCTCTTCGAGCAGGCTAGCTCAAGGGGGCATTTACAAGAATCGGATAATGGTTTATTGACTTTTCCTTTTACGATACGCAATCAGTTCACTACCGCACTTTCCACCATTGCCGCGGCAAAAGAACTCCGCGTTAAAATCTTAAAATACCAGCAACAATTTTATAAAGATGTAGGACTCGAATCGGCTATAGGCCGATCAAGGGCACTGATTTTTGGGGATAGCAAAGATGCGGCCCGAACTTGGCACTTGGCCGAAATACTGCACCGGCATAAAATCAAGTTTCATGAAATCTCGAAGGATGCAGTAATTAGCGGAAAAACCTATAAAAAAGGCTATAGCTATATCGTGCCCGTCAGCCAAAAGAACAGCCGTCTGGTCAAAGCGATGTTCGAAAAACGAACGACTTTTAGCGATAGCCTCTTCTACGATGTTTCAGCTTGGACGTTACCTCTTGCATTTAATATGGATTATACCGAACTACGCTCTTTGGCAAATGCGGGTAAAGAAATTACGGAACTGCCCTCATTAACAGGTAATATTGGCGAGAAAAGCAATTACGCCTATCTTTTCGAATGGAATGAATACTATACGCCAAAGGCACTCAACCGTCTACTCAATAAGGGTATTCGGGCCAAAGCTGCAAAAGCACCATTCACCTTAGAAGGCACGCCATATGGCTATGGCACCATTATGATTCCCGCTCAGAATCAAAATCTGGATACGGCGGAGCTATATACGTTTTTACAACAAGTAGCGAAAGAAAGTAACCTGCAGATAAAGTCGGTCAGCACAGGCCTTAGTGACGGTATCGATTTAGGGAGCAACGATTTCGACGTCATAAAAAAACAAAAAGTGGCTATTCTAGTGGGCAGAGGAGTGAAGTCTAACGACGCAGGTGAAATTTGGCACTTGTTCGATACGCGATATGATATGAAACTGACCAAAATCGATATCGACTACTTCGATTCGGTCGATTTGAGCAGCTATACCGATTTGATCGTGCCGAGTTTGGGTGACAATATGCTTTCTAAAAAACAAATCGATAAATTAAAAAATTGGGTCAAAACAGGTAGTACTTTGATAGGCTACCGCGAATCGGTGGAACTTTTCGACAAGAAAGGACTGATAAAACTTGAACTAAAAAAAGATACTTTGGTCGCACAGAACATTTCTTTCGGACAGAAGAAGGATTTCGAGGGTGCCCAAGAAACCGGAGGAGCCATCTTCGAGACGAAGCTCGATCTGTCGCATCCTATCAATTTTGGATATCTACATAATAGCTTGCCCCTATTTCGAAATACCAATATTTATATCGCACCTGACAAAAACAGTTATAACAATCCCATTCAGTACACCGACACTCCTTTGATGAGCGGTTATGTATCGGAAGAAAACTTAAAAATGCTCAAGAACAGTGTACCCTTTCAGGTTCAAAAAATGGGCAAAGGCCGGGTTATAGTTTTTACCGACAATACCAATTTTAGGGCCTTTTGGTATGGCACGAATAAACTTTTGATGAATGCTATCTTCTTTGGGGAGATGATGTAGGGTAAAACTCAAATCAAGTTCAAGTTCAAGTTCAAGTTCAAAAAATATTTTAAATTATCATTCCTTCAAAGGAGGAATATTGCGGATATTCTCTCGAAAGTAAATTGGTAATCACTTACATTAAAATTTGTTATTGTTAATGGCCCAATCTATTGCCACAGTGCCTCCGCAGGATATTTCACTACGTTTATTATGACAAAACAATTTTTATTTTCCCAACCGACAAAGAAACTCAGTTGAACCTAACGTATGCCCAATTGAAAAAGAATAATCCGAAAACTGCTGTTAGAGCTGCCAGGGTACTGAAAACCGATGCAATTATTATAAATAGGATAAGATAATAAACAGGATAGACCAGCAGCGCAAACCCAAATCGAAAAGTACCCATAAATTCGGGCTCCCAGACCTTTGGTTTTGCCCAAAGTCGCCAAAGTAAGAATAGTGGAAAATTAAGGATATTGAATATGCCCTTCAGCAG
>ENA-ORXM01001122-ORXM01001122.1-marine-metagenome-genome-assembly--contig:-NODE-1122-length-39495-cov-5.179410_pt1 | contig 39495 bp, 31 predicted proteins | sample MGYA00237867_ERZ511480 | MGnify/ENA primary metagenome ERZ511480 (study PRJEB26309, sample SAMN06266103) | marine metagenome | isolation source: Algal blade | place: United Kingdom:Sidmouth, United... | reverse complement strand
AGCAAAAAAGATAAAATTGGATTTCTTACATCCAGTACTTCTGCCTCCGACAAGAACAAAACCGCACTCGCATTGGCCACCGAAAACGCACTGCGGTTTCTCGAAAAAAAGAGCAAGCCGTTCTTTTTAATGGTGGAAGGAGCCAAAATCGATTCCTATGGGCATGAGAATGACATTGGTGGCGTCATCAAAGAAGGCATCGGGTTCGACAAAGCAATTTCCGAAGTCTTAAAATTTGCCGATACAAATCAAAATACATTGGTCATTATTACGGCAGATCATGAAACCGGCGGACTTACTCTTCCACAGGGCAATGTCGAAAAAAGCGAAATTGAAGGTGATTTTACTACCCATGACCACACTGGAATCATGGTGCCTGTTTTTTCTTACGGTCCAAAATCAAATGAATTTCAAGGAGTGTATGAAAACAATGAAATTTTTCATAAATTACTTCAGATTCTAGAAACGGAATATAGGCCGTAATACCATAATAGAATCAGTAATTTAATTAATCCCCCTTAGTTACAGTTCCCTCGTAACGTTTTCATAACAAGACTTTCGAAATAGGAAGTTTCTCTTAAAGCAAGCATAATTTTTAGCTAACGCGACCCACATCGGCATTGTATTACTTTTAACCTTTTAGGCATGTCAATAGTATTAGACTATTTATCGGCCCTGTAAGCTCAATACAGATTATCAACCCAATTAACTTTCCTATATGAAAAACCTAAAATTTCTATGGCTAACATGTTGTCTCGTTATGGCCTCGGTCATATCGGCACAAACGACGGTGACCGGTACGGTTACCGATGAACAGAACGTACCCCTGCCGGGGGCCACGGTGCTGGAAAAAGGTACGACCAATGGCACCACTACCGACTTCGATGGTAATTTCGTCATTGATGTCATCAATCAAAACGCTATTCTCGAAGTTTCTTATTTAGGATATAGCTCGACCGATTTTCCAATTAATGGCCAAAATACCGTTACTATACAGCTTGCTGAAGACGCAACGCAACTCGAAGATGTTGTAGTCGTTGGTTATGGCGTTCAGAAAAAGTCGGATGTGACCGGCTCAATCGCTTCGATAAAAAGCGAAGACTTTAATAAGGGGGTTGTCGCCAACCCTGGCCAGCTCTTGCAGGGGAAATTACCTGGGGTGAATGTTACCTCGGTCAGCGGAGAACCTGGTGCGGCCCAAAACATAATTATTCGCGGGGTAGGAAGTTTACGCTCGGGCACAACGCCACTTTTCGTAGTCGATGGTTTCGTAATAGATAATGCCAGTACGGGGGTGGCTACCAATCCGTTGAATTTCATAAACCCTCAGGACATTGCCTCTATGGACGTCTTAAAAGATGCCTCTGCAACCGCAATCTATGGTGCCAGAGCGGCAAACGGTGTCATTGTGATTACTACCAAAAAAGGTAATACCGATAGAACGGAGATGAATCTCAATGTTTCGACCGCGTTTGCAACCATTGCAAACCCCATGGATATATTTTCAGCTAGCGAATTTAGAACACAGGTGAATACCGTAGGTGGTAACCTATTGGATGGCGGGGCAGACACTGATTGGCAAGACGAGTTAACGCGAACAGGTATTACAAAAAATATCAATTTTTCTATGAGCGGTGGCAAAGCCGACAGCTTCAACTATTTTGTATCTACAGGTTTAGATGATCAAGAGGGTACCTTCGAGAATAGCAGTTTAAAACGATATTCAGGTCGAATCAATCTTAATCAAAAAGCATTGGATGGACGTTTCAATGTAGACTTCAACTTGACTGCTTCGAGAACGGTAAACGAAAGACCGGATGCCGGAGCAACCGTAGTCGATATGCTACAGTTGAATCCTACCTTTCCCCCTTTGACCGGCGGTGAACCTTCCTTTTTTGACGAACGGTTAAACCCTTTGGTACGAAACCGAATCTATAGTGACGAAGCGGTAAGCAATCGTATTTTGGCCAATATTATGCCGTCCATTGAACTAATTAAGGGGCTGACCTATAAACTAAACTTGGGCATCGATTATGCCTCCACTACCAGAGATGTGCAAAGAACACCCTTTTCACTTATCGAGGGTTTTGAATTTGGTTTCTTGAATACTTCGACCACAGTTAACAGCAATACCTTGATTGAAAATACCCTGACCTATACGTACAACGCAGGAAACCACAATGTGACAGTATTAGGGGGGCATTCGTATCAAGAGACCTCTTTTGAACAGAAAGTTTTTGAATTAGATGATTTCGCCGACAATGGCATTGAGCCCCGGTATCAAGACCAAATTAGTTCCGAACTGTTTCCGACTACCTTACGATCCGGAGCCTTCATAAATGAGCTACAGTCGTTCTTCGGCAGGGTAAACTATGGTTATGCCGACAAGTATTTGTTGACGGCCACCATGCGTGCCGATGGATCTTCAAAGTTCGGTGCAAACAACAAATACGGTTATTTTCCTTCTTTGGCCTTGGGTTGGAACATCAGTAAAGAAAGCTTCATGTCGGAAAATTCCATTTTCAATAATTTGAAATTACGGATCAGTTGGGGCCAGACAGGAAATCAAGATGGTATAGACCCCAAGGTCAGTCTGGCAAGCTTTATCGATTCCAAAGACGAAAACGACACTTATCCGATTAGTGGTAATGAGGTTAGCTTAGCAGATTATCCGTTTGGAACGGTGCCTGTGCGTACCGCATTCCCCGACCTAAAGTGGGAAGTTAGCACCCAGACCAATATCGGGCTTGATTTTGGTTTATTCCAAAATAAACTGACGGGTACCCTAGACTACTTTAATAAAGTTGCAAGTGATGTCGTGCTTTTTGCCAATAGGATAGACCCCATACAGCCAACAGAAAAAATTTGGACCAACATACCAAATTTGGAAATCATCAACAGCGGGGTGGAACTTGCTTTGGATTATAGGGGAAGTTTTACCGACGACTTTACATTTAACCTCGGTGGGAACATATCTTACACGGATAATAAAGTTGAAAATTCACAATTTGAGGTTATAACCACAGGTAGCGCTTCAGGTGCCGGCCAAACAGGTGCCACTATTAACGGTTACATCAATGATGAGGCGATAGGGTCTTTTTTCATAAAAGATTTTATCGGTATAAATGCCGAAGGTGAAAACGAGTTTCGAGATGTAATACCAGATGGTGAATCTCTCGACAATGATCGGATTGTCGCAGGAAGTGCCCTGCCGGATATATTGTATGCCTTTTATCTCAAGTTCAACTATAGGAGTTTTGATCTAGGTTTCAATTTCAATGGGGTATCCGGTAATAAAATTTATAATCATACGGCAATGAGCTTATTCTCTAAAGGTCAGTTAAGTAGAAATTTGAACACTACCGATTTTGCCGTTCAATTTCCCAACGAAACCCTGAGCAATTCAAATGAAGTATCCACTAGATATCTTGAAGACGGCAGTTTCTTAAGACTGAACAATGCGACCTTAGGGTATACCCTACGCCCTTCGAATATTGGCATGGGCGATTGGGTAAATAGTTTACGGTTTACCGTAACAGGACAGAATTTATTCGTAATCACGGATTATTCAGGGTTCGATCCCGAGGTAAATACGGGAAGCACTATCGATGGTATTCAGACTTTTGGTATAGACCGTTTTACCTATCCGACTCCCAGAACATTGTTATTGGGTTTAAACGTATCCTTTTAATCAAAAAATTGTACAAAATGAAAAATAGACTATCAATAGTATCATTTGCATTATGCGCACTCTTAATTTGGAATTGTACCGATCTGGAAGAGGAGCGGTTGGACGAAGCCGAATTCGGTGGTCAGGCGGAGGCGGTTAGCGGAGCGATCGCACCGGCTTATGGTTATGTTTCGTGGGTCTGGAGGCATACCAATTTTTATGGCCTGCAGCTTATTCCTTCCGATGAGGCCATTCTTCCCTACCGCGGTGGTACGGATTGGTTCGATGGTGGTAAATACTTGGCAACGCATCAACACAGTTTTACTCCTACCAATGATCTGATCGGTGACGGTTGGAATGAATTGACCACAAATATTTCCCGAACCCTAGCGGCAATTGAGGTCTTAAGACCATTGTCAGAAGGTGGGGATACCGAGGCAACATCGGCACTGCATGAAATGGTTGCCCTACGGGCTTATTTAAACATGTTGATGTTGGATAGCTGGGGCTTGGTATTGAGAAAAGACGACTCGAACGAACTATCGGAAGTTCTGAGAGGCCAAGAGGCCATTGATTACATTCAAAGTGAATTATTATCCGTGGTAGATGTCATTAATACAGATCGGGGGCCAGGAAGAATAACACAGCCAGCCGTATGGGCTTTTTTAGCGAGATTACATCTCAATGCGGCCGTTTATAGAGATCCTTACGGTATGCCAAACTTCACTGCGGAAGATATGAATGCCGTTATGCAGTACACGGACAATATTATTAATTCAGGAAATTATGCAATGTCAGCCGAGTATTTTGATTTGTTCAATGATGAAAATAACGGTAATCCCGAGCTTATTTGGGCCCTTGACCAAAGGGGACAGTTACGCCGAGAGCATAGTCGTTGGGCCTATTGGTCTATAGCGGGGTCCATGTTTCCAAGGCCCGAATGGCCCAGTGCAGATGGTACGGACGGGCCCGCATTTAACCCTGATTTTATCCAAACTTGGATCGATGCTTACGCTATTGATCCTGCTGAAGCCGATGCTCGGTTCTACCAAAAAAATACAATCGTGCCCGAGGCCCAGCAAATGGATTTTGATGGAAGGGAAAAACTATTGGCAACAGAGACCGAAGATAGTTACTACTGTATAGATCCATTAGAGTTCGAAATGGATAGGGGCGTTATTCGAGGAACGCAATGGGGGCCAAGAAAAGGAGAAGATGGCGAATTTTTAACCTGTGATGGTGGCGTGCGTATTTATCCGGTTCAGCAACGTAAGGGTAATGCCCCTGACCGTGATGTAGCCTATGTCGACCACACTTTACAAGTTGATTTTACGCTTGAAGGCTCATTCCACAATACGGGTTACCGTTGTGCCAAATACCAATTTAGTCGCACCTCTCCCAATGGAAACAATTTTAGTAGTGTAGACTTGGTATTAGTTCGCTTAGCAGAGATTTATCTCATGCGGGCAGAGGCCAAATTGCGCAATGGAGATGCGGCTGGTGCTTTAGCGGACGTAAATGCTGTTAGGGCGTCAAGAACGGCTCGTCCTGAACAAACGCCTGAGGCCTTGGCTGCAGTAGATTTGGATATTCTTTATCGCGAGCGCGGTTTTGAACTCTACTGGGAGGGCTTTCGAAGAGGTGACCAGATACGTTTTGGTACCTACGAAGATTCTTGGACCGAAAAAACGGATTCTGACCCCAATAAAAGATTGTTTCCTATTCCTCAAAGCGCGGTCGATGCGGCTTCTGGTATTGATGGGTTTTTAGAACAAAATCCCGGATATTAGATTGTAAGAAATCTTTAGTGATTGTTTGGAAGTTTAGCATTAGAATTATAACGGCCTCTTAATTCACGGCATCAATTCTGTAGTACAACTATCTTTAATTGATGCCGTGATTTTGATTATACTCCAAACTATCTCCATTGTTTCGGCCTTGATTTTCGTGTACATGCAAAAGTATCTTGCGTAGTACATTCTTCCCAATCAAAAGTCAACTTAGAGACTGTTTGGAAATGTGTGATTAGAATTTTTATAGGTCATTTTTGATGCCGTTTTAGGCGAAATTTTCTAGCATAGCCATAGCTACGGTATAAAATTTTAACGAAAAAGGGCGCAAAAAGGGGCATAAAAAAATAATCGACATATTTCAAAACAGTCTCTTAAACAAAAGTTTTGTGCGATTAGTGCCAAAATTCATCGCTCTAGACTAGCGATAAGCTAATCATAATGATTCCATAACCTATTGTTAATATAGGTTTTACGATTGAATAAAGTAGGTTTTTAAATCTTTAACGGGAAATACTTCCTTTTCAAATTTGAAAGACGACCAGTCTCATGGCATGAAGAAAAGACCCGTTGATATTGTAGTGATTTCAGATGTCCATTTAGGTACTTACGGCTGCCACGCCAAAGAACTGGTCAAATACCTAAAATCGATAAAGCCAAAACAGGTGATCTTGAATGGCGACATTATTGATATTTGGCAGTTCAGCAAACGCTACTGGCCCAAATCTCACATGAAGGTCATCAAGCTTCTGATGGAATGGATCGCAAAAGATGTGAAGGTGCATTACGTAACCGGAAACCATGATGAGATGCTACGAAAGTTTACCGGTTTCAGACTTGGTTCGTTCAGTATTGCAAACAAACTAGTACTTAAAATTCACGGTAAAAAAGCTTGGATCTTTCACGGTGATGTTTTTGATGTCACCATGCAACATTCAAAATGGCTGGCCAAATTGGGGGCCATCGGTTACGATACATTAATATTGATCAATAGGGCCGTAAATTTTTTTTATAAAAAACTGGGCAGAGGCCCGGTTTCCATGTCAAAAAAAATAAAGAACGGTGTAAAGTCAGCTGTAAAATTCATTAATAATTTCGAATATACTGCTGCTGAAATCGCCATTGATAATAAATTCGACTACGTAATTTGCGGACACATTCACCAACCCGAAATCAAGTCGATAGAGACCCCCGACGGATCTGTTCAATATCTCAATTCAGGAGATTGGGTCGAAAACCTTACTACCCTCGAATACTACGAAGGTTCTTGGAATCTATACCGTTATGAAGACGACGTATGGTTAAAAACGCTCAAGGCAGACACTAATGAGACCTTTGATACTTTGGAGAAGAAGGCCTTGTTTCAAAATCTTATGACCGAATTCAACAGTATGAAAATCTCTAAAAATAAACTATGAAACGCCCTCGAGTCATATTATGAAAGTACTCTATGCCATACAAGGTACAGGCAACGGCCATTTGAGCAGGGCACGTGATATCATTCCTGCCCTTCAAAAAAACAACGTTACCCTTGATATTCTGGTAAGCGGAACTCAAGCTGACATCGAAATTCCCCATCCCGTCAAGTATCAATTGCGTGGATGGAGTTTTATTTTTGGCAAGAAAGGAGGCGTTGATTTTTGGCGCACCTATCTTAAGACCAATTCGAAAAGACTTCAAAAAGAAATCAAGAGTGTACCGGTCGAAGACTATGATATCGTCATCAACGATTTTGAGCCGGTCTCAGCTTGGGCTTGTAAACTGCAGCATAAGCCTTGTATTGCCTTAAGCCATCAAGCCGCTGTATTATCACCTAATGCCCCCAAACCAAAAAAGAACGATTCTTTGGGCAAGTTGATCCTAAAAAACTATGCCCCGGCCACCCATTTTTACGGCCTACATTTTAAAGAATATGATAAAAATATCTTCCAGCCCGTAATACGTCAGGAAATCAGAAAAACCACAAGAAGCCGTGGCGAACATTATACGGTCTACCTACCTTCATACAGCGACGACAAAATATTGAATATGCTTTCGAAAGTAAAGGGCGTTGAATGGCAGGTCTTTTCAAAACACAACAAATCAAAATATTTTTGGCGTAACATCTCGGTTTTTCCAATAGATAATGCTTCGTTTATACATAGTATGGCGACCAGTAAGGGTATCTTATGTGGCGCAGGGTTCGAAACACCGGCAGAAGCTCTGCACATGCAGAAAAAATTGATGGTCATACCAATGAAAGGGCAATACGAGCAGCAATGTAATGCAGCCGCCCTAAAACAGATGGGAGTACCGGTCATAAAAAGTTTAAAGGCCAAACACCTTGATACGTTACGCGATTGGGTACAGAGCGATAGAAAAATAGAGGTTCATTATCCTGATATTACCGAAAGACTGGTCAATAGGGTTCTGGCCGAATCTCAAGTTTTGCTCACCTAAAAGGCGAAATGTCAAAAAACGCCAACCCATCGAATTTCGATTTGCAAGCGCATGATCTCGGGGAAGATTTTATCTGGGGCGTAGCTACGGCCGCTTATCAAATTGAGGGCGCCCATAAGGCAGGTGGAAAGGGAGAATCAATTTGGGACGTGTTCACGGCCAAAAAAGGAAACATCGTTCGAGAGGACGATGGTACGGTCGCTTGCGATTTCTTTAATCGCTATCGAGAAGATATCCTAAGGATGAAATCGATGAATATAGGCCACTTTCGTTTTTCATTGTCGTGGTCGAGGATACTGCCCGAGGGGATTGGAAAAGTGAGTGCCGCCGGAATAGATTTTTATAATAAGGTTATCGATTTCTGTCTTGAATGCGGCATAACGCCTTGGATAACGCTCTATCATTGGGATCTGCCTCAAGCTTTGGAGAAAAAGGGCGGGTGGACGAATCGGGAAATATTGAAGTGGTTCGAGGCCTATGTCGAATTGTGCGCCAGGTGTTTTGGCGATCGGGTAAAGCATTGGATGGTGCTCAACGAGCCTTTGGTATTTACCGGTGCCGGTTATTTTTTGGGAATTCATGCACCAGGCAGAAAGGGTCTCAAAAACTTTCTCCCGGCCGTACATCACGCTACCTTATGTCAAGCCCTTGGAGGCAGGGTATTACGCAGTTTAGTGTCAAATGCTGTAATAGGCACTACATTTTCATGTTCGCAAATTACGCCTCATTCGGACAAGCTTAAGGATATAAAAGCGGCCGAAAGAGCTGACACCCTATTGAACCGGTTGTTTATTGAACCAAGTTTAGGTTTAGGGTATCCTTCCGAAAGCTTAGCTGTACTGAAGAAAATCGGAAAATATCAAAATCCTGAAGACAAGGCCAACTGCGTCTTTGATTTCGATTTTATAGGTATTCAAAACTATACACGCGAGGTGGTAAGGCACAGCTACACGATACCTTATCTGAAAGCCAAAATTGTAAAGGCAACAGAACGTAATGTAAAGACCACGCTCATGGAATGGGAAGTCTACCCACCCAGCATCTATGAAATACTATTAAAATTCAATACCTATAAAAAAATTAAAAAAATAATCATTACGGAGAACGGGGCCGCCTTTGAAGACGAACTAAAAAATGGTGAAGTTTTAGATATAGATCGTATAGATTATCTTCAAAACTACCTGAATGAAATTCATCGGGCAAAATCAAATGGCCTGAAAGTATCCGGTTATTTTGTTTGGACGCTGATGGACAATTTCGAATGGGCAGAGGGTTTTTATCCCCGATTCGGATTGGTTCATGTCGATTTCAAGACACAGAGACGAATCATCAAGGCATCAGGGAAATGGTATGCCGAATTTCTAGGCGGAAGAAACCTTAGAAAAAAGATAGAAGTAAATCTGAATAAATAGCTTAAGAAAGAGTCTTCCAACTATTGTATCAATCGATCAAACCAAAAGTTCTAGGTAACCAAAGCGAAAGTTCCGGGAAATAGGTGATAATCATCAATACCAATATCATAACGGCCAGTAGAGGCAAAAGCGGCTTAATAACTTTGGTAACGGGAACTTTGGCTACACCACTACCCACAAAGAGTAAGGTGCCCACCGGAGGTGTACAGACCCCAATACATAAGTTTAAGACAATAATCATCCCAAATTGTACGGGGTGCATTCCCAAGGCCATGGCCACGGGAAGAAAAATAGGCGTGAAAATCAAGACCGCCGGCGTCATATCCATAAAAGTTCCTACAATCAGCAGAATAATATTGATCATCAGGAAAATGAGGATGGGATTACTGACATTGTCCAACAAGGCCGAGGTCAGTAATTGCGGAATTCCCTCAAAAGAAAAAAGCCACGACATAGCCATAGAAGTTGCAATAAGAAACATAACGATGGCCGTTGTTCGTGCACTGCGCAAAAGTAAGGGCTTAAAATCACTGAATTTGAGTTCCCGATTGATAAAACCCAATAGCATGGCATAGACGACCGCAATTGCTGCAGCCTCAGTCGCAGTAAAAACGCCTACCACGATTCCACCGACAACGATAATCAGAAGTGTCAGACTCAGAAAAGCCCTTCTAAAGTCAAGAAATAGTTTTTTGAAAGTTACCCTTGGGGCCTTAGGCAAGCCTTTTCTTTTAGCATAGACATACACCATGATCATAAGGGCAAGCCCGACTAAAATTCCTGGAATATATCCGGCTATGAACAACGCCGCGACCGAGGCTGTGCCCCCGCTAGCCAAGGCAAAGATAATCAGTACATTACTTGGTGGAATCAACAATCCCGTTGTAGAAGAACTAATATTTACCGCAGCGCTAAACTCTCTCGGGTAGCCTTCCGTTTCCATTTTTTCGGTCAGTGTGCTTCCTATAGCAGAGGCAGCGGCTACTGCAGAACCCGAAATGGCCCCAAAAAGCATGGCAGCAATAATATTGACAAAGGCCAACCCACCCGGTAGGCTACCTATTAGGGATTTTGCAAAATCGATCAGCCGATTGGCAATACCCCCGGTATTCATAATTTCTCCGGCCAAAATAAAGAAGGGAATGGCCAACAACGCAAAATTATCGATTCCCGTGGTCATCCGTTGGGCCGCGGTAGTCGTAGCGGGTAAGTACGCGATATTCAGAATTAAGGTTAATGTCGTTGAAATTCCGATGGCGTAGGCAACCGGCACCCCGTATGCCAACAATACGATAAAGCTCAAAAAAAGAACGATAATACTAATGGTCTCGATGCTCATTTTAAAAGTTTAGTTTCTTGATGTTGTAAATCGAAAAAAATATGATGATAATTCCCGAAACAGGAACAATAGCATACACGAATCCTAAGGGAATCTGCAGTGCCGATGAAATTTGGCCTAGAGACAATGTAATATATACTAGATTGCCTCCGCCGATTACCATAATTACTAGGGCAAAAACCGCCATCAAGACCTGAATCACTTTTTGTCGCTTCGCTTTCTTCTCGGGCGGAAGTTTTGATAGTAGGAAGTCCATCGACAAATGGCCCTCTTTACGCCCATTGATATAAGCGGCACCAAGAACGGTAAGCCAGATCAAGGAAAAGCGAGCGAACTCCTCGGTAAATGAGCTAGATTGCCCCACTACGTAGCGCGAAACGACCTGCCAGACGACATCGATTACCAACAATCCAAAAATGACGACCAATAACGTCTCGATAATTCTGTTCAACGTAAGATAGACTCGTTCCATTAATTCGCGTTTACTTTGTCAATGATGGGTTTCATCTTAGGGTTTTGCCTCATCCGTTCCATGATTGGTTTTGCCTTTTCAACAAACGGCTCCTTGTCTGGATAAATAAACTCAACACCTGCCTCTTCGAGCATTTTCTTGTTCTCTACAACGGTCTCTTGCCAAAACTGTTTCTGTTTGGCAACACTCTCTTTAGCGGCTGCATCTAGCCATTCTTTTTCCTCTTCGGAAAGTAGATCCCAAAACTTAGTCCCGATAATAACCACGTCGGGCACCATGGTGTGCTCATCGAAAATATAATACTTACAGACCTCGAAATGGTTCGAACTTACAAAAGAAGGGATATTGTTTTCGGCACCATCCACTACGTTTTGCTGAAGGGCCGTATAAAGTTCCCCAAAGGCCATCGGTGTAGCCGAAGCGCCCAAGGTGTTGGCCATATCGACCGACATCTGGTCGTTCTGTACCCTTACTTTGAGACCGTCTAAATCATCGGGCGAATTTACCGCTCTGTCTTTGGTATAGAAACTTCTCGCACCGGCATCATAAAAGCAAACACCGCGTAAGAGGTATTCCGTGCCACTTTCCAACATTTGTTTTCCTACTTCGCCCTCCAAGTTCTTGAACAAATGCTCGCTATCACGAAATAAATAAGGTATGACCGTAATCTGATATTCGGGTGCAAAATTCGATAGTGCCGCGGCACTTACCTTGGTCATGGCGATACTGCCGATCTGGAGAAGTTCGATAGTTTCCCGCTCAGATCCCAACTGCCCATCGGGAAAAATCTTAATCTGTAACTTTCCCCCTGATTTCTCGTTCAAGGCCTCTTGCATCACCAATATACCCTTATGAACGGGATGGGATGTCGGAAGGGAATGCGCAAAGTAAAGCACCTTTTGATCGCTTGTCGACGAACACGATAACAGTGTACTCGTAAGAACAGCAACTATCGCAAGCGAAAAGAGTTTTCTCAACTTCACAGATTTTGAAAAATGTTTCATTTACATTTTGTTTTGAAGGTGTTGCATAATCGCCAAGTTGTATTTTTACTACCACCAGTTGACGACCCCACTATACCATTTATCATGAACATATAGAGGCAGTGAACGGGGCTAAAATTCAAAATAGTCTTTTGCATTGTTATAACAGATGTCCTGCACGAGTTTACCGATCCATTCGATATCGTTCGGTAGCTCACCGTTTTGAATATCATTACCGAAGAGATTACAAAGAATACGTCGGAAATATTCATGTCGTGGAAAAGAGAGAAAACTTCTTGAATCGGTCAACATTCCAATGAAACAGCTTATTAGGCCCATGTTCGACAAGGTATTTATCTGCTGGGTCATACCATCCTTTTGATCTAGGAACCACCAGCCCGAACCCCATTGTACCTTCCCTCGAACGCTGCCATCGTTAAAATTACCGATCATTGCGGCCATAACGGCATTATCTGAAGGATTCAGGTTATAGAGTATCGTCTTGGTAAGCTTGTCTTTGCCATCTAGGGTATCCAAGAACTTGGATAAACTTTCCGCTTGGGAATAATCACCAATGGAATCCCATCCAGTATCAGGCCCCAATTTTTGGAGCATACGTGAATTGTTATTGCGCAACGCACCCAAATGAAACTGTTGCACCCAACCGAATTCGTGATAGGTTTCGGCCAGAAAAAGCAACAATGCACTTTGAAACTGGGCCGCTTCTTTTTCGCTCACATTTCGGCCGTTCCTTCGCTTATTGAAAATGGCCTTAACCTCTGATTCGGTAAAATCCTCAGCATAAAGATGTGACAGACCGTGATCGCATAAACGACAGCCATTTTCATGAAAGAAGGCGATACGGCTCTTCAGCACATCACAAAGTTGGTCATAGCTTTTTATATCGCTTTGAGAAACGCCTTCCAAAGTATCTAAATAATCATTGTAGGTTTCACTACCAATAAGAATGGCCTTATCAGGCCGAAAAGCGGTACTGACTTTTGTGCCAAAGTCGCCTTTGACCAATTTTTTATGATGTACAAGGCTATCGGTAGGGTCTTCTGTAGTACACAACAACTCAACGTTCATTTTAGAAATCAGTTTTTGGCAACTGAATTCAGGCGTCTTGAGTTTTTCGGAAGTATCGCTGAAAATAGCTTCGGCGTTCTTATCGGATAATAGTTCATCGATGCCAAAATATCGAGAAAGTTCGAGGTGTGTCCAATGGTACAATGGATTTCGCATTGCAAAGGGTACCGTATGGGCCCATTTGGAAAACTTTTCCTTGTCGGAAGCATTACCCGTAATAAAACGTTCATCGATACCTAGGGTGCGCATGGCACGCCATTTATAATGGTCTCCGTCGATCCATGCCTCTGTAATTGAATTAAAGATAGTGTTTTCGGCTAAAGCTTGGGGCGATAAATGATTGTGGTAATCGATAATGGGCATACTTTCAGCGTATTCATGATAAAGCCGCTGCGCATGCTTGTTGTCCAATAAAAAATTATCGTTGATCAGTTTGGTTTTCGCTGGCATATATGGATTTAGGTATTCTTCTATAGTTAAAAAGAAGTAATATGGCTTATGGTGCAAGCCCGATAAGCCTTTAAAAATAGGTTTCTATTCGCGTTAAAACAAGAAAAACGATAAAGAATGTATCCATGCAGCCAATCGTTTGGCTCCAATAGTAAAGTTGCATTGTTGTTACGCTTTTAAGAAAACTATAACGCTTTGTCTTTTCCTTTTTATGGACTGTATGCTACATTCATAAAAAATTAATAAATGGAAAATTTACAGGATAAGGTAGCGTATATAACAGGTGGTTCAAAAGGTATCGGATACGGGGTCGCAGCAGCACTTTTAGAGTCGGGAATGAAAGTCGCCATTAGTGGTCGAACCCTTGAAACGGTAGAAACAGCGGCCAGAGAACTCGGAGGCGATGACCGCGTACTTGCATTGGCTTCAGATGTAACGAAACATCAAGATGAAGAAATCGCTGTACAAACGATTTTGGATAAGTGGGGGCAACTCGACGTTGTTCTGGCAAATGCGGGAGTTGGCCATTTTTCTCCAATCGATGAAATGTCTGAAGATGACTGGCACCAAATGATAAATACAAATCTGAACGGAGTTTTTCATACCTTAAAAGCTTCCGTGGAAGCCTTGAAAAAATCAAAAGGGTACTACATGACCTTGGCCAGTCTGGCGGGTACCAATTTTTTTGCTTCAGGCGCTGGTTACAATGCGACTAAATTCGGAGTCGTCGGTTTTACACAGGCCGCAATGCTAGATTTACGCAAATATGATATTAAGGTATCGACGATAATGCCCGGTTCGGTAGCGACACATTTTGCCGGAAACGAACCGGATGCAAAGGATGCCTGGAAAATTCAACCCGAAGATATCGGAGAATTGGTGCTCGATCTTCTTAAAATGCACCCAAGAACTCTGCCCAGCAAAATTGAGGTACGGCCCAGTCGGCCAGATAAGAAGTAAGATCAGGTATAGCTGTAGTCGGCAGTCGCAATTGGTAGTAAGGCGTATATCAAACTTCTTTTTCCGTAAAGGGGATGTTTGGATTGCAGATTTCTAAAATCAACTTTTTTAGCTGCCGATTAAATTCCGATAGGGTTTCTTGGGTTATATCGTGCTCTTTTTTTGAACTTCGTCTTTTCTCTTTGGTCGCGAACTTTAATAAGCCGGAATTTATATTTTTAAAGGAAAAGATTCCAGCTTCTATTCTTTCTTTTGGATGCTCCGTATTGTACAAGATGGCATAGCAGAGCAGTTGAAAAGCCTTACTGTAATCATATTCGCTTATGATTTCTTGCCAATCTACTATTTCCACCTGGGCTGCTGATACTTTTCCGGTCTTATAGTCAATAATTCGAAGTGTACCATCAACCTCATCGATACGGTCCAATTTCCCTTTAAGAACAACGGGATACTCGATTTCAGGAAAGTTAAAGGATACCTTAAGGTTTTTCTCAAGACCAATAATCTTGATCTGATGCTGCTTTGCATCGGCGATTTCCATACGAATGAAATTTTCGATGTAACGAATAACAACATTGAAGGCTATCAGATTTTTACCTCTCGAAATATCACCTTCAAGATAGCTCTTCGAAAAATGGTAGCTAACCCTATCCCTGATTTTATCCTTCGCCGAAGAAAGCTTCTTTTCATCAAGATATTCCCCTAGAAGGGGTTGGTAAAGGTCTTCTAGAGTATCATGTACAATGGTACCGAAGGTGTTGGCCGCTATGGTTTCCTCCACTTCAAGAACATCATCGATCTGCAAGAGGTTGCGCTTATAAAAATCCAATGGATTTCGAATATAATTGCTTAGAGAAGTCGGTGAAAAACCGTTGCTCGCATGGGCCTTGATAAGTTCCATTAATTCCGAATCCTTTTCAATCGAATCCAAGGTCTTAAAAACGGGTTTTATTTTGGGCGATGCAATGGTTTCATGAATATTCGGAATCATATTTTCATCTGTCAGTAGTTGACCGATTAACCTACTCCGTTCACCACCTTCGAGTACATCGGGTTCCGTATTGTAAAGAATATAGATATTCTTTGCCCTTTGCAGAAGCCGATAAAAATGATAAGTATAAACGGCATCTTTTTCTTTATACGTCGGAAGCCCAAGCCGTACCTTCAAGTCAAACGGAATGAACGAATTATTCGACTTGCCAGAAGGAAGAATACCCTCGTTGACAGATGTAATAATGACCGTCTCAAAATCTAGGTTCCTGCTTTCCAACATTCCCATAATTTGTAGTCCTTCCAACGGTTCTCCCTGAAAATCCAAGGTTTCAGAAGACAAGAGCTCTCTATACATGCTTAAAAGCGATCTTAAGTCGGTGAAGAAGTTATGTTTCTGTACGAGATCAAGCAATTGGTTGAATAGCTTATAGAAGCTATACAGGTATTCTAACGCTAGGTCATTCTGGCGTTCTTGAAACTTTGTTTTTAGCGCCGCGATAATATCCAGACACATACGAATCAGCTTTTCAGAAGTTGGTAACTCGTTAAAAAACAATAGCGCGGAGTTTGTGCCTCCTATAATCTTTCTCAAGCTTCTCGCATTGACATAAGCCCAGTTTTTACTTTTTATCGTTTGCAAAAGTGTAACCACCATATTCTTGCCCCCGTCGTTTAGTAGGACATGTATGTAAGGATGCGCCAAGAAACTTTCAAGGTCTTTATGGAACCAGCCTAGTTTGTTCTGGTTAATGTACAAGTTTATGAACTGATCGAACATGGGCGCCAAAGGTATCTTATCTAGTGGATAGCCCATCGTAATATTTACGCCCGCTATTTCATTTGGAACTGAATTCAACAAGGGGTTCAGTAGTGTTTCGTCACCGAGCACTACCGCCGTATTCTTGAAGCTTTCAGGATTTTCCCGATTAATCTGCTCCAATAACTGGCCCGTATATTTCGCCTGTGAAACATATTTGGGCATTCCGATAACTTTTATCCTTTTTTTTGAGCAATAGTGATTGCTTTGGCCCTTAATCCCTTCTTCTTTCAGATAGGGCCAGCTTTTCAAATGTTGCCTGATAAAGTAGCTGGCATCATGAACTGTATCATCTAGAAAATAAGAATCAATATCCCAATATATCTCGGCTTGAGCTCTTTTCAATATCAACTGAATAATCTGGCTCTCTGCCGAATTCAAGGCATTAAAGCCAATGAATACGAAGGTTTTTTCGGTATTCTTTTCAAGATAGGCTTCAAGCTTTTGAGAAGCCACTCGATATACTTGCCCTTGATGGCCCAATCCCTTTTCCAACAGCAAATCATTAAATGAGTGGTATAGTGGTTCTAGGCTGTTCCAAAAAAGCAGGTAATCCTCCATCATCTTGGTCTTCTCGTTTTGAAGCGACCAGTGATTGAGCTCTTGGATTGCGGCTAAATTTGAAAATAGATCGGTAGCATTAACTAAATAGCGGTCTATTTCATTAAAATCTTGTAAGAGCGTTTGAGCCCATTTCGAAAATGTAAAAAAATCGTCTTTCTGTTGAAGGTTTTGGGTCAGATATGCTTGGTAGAGAACAAAAAGTTGTTGGGTGCCGGTTGCATAGGTAAGATTCGCTATTTTCTCTACAAAGCTTTCAATACTATTAATTTCCGGTGAAAAGAATGTACTGTTTGCCCTTTCTGCGAAAGCCTTTTTTAGAAAAGTACCTGCACGCTTACTAGGCAGAACAAAAACAAGGTCTTCGTATGAATCATACTTCGAAACTACTTCACCTACCACTTCTTCTAAAAAACTATGCATCCCCAAAAATAAAAAGCCCCGACAGAATTGTCGAGGCTTTTCAATGAATTTATTTAATCGGTCGAGATTCTTACTTTACTAAATTGATCTCTACCCTTCTGTTCTCTTTTCTACCGGCTCTAGTATTGTTAGTAGCGATTGGCTTGTCTTCGCCAAATCCTACAGCAGACAATCTGAACTCCTCGATACCTTTGTCTACCAAGAACTCCTTAACTGAAAGTGCTCTGGACTCTGAAAGGCTTTGATTAAGTTTTGCACTACCTACACTGTCAGTATGCCCTTCTACCGTAAATTTAGCATTCGGGTATTCTTTCAAGATAGTGATGATATCTACCATTACAGAAGTAGACTCAGCTTTGATTGACGACTTACCAGTGTCGAACAAAATAGTTCTTGCGTATTCGTTCAATTGCTTCTGAACTTCTTCAGTTACCTCTGGGCAACCTTCGTTAGCAACTGTACCGGCAACGTCTGGACACTTATCGTCTTTATCCAATACTCCGTCGCCGTCTGAATCTGGCCATGGGCATCCTTTATTTTCGGCAGGACCAGCTTCGTTTGGACACTCATCGTCGCCATCGGCAACACCGTCGCCGTCAGCATCAGGACAACCAGCCAAATTAGCAAGACCTGCTTCGTTTGGACACTTATCATCTTTATCGGCAACACCGTCTCCGTCAGCATCAGGACAACCGTTCATTTCAGCAGAACCTGCTTCGTTCGGACAGGCATCTTTGCTATCTTCGATTCCATCGCCATCAGCATCAGGACATCCGTTGAAAGCTTCAAGACCTGCAACCTCTGGACAAGCATCGTCTTTATCGTAGATCCCATCACCATCGGTATCGGTACCACCAAACTTAACGGCAAGACCGGCCAAATGCTGCCAGTGCTTAACACCATAATCTTCGAATGCATGCTTATAATTGGTCTGTATGGTAAGACCTATGTTATCGGTAAACCAAAAGTTAATACCAACACCGCCATTTACGGTACCTGCACCGATTTCATCGACCCAAGTATAACCCCCACCTACTGCCAGGAAAGGATCGATTACCGTTTCTTTAAGAAAATTATACTTTATTTCACCATCTATAGCGTAGTGAGAAAGATCATCAACACTAACATCACCGAGTTTGCTGATTTTGTTCAAAGAACCTCTTGCGCCGATAGCAAATCCGTTACCAACAGATTTTGATACCCCAACATAAGAAATGGATGGAAGAATGTTCCAGTGATCGGTCGCATTAAAAAGCTGGCTTCCGAAACCACCGTCATCACCTGTAGGGTAAGTATCAATGGCATTAACCCCAAAACTAACCTGCCAAGGGTTATTCTCGTCTTGCGCTTGTATGTTGTTAGCACCCATAATAAGTAGTGCAACAACCAATAATTTGCTAAGATGTTTCATGTTCAAATTTTTAAGTTTAAGTGTTTATCAGCAGCAAATGTAAGTTGTTAATTATTATTAACAAAATCAATTTTGCATTTTTTTTAACGCATTTTATAGATTAAATAGTGCGTTTAAACTATTTTCAGAGCTTTCCCAACCTCGATAAAAGCATCGATTGCTCGGTTCAAATGCTCAATTTCGTGTGCGGCGGATAGTTGTACCCGTATTCTTGCCTTGCCCTTAGGAACCACGGGATAAAAGAACCCTATTACGTAGATTCCCTTTTCCAATAATCGCTTGGCCATTTCCTGCGCCAGCTTTGCATCGTACAACATGACAGGCACAATTGCAGATTCGCCATCGATAATATCGAACCCTGCTTTCTTCATACCGGCCTTGAAGTATTCGGTGTTTTCTTGAAGTTTATCTCGCAATGCGGTATCGTTCTCCAACAATTCGAAGACCTTGATCGATGCCCCAACGATTGCAGGCGCCAGTGAATTTGAAAAAAGGTATGGTCTGGAACGCTGCCGTAAAATTTCAATGATTTCTTTTTTTCCCGTCGTGTAACCGCCCATAGCCCCCCCGAGGGCTTTGCCCAAAGTACCAGTAATAATGTCTATTCGAGACATCACGTTTTTTTCTTCCAAAGTGCCCCTGCCCGTTTTACCGATAAAACCCGTGGCGTGGCATTCATCGATCATAATCAGGGCATCATATTTTTCCGCAAGGTCACATATTTTATCCAGTGGCGCTACCAGGCCGTCCATCGAAAAGACACCATCGGTAACGATAATCTTGAACCGGGCCTTTTCGTCTACCGCCTGCTTCAATTGTTTTTCAAGATCTGTCATATCGCTATTGGCATAGCGGTATCGCTTGGCTTTGCATAATCGAACGCCGTCTATTATCGAAGCATGGTTCAAGGCATCTGAAATAATAGCATCCTCGGCGGTTAGCAGCGGTTCGAAAACCCCTCCGTTCGCATCAAACGCGGCGGCATACAATATGGTATCTTCCGTACCGTAGAAATCGGCAATCTTTTTTTCCAGTTTTTTATGGATGTCCTGTGTTCCACAAATAAAGCGTACCGATGACATACCGAACCCATGTGAATCGAGTGTGTCTTTTGCAGCCTGAATCACTGCCGGGTGTGAAGACAGACCCAAATAATTGTTCGCGCAGAAATTGATGACCTCGTCCCCGTTCGACATTTTTATAACAGCATCTTGGGGTGAGACAATAATACGTTCCTCTTTATAAAGCCCTTCGTCCTTAATCTGATCGAGTTCGTTCTGTAAATGTTCTTTAATTTTTCCGTACATATATATTAAGGTATCAAAATGAATGAATTCTACAAGATTTTCAGAAAAATATCCAATTCGTTCGGTTCAAGCCAAAAATATAAAGTCTGCCATAAAACAAGTGTGTGCTTTTAGACAAATTCTGTAATCACATTTTCGTTAATGTAAACGATAATCTTGTTTTCGACGCGATAACCCATTGCCGTTAATGCATCGGCATATGCATATAACTGTTCTTTATATTTCGGGTTCCGTTTCCCAGTCTTATAATCTATAATGGTAGCTTGGTCATCTTTGAGCACTATTCTATCCGGGCGCAGCACTTGGCCCGTTCGGGTAATAATATCTTTTTCGGCTTTTATGATGGTTCCTTCCTTATAATATGTATGCAAATCCGGATGTTTTACGACCATTTCAAGTTTTGCTTTTAGAGTCTCATAATCCCCCGTTGCGATATCTCCGCTTCGCAAGAGTGTTTCCAGCGCTGGCAAAATATCTTTTTCGGTTTTTATAAGACCTAGCATGTAATGTATTTGATTACCCTTCGAGAGTGCATCTTCCCTATCCGTATCCCAAAGCATACCCGCTTTTGTCAAAATTTTGAAAGCCGACCGTTCTTTACCGCTGGGCAGAAAGTCTATTTGTTCTTGCATTGTTTGTGAACGTTCTGACTGGTGCTGTTTCAAACTGCCAAAAGTGTAGAACTGTTTGTCTTTTGACCAAAGGTTCTTCGTTTTAAGGTAATCAATGAAAAGCCCTGAATAGCGATCGGTTTTATGGTCGCCCTTTGCGTTCAGGTCTTTTTCACTAATTATGTATAATGCTTTCTCAGCCCTGGTTAGGGCCACGTATAGTACATTGAAAGCGTCAAGTTCCATACGATGCTCTTCTTCATAATAACGCTCGGCCGCTTCAGGGCTATAATCTGCGACTTCCTTTTTTTCATTGACAAGAATCTCGTCAAAACCGTTATAAATAGTCGGATCCAAATGCAGCCACATTTTTTTATCCATTCTTTTGTATATATTCTCGTTCGCGAACGGAAATATAACAACCGGAAATTCTAACCCTTTCGCTTTGTGGATTGTCATAATGCGCACGGCAGAAACTTTTTCGGGAGCAGTGATACTCAATTTCTCCTTTTTCTTTTCCCAGTGATTCAAAAAAGTCTGGATAGCAGTCCCTTCCTTTTGCTCCACCTCAAGAACAACGTCCATAAAATACATAATGTAGGCATCAGAATCAGTGACTAGCCCGAGTTGTTTTATAGATAGCTCAAGAACGTCATATACAGATAGTTGTTCGAGCCTTTGGACATCTATATTAAAATCGTTTTTTAAAAGTTTTGACAGTTCGAGTAGATTGCTCTGAATAAAACGATTTCGATGGGGCTTTCCGTCAGATAAAAAGGAAAGTATCTCAAAAACGGTTTCAAGGTTTTGCGGATCCGCAATGTACTGCAACAGATTGACAAGAAAACCTACCTTATCACTACTGTTGAGCAAAAGGCTTTCGGAAGAAATCGTCGGAACCTGATTTCGGGTCAAATAATCGGCAAGTAGTACTCCTTGTTTATTACCCCTTACAAGAATGCACATTTCTTCGTAACCGTAGTTTTTTTCCAAAAGCTGATGAATGGTCGTCAAAACTTCTGTACAGTAAAGCTCGTCGCTATCGTTCTCTTCATTTTTTTCGAGAAAGTTAAGCTGTACCAGGCCTCCTTTTTTGGCTGTGATCCCCTGCTGATTACCTTCTACGAACATGTTGTTGTACAAGACATTGTTTAAAAAAGGACTGGTCGCCGTAAAGAATTCATTGTTAAATCGAACAACTTCATCAAAGCTTCTATAATTGGTCGGTAGATTATATATTTTCGGAGGAATGACAAAAGGGTTGCTCTTTAAACCTACCAAGTTCAAAAACTGCTCGGCTCTACCCCCTCGCCAGCGGTAAATGGCCTGTTTGGCATCACCAACCAAGAATAAAGAGCCTGTTTTGCCTTGCATGTCTTCACTCTCAAGGGCGTTACTGATCAAAGGCACTAAATTATTCCATTGCAAGGCGGAAGTATCTTGAAACTCATCTACAAAATAATGCCGATACTTTTCGCCCAAACGTTCATAAATAAAGGGTGCGGGCTGGTTTTTGATTTCTTTGGAAATTAAAGTATTGAACTCGGATATCGAAAGTTGGTCGCGCTCGGTCTGTAAAGCTTTTACCTCGCTATAGATGGCATTAAGAACTGTGAGCGGTACAATATTGCCGTAGCAATTCTTCAAGAAAAGTAGTTCATAATAGTCGTCTCTTATGCTATTGAATATTGTTGTGAATCTAGAATGCAACTCATCCAAAACTACTTTTGTGCTTTCGGATGTTGATTTATTATAAAGGGGAACATTGGCAAAATCCTGTTTCCAACCGGCCTTGAAATCGATATTCAGGTCGCCTTCAGCAATTTTCATTATGAATTTTGGGAAATAGCTTCTCGTAAAATCCGAGAATTCGAGTCCATTTTCGCGAATGAGCTGCAATGCACTTTGGGCCGATGCCGATATCTTTTTTTTAAAGAAATCGGAGCGTTCAAGAAGTATTTTTTTCAACCCTAAAAAGTCATCGATGTGCTTATTGCCCAATTTTTCTAGATGTGGCGTATGGTTTTCACGAAATAGTAGTTTTCCGATCTTAAAAAGGTCAAAGGTGACATCCCAACTTTTATCGTCGTCTATCTTCTCTAAGGCAAAATCCAACAAGACCCGAGTTATTTTTTTATCGGTTCCCGCTTTATGTACCAATCGGGCCACGGCCTCATCCAACAATAGATCCGTATCTAGAATGACTTCAAAATTCTGCGGAATTTTAAGATCCTTGGCAAAAGTGCGTATGATTCGATGCGTAAACTTATCAATTGTTGAAATGTCAAAAAAAGCGTAGTTGTGCAGAATCTCTTTCAGAACATTTTTTGAGCGCTGGCGCAATTCGATGATATCTAGATCAAGCTCTTCTAGAATCTCTTGGAACAATGGAGGCGCTTTCGTTAAATCCTCTACTTGGCCGAATTCAAAAAGGCTGGTCAAAATACGGGTCTTCATCTCATTGACCGCTTTGTTAGTAAAGGTTATTGCCAGAATCTTTTTAAAGCGTTTGTTCGAGTTAAGAATAATTTTGAGGTACGCTTTGGTAAGTGTATGTGTTTTGCCCGATCCGGCCGATGCATTGTATATTTTAAAAGGTGCTTCTTGCACGTGCTTTTTTCAGCAAATTACGGATTCTATTAAAGTTCTTAACAAATAATTAAGGGAATTTGTTTGTTAAAAAACGTATTTTTCCAAGTCACTTAGTATTAATTATAAAAACACAATAAAATGGCTTTTGAACTACCTAAATTACCCTATGCATACGATGCCCTCGAACCTCATATCGATGCACGTACCATGGAGATTCATCATACAAAACACCACAATGGTTATACGACCAAATTGAACAATGCCATTGAAGGTACAGACTTGGCCGGCAAATCTATATCGGATATTCTCGAAAATCTTGATATGTCGAATGCTGCAGTTCGTAACAATGGTGGCGGATTTTATAACCACTCCCTCTTTTGGGAAATTATGTCACCTGATGGTGGCGGAACCCCCTCTGGCGATTTGGCCGATGCAATCAATGATGCATTTGGTTCATTCGAAGAGTTCAAGACTAAATTCAGCAGTGCGGCAGGCACGCGTTTCGGATCCGGTTGGGCTTGGCTCTGTGTTCATAAAGGTGGAAAAGTAGAAGTATGCAGTACCCCGAACCAAGATAACCCCTTGATGCCGGATACGGCTTGTGGCGGGCAGCCGATTTTAGGTCTGGATGTTTGGGAACATGCCTACTACCTCAACTATCAAAACAGACGCCCGGATTATGTTGGAGCTTTCTTTAACGTTATCGATTGGGACAAGGTCTCCAAACTTTATGCAGAAAACAAGTAATTAAAAACTATTTTGAAACTTTAGTATGTATAAATGCCCCGCCAGTTTTGAACTGGCGGGGCATTTATTTTTTGTCTTTGAATCAATATTCCGAAGGCTTGGAACAGAACCTAATACAAATAGAAAAGGGCAGAGAAGTCTCTACCCTTTTCGTCCCAAATCTTACCATAAACTTAACCTACTTATGCTATGGCAGCACTAAAATACTGGTATTGTGGGAAATAAAAAAGGAATTTTTAGACTTTTTTTTTAATAAAATTCAACGAGAAAAAGTGAAAAATACGCTTAACTCTGTGAATTACTGGGGTTCCAAGAAATAAAAAAGGTGGAGCTAAGCTCCACCTTTTTTCCCCAAATCTTACCATGAACTTAACCTACTTATGCTATGGTCCTCCAAAAGTAGCTTATTAGGCCGCATTGGAAAAAGGTTTTAGATGAACGTACATATCTCTAGTTGAAATGCATTTCATCGAGTATTGCCCTATATATCGTTGGGAAAAAGGGTACAGGAAATGATGAATACGATTCTGACCCAAATAATTTCTTACTTGAGATAAACAAAAACCAGTTTTCAAAACCAAGAAACTGTTTTAAACTAGTGTTATCTGTTTTTTGCACAAAAATGGTACAAATAAAAAGGCGGAGCAATGCTCCGCCTTTTCCCCAAATCTTACCATGAACTTAACCTACTTATGCTATGGTTCTCCAAATATATGACGAGGTTATCCGGCTTTAAAACATCTTTGTTGAAAGGTATATAAATGGGGTGAAGTGTAACTTGCTAGATGCACCGGAAAGCTGCTTACCGCTTACTGGAGTTTATCTGGTGATAAAATCGTGCCCTTCAACAAGTATTTGGTGTCGGCCCATTTCGAAAGTGGAATGACACCAAATAAAAAAGGTGGAGAAGTCTCCACCTTTTTTGCCCCAAATCTTACCATGAACTTAACCTACTTATGCTATGGCAAGTTCAAAAATATACCTACAGGCTACCTCTAAGGCGAAAAAAACGTTGAAGAACTTATATTATCGATGAAATGCGTACTACTTTACATTTCATCGGTAAAAAGCATCAATAGGCCCGCTCGCTCTTACCTTCATAGAAATTGATAAAAGCCCGATTAACAACGCGATTGCCCCCGGCCGTTGGGTAACTTCCTGTGAAATACCAGTCCCCCAAATTTTTGGGGCAGGCCTGGTGCAGGTTTTCGATGGTCTGATAGATAATCTGTACTTCTGCACTAATACTATCGGGACTTAAAAGTTCCCCGATTTTCTGTGAAATTTCTTCTGCCGTAAAAGGAGCATAAAATTCCTTCACATAATTGATAACTTCTGAATCCCTTGTAGTGACCTGCCGTAAACATTTATCGTAAATATCGTCGACTACGTTCATAGTCAGCCGCTCTTGGTGCAATGCAAGTGCAGCCCGAAAGGCAATAAAATCTTCCAATTTGGCCATATCGATACCGTAACAATCGGGATAACGAATCTGTGGTGCCGAAGAAACCACGATTATTTTCTTAGGCGATAGACGATCTAAAATACGAAGTATACTCTTTTTGAGCGTGGTACCGCGTACAATACTATCATCTATAATTACAAGATTATCTCCCTTTTCGACCGAACCGTACGAAATATCATAAACATGCGTAACCAAGTCATCACGACTGCTATCTTGCGTAATAAACGTTCGCAATTTTGCATCTTTGATTGCAACTTTTTCTATGCGTGGGCGAATTTCTAAAATTGCATGGAGCTCCTCACTTGTAATTTTTGACCCAATAGAAAGAATCTGTTCTTCCTTTCTTTTGTTAAGGTAGTTTTGTGCCTCTTTGACCATCCCAAAAAAGGAAGTCTCCGCAGTATTGGGTATATACGAAAACACAGAATTCTTTATATCGTGGTCTATTGCGGTCAATATCTGCGGGAATAGCAATTTACCCAGCTCTTTTCGTTCTTGATAGATTTCTTTATCACTTCCCCTTGAGAAATAGATACGTTCGAAAGAACAAGCTTTTCTTTCTACAGGCTCTAGAATTTCGGTGATTGACGTACTACCATTTTTCTTTATGATTATCGCATGACCGGGGCCAAGTTCCTTTACTTCTTCGTACGGAACATTAAAAACAGTCTGTATGGCCGGGCGCTCCGATGCTACCACGACCACTTCATCATCTTGGTAATAATAGGCCGGGCGAATTCCTGCGGGATCTCTTAGCACGAAGGCATCACCATGGCCCAAAAGACCTGCCATGGCGTAACCGCCGTCCCAGTTTTTTGCGGCCCGTCTTAAGATTTTGTTCACCTTCAAACGATCGGCGATTATTGGTGAGGCTTCCTGTTTCGTATAGCCTTCTTTTTTTATCTGCTTATAGAGTTTAGCAACGGCATCGTCTAAAAAATGTCCGATTTTTTCCATCACGGTGACCGTATCCGCCATTTCCTTTGGATGCTGCCCCAATTGCACCAAATTATCAAAAAGTTCATGCACATTAGTCATGTTGAAGTTGCCCGCTACAATAATATTACGGTGCATCCAATTGTTCTGGCGTAGAAAAGGATGAACGCTCTCGATACTGTTCTTTCCGAAGGTACCATAACGAACGTGACCTAGTAAAACCTCCCCGATATAGGGAATATGTTTTTTTTGCAACGCAACATCATCTACATACTCCGGATGCTCTTGCAGCGTTGAATTTATCCGGTCGTTGATTTGGGCAAAAATATCTTGAATGGGCTGTTGGGCAACCGAGCGCACGCGACTCATATAGCGTTCGCCAGCTTTAACATCTAATTTGATGCTAGCAAAGCCAGCCCCGTCTTGACCACGGTTATGCTGCTTTTCCATCATCAGGTACATTTTATTCACCCCATAAAAGGCCGTACCATATTTCTTCTTGTAGTATTCCAAAGGTTTCAACAACCGAATTACCGAAATACCACATTCGTGTTTGATAGCGTCGCTCATTGCTTTTCGTTCTCTGTTTTATTGCATTATCCTATCTTTCGAAGGGTTTATCCTGCTACTATTTTTACCTCTCCTTCGGAGAGGTCGGAACTACCTTTTCGTAGTTCCGGGTGAGGCCAAAAATGCCCCTAATATCGGGGCATGTTTTATAGCTACTTTAATTCTATATCAAATTGTGTCAAGGTCTTGAACTGATGCAACCTTTTATTGACCTCGTCCCGTTTCAAGTTCTGCATGCGTTCCGTACCAAATCGTTCAACGCTGAAAGATGCTAGATTGGATCCATGTATGACCGCATTCTTTAAATTATTGAAAGTTATGTTATTCGTAGCGGCCAGATAGCCTGAAAAGCCGCCAGCAAATGTATCTCCCGCACCTGTCGGATCAAAAACTTCTTCTAGCGGCAAGGCCGGAGCAAAGAAAATATTCTCTTCATGAAATAACAATGCACCGTGCTCCCCTTTTTTGATGACCAGATATTTAGGCCCCATTTTCAAGATTTTTTCCGCAGCCTTTACTAAAGAATATTCTCCGGTAAGCTGTCGTGCCTCTTCGTCGTTTATGGTTAACACGTCTATATGCTTAATGACATCTTTTAGTTCCGCCAAACTATTATCCATCCAAAAATTCATCGTGTCCAAAATAATGAGCTTTGGTCGTTCTGTCATCTGATCGATTACACTCATTTGAATGCTCGGATGCAGATTACCCAGCATCACCACGTCGGCATCTTTGAAGTTATCTGGGACTAAGGGATTGAAATCGGCAAGCGTATTCAATTCGGTAACTAGTGTATCTCTTGAATTGAGGTCGTTATGGTACTTGCCTTTCCAATAAAAGGTTTTTCCGCCTTTTACGATTTCGATGCCTGAAATATCGATGTTTTTATTTTTGAGGAGGTCTAAATATTCTTGGGGAAGGTCATCGCCAACGACCGATACGATGGCCGAATCGACCTCGAATTGCGCAGCGGCCAAACCTATAAAAGTGGCGGCACCACCTAGAATCTTATCCGTTTTTCCGAAAGGAGTTTCGATTTCGTCGAAAGCGACCGTACCAACGATCAGAAGTTTGCCCATAATGGTCTAGCAATTTTGGTGCAAATATAAGGTTTTGGATTTCGCCCGATCCCCATAACTTTGACAAAGTTTATTGATCTTTGAAAAAGTTAGCGGAAGCTTATGGCTTTGATCCTATATTAAAAATTTCAGAAACTTTGTCAAAGTTGTGAGCTACTTCCTCCCAAAATCCGCAGGTATCTCTCCCCAAGCTTTCGTTTCCCATTTTACGATCGGCGTGTTGTAAGAGTTGGTCTTTAGCCATTCAAGGGCCCGTCGAATCAGGTCGAACAACGGTTTGTTTTTAGGGGTTTCCTGCAACTTGGTATTACACGTTCTTTTACGCACCCAGCTCATAGCCGTTCTCGAATCCGTATAAATGATACGGTCACTATTTTTTTGTTTCAGAAAAGCCAGCCCGTGCACTAAGGCCAAAAATTCCCCGATATTATTGGTGCCCTGGGCAAATGGACCTTGTTTAAAGAGTTTCTTTTTTGTCTTGGTATCTACGCCTTGGTACTCCATGACCCCAGGATTACCGCTAGAGGCCGCGTCGACTGAAATAGAATGGTAATTGGGCGTACCGTATTTCAGCAATTCTTCGGGGGTGAGTGAGGGTTCCCCTTTTTTCTTCCCTTTATAATCATCATAGTTACCATTGTAGGCCTTCTTTGCCGCATCAAAGGTGAGGAACGATTTATACTGTGCCCCTTTGTAGCCGGTAATGGCAGCCTTGCAATCGTCCCAAGACGTATAGATTCCCGGTCTTTTTCCTTTCCAAACGGTATAGAATTTTTCCTTTTTTGCCATACTGCCAAAATTAAATCTGTCTTTTACCCCTCCTTGGGAGGGGTCGGAAATGCTTTTTCTGCATTTCCGGGGGAGGCCAATAGTTTTTCAATCACCTTTGGAAAATGCTCATACTCCAATTCATGTACTTTTTGAGCGATGGTTTCAGCGGTATCGTACTTAGAAATAGCTGTTTTCGCTTGATGGATAATGGCCCCTTCATCGTAATTCTCGTTCACATAATGAATGGTTATGCCAGTTTCCGACTCATTATTAGCCTTTACGGCTTCGTGAACCCTGCTGCCGTACATTCCCTTTCCTCCATATTTTGGCAAAAGTGCAGGGTGAATATTTAGTATGCTGTTCGGAAAGTTTTGAATCAAATTATCCGGAATTTTCCATAGAAAACCTGCGAGAACAATTAAGTCCGGATCAAGAGCTTTTAGAATGTCGAGCACGCAATCTGTCTCATAAAAGGCGTTCCTGTTAAAATATAATCCATTGATTTTTAGTTTATTACACCTATCTAGAACTTTGGCATCCCTTTTGTTTGTTAGCACACCGGCTATAGTAACGTCAGGTGTATCTTGAAAATATCGTACAATGTTTTCCACGTTAGAACCAGAACCAGAAGCAAAAAGCACAATACGTTTGGTTTTCAAAAGAAGTGGTTTTAATTAAGGGACAGTTATTTTTAAGACATCCGAAGAAAAAAGAATAGCGATAAAAGAATACGGAAGTAGCTCACACGACAATCTCATTAAAAGTCTATTTTCTATTCTCTTTATTCTCTTCTCTTTCCGCGTTACCGAAGAAGAATTATTTAGGGCGAAAATACCATGTTTGAATTTAAATTTCTTAAATTGATTCACATTTTAACGACAAATGGTGTTATTCAACCAAAGTTTTTTATTTTTGCCATCAATTTAAATTTTTAAAACCAATATTATTATGTCAGACATTGCATCAAGAGTTAAAGCTATCATCGTTGATAAATTAGGAGTTGATGAAAACGAAGTGGTAACGGAAGCTAGCTTTACTAACGACTTAGGGGCAGATTCTTTGGATACCGTGGAGTTGATCATGGAATTCGAAAAAGAATTTGATATTCAGATCCCCGACGATCAAGCTGAGAACATCGCAACAGTTGGCCAAGCCATAAGTTATATAGAAAAAGCGAAGTAATCGTTATGATTTCTTGAACGAGAAGTAAAATTATCCATGTGGTAACCCTATCGCATGGATAATTTTTTTTAATTTACGCTTGGCTTTTATAAAATAAATAAGGTTCAATGCAATTAAAGCGAGTTGTAGTTACGGGATTAGGTGCATTGACACCTATTGGGAATAACATCGAAGAATACTGGGAAGGTTTAAAGAACGGCAAAAGCGGCTCTACTATCGTTACCCATTTCGAAACCGAAAAGTTCAAGACAAAGTTTGCCTGCGAAATCAAGAATTACAATCCTGAAGATTATTTTGATAGAAAGGAAGCCCGAAAACTTGATAGGTTTGCGCAATTTGCCCTGATATCATCCGATGAGGCTATTCTCGACGCTAAACTTGATCTTGATACGGTAGACAAATTCCGTGTCGGGGTTATCTGGGGAGCTGGCATCGGTGGAATTCAAACTTTTCAAGACGAAGTGATGAATTTTTCAGAAGGTGACGGCACACCACGTTTCAATCCTTTCTTTATCCCAAAGATGATTGCCGATATAGCTCCGGGCCATATCTCTATCAAGCATGGTTTTATGGGTCCGAACTACACTACGGTATCGGCATGTGCCTCAGCGGCCAACGCTATGATTGATGCCCTTAACTATATTCGTTTAGGCCATTGTGATGTTGTAGTTACCGGAGGTAGCGAAGCGGCGGTAACAATTGCCGGTATGGGCGGTTTCGGAGCGATGCACGCCCTATCGACAAGAAATGAAAACCCCGAAACGGCATCAAGGCCTTTTGATGCGACCCGAGACGGGTTTGTATTAGGCGAAGGGGCAGGCGCATTGATTCTAGAAGAATACGAACACGCAAAGGCAAGAGGGGCAAAAATATATGCCGAAGTAGCCGGTGGCGGACTTTCAAGCGACGCGTATCACATGACCGCACCCCACCCCGATGGTATCGGAGTGATACAAGTAATGAAAAATTGTTTGCGAGATGCGGGTATGAAACCTGAAGATATCGATGCCATAAACACGCACGGTACTTCAACTCCCTTGGGCGATGTGGCCGAGCTAAAAGCTATTAGCGAAGTTTTCGGCGACCATGCACCGAATATTAATATCAATTCAACAAAATCAATGACCGGCCACCTACTTGGTGCCGCTGGTGCCATCGAAGCCATTGCCTCTATCTTGGCCATGCAATATGGTGTAGTACCCCCGACGATCAACCACACTACGGTCGATGAAAACATAGACCCTAAGCTCAACCTGACCTTGAACAAGGCCCAGAAACGTGAAGTTAATGTAGCGTTGAGCAATACCTTTGGATTCGGGGGGCATAATGCCTGTGTAGTTTTTAAGAAAATCAGCGAGTAAATACGATGAGTTTTCCATCCAATATATTTAATTCCCATTCGAAAGCGGATGGGGATTTTTTTTTGGGGATAACCAATATCTTAGGATTCAAGCCTAAAAAATTGGGTATATATAAGAAAGCCTTCTTGCACCGATCGGCCAATCAAAAAGATAAAAAGGGAATTCCGATGAACTATGAGCGTCTAGAATTTCTAGGAGACTCGATGTTGGGTACCATCATTTCACGCTACTTGTATGATGAAGTTCCTGAAGGTGATGAAGGTTACTTGACGAAGATGCGTTCAAAAATAGTGAGCCGAAAACACTTGAACGAACTTGGCAAAGATCTTGGTCTTATCGGTTTTGTAAAGAGCCGTATACCGAAATCACACTTTGGCGAGAACATTCATGGCAATGTTTTCGAAGCCCTTGTAGGGGCCATTTACTTAGATCGTGGCTATAAATACTGTGAAAAATTTATTAAAGAAAGAGTTATTGAGCCCTATGTTGATATCGAACAATTAGAAGGCAAAGTCATAAGCTATAAGAGCTTGGTAATCGAATGGTGCCAAAAACAGAAAAAAAAATTCCATTATGATGTATACGAAGACACGGGCAATGATACCATTAAGCATTTTGCCGTAAAGCTTACCATTGCCGATAAAGTTTTGGCCAAAGCTAGGGCAACTTCAAAGAAGAAAGCAGAAGAACGCGCGTCGAAAAGGGCTTACTATGCCCTGCAGGACAAGATGGATAAGTCTTGAGCCGCCCATAAGCAAGTAAAATTCAGCTTTACACTTGGCTAACCTAGGCGTTGTACCTTATTAATATTATATTTGCGCTTTTGTGCGCCCATGGTAGCAATACACAAAATTTCAGTTGATTTTTATGAAGATTCCTTCCATTTGATTGCGCTACATAGCAGTCTCGAAGATTATGCAATGGCCTATGCGCTGAACCGCTACTTGAAATCAGATTTCAAAAGATGCCAAGAAGATCTGAGTATTTCAGAGCAGATTACCATCCCGGTTTTTGAATGGAAAGATAATCTCACCGATAGGTATTGGACTTTTTTTACCAATAACGGCTCAAAAGAAGATACCTTGGTCAGGAGCGATCTTTTTGAAAACGAAACATCGTATACCGCCTTCAATATGGTACCCGAGTATCGTGATGTAGATTATTTTATAAAAATCGAACAAGATGATTCCGATAGCAATCGCAAAGGCGAAACAGAAGAATTGATAAAATCTCTATTGACCGTACCCAGCATAGTTACGGCATATGCCGTAGAAACAGATAAACTAAAATCTAAGAACAATTTAATTTTTTAACCAATGCCAAGAAAAAAAAAGACAAAGATAGTGGCCACCCTAGGGCCGGCCACTAGCAAGAAAGAGGTGCTGAGAGAAATGATCGAAGCTGGCGTAGATGTCTTTCGTATTAATTTTTCGCATGCCAACTACGACGATGTAACGGAACGTATAAAAATGATTCGTGAGCTGAACGAAGAATTGGGCAGCTATACCTCGATTCTTGCGGATCTTCAAGGCCCCAAACTAAGAGTAGGCGTTATGGCCGGTGAAGTTGTAGTCGCACCTGGCGACGAGATTACTTTTGTAACGGGAAAGCCTTTTGAGGGCACAAGTGAAAAGGTGTATATGAACTATGACGCTTTTCCCAAAGATGTTAAAGTCGGAGAACATATTTTATTAGATGACGGCAAACTGATGTTCGAGGTAATGACTACGAACGGGAACGATGAAGTCAGGGCCAAAGTTATTCAGGGCGGCCCACTGAAATCAAAAAAAGGGGTAAACCTTCCCAACACGAATATTTCTCTTCCCGCCCTTACAAAAAAAGATGTAAAGGATGCGATTTTTGCCGTATCTCAAGATGTAGATTGGATTGCTCTATCGTTTGTACGCTTCAGCCAAGACCTTATAGACCTTCAAAGTATAATAAGTGAACATTCTGAGCACAAGATTCCAATTATCGCCAAAATCGAAAAGCCGGAAGCGGTAGAGAACATTGATAAAATAGTCGCCTACTGCGATGGCCTTATGGTCGCAAGGGGTGATTTGGGTGTTGAAGTACCTGCACAAGAAGTACCCTTGATTCAAAAGCAGTTGGTGTTACGCGCCAAAAAAGCGCGTATACCCGTCATCATCGCCACCCAAATGATGGAAACCATGATTACAAGCCTTACCCCGACACGGGCCGAGGTAAATGATGTAGCAAATTCGGTGATGGACGGCGCCGATGCAGTGATGTTATCGGGCGAAACATCAGTAGGTAACTACCCTGTTCAGGTTATCGAAAAGATGACCAGTATTCTACAAAGCGTCGAAAACTCAGACCTTATTCATGTACCACATGATCCTCCACATATTCGTACCAAACGGTATATTACAAAGTCGATATGCTACCATGCCGCTACAATGGCGAATGAGATAAAAGCCAAGGCCATATCTACGTTGACCAATAGTGGCTATACCGCCTTTCAAATATCGGCTTGGCGGCCAAGTGCGCATATCTTGGTTTTCACCTCGAATCGGCGCATATTGACCCAATTAAACTTACTTTGGGGAGTTAGGGCCTTTTATTATGACCGCTACGTCACAACAGATGAGACTATCGAAGACGTTAACCAAATCGCCTGTAAGAAAGGCTTTCTAGATGTCGGGGATATGCTAATTAGTCTAGCGGCAATGCCTATGAAAGATAAAGGTATGGTAAACACCTTGCGGGTAACCGAAATTGAGAGCTGTAGTTTTTAGTCAAGAAATCAAAAATAGCTGCTCTTAAGAACATATAGTGAACGGATAAAAACCTCGGGATTTGAGAACTCTGGTTACTCTTGTCTACGCTACTTCTTTTTCAAAAGCAACAAAATTGACGAGCTTACCAGCGGTATCGAAAATTGGTTCTCCCTTTATCCAACAGTAATAGGTAGAGCCATTTTTTCTGTAGTTGAGTACTGTCTCTTCGAAAGGTAATTTATTGGTTATCGCAGTACGTATGCGCTGTGTGGTTTCCGTACAGGTATCCGGGCCTTGAAAAAGTCTTGGTTTCCGGCCTAAAACCTCCTTAGGCTGGTACCCGTTCATCACTGCTATATTTTTTGTAGCATGAACAATGGTCAACTTCACGTCAGTGACCACAATTACGCTATTTTTATCGAACAATTCCGCTTCAAACTCCGAATGTTGACCCCACTTGTTATCTTTTGCCATTTGTTGCAATAAAAAGATATCATCAAAATGACCGCATACAGTATTGAAGTATGGCCCATATAAATCCCAAGAAGTTAACGGTAGACTTTTAATGAGCTGTGTAACATAAAATCTATGCGCCGCTTCGTCGTATTGCTTCATTTCATGCATTTTTGACCTTTTTTACTAAAGATACCCCAATACTACGAAAATGCGTTTTGTTTAACAAATTTTAAGCAACGCTTAACATTCTTGATCATTTAACCCTTGTTCAATGAATTTCTACTTTCTGACACTATTTTAGGTAAGGATGGTCAAACTTCTCTGACTAAATAAGTGAACAAAAAAGAATTAGCCTTCAACAAGAATGAAATTTGAATTCCACAATCCAAAAATTGGTTCCCTTTTGGGGTTTACCGATGACATTAAAAAGTTCGAGAATCACTTTTCTGTCAACACCGGAAATATCAGCATATTGTGGAATAGGAATTCAAAGCCCCTTGAACTCGAAATCGACGCTCAACTAATAAAACTTCTTCCCAATCAATTGATTACGACAACTTATCTGCAATATGTTTCCTATAAAAAAACGTTAGTTCCGTTAACGGCATTTCTTTTCAATAGAGAATTCTACTGTATTCGTGACCATGATAGTGAGGTTTCTTGCAACGGAATTTTATTTTTCGGAACTCAAGACCTTCCTATTATAACAATTCCCAAAGTTCAACAGCGAAAGTTCAACACGCTGTACGAAGTCTTCGAAGACGAATTTTCCACTCCTGATGGCATACAGGGCGATATGCTACAGATGCTCTTAAAGCGATTGATAATTATATGCACCCGATTGGCCAAGGAACAGCATATCGTGAAAAAACTGGATAATAATCAGATTGAAATTATCCGCAAGTTCAATGTACTAGTGGATACCCATTATAAAACCAAACGCAAAGTAAGTGATTATGCCGAGCTACTCTTCAAAAGCCCAAAGACGCTTTCTAACCTTTTTGCCATTTACAATCAAAAATCACCTCAGCAGCTTATTTTAGAACGTTTGGCACTCGAGGCCAAAAGACTTATCAATTTCTCCGATAAACAAAATCAGGAAATTGCATACGAACTGGGTTTTAACGATCCCGCCCATTTTAGCCGTTTTTTTAAAAAAATGACCGGTTGTTCTCCCACTAATTATAGGGAAACACATTTAATTTCAGCCTAACGGGAAATTTCTACAAGCCGTCGGGCAATCGCTCCTAACCCCTACCCCTTTTTACATCGCATCTTTGTAGTGTACTTTAAAAAGCCAATAAAGATGAACAGCAAACATATATCAATTTTTAATCTGATCGAAATTTTTCGTCAGTCGAGCAAAAGTCCACAGCCAATAACTGCAGATGAGCATTGTGAACAAAAACACCATCATGACTTTTATTGCGATAGTGAAAAACCGTACATATCGATTTAAATCAAACAAGTAAGAACCTTCAATAAAACGGAGGTTTGAAGTAAACAGATTCCCGCCTTCGCTGGAATGACAATAAAGTAAAAATTATTATTAACGTGAGATTTCCACCTACGTGGAAATGACAAAAAAACAAAATTATCATGAGCACATTCAATGTACCTAAAAGAGAAGAAGTAAGTGAAAACAACCAAGCAATTTTTGACAACTTGGAAAAAGCAGTAGGTTTCGTGCCAAATCTGTACGCGACCTATGCACATTCAGAAAATGCCCTGGCCAACTACTTGGCGTTGAGCAATGCCAAAACCTCTTTAAACGCAAAGCAAAAAGAAGTAGTAAACTTGGTAGTAAGCGAAGTCAATAGTTGTATCTATTGTCTGTCGGCACATACCGCAATCGGCAAAATGAACGGCTTCACCGATACCGAAATCTTGGAACTTCGTTCCGGTAGCGCTTCTTTCGATACGAAACTGGACGCTTTGGCGAACTTGGCCAAAAACATTACCGAAAACCGTGGTGCCGCAGATGACACCATAATCGAAAAGTTCTTTAACGCTGGCTGGACGAAAGAAAATTTGATCGACACCATTGTTTTGGTCGGTGACAAGACCATATCGAACTATCTACACAAAACTACGAAGGTAGCTGTTGATTTTCCAGAGGCACAGCCTTTAGAAGTGGTAGAAGCATAATGATATACCGCCCTGCAAGCTATTCCCGACCGAAGGAAGGGCTTCCCGTAGGTTTGTTTCGGGACTTGAAAATCATGTCCTTAATTTGAAAATAAAATCAATAATCAAAAGATTCCCGCCTTCGCGGGAATGACAATAAAAGTAAAATATCATGAAAAAAGTAATTACAGCAGTAGTATTCGTATTCGCAGTTGCCTTTTCGGCCAACGCACAAGATAAAATGACAAAAAAAGAAACAAAGACGATCGCCTTAGAGCAGACACCCGGTGAATTCACCCAAAAGGAACTTACCGTTCCTGCCGGTACCTATGTCTTTGAGATTTCAAATAATGAGGTAGGTCACGATGTGGGTTTTGTTCTGGTAAAAAAAGGAGAAGACATCTCTAAGCCCGAAAACCACATTCAGACCGCCTATGTAATAGAAGTTGTGGCTACAGGTCAAAAACAAATGTCTAAGCCCACAGCGTTGGCAAAAGGCGAGTATGTCTATTTCTGCCCAATGAATCCGACGGCAACAGATAACACGCTAACAGTGAAATAGTACAAGTAGTCTTTTTAGTTCAAATTACCCCACAAAAAAAGGAGCCTCTTGAAAAGGCTCCTTTTTCTTATGTATGAACAAGTCTTACTTGTTATCTTCCAATTTTATTACTTCAGTTCTAGCATCGGTGTTGTTCTCTTCTTCTAGCTCATCGGCGATGTCTTCTAATTCGGACTTTACGCTACAAGAAATAGCGGTCATTGATACAAACGCCAATAAAAATAATTTTGCGAATACAGATTTCATGGTTTAAAGATTTTGGGTTACTAAAATTTGTTTATTTAAAACACGGATAGTTAGCTTTTATTGCATGCAGACTCAGGAAATATAAGAAAATGTTAAAGTCTAATCTTTCTCTTTTTTCTTCCGAAAGCCGTCAAAAGATAATCCGCACAAAGAAACGCGCTTTGAACTTTAATCATTTTTTATGATGGTAAATAGTGGGTAACCCTTTGATATCACTACATTAGCAGGCTCAAAAAAAAAGATTTGCTCATAGATTTCATAATTGCTATTCTTTGGAGCCTTTCCCCCTTTGGGGAAGCCAAAGCGGGAATCCCCTATGGAATGCTAAACGGACTGAATGTCTACTTGGTTTTCGTAGCTTGCTTTCTGGCCAATGTATTGGTCTTTCCTATTATGTTATTCTTTCTTGATAAAATCAACGGATACTTTTTACGATGGGGTTTTTACAAAAAATCCGCTATTTATGTCGCTCGAAGGGCAAAAATCGGTTCTGGCGAAAAAATTAAAAGGTTTGGTTTTTGGGGCCTCATCCTATTTGTAATGATACCGTTGCCAGGCACTGGCGTCTATGCCGGAAGTATCGCTACCTACCTCTTTAAAATTGAAAGACAAAAAGCGTTTTGGGCCAATACCATTGGTATTTTCATCTCATCTGTTATCGTTTGGTCGGCAACCTTTCTTTCTATGAAAGGTATGAGCTAGAATAGCTTATTCTTTTTCCTCGAAAAAGAATTATTTTTTGATTATCCGTTATCATACCGGTAAGCCCAATTTGATAGCTACAACATCCCGAAGGACACCCCTAAAATTGTGCAATCCTCTCAGTAGTACCTCCTTCGACGGTTGCAAGAAGGGGACAATCGCGACCCAAAAAACAGTCGAAAACGGGAAAATTTTTCAGAACTCGTAAAGTACAGTGGAATCGGTAATTTTTTAAAGATTTCCTCCTCGTGAACTGTTTTCTAACTTCAGAAATCGTTCAAAGCAAAAACAACTTTTGACACGCAATAATTTTTCTTTAACACTTCAATCACACGATCGATATATTTATATTTACACCAGAAGTGATTTAAACTTTTTGTTTGGAACCGATAAATTTGGCTTTTGTGCCTTAATGAAGTTATTTTTTAGTTGCATAGCCATAGCTACGGAAGTAAAAAATGGCGAAATTAGGGTGCAAAATGTAAATTTCGCAGGTAAAAGAAAAGGTTTAAATGACTTCTTAATCTAAAATACTACCCTGAAAAGCGCTCTCCCCTTTTTTTTAGTCTGTATGCTGTTCGTCAAATTATGCCCCGCCCAGATACAGGGCCGTATCGTTGACGGCAATACAGAAGAACCTCTCGAATATGCTACAGTCGCCATTTTTAATCAAAGAGACAGCACATTGGTTACCGGTGAAATTACCGGCTCGGAAGGAAGTTTTATTCTTAACGAACTCAAGAGCGGCATTTATTATTTAGAGGCATCATTTATTGGCTATGAAGTCAAGACGATTCGCGATATCGAACTAGAGCGCCGAACTGGCACTTTTAATGTGGGCAGTATTAGGCTTACCATTGGGCAAAATCAGCTGAACGAAGTCGTTATTAAAGGTGCGCGTGCAGCGGTTATCAATAAAATTGACAGACAGATTTTCGATGCCACAAAATTTCAGAACAGTCAAGGTGGCACAGCGACCGACGTCATCAAAAACCTTCCATCGGTTACCGTTGACGGACTTGGTGAAATCAGCGTTCGCGGTAGTACGGGCTTCGTCGTATTACTAAATGGTAAACCTTTACAGGGCAACGCCAGCACGCTAATGAACCAGTTACCTGCCAATGCCGTAGAGCGCGTAGAAGTTATTACCGCGCCCTCGGCCAAATACGATCCTGAAGGTAAAGCGGGTATCTTAAATATTATTACTAAAACCGGGGCGACAGAAGGTGCA